>Ga0208499_1000029_pt1 | contig 65220 bp, 84 predicted proteins | sample CryBogCBE07Jul09_FD_185504 | JGI IMG/M metagenome (GOLD analysis project Ga0208499, IMG submission 185504) | Freshwater microbial communities from Crystal Bog, Wisconsin, USA - CBE07Jul09 (SPAdes) (version 2) | ecosystem: Environmental > Aquatic > Freshwater > Lake | place: Crystal Bog... | reverse complement strand
CACACTAACTGAAGGCAAAAGCAATGAAGCATCTAAAAAGAAGGAGCTTGTCTCCCGAAACTTATCGGTCTTTAGCCGATAAGTAGTTCATGTAATAATACTGATTGTATTAAAAAATCCTTTTCATCTCATAGTATTGAGGGATTCATGTATAGAAATATGTGTAATCGAAAAGAGGCTGAGAAATTATTCAAAAATGAAAATGAAAGACAGCTATCAGAGAGGATAAAAAGTCAAAATGAATTAAGGAAAAATGATCCGAATTGGGATAAAAAAAGAAGCAGAAATTGTGTAGAATTTTGGATAAAAAAAGGATTATCAATTGAAGAAGCAGAAATTCAAGTTAAAAAGGTTATGAATGAGATTCATGAAAAAACATCAATTAAATTAAAATCTGATCGAAAAAAATATGCAACAAAATATCCAACAAAAATTGAATATTATATAGATAAAGGTTTTAATGAAAATGAGGCAAATGAAAAAATATCTAAAATACAGAATAGATTTTCATTAGAAAAATGTATCCATAAATATGGGAAAGAAGAAGGCAAGAAAATTTGGACTGAGAGGCAAGATAAATGGATTACAACAATGAGTAATAAAACAGAGGAAGAAAAATTAGAAATAAATCGTAAAAAAATTACTGGATGTGCCTACTCACCAATATCACAAAGGTTATTTTGGGATATTTACAATATTGTTGGTAATGATAGGGTAAAGTTTGGTGAATTAAATAGTGAATTTCATCTTTTAAATGAAAAAAAAGAATGGCTCGCTTATGATTATGTAGATATTTTAAGAAAAAAATGTATAGAATTTAATGGTGATTTTTGGCATTGTAATCCAACTTCATTTGATCCTGAGTATTTACATAGAATTAAGAATAAAAAGGCTAAAGAAATTTGGAAAAATGATGCAAATAAAATATCTCTGATAGAAGAAAAAGGTTATAAAATTTTAATAATATGGGAATCAGAATATAAAAAAAATCCCCAACAAACATTGGAAAAATGTATAAGATTTATAAATGAAAAATAAATGTATAATGAGTTAGAATTAGAATATGTTGAAGCCGACAGCTTTTTAGATGGTAAATATGAGAGACCTCTATATAATAAGTTTGTGGAAGCATATGAAATAGATAATTTTCAGGTTGAGACGCCGAACGGTTGGGTTGATATTGAAGGGATTGGAAAGACCATTGAATTTGAAGAGTGGGTAGTTAAAACATCTAGCGGAAAAGAATTGATATGTGCAGACAAGCATCTACTTTATAGATGTGATAATATGGATTTTTATTCAAAAAAGTGTGGTTTGACTGAGATATACTGCGAAAAACTACAATTAGGTGACTTCATAATGACCAAAGACGGACCTGAGATGATAGTAGAATTTGGTAAAAATGGTAAAAAATCACATATGTATGATTTACAATTGTCAGAAGGTTCTAATAAACAATATTATACAAATGACATACTAAGCCATAATTCTCTTTGGATGCAAAATTTTGCTACAAGATCTGCGGATTTAGGTTATAATGTTCTGTATGTGACTTTAGAGATGAGTGAAAGAAAAGTGCTCAAGAGAATTGGGGCTATGAGATTAAAAGTTCCTATTAACGATTACGATAAATTTTCAAAAGATACTGAAAGTATTAAAAGAAAAATACAAAATCTTAAGAATTCTCCAAATGGATTAGGAGATGATATATTTGAGAAAAAAGTAGGTAAAATTATTACTAAATTCTGGGCTGCTGGTACAGCCACAGTTAATGATATAGACAACTATATAGCTAAATTAAAAGAGAAAAAAGGTATAAAGATAGATCTTGTGATAATAGATTATATCACTTTAATTGCACCACAAAAAGGAATGACCGGAGACAATCTTTATTCAAAAGGAAAATCCTTAGCTGAAGGATTAAGAGCTATAGCAGCAAAATATAAATGTCCACTTATCACCGGAGTCCAAGTAGCTAAAGATGCTTGGAATTCTAATGATATAACATTAGATCAGGTTCCTGAGTCAAAGGCTATCGCTGAATGTGCAGACACCTTTTTCGCTATCATCCGAACAGAAGAAATGAAAAGACAAAACATTTATAGGTTTAAATTACTTAAACAAAGAGATGGTGATTTCCTAAAGTCACAAATTAGAATAAGCCTAAATTCCGTATATTTAACGTTGGAGAACGATATATTCTTGGACTCTATTTAATTTACTTATGATGTCATCTTTATATGATATAGTCACAAGCACATCTAATTTTACCATGTGAATAATAATCTATAATAGAAATGTTATTTTCTTTTATTTTATTTATTCTATCATCTATAACTTTTTTTATACTTTTCATATAATAGTATATATTAAAATTTCCAAACAAAAAGAGGAAATTGATACATTTTTTGTAACCACTCAAAAAAAATTATATATAGACAAAAAAATAATTTTTGAAAATGCCAAAAAAGAAAAAAAATGACATTAATGATGATGAATTAGAAGAAATGATAGAAGAAAATTCTGACTCATCTGAAGAATTAGAAAATGTTGAAGAAAATGTTGAAGACTCAACAGAAACTATAGAAATTACAGAAGTCATCGATGATGAATCTAATTCTGATGAAGTTATTGAAATTGGTGATGATGATTTGGCATTTGATATCAAAAACGAATTCATTGAAGAAGATGAAGATGACGAAGATGATTCAATTGATATTGTAAAAGATGAGCCAGATAGTGACATTGTGCTTTCTAAACATACTATAGAAGGAAAACATAGCTTGAAATATGATTCCATCTTTAAAGGTAAAAAAGAAGAAAATAATGAAAATGAAGATTTTGATACAATGTTCTTCAATGAAAGATTTGAAGTAGATAAAGCTTCAAATTATTGGTTCGAATCAATTGATAATGAAAATTACACTAAAGAAAAAAGAGTTAAAGAGAAAGTATATGAAGTAATTTCTTCACAAACTGATATTAACTTTTTGAGTAATAGGAGAAAGCCTTCTAGAGTTGATTTTAATCACTATTATTATTTACTAAAAACTCATCTAAAAAAAGAAAATTTCACTAACATTGAACTGTTCAATGAGCTATCTGTTTATTTTTCTGATAACCTATTCAATATGTTTAAGCTCTTAGATAATAAATGGAGAAATATGATAATTATAGAATTACAAGATCACATAGGTAAGAAAAATTATCAAAATGATGTAGCAGCTAGAAACATACACAAGGGAACAGAAATAGAGTTCGAATGGTTAGATAAAACTGACAATAAATTAAAAATGATAACTGGTGTTGTAATAGAAGCTGACTATGAAGTACATGAATATAAAGTAGATTCTTACGAAAATATTTATGATATTTCAATAGATGATGTAAAGAAAATTTTAAACAATAGTAAATTCAAATACAATCTTAATAAACTAAATAATATTGATTTTTTATAAAAAAATTGATTATAAAATTAAATTTTTTCAATGTTATAATTCTCCGGTTTTTTATGATTCTGAAAATTATTTCGCTAAAACCACAATATATAAAAAACATAAAATAATGATATGAGCATGATAAAAGTAACAAAAAGAAACGGTAAAAAAGAACCATTAATTTTAGATAAAATCCTAGACAGAATTAACCAGCAAACTTATGGATTAGACCAAAAATGGGTTGTTCCTTTTGAGATCGCGCAAAAAGTTATTGAAGGCATAACACCAGGAATTGAAACTAGAGTTTTAGATCAATTAGCTATGGAGACTGCAGCGGCTTTAACCACAAAACATCCGGATTATGGTATATTAGCTGCTAGATTAGCTATTACCTCTTTGCATAAAGAAACTAAAAAGAGTTTCTCGGAAACTGTTGTAGATCTTTATGAGTATGTAGATCCTAAAACTAAAAAACATTCTCCGGTTGTATCTAAGACCTTCTATGATATTGTTATGAAGCATGCTGATGAACTTGATTCAGCTATCGTTCATAGTAGAGATCATAATTTCGATTATTTTGGATTTAAAGTTTTAGAGAAATCCTACTTATTAAAAATAAATGGTAAAGTTGCAGAAAGACCACAATATATGTATATGAGAACAGCTCTTCAAATTTGGGATGAAAATATTCCAAAAGTAGTTGAAACATATAAATTGTTATCAGAAGGATTATACACACACGCAACTCCAACATTATTTAACTCTGGAACAACTAGACCACAACTATCTAGCTGCTTCGTTGCAGGAACTGATGTATTTACAACAACCGGAATTAAAAAAATAGAAGATATTGAAATTGGCGATAGAGTTATCACACATAAAGGAAATACAAAAGAAGTGTTACAACTTCATAAAAATCCAATAGGTGACAGAAAATTATTTTCAGTTAAAGTTTTGGGTACTCCTAGATTTAATGTAACAAATAATCACAGATTCTGGTCAATATCAAAGGAACAAATTGAATGGGGAGGAAGCCCATCATTCAATTCAATTGAATATTTAAGAAAAGGTGATTATATAGCTATACCCAACTCTAATAAAATTTATAATGTAGAGGAAATTGATATTTTAGATTATGTTAACAAGTCATATGGTGATACAAAAATAGATTATGATTTTGATGATGATATTGTTTACCCAACATCTTTTTGGAATAGAAATCATAAATTAAATAATAATGATTCTGATACAATAGTAGTTACGAGGAAACACACTCCGATTAAAAGAAAAATTAAAATAGATGAAGATTTTGCTTTTATTATCGGGGTTTGGTTAGGGGATGGACATATTATGACTGGAAAAAACACCAATAAAGATATTAAATTCGAAAGAGGAATAGGAATAACAATACATAAGGATAACTATAATTTGATAAGCCTTTTGCAAAAAAAATTAAAAGATATATTTGGAATTGAACCAGTAGTTACCAATCCTCAAGAAAATGTAGTTCAGGTGCAATTACATTCAATGTCTATTGGATATTTCTTCAATAAATTATTTGGATCATATTTTAATAAAAAGAAATTGCCGGAATTCATATACAATTGGGACAAAAAAATGTGTGATAGATTAATAGAAGGAATAATAACATCTGATGGATGTGTTTCTAGAGAAGGGTCGGTATCATTCACCATGGCAAATATTAAATTAGTTAAATCTTTGTTTTCTGTTTTTAGAAATAATGGAATAATGTGTTATTATACAGAAATGAATAAATTGAGAAATGGCGCCACCGAAAAAACAGCAACTTTATCATTTAATATAAATAACATAAATTTAGAAAATATAATAAAAATATACAATGATGATAGATTAAAATCTTTATTATATAAAAAATCCAGGGAAAATTCAATAATAAAAATTGAAAATACCACTTTTATACAAATTACCGACAAGGAGATTAATGAAGATTTAAATCCAGAATTCGTTTATACTCTTGGTGTAGAAGATGATCATTCATATGTTGTAGAAGGGGTTGTAGCTGAAAATTGTTTCCTCTTGGATGTTGAAAGTGATTCCATAGAAGGTATTTTTAATACTCTAAAAGAATCTGCACAAATTTCAAAAAATGCTGGTGGTATTGGTATTGCTTTCTCAAAAGTTAGATCTAAAGGAACTTATATTGCTGGAACTAATGGTTCTTCAAATGGTATTATACCATTCTTAAAAATCTTTAACGAAACTGCTAGAGCCGTTGACCAATGTTTTACTTCTGAGTCAAAAGTCATTACAGACAATGGATTGGTGAATATAAATGAAATTAATGAAGGTGACTCTGTTTTAACATCTGATGGTAAGTTTAATAAAGTTTTAGAAAGAAAAGAATTTTCCAAAGATGGAGAGTTTGTTGTGATAAAAACAAAAAGTGGCTTAAATAAAGTAACAAAGGATCACCAAATATTAGTTATTAGAAATCTAGAAAAAGATATAGAAGACTCTTCTATTATAATAGGTATTAAAAATGGTGTTTATAACATAGAATGGGTTTCTGCAAATGAATTATTAAAGAGCGATAAAGTAGTAAAATATTAATAATCCGTTACTAAAAGAAACATATGGTAGTTTATATAATAAAACAAAATATAAAGAAAAAATACTGATAGATAGTGGATATAAGCTAGAAACTATTTGGGAAAGTGAATATAAAAAAAATAATAAATATGAAAGAAAGTATTGAAAGTGGTACAGAATGGATAGAATGTCCAGTTGATCTCAACTTGGATATTGATAAATTGAGATTTGAAAGTATTGAAGATTTATCAATTGAAGAAATGAATAATCAGAAAGTATATGATTTAGAGGTTGAAAACAAACATAATTATATTGTTGATGGACTTGGATTAGTTCACAACGGTGGAGGTAAATAAGCGTATGCTTCCACTTTAAAAAATCTGGAGAATTGCTGGGAAGTCCTTAGAGTTATTAATACTACAACGCAAAGAGTAATCTTAAACGTGAATGTTTGAAAAATTAATAAATTGTATTATCAGCAGCCGAGTTTCTTAGGGATAAGAAAAAGGTTCAACGACTAATAGGAGTAATGTAGAAAACAAGAAACTAACACGAGCACCAGACACAGAAATGTGAAGATATAGTCTGATCTTATATGAAAGTATAAGGAATTAGGATAAAGAGCCTAATGATAAAGTAAATGAAACGTAAAGGATCAATTGCTATTTACATGGAGCCATGGCATTCTGATATTATGGAATTTTTAGAGCTTAGAAAAAACCAAGGTAAAGATGAAGTTAGAGCTAGAGATTTATTTTTAGCACTTTGGACCAATGATGTATTTATGGAAAGAGTTGACTTAGATATGGACTGGACTTTAATGTGTCCACACGAATGCCCTAATTTAATAGAGACTTATGGTAAAGAGTTCAGAGAACTTTATGAAAGATATGAAGTGGAAGGTAAAGGTAAAAAAGTAATAAAGGCTAGAGAATTGTGGAATAAAATCCTAGAATCTCAAATTGAAACTGGAACTCCATATATTTTATATAAAGACTCAATTAATGAAAAGTCAAACCAATCTAATATTGGTGTTATCAGAAGTTCTAATTTGTGTGTAGATGGTGATACAATTGTCAAATGTAGAATAGATGGTGTTGAAAAGGAACTGGATATGGTTACTTTAGATGTTTTTTTCAAAAATGGAGAAACGGTAGAAGTTCTTTCTAGAGATATTAAGAATGAAGTTGATGAGTGGTGTTTAGTTGAAAATTCTGGGATGACAAATGATAATGCTGAGACAATAAAGGTAACAGATGATGATGGAAATTATATAATTTGTACAGAAGATCACCAAGTTTGGACTCAAAACAGAGGATATGTAAGAGCTGGTGATTTAAAAGAAAATGATATTTTACTTCTAAATGAAAAAGAACTTGCATAATTATAAAGATTTTATATTAGATAGCATGAATGATTGGGAAAATAAATTTAAAGAAAAAGAAAATGATATTAAAGAATTTCTTAAAACATTTAAGAAAAATAAAAATCAATTTTCATAAAAATAAAAATCAAAGAATGATTAAAATAGAAAAAGTTAAAAATAGACCGGTTTATGATATAACTGTTAAAAAAAATCATAATTTTTACGCAAATGATATATTAGTACATAACTGTGCAGAAATTGTTGAGGCAACTGGAATTACTAAAATTCAAGGAGAAATTTTACAAAATAAAGAACTACTTGATAGATTAGGTTTGTCTGAATTTTATGGTGAAGAATCAGTTAATGAAACAGCAGTTTGTAACTTAGCATCAGTAGCACTTCCTAAATTTGTTAATAAAAACAAGACTTATAATTATAAAAAATTATTTGAAATCTGTTATCAAGCTACTATCAACTTAGATAATGTTATTGATGTAAACTACTATCCATCTCCTGCAGCTAAGTTTTCTAATCTTTTACACAGACCGATTGGTCTCGGTGTACAAGGTCTATCCGATGTATTTTTTCAAATGGGTATTGCACACGATTCGGCTGAGGCAAAGCAGATTAATAAAGAAATATTTGAAACTATTTATTATGCTACAATGAGAGCTTCTTGTGATGTCGCAAAAGAAAAAGGAACTTATGCCACTTATAAAGGTTCACCAATTTCTGAAGGTAAGTTTCAATTTGATTTATGGGGAGTAACTCCTTCTAACAGATGGGAATGGACAAAATTAAGAGAAGATATTCTAAAATATGGAGTAAGAAACTCATTAACAACTTGTATAATGCCTACAGCAAGTTGTCAGGTTTCATCAACTAAAATACAAACATCAGAAGGTGTGAAATCATATCAAGAAATTATGGATAGTATGAATATAGATTGGAAGAATATTGAAGAAACTAATAAACAAGGTTGGATTGTATTTAAGGAACCACTATATGTAAAAACTAGATTTGGAATTAAGAAGTCTGAAAAAATATTCTATAATGGTCATGTTGAAACAATAGATATTGAAATGGAAGATGAAACTATATTTACTTGTTCAGAAAACCATAATTTTTTAGTGAACAGAGATGGCAAAGAAGAATGGATTAGAGCAGATGAATTAAAAGAGAATGATGATATTGTAAAATATTAAAATTAATATATAATCTATGTTATTAGAGGATAAAATTTTTATAAAAGTCAACCCTAAAAATTATAAAAATCTATTAAATTATAAGTTCAATAAAATAGGAGATATTATAGAAATAGATATATGTGATCTTTCCAAGAATAGCCACATAAATGTTAAATGTGAGTGTGATATATGTGGTTTTCAAAAAGAAATACAATATAAATCATATTTATCAAGTATTTCAAAGTACAATTATTATGCGTGTTCTTCTAAATGTTCTATTAAAAAAAGTGAGCTAACTAATTTAAAAAAATTAGGAGTTAAATATCCTTCACAAGATAAAACAGTGAGGAATAAATATAAAAATACTATGTTTGATAGATATGGCGTTGATAATTCTCTCAAAATTGAAGGCGTTAATGAAAGGGCAATAGAAAATTCAAAAAATTCAATAGCAAAGTATAAAAGAAGGATTACAAATCTAAAAATATTTGGAAAGGATAATGTTTCAAAAAGTGATATTTTTTTTAAAAATACAAAAATTGGGAAAGATAAATATTTTATAAAATATTTAGGAGATAATATTTGTTTATTCAAATGTGATTTTCATGATTTTGAAATATCAACTACAAATTATCATAATAGAATCAAGGAAGGAATTAAACTATGTACAATTTGTAATCAAATTGGTGATTCAAAAAGTATAAAGGAAAAAGAACTTTTTGAATTTATTAGTGATAATTTTGATGGCAAAATAATTCAATCTTATCGTGATAATTTAGAAATTGATATTTATATACCAGAAATGAAAATTGGATTTGAGTTTAATGGATTATACTGGCATTCTAACCAATTTAAAAGTAGGAATTATCACTTAAATAAAACAAACTGGTTTAGGAAAAGAGGAATTAGAATAATACATATTTGGGAAGATGATTGGACCTTTAAAAATGATATTATTAAAAGCCAAATTAAAAATTTATTAGGTAAATCAAAAAGTATTTTTGCTAGAAAATGTTATATCAAAGAGTTAACTAATGTTACTGATTTTTTAAATAAAAATCACATTCAAGGAGTTGATAAGTCTAATATTAAATTAGGATTATTTTTTAATGAAGAATTAATATCATTAATGACTTTTAATAAATTTGAAGGGAGAAATATGATGAATGGAAACAGCTGGAATATATCGAGATTTTGCAATAAATTAAATATAAATGTGGTAGGTGGTGCATCAAAATTATTAAGTTACTTTGAAAAAAAATATACTGTTTCAAGATTAATTAGTTATGCAGATAAAGACTGGTCGATTGGTAATCTTTATTTAAAATTAGGATTTAAAAATATAGGTGAAAACGGCCCTGATTATAAATATGTTATTGATAATAAGAGAATTCATAAGTCAAGATATAAGAAATCCAATCTTGGATTAGATCATTCAATTACTGAATCAAGATTTATGAGAGATAAAGGAATTTACAAGATTTACGATTGTGGTAAAATAAAAATGGAAAAAAAAATATGAAAATTAAAAAATTAAAAAAATCTGGTATTAAAGCAACTTGGGATATTGAAGTAAATGAAGTACATGAATATCTGTTAGAAAATGGTTGTGTGTCACATAATACTGCATCAATTCTGGGGAACGAAGCTTCTTGTGAGGCTCAAACTTCTAACTTATATCTAAGGAGAGTTCTTTCTGGTGAATTCATCATCGTGAATAAATATTTAGTTAAGGAATTAGTTAAATTAGGTATTTGGTCAGATACTATTAAAAACAAAATCATTGCTGAAAATGGATCTGTTCAAAACATTCCAGAAATTCCAACAAACTTAAAAGAGATATACAAAACAGTTTGGGAAATTAAACAAAAAGATGTTATTGATATGGCAGCTGATAGAGGGGCTTATATCGATCAAACACAATCTATGAATATCTTTATGGATGCGCCTAATTTTGCAAAATTAACTTCGATGCATTTCTACGGATGGGGTAGAAGAAATATCATTAATGATAAAGAAGGTAATCCAATTATTCCTGAAGGTGATTTTATAGAAGTTACATATGATAAAGACGGCAAGCCAAAATATTATCGTGATAAAAGATCTAATCTAAAAACCGGTATTTATTATTTAAGAACCAAGAGTGCCGCAGATGCTGTTAAATTCACACTTCAAAAAGAAGAAAAAACAGTAGAGGAACAAATGGCAGATATTGCTTGTAGCTTAGATGATCCAAACTCATGTACTGCGTGTTCAGCGTAATATACAAAATAAAAAAACCCTCAAATTTGAGGGTTTTTTATTTAAGAAATTCTAATTTTTTGTAAATCTTTTATTTTCAATAATCATTTTTGTGTGAGTAGTATGATCAATTTTAATATTAAAATCTTTTTTAACTTGTTCTTGTAAGCTAGGTAATATAAAATTATCTTGATATATTATCTTATAATTACTTGGAATCTTCTTATATAGAGTTTCTAATGTTACTGGAACATAATTTTCATTAACTTCTCTTTCCCAGTTATCTGTATATTTATATTTTAATAAGAAATGTATAAATGTTCTATAGTTATTACTAATCTTTCCCCATCTGTCTTCAAATGATTTTAAATAATTAGTTGTAGATGTATTTATTTCACCATGTTCACCAATTGATGTTCCCCATGATTTATATTTTTTCTTAACTTTAATAACATCACCTAAGAAATTTTTAAGACTATGTTTAAACATTTCTGTAGATGGTATCATATCACGAATACAAATCCACTTGAAATCACCACCAAATACTTGTTCACTCCAAAATTTTTTAATTGTTAAGCTATTTGAATAAGAATATACCTCATGTATAACAGAAGAAAGTAATAAAGCAGGATTTTTATATTTCTTAAGCTCTTTTTTAACTATTTCCCAATCATCAGTAACAAGAGATGACTTTCCAAGTTTAGATTTTGCACTTGATAACATATTTTTATCTAAGTCATATCCTATTAATTTAATATTTGGATTGAGTAATCTTACCTTAGATAAAATTGTTCCATCAGCACATCCAAAGTCAACAATAACATCAGGGGTTATCTTATCTATAAAGAATAATTTATCAATATATCCTAACTCCATACCTTGAATATAAGATTCAATATCGGATATTGGAATATGACCAACTGATTCTAAATATGTATACCAATTTAGTATCATAAACTTAATGTATAAAATATTCTATAATATATATTAAAAATTATCAAATTAAAATGTGTCTTTTAGAAATATTAAAAGGATTAATCACAGAAACAAAGAAAATAGATATTAAAAAATTACCTTCACAAGGATTTTTCTACAAAGATGATTTTTCACTTAGAATAAAAAAAGCTGAAATTGAAGATATTATTGAATATGAACTTAAATTTGATAGAAATAATTTAATTACATCAATCGAGTGTATCAAAAAGGTAGTTAGTAAAAATACTATTTTAGGTAAAGGATATCAATATAATGACATTAAAAGTGTTGATATTATTTTTATTTTTTTAGAAATTGTTAAATTTACTACTGGTAAGGAAATTAAAATTTCATATATTAATAAGTTAGGAAAAGAAGACTTTGTTACTTTTGATAGTAATTATTTTAACTATTTCAAATTTGATGAACTAATGAAATATTATGATGATGTTAAAAAAGAATTTGTGATTGATGGATATAAATTTTCGTTACCTTCTATTGGTGTAGAAACATCTTTAACTAACTATTTAGGATCAAAAAAAGATGAAGAAGAAGTAAAGAGATTAAATAAATCATCTTATGATTTTATGTTTTTTTTAGGATCAAAAAGTAATTTAACATTTTCAGAAATAGATAACTTATTAGATATTTTTAATCAAGATTTAGAAGAAGAAGAAGTCAATAAGGTAAAAAATATAGTAGAAAAGTTTAAAGGAATGGTTGGTTATTCTTTGGTTGTCGATGGTGACGAAGTTGAAGTTAGATCTAAAATCGATTTACACGATATTTGGAAAGGCTAATCTAAAAATTATCCAATATTTTAGTAGGTTCGTCTTTTTCAAAATACATTACTATTTGCCAGGCTGTCGGGATTATATCATGAACTTTAATTGCCTTTAGTTTATTATTTGATAATCTTTCAATTCTTGAGATACATTTTTTATAATCATCATTAATCTCATCTTTCCAAATGTGTTTCATATCTTTTAATTTACCACCATATTCTAAATCTCTAAATGATTTTCCAATCATAGTCATTCTATACCTCTTTAATATGTAATTTTTTATTAAACTCTTTAGACATTTTAATTAAATCAGGTAGTAATCCACTTGTAATAAAATTACCATTAACCATGTATCCAACATCAACAGTTATATCCTGTTTATAAGTATCACAAAAGTCTAAAAAACAATCCTCAATTAGATTAACCTCATCAATATCAATTGATGGTTCAAATTCAGCAAATTCAAATAGGTGTCTCATGATACATTATATATAAATAATGTTAAATCAGATCCTACATGCAGATTGTTTTGATATTCTATCCAAAATAAAAAATAAATCAGTTGACTTAATCTTGACGGATCCTCCCTATGTAATTTCTAAAAGTTCCTTTTTTCAACATCAGAAGAATAATCCAAAATTTGATAACATCAGCATAGACTTTGGTGAATGGGATAAATCGGAAATAGATTTAGACATCTTATTTAAACATTATAAACGAGTATTAAAAAAGGGTGGAACATTAATTATATTTTATGATATATGGAAGTCAAATAAGATAAAAGAAGCAGCTGAAAAAGCTGGATTTAAACAACCAAGGGTTTGTCAATGGGTTAAAAATAATGCTACCCCAATCAATTCAAAACACAATTATTTATCTAATGCAATAGAATACTTTTTCACATTTGTAAAAGCCGGAAATCCGACATTTAATTCAGAATATGATAAAGGAATTTATAATTACCCAATTTGTCATGGTAAAGAAAGAACAGACCATCCAACACAAAAACCTCTTAACCTAATTAAGGAAATTATACAAAAACATTCTAACGAAGGGGATTTAATTTTAGATACTTTTGCTGGTTCTGGCACAATTGGAGTAGCTTCTAAAGAATTAAATAGAAACTATATTCTGATTGAAAAAGAGTTAGAATACTATAACATTTTTTTATCTAGAATTAATATATAATAGTATGAAGCATAAATTAATATATAATAGTATGAAGCATATAAAATTGTTCGAAAATTTTACTAACGTATCGTTACAAGATGAGTATAAATTTAGAACTATAGTAGGTAAAATGATGGATCATGGTATAGAACCATCAAAAGAGGAAAAAGATATGATTGATGAAATATCTGAGTATAAAGGTTTGTATGAAAATGCAAAAATATGGCTTAGAAATTTATTTGATGTATTTAAAAAATACGATTTTGAAGATATAGAAGATAGATTATTAGAATTTTTTGACCAAATTTCAAATTGGAATCCTATGTTAATGTTTTCAATATCAACAAAAAAATCATCTTTAGGAGTAAGTCAATCAAAACTAAATGATGAAAAATATTTTATTTATGAATTAGGTCATGTTTTAAAGGATATTTTATACACATGTAAACCAGATACTTCTATTTTAACTAAAAAGAGTGGATTTGCTATTGATGATTATTTTAAAAATATGAGACCTGCGATACATTTAGATTTAAATAGAATGGGTGCTATGCATATTCAAGAGTATAATTTATTATTTATTGAATCATTAGCAGATAGAATTGTCAAAAGATTTAAATATTTGTATGATATCACTGGTGTCGATTTTGAGTTAGATAGAGAAACCAGAAAATATGACCCAAATATAGAAATCTATGATTATACCATCAAGATGTATTTAAAGTAAGTTATAATTTTTAATATATATAAAAAAGTCAATTTTTAATGTTAACTTATAGTATAAATGTTGGTACCGTCACAGAGGCAAATAGCTTATCAGATTTAAATTCAGTTTTAAATCAATTACCTGATAACACTAGTCAGTTAATTGCACCAGTTGATGTTAGAAATGCTGTTTTAACAGGGTGGAGTAATATAGTTTTTAAACCAACTACTGTTTCTGATTCTTCGGTAGAATATATTGGTATAGATTCATCTCCAGCTGGTATAGCATTAAAAGAAAAAATATCAATAGGTAAGAGGAATTTATTAGGATCTGATATAATGGATGATACATTACTTAATTCAGATTCGGATGTTTTTATTTTTAATACAAAGCCAGATTTAGTTGATCAATCTTCAACTAAAGTTTCGATTTTAGCAGGTCCATCATCATCATTTTACTATGTTGCTCCTTATGTTGAATCTTTATATTCAATAGGTGCTACTCAAAATTATGTTGATTTGAATTTAGTAAGCCCAACAGGTAATATTAATTTAATTAGTAATAGTCAATATGTAACCATTAATGGTTTATATTTTCCAACATTTACACAAAGTTTAGTAGCGGCACCTGGAGATGTATTAAGATATTCAGCAGGAGGATACTTAGAGTGGTATCCAATGGGAGCAATTAATATTGATACTATTATACAATCTGGGACAGTTTCTATAACTGGCCATCCTGTCTTGATAAATGGTTCACCTATTGAATTGACTAATCCAAGGCCAGTTCCCGTAACTATAGGTGGGGTAACAGCTGGAACTACATTTAGTTCAACACCAGTAGTAACAGTTTTAAATAACTTATTATATCCATATGTACCACCAATGGTTTATATAGATTTAAATGTACCAACAGGTATATCACAAAGTGTATATGTAGAACAAGGTAGTATCGCAACTCTATCATATGATTTTAACATTACATCAGGAACTTATCCAGTGTTATCAATATTTACTAACCCAGGTGGTGATAATCCACCAAATCCAAGTAATTTAGTTGGTAATTCAAATATATCAGCTCCATTATCATCAACGATATACACATTATCAGCTGGTGATGGAACACAATCAACTACAGCTACTGCATCTTTAACATACATCTATCCAATGTATTATTCATTAACAAGTAGTGTAATAGATTTTACACAACCTAATGTAGAAGCAACATTAAATAAATTAACTTTTCCGAAAGGAGATGTTAGTCAAAATTTAGTTGGTGATAATGTACGCATCTATTTCTTATATCCTAGTACATATGGTAATTTAAGTGGAATTGTAGATGCAATAACTGGATGGAATTTTATATCATCGTTCACACAAATATATAGTGGTATATCATTAACTAGTAGTTCTTATGGATGGACAACTAATTATAATGTCTATTCTTATACATCTGGTTATGGAAAGACTACAGTGAATTCAAATTGGACGTTTAAATTTTAAAAATAAATAATAAAAATGGGAGTACCTTTAATTGATAATTTTATAATAAATTCTAATGAACCAATAGATACTAGAATTATTGCTAGTAGTTCTGTTGAGAGAGATGCTATTGAATATAAATATGATGGATTAAAGGTATTTCAATTAGATACCAGAAAAACATATACTTGGAATTTATCAAGTTATACTGCATCTGGAATAACTGCAACTTCATGGGATATTGGTGAATCAGGAATAGGAAATATAACTGGTGCTGGTAGTCCAAACTATGTTGCAAAATTTGATAATACCGGAATTGGATTAACTAACTCTTCAATTTATTCAGTTCCACCATCTTATGGTGTGGAAGTTAGTCAAAAAATTGGAATAGGTGGAATTCCTTTGGAGGCTTTTCAAGTAAATAGTAATTATTTAAGTTCAGCTATAGGAGCAACATCACAACCATTTGTAGTACACAAAGGTGGTGGAGTAGCCGGACCTTCAACTGCTATCGGTGAAAACTGGTACTGGTCAATAGGTCCTGGTGATAATAACTTCAATAGTAACTACGGTTCAAGTATAATCGCATTTAATAATGGTGGATTTAATTTCAAAGGTAGAGTTCCAGGTTCAGGTCAAACGTTAGTTGGATTTGTTGATATTAGTAATACGGGTGTTACTAATTTTAATAACTATATATCTATGACTTCATCAGCAAGTCAGCCAGGTTTTAGTTATGGAACTATGTATGTTGATTCCAACACCAATAGATGGAAAGTAATGGAAGCTGGTAATTCTAGATTTATCTCTAGAACTTATGAAGTATATACAACTATTTTAACACAAGTTGGAACAAGTAATCCAACTGAAATATTATTAGAATCAACTATCGGTGCTGGTGCTTGGACACGAGTTGGTGTGGGTACGTATAATTTAACTGTTTCTAACGGATTCTCTGGAATAGCGCCTGAGATAACTGGATTTGTGGACCCATCTACAACATCTAGTGTTTATTATGGAAAATATATAAGCAATAACGTTTATCAAATAAAAACATTATTATCAGCAGGTAGTCCAACTTTATTAGATAATGTTTTAAATAGCACATTAATTGAAATAAAAGTTTGGAAAAATATTACAACAACTAGTACTACAACTACTACAACTACATTAGCACCAGGTACTACAACAACTAGTACAACAACTACTACGACATTGCCTGGTACTACAACAACGACTACCAGCACTACTACAACAACCACAACAATGCCAACGGCAACATTATCAATTTCATTTGCAGCACCTTTCTTTGGTGGACCTACTTGGAGACTTATTCTAAGTTCGGCTGTGAGTCAAAATTTAACAATTGATAACTTAGTTGCGACTGGTTATAGTCTGGGAGGTTGTTCTTCTGGAAGTGATGTAGATAGTTTCCAACAATCCGGTCCAGGAACAATAACATCAGGCACAACATTTATTAGTGTCCCAGGATCGCTTGAATCCAATCCAGGTAATGAATCTCTTGTTAGATCACAAGATATATCTTTAATTGGTGGTTCAGTTGGACAAGCTCGTATCTATATTGGTGCAGGTGGAGGAATAGTATATAATAATGGTGATACATTTATGGTTGGACCAACATTGGTTACATTATCTATTTCTGGTTGTACATCAGTACCACAATGGTAGTAAAAAATTACTTGTATCACATCAGATGATGGATATTCTCAATTCTCAATAATTTAAGATATTTTAATAAACCAGTAGTTAAAATAGATATAGTTATCGCCTGTTAAATTGTAATATTTACTATTCAATTTAATTACAATTTTATTATCAAATGCTCTGATAACTTCGACTTTAGTATCTTTAGAAAGTTTAACAAATTCTCCTGTATCAACATTGATAGATTGACATTCATCATTAATAAGTTTATAAACACCATTATCAGGATTAAGCCAGTTTTTTAATATTTTAATTATTAACCCTTTAATTTTAATGATCCATTCTTTAGTCAAAACCAAATCAGTATCTTTAAAAACTTCAGATTTGAATGTAGGTTCGTCATCTAAAATATTCTGTGCTACTCCCCAATATTCTTCATCCTTAATTACAAATTGAACAAAAATATTATAGTTAATATTATTTGATGGTGCAATTCTTAAAATTTTCATTGAAGTTATATTCTGTTCTTCAAGTGCCAATCTTGATTTAAGTGCACCAAATTGAGCACTATTTGTTAATGTATTTAATAAACCATTCAATTTAGAAGTTGCAGCTCTGATAGCATCTTCATGTCTGTCAAAAGCGTTTATAGATAGTTGTGGATTATCAACATGAACAGATATAGCAGCAGAATCTGGGTTAGCTCTTAATACATTAAATTCGGTAAATTCTAAGATTAGATGTTTTCTCTTTTTCATATTTTTATATATAATGTATATATTAAAAATTATAATACAAAAATGAAGATTAGAAAATTTAATGAGGCTGAAGAAGCTTTAAATATTTCAAATGAAAGAGTTGATGAAATTATTAATGAGTTATCCTCAATTGCTTCAGAAGTAGATGCTAAAGCCAAATTAATTAACACATTATCTAATGAGTTAGAAAATTATAGAAGTAAATCAAAGAAAGCTAATAATCAAATAGATGATGCTTCATTAAATATAGAGGCAGTTAAAACAAAATTAGATGAGTCAACAACCTTAATTGATAATATTATTGGTCTTTTAAAAGATTATAATGAAAAAGGTAGTAAATATCTATATTAATTATTTCAAATTCTTCAACTTATACATAGTTCTATATCCAAGTGCTACGATCTCATCTACAATGTTCTGTAAATGTGTATCTTCTTTAGATAAAGCTACATAACGATTATCTTTAATAAATTGTTGCAATTCATTGAAATATTGAATTTTATCCTTGGTTCGTGTTGAATCAGTATCAATTGTCTCGTAGTTTTCAACAATTTCATATTGACCGGTATACGTCTCAATTAAGTCATCAATTAATTCTAATACTTCATCATAGAATTTATTAAGTGCTTTGTGTCCAGCATAAGATCCTTCACCAGTTATTTGTAAATGGTAAACATGAGTCATTTCTCTTGATTCAAATAACTTTGAAAAGAATTTTGATACCTCAGATTTATTACCTGTTTCTTCAGTCTTAACTTCAGTTTGTTGATCAGCAGATTGTTGAACAGGAGCTGGGGTTGCTTTAACTTCTTCTTGCTCTACTATTCTTTTAGTTGGTTTAAATTCTGAAAACTTTTTCATATTTTAGTTAGTTTTTTGTGTTATTTATATATTATATCTAAAAAATCAAATTTTACCAAGTAGTTTGTCGTTTAAAACCTTTTGAATTAATAATCATCTTTACCAGATTCTAATGATGTAGGTGTTCTATCACCAAAGGACGCATCCAAGTATTTTAAAATTTGTTCCTCATCTGAAAATTTTTCTTCTTCAGGAAGAAAAAGTATTGGTCTTCCAAATGGATCTCTTAAAATTTAATCTGACTCAAAAACCAAATCATCTTTGATAGTCTCTTCTACTTCTTTAATATTATATCCAGATTGATTTTTAGTCGATGATAGCGTTGAATCAGCAATATAAGAAGCTTCTCCTTCACTATCAGCTTTAATAATCAAATCTATTTCAGCTTTTACCTTATAATATTTACTATTTTCTTGACTTTCTAGTATAGAAGTGAATTTTTTCATATAATATATATTAAAATAAATATTCCAATTTTAATATATAGAATATGTTGAATATAAAAGATTTTAACTCTTACATCAATGAGGCTTTAGGTATTGCTGATCCTACACTTTTCTGTGTCGATATTTCTGGAAATAGAATATTTGCTGAAATACTTGATATAATAGATAGTGATCCAGAAGAAGAAAAAACACAGGTAAAAGAGATAGTTATAAACTATTCAGATATTAAAGGATATGTAAATGATTGGAATAAATGGAAATTATTTCCAGTTTCAGAGATTAAAGTAGATTTACAGGTTACAAAAAAGCCAATGAAAGAGGTTGAGAAATTAAAACCTGGTAGTGATGAACAATACCATTCTGTACCATTTAGAATGGGAGCATATGCTTCACCTTTTGCAAAAGGTAGAGAAAAAATGGCAACTAGATTTAAAGAACAAATTAAATTTAGTGTAGACCACACATTATCAATACACTTTGGAATAAATTTAGATTATTCTGACTTATTAGCATATTCAAAGAATAGAGAAAAATATGAAGAGGATTTAAATGATACTTTAGAGAATATATTATTACATGAGATTAATCACCTTTATGAATATTATTCTAGAAAAATGAGAGGTAGAAGTGAGATGGAAACAACGCTAACATATATTGCAAATGATGATAATATTCATAGAAGACCAAAAGCAGCTTGGAAATATTGGTCAAATTTTTTCTTATATTATATTTATATGGCAGAACCACATGAAATAAGAGCTTATACACAAGAATGTAAAAGTTTAGTCAAAAATCTTAAGTTCAAAGAATTTAAAGAGCACGAAATGTATAAGGAAGTAGAGTGTATGAAAAATTTTGATGAGGAAAAGTTTTTAGAAAGATTTAGACAAATTATATCAAGAGTTAATCCTGATAATCCAAACAAAACTATATCTTTATTTATATCAGACTTCAAGAAAGATTATAGAAAAATATTAGCAGAATATAAAGAAAAAGGTCGTCTTAGTCCGGGAGCTTTAGATAGAATGAGTGATACTCAATTTTTTAAATATTGGAGTAAAAAAATAAGAGAAGCCGGAAAAATCTTACAAAGAAGAATTCTCCGACTATACTCTTACAAAGATCAATAATTATTTCTTTTTGCCCTCTTTTTTCAACTTACCTGGTAAGATTACGTCATCAATAATACCATAGTTTTTAGCTTCTTCTGCACTTAACCAATTATCTCTTGTAGCATCAGCTAATACTTGTTCACATGGTTTATCACAAAAATCACCTAATAGTTCAAATAAAATTTTGTTATATTTTTCCCACTCAATCATAGCAATTCTAGCATCTTGAATATTACCACCTGCTCCACCAGAAGATTGGTGTAACATTGTTCTTGAGAATCTAAGTGAAGATCTTTTACCTTTTGTTCCAGCTCCTAATAGAACAGAACCCATTGAAGCTGCCATACCAATATTGATAGTGGATATATCAGATTTTATATATTGCATTACATCAACAATACCAAGTCCATTCATTACTGATCCACCAGGACTATTTATATAAATCTTGATATCTTTATTATCAACAGAATCAAGAAATAAAAGCTGTGCTTGTACAATATCAGACATATGTTGGTTAACAGGTCCAGATAGCCATATAATTCTATCTTTAAGTAACCTACTAAATACATCAATTTGTGTTGCTCTCATTTCTCTTTCCTCTAAAATATAAGGTGTTAGTCCCGTGTAGTGACTAATGTATCCATCAGGAATACCGTAACTTTTAGAGAATTTTTCAAATTCATTTATCATATTTAAATATTTTATTTTACAAAAATACTTAAAAAATTTATATAATCATAATTTATTTTAATATAAATTAAAATTATGTGCGCTATTCACCAACTTCTTCATTTAACTTTAATCCTTTTTTTGTGATATCAGATTGCCCAAGTTGTGAAACATTAGAAACCAGATGGTAAATTTTGTCTAATGAATTGTCCATTTTTAACTTTTTAGGAAATAAAATTTAATATATAATACAAATATAACAATTTTATATGAAATTCATTAAAAAGTTTGAGAGTTTTATTTCCGAAGCCACAGAAGCGCCTACTAAACCTGTTGTAAAACCAGGAACTAAGCCTTCTAAGCCGGCACCAAAACCACAAAGGCCATCACCTATTAGAAGAGAAGAGCCAGCTGAAAAACCAGATCCTAAAGCTAAAATGAAAAAAGCCACAGCTGAGAAAGTTGCGGAAACTTTTATTCAGGGATTACACGCGAAAGGTGAATTATCAAAAAATTACTTAAAATAAATGAAAGATTTTAATAAGTTTTTAGAAGAAATTACAATTAAAGGAAATATTGGCGTACCAGGAGAAGGAGGTAGAAGAGAAGAACGTCCTTATTTAAGAGATGTAGAACAAAGAGCTAGAGGAAGAGTTTCTCAAGTAAGTCAACAAGATATGATGAATTTAAGGAGATATGTTCAAAAATCTCATCAATTGTGTGCAGGAAAAGAAACTGAGCTAGAACAACTTGCAGAAAAAATAATCAGAAAATATTACGAATCAATATTAGATAATGTTGAATTGGATATTAAATTACTTAGAAGTGGTAATCAAATAAAAAACTTTATGGATGAAGAATCTGAAGAAGAACAAGAATCTCCATCTTATAGATTATTAAATGATCCTGAAGTAAAAAAACATATTGATAAGGCTAAATTATTAAATAATGTTATACAAGGTGAAGCTAAAAATACTAAGAATATGTTACTTCTTCCAGAAGTACATGATGAATTGACTGAAATATTTGGTGGTGGATTCAAAGGAGGTAGAGTTGCTACCGAGTTAACTGAACTTTGGAATAAAATTACAAAAATAGCTGATAGATTTGATTGGGAAATTCCTATTCAAGCAAAATCTCAAATGATGGAGGAAAATCCAGAAGGTATGGCTGGTGCTGTTAAAGTTGATTGGAAAAAGCCCGAACCAAAAGTAGAAGATGAACAAAAAACTGTTGATGATATATTAAAGTCTATAGAAGACGGTGAAGATTTAACAGATAATCAAGAAGAAGTTGAAGAACTATTCAGTCAAGGAACTCCTGTAATTAGGGCTAGAGCTATAGATTTTCCAATGTTATTACATGAAACTGTTAAAGGTATCTATGAATTAATTGCAGCTGCTAGTATGCCAACTGCGGAAGAAGCTTCAGAAGAAGAAAAGAAATTGGCTAAAACTGTTAAATTAAATGTAAGCTCTTTTGAAGATGAGGCTGAAGATTTTAGATATGGACCAGAAATAGCAGCAGATTTAAGAGATTTTATCAATCAAAGCCCAAATGTTGACAAATACCCTAACATTAGAGAATTTGTATTTGGTAAGATGGTTGATAGAAATAGATTTACTGTTGATGAATTCTTAAATCTTATGAAAGGTATATTGCAAAATAAACCTGACGCAAGAAGAATCATTGATGGGTTAGTAAATGAAGTAGTTACAGAATTAGACGCATATGAAAAAGAGGTATCTAAATGGGAAATGGGTCAAGTTTTAGGACACGAAGAAGAACCTTCATATGAACCAGAAATAACAAAAGAACCAGAAGGTCCAGTTGATTACTCTACATGGTCTCAAAAGGATTTACAAGAGGAAATTGACATGGCTTTAGATGCTGGTGATTATGAAAAAGTAAAATTACTTTCTCAATTTTTAAAAGAAGGTAAAATATATTTAAAAGAATTAGAAATAATAAATGAGAGATTAAATCCTCATACAAAATAAAAAAATAGCAATGTTATTTAAGAATTATCAAGAATTTATTGGATCATTCAAAATAGACGAGAACGTTCAACAAGCTAAAACATTTTTAAAGAAACGTGCATTAGCTGCAAAAAAAGAAAAGACAAAAAAAGAGGATGAACAGTTAACTCCAGACGAGATCAGAAGAGCTGAAAACAATCCTGATTTTCTTAAAATCAAAGATCTTTTAAAAGATAGTCCTGGTTATGTATATCCTTTCACTAGATTCTTTTTTGAAGAAGGTGTTCCTTTTGAAGAGCTCGTTAATATGTTTAATAAAATAAAAGAGTATAAACAATTTATATCTACTTTACCAATGCCCGTTGAAAAATATGCTGACGTAGTACCAGATAATAATGATAAAAGAAAAGGATTTGAGAGATTAGGAGATGACATTACTAAACTTGAATTAAGCAGAATCGTTAAAAAGTTTGTTGATAGATTACCTGGTGATTTCACAGTAACTAATCCAAATGCTTCTGATAAAGGTACAGTAGTACCATCAATCAAAAGAGCTTATCAAGCTGCTCCACAAACTATAAAAGATAAAATATCTGATATAGCTAAAGCATTTGATGAGTTTGGTAAAGAACCAGACGGTTCAATAGACCATAAAAAGAATAAAGAATTACAAGATTATTTCTTTGATAAAATCAGAAGATATAGAAATTTAAATGAGGTTATACAAGGAGCTTTAGGATATATTAAATCAGCTAATAATGCAAGTGTTTCTAAATTCTATCAAACAATTCAAAATGTGAATAAGAAATATGGTGAATTAAATGGGTCTGAAATTGTCTATGATGAAAATGGAATATTAATATTAGAAGTTAAATCATATCAAGCTAATAAGGAATTAAACTCAAATACTTCACACTGTATTGCTTCATCATCTTATCAATGGGATAACTATGTAGGAGCTGACAGTAATTTTAATAAGCAATATTATATTTATAATTTCAATTTGACCCCAGGTGATGATAAATCCGTAATTGGTATTACAATTGAGCCTGGATATAAAATCAGAGCTTGTCACTTAAAATCAGATGCCAACTTTAGTACTGGTATAAAAGATTATATGAAAAAAATTGGTATACCATTTGAAGTATTAGCACCAATGACAAAAGAAGAAATAGAAATTAAAAAGAAAAGAGTAATAGCTAATAAGGAAATTGTTAAACCAAATTTATCATTAGAAAATGCTAAAAAATATATTGAAGAAGGAGCTGATCCAAATGCTCAACAAGGTAAACCGTTAATTAATTCTGTTTCTGAGAATGATTTAGATAAAACTAAATATTTATTAGAAGTAGGTGCTTCACCAAATATCGGAGGTGCTATAAAGAATGCTCAGAATTTAGATATGATTAAATTGTTAGTATCTTATGGTGCTACTTTAACTAGTTCTGTTTTTGAATCAGTATCTAATGATTATGATGCAATTAAATACTTAATTGATGCAGGTATGGATATTAACTTTGATAATGGTTTACCATTAAGAACTGCGGCTAAAAATGGTAGATTAGATATTATGAAATTATTAATCGATAATGGTGCTAAGATAAATATTAGAAGATTCATGGTGTTCAAATGGGCTGCTGAATGGGGAAGAACTGATATTCTGAAATTCTTACTTGACGAATTAGAAAAGTCTGGTGAAAACTTAGGAGAGAAAAACTTGAAAGATTGGATTCATTGGACCGGAACTTCTGACAAAGTAGATGATAAACAAAGAAAAGCTGTAACTGAATTATTACAAGCCAGACTTAAAAAAGAAATTTCTAAATAATAAATAACCCCTCAAATTTGAGGGGTTTTATATTTACTTAACCTTTATATTGAAATATACCCAAAATTGATTGTGTGTAATACTAACTAAAACTTGTTCACACCACCTAAACTTCATTAACCAATTTTTAAAATTGGTTCTTAAATTTTGATATTCACCATCATCTAATTTGCCATTATCCCACTTTCCAACACCATAAAAACCATATGTGATGACATCATCTTTAATACTTGGTCCAACTTTAGATTGTGAGTCTAATTTGTAATTTTTCATTTCTAAGGCAATTTTACCAAAAATGGTTAACTTTTTAATATCTAAATTAACTATATCTTTTTTCAAAGCCATTGCAGAAGGTGATTGTAACATAATCAACCAATTCAAATTACTCTTATTTAACTTAAATTCACCAATCAAGGCAGTTTTATCAGTATAAAATCCATATTCAAATACAGAATCATATTTTATACCAAAGTATAAACTACACGTATTAAAAGTATAATCAAGGCGATTTAAAAATAAACTCAGTGATTTAAAACGATTAAAAATTGACTTAACAGTTATAACATTAAGTTCTTTTGTAGAATAATATAATAGAAATCCATCTTTAGGATTATCTGATTTTGTAATAGATTTTTCACCTAATGCTGTGATACATTTTAAAAATGAAACAAATGTATGTTTACCAGCGTTTGTATCTTGTTCTAAATTTTCATAAACTACATCAGCTGTGATACTCACATCTTTTTCATTTTCACCTTTATTTAAATAATTGTAGATACGGTAGAATAATTGTCTTTTATCAAAATCATCAAGTAAATTAACAGCATTTGATATTCTAATATCTGTATCAATTCCATCTAAATAATGAGCAACAATGCTTAATAAATAATCATTATCTTTAGATACCTTTTCAATATATTCTCCTATTGAATGATACTCAGATTCTATATCATCAAATTTAGATTCGTAGATAAATTCGGTATATTTCTTAATCATACTGTATATATTAAAATCTAATTTTAATATCTTTGTATCAAATATCTCTCAGAAATAGATGATGTAGCACCAGCATTAATTCTTGTAATTCGATAATTAACTCCTTTATTTAAATCAACATACGGTTTACTTACTAAGAATGGATTTAAATTAACTGATACTCCATTTGTAATATTTGTATTAGCAAAGGTTCTAACCTTACTATTTGAGCTCATATCAAAATTAACATATAAACTTGTAGTCTCAACACTACTTACAGTATATTGACCAGAGAAATCAATAGTGCTACTTGTGCCTATTATAAAATCTTTAATTAAATATGTATCTCCTTTTTTAATAGAGTTATTGAATATCTGTTGAGTAACACCTGTTAATGGAAGAGATAATGTATAATTTAAACTTAAAGATATATTTTTCGTTAAATCAACATCATAATCAAATCTAGACCAATTATAAGATGTATTATTGGTTTGTGTATATGAGTTATGATAAATTGGAAAATCTATAACAGGTAATATTTGAGTTAATACTGGTAAAGAATTTGATTTACCATTTGAGTAATTAACATAAACTTCTAATTGTTTATTTTGAGTAGCAAATAAATCAGAGTCTATAGATATATCATAACTTTGCATATAATCTAAATCTCTATCTAAATACATAGTCAATTTATCATTATTTGGTAAATTTAAAATGGTAACATCATTATTTAAAACTCTTGTTAAGAAATTTTTATTCATTGGAACTGCGATATCCATAGGAATTATTCCTTGGCTATTATACAAGTCTGTTGTAAGAACATTTTCTATCTGACCATATTGCAAATCAATATTATTTAATTTAACATAAGGAGGATTAGTAGTTGTGTCTTGAACAACTTGTATAGTATCAGAACTTACTAATTGTGTATATTGATATAGTTTCAATAATTCTTCTAAATTAGCAATTTTAGCATTGATTTTATCAAAATCAGTTTGTGTATAAACTAACCCTGTTAAATCATTAATTTGTAATTGCATATTAGCTTGTTGACCAATTATCTTATTAAATGAGTCATTTAACACAGTTAATTCAGACATTGCTTTATTAAATAAACTAAAACTATAAACAGAACTAGCTGCACTTTGATTGTAGCTATCTTGTGTATTTTCGTAGATGATATTAAAGTTTAAATTTAAACTGAATGCATAAGATGTACCATCTTGATTATCATTAGCTGCTAATTTCTTATAAGTTGGGAATTTTAGACCAACTTCAGATTCAATCGGATTGTTATTTGGATTATCTAAGAAAGATATACCATATAAATTTGTAGCAGAATTACCATTCACATCCTCAACACTATAATACCATAAAATAGCATTAAATTCAAAATCTTTAGGTGGAGTATTATTTATAACAAGAGCGTTAAATTCTTCAAATGTTGTTAACTCTTGTCCAATAATGTTCATTTTAACATAGTGGTTAGTTGAAAAATCTATACCAATACCATCTATCGTGCTACCGTTTATTGATGGATTTGTTATATCACCATTTACACCATAATAATCACCACTTCTTCTTAAAGTATCACCATTAGCAGTTTGATAAGTATAATCATTATTATCAAATTGAGCATAATAGTTACCAGGATAATCTTGTGGAGTATTAACTATTGGAGAGTTGAATAATTCAGCACCTACTATCTCAGGTTGATACTGTGATGGTAGTATAGGATAATACATTCCCGGTTTATAGTTGACATCAGCTAAGGTTCTAAATAATATATCAGGAGTTTGACCTGTATTATCAGCAACATAAGCATAAACTTGTGTATAAGATCTATTTGACTGTTGAACATTATTAACACCTTGTATTTCACCAATATATTGAACTAATTTATTGTAAACTAATTTAGCAGTACCAGTTGTTTCAGACCATATAGATCCTATGTATGTTAGGTTTAATACTGCTCTTTGGTTATTCATGGAATCTGGCGGTATAATATAAACTATTTGACCTTTTACACCATTTAAATATGCCATATTTAAATTTGATATACCATCAAAAATAATAGTGTCTCCTACTCTAAAATTTGTCAAGCTCGAAAATTCAACTTCTAAATTTGTCAAATATGAATATGTAGCTCCAGATACATTACTTTGATAAAAGTTAATTGTATTATAAGGGTTAGTAGTTCTTTCTTGCCATAAAATTTCTGGAAAATATGTGTCATCATTTAAATTACCTCTCTGAAATTCATTTAAGTTACCAAAATACTGAGTACCATCAACAGCAGGCTCAAAGTCAATCAAATTCAATTCTTTAGCCCATTTCCAAAATATTTTTTCAGTTGTTGTTTGTAATGATGTAGAATCATAATAGTATTCTGTATTATTCAATCTTGATCCTCTAATAGTAACTTCCTCATTAGCAACATAGTTTCTTAAAGATTCAATAATTTCATCATTGAATGTTGTTGCTTGTTGACCAACATTATTCATTCTATAAAAAGAGTTAGCAAAATCAAAAACAACTGGATTACTATTCGTACCACTATCTAAGTTTTGTTTTGGAAGATTTAATAAAATGTATTTATCAAAATACATTTTATAATTCTGGTTTTGGAATTGAGCACTAATATCTTCTGCAGCACCCGGAAATGCGTAAAAGGAAGTTCCGTTGGGCTTTAATGATTTGTATAAGGGGCAAGCCATTTTTAATATATATTTTAAGTATATATAAAAAAATCAAATACCTTATGATAAAAAATAATGAAAGTAAAGTACTAATAACAAATAGAAATATAAAATACTATAAAGATAAAGGATATCAATGTAATATTGATGATATTATATCAATTGATATCAATACAATGCCACTAATGTCACATAATAAGGTCATTGCTATATGTGAATTGTGTAAAGAAGAGTTAGAAATTATCTTTTCTAAATATAATTTAAATAAAAGTCGCCAAGGGTTTTATTCTTGTAAGAAATGTTCAGATAACAAAAGAAAAATTACAAATTTTGAAAAATATGGCGTTGAAAATAGTTTTAAAAGAGAAGATGTTAAAATAAAAAATAAAATTTGGATGTCATCTAATGAATTTAAGCAAAAGTCAACACAAAAAATATTAGAATTATATGGGGTTGATCATTTCTCAAAAACTGACGAATATAAAAAAAATTCATCTAAAATGAATAAAGAAAGAATTAAAGAACTTAAAGAAAAAAATGAATATGATTGTCCATTTTTATGGACTGATAATAAAGAGAAAAGAGAAAAGGCAATGTTTGAAAAATATGGATCGACATACTCATTTAGTATACCAATAATTAAACAAAAAATTCAAAATATAAATTTAGAAAAATTTGGACATGTATCACCATTTGGAAATAAAAATATACAAAAGTCAATAAAAGAAAAAATTATTTATCAAAATTTAGAAAAAGATTCTTATTTTAATGGTGATCTTTATAAGATTAATAAATTTAAAATCTATAGAAGAAAAATAAGATACTTAACTGATGTAATAAGAAAGAAATTATTTGAGAGTTGGGATGGTTATGATTACTATGATGGTGAGTATATAAAATGTCATATAAACCTAGACAAAAATAATATTCTCAGACCCACTATTGATCATAAAAAATCGTGTTTTTATGGATATATCAATAATATTCCGGAAGAGTCAATTGCCTCTATGGAAAATTTATGTATAACAAAAAGGAAGTTAAATGTTATGAAACGTCATTTAACAGAAGTAGAATTTATTAAAATTTTAAATCAATAGATTATCATCAAAATATAAACATTACATTCTTTTGTTAATATATATAAGTATAAAATAAAAAAGGTGAAATGGGTGATATATTTTATGGTATTGGGCTTATAGTAGTTGGTTTAAATATAGCATCACTAATTAGATATAGAAAAATTTTTGAAATTAATGAATGGCTTTCGGTATTTAAAAAAGTTGCCGGAAGAACACCAGCTCGAACAGATTTTAGAAGTCAATCAGATTTACAAGTATTACTAACTTGGTCTTTTACAGTTGTAATGACTGTTATTTGGATGTTTTTTGGTTTATTATCTAAAAATTGGGTTATATTTTTATCTATTTTCGGATTCAATATAATATTAAATCACATTTCTAAATTTTTTAATAGCTACAGAAGAGTTAGACTTTTCATAAAATTTTCAAAGTCTGTAATAATGGTGGCTATAATGTCTTTTTTGGTTATTAATCACTTTCACTTAAAAATGAACTTATTAGAAGAGCTTAAATTATTTTTTAAGCATTAAGATAACTTCTGAAATTGCTTTTCTTGTACCTTGTATTATATAGTCATATAAAGAGAAAACTTTATTCTCTGAAGGTATGTTATCATAGTAGTTAATATCAGACAAAACATCATCAATTTCATTTCTCCATTTTAAATAGAAATCATAAATATCAGAATCATTAATCAAACCTTCTATTTGTACTTCATCTGGATCTTTCGTTGAAGATTCTATAAAATCATCAAAAACTTTTTCATCTTCAGATTTTAATGACTTTTTGATTAATTCTGTTATTTCTTCTTGCAGATCTTTATACTCATCTGCATCTGGTGATTTAACTTCTTCAGTTTCATCTTCTTCATTAGCCTCTTTGAGATATTGCACAAATTTTGATAAATGTTTCATGTCTTATATATTAATTTTTAAATGGAATTATTTATTTTATTCAAAAAGTCTGAATATTTCTCGACAATAAATAAAAAAATATATCTCTATTTTATCATCTAATCTCATGGCTTATATATTGAAATGTTAATATCCCCAGTTAGAACCAAGTGCAAATAATCCACCGTACCAAATACCACCTTCGAAATATCCACCATCAAAAATACCATTTGTGAATATACCACTCTTCCAAACTGAGTCTTTAAATATAGCAGTTAGTCGCAAACCAGTATCAATATCATTTACATTTATACTACCCATAATATTTGATAGGTCTAAGTTAATAGTAATGATTGTTGATTCACCAACAACTGGATCAGGGACAATTTCAGATAAAAGTATTGTATAGTTACCAGGGTTTAAATTTGTTCCTATTGCAGCATAAGGAGTTGGATTATTATCATTAACAACCCATATCTTATCATTAACATTGAACTCAAAAGCACCATTTAATATAAATTGTGTTAATTGACCAGGTACTATGTTTAAACCTATTATTTGTATCTCTTCAACTATACCACCGTACCAATTACCACTATTAAAATCAATAGCATAGGCTACTCCACCATACCATTTTCCACCACTGAATATACCTGTGTTCCAAATCGAATATTTATTAAACTCAGAAGCTATGGTGTTACCATCTCTATCTTGATTTAAATATGAATGGAATTCACCATTTTTAAATTTACCACCTTGCCAAATAGCAGTTCTGGTATTAAATGCTTTAGTTCCAAATCTAGATAGTCCACCATTCTGCTGAATAAATTGACCATTATACCACATTCCATTTTCAAAGTCTCCATTATACCAATTTCCATCTATCCAATAAGAAGGCTTATTATCACAATTGAAAATTCCTCCATTCCAATTACCTAAAACCCAAACACCACCTTTCCAACTTCCATTACTCCAATTACCACCATTCCATATACCATTATACCAAGTTCCTCCGCTCCAAGTACCAGCATATCTTCTTCCATCATACCATATTCCATTATTCCAATTACCATCAAACCATCTACCATTATACCATTTAGAATTGTTTGGATTAGGATAGTTTTTATCTACCTCAACATTTATTAATTTGTATTTTACATTAAATGAGTTCCAAGTTCCATCATACCAATCACCAGATAACCACTTACCTGACATCCAGGTGCCACCAAACCATCTACCCGCACTCCAATTACCAGAATACCAAACTAATCCATTTTGATCTTGACCAATGATTGCCTTGGTTATATCAGCTTCTAAAACCCAAGGATAATTTTGATACAAACTAGAAACTGAAAGTCCATCAGTTAAAGTATATCGATAATTATTGAAATCAACATTGACTAAACTATAACTAGTTCCGGTTAAAACTAAATTATCAGGTGTTAATTCAACAGACTCCTTAGGATTTTTATCAACTCCTACTTCAATAATATCAACAGGTTGATAATTCAAGAATGGATCCACTTTGATATAATGTATATTTCCTGGATCGGAATAAGGAATATCTACATTAAAATATTGCCATTGTTTATCTGTATAAAATGATTGTGTTCCTATAACACCTTGCACAATTTGATATCCAAAAAAGCTTTGATTATAATGTCTTGATGAATAGTCACCACCATTAAATGTTAATACAACACCATCTCCGACTACTAATCCATGACTTTCTGTACATGTTATAAGTAAATGATCTACAGACCCAATAGTATATCTACCAGTTTGTGCTATAGGAATATTTATTTCTTGTGATAGTTTAATAATATTTAGTGCTAATTCATTTTTATCATCAATATATATGACACCAGATAAGCTATTTCTAACATCAAAATCAGACATTAAAATCTTACAATATGAATCAGTAGGAAATTTAAAGTTTAATTGATTTTCTAAATTAGTAAAGCTATAATTTACTTCTACTGATTTATCTGTTTGTGATCTTTGCATATTATTCAATACCTGCAAATCATCACTTATTTGATGTAACGTATTTCTACTAATAATATCTATTGAGCTTATAGGTGAATTATAATTATAATTTAATTTTTTATGAAATTCTATTACATATCCATTTGAAGGTAGATCAAAGTATTTCTTCATTACTAATAAATCTTGAGTTAAAAATGAAGTCATTCCAGAATATAAAGTAACATCTACAAATGTATTTAACCAAATAGAATTCCACTCAAATTCTAGATCTGAACCAAATATTAATTTATTTGTATCATAATTGGTATCTATGTAAATGTTATTAGGCGCAAAATTATTCACATCATTTCCTGGTAATCCTTGGTATTGAGGCATCGAAGTAAAAACTTTACTTGGTGTAAATTTAGTTGAGTCAACTCCACTTAAATAATCAAGTAAATTATAAGTTGGTTTATATCCAAATTTTAAGAATGGTTTATCATAACTCATCGTACCACCAAAAGTGTTGGTTTGAATATAGCTTTGCATATTATAATAAGCAGTCTTATTATTATATTTAGCTGACAAAGTATAAACATCATTACTTGTATCATATGTCAATTTATATCCATAGCTAACTGGATGTAAGTTAAAGCTCAATAATAAATTGCTACTTCCAGTAGGAGCGTAAGCAAAATAATTATGTGGGTCATAATCATAATAATTTAATATCGAAGTCAAATCAATAATATCATTCGATGCGGTATTACCTGTCAATAAACTTGTTGGAGCTTGTGAAGTTGAAAATTTATTCAAATTGGTAATAGATATAGTACCTTTAAAGCTCTTTAAATCATTGATAATACTTTGATTTAAATCTGTATAAAAATATAGATACATATTATGATAACCAAATGATATCTTCCTATTTAAAATAAATGTAGTAGAAACTATATCACAACTTAGATAGAACACATCGCCAATATCACAAATATAATTCATATCTTTTCTAAGTATGAGCATATATTTATAGATAAAAATACTTTCTGAATAAGTGCTTCCAACAATAGGATCGGTCCAAGCCATATATCTAGATTGTCTTGGTTCATTTATACTAGGCGCTAACCCAACAATAGCATCATATGCAATATTAATATCTTTAGATGTAAATGGGAAGTATGATGCAGAGAAATAGCTAAAAGTAGTTGAGAATAAGACCTCATTAGTTCTATCAATTGAAGTGTAATATTGGAAGGTCTTTTCTTTATCTTTATAATAATTTAGCCAGTTATTTTCACCAGATAAATTTGTAACTGATAATAAACCACTAATATCAAATGAACTAAATGTTAATGAATTAGGCAATCTATAGTGTTGATCAGTTATATCAATAAAGTTTAATTTACTCCCTATTTCATAATCTAGGAATAGCAATTTGGAATTATATCTATAATTAAATTCTGAATCCAAATCATTTAATGATGATGTATATCCAGAATAATTTAAAGTAGAATAGTTACCACATAGATATAAATTTTTACCATTGTAGTCAAACAATTTATTTGCAAAGTAATCATATTCTAAAGTAGCCGAGTATGTAGAAGACAAATTATTGGTTGTTGAATTAAAATTTTTGAAATTATTAATATCAAAAGAATAAACTTTATCAGATGCAATATAAATAGAGCTACTACCAGATACTACACTAATACTTTGTATATCCGTAGTAGTTGATTGTGACAATGATAAGTATAAGAACTCATAATCTTGTAAAAAGTTATTAACATCATATAGCAAGATATTACCACTATTTGTGACCATGAATAAGGACTCTTTAGTAGATGATATAGTCGAGCTAGTAGCCACAGAATATGATAAACTCCAGGGATTAGAAGATGTGAATGTAAATAAAGACATATCTCTAATATCATCAACTAATAAATATTCTTCCGTTGGTTCGTTAACATCTAAATACTTAATAATAGATCTTTTATACATTGTCCATGTATTTGCTGCAAATGTCATCTCAATAAAAACACCTGAATTTCCTCCAATAAATGCTTTATCAAATGATTTATAGACAACTTTGTTATAAGAATATTGATCGAAATCTGGAGAAGAAATACTCCCCCAAGTTTCTCCACCATCTTGTGTAAAATAAATTGTATTATATTTACCAACTACTAACCCTCTTAGATCATCAACAAAATCAATAGACATTAAATCATTGAATTCATCAATAACTTGTGTAATAGTAAAGTCTAATTTTGAAACCCTTAAAAGTGTACCATTGTAACCACAAATCCAATAATACTTTGTATTTTCTGAAATTGATCTAAGTGTTTCTTTATATTTATTTTCAATTATATTAGAATTACCACCTTGATAAACTACAATCATTCCAAAGTCGCCTATTGATATTACTCGTGAAGGAATACTATAAATATATGATGATTGTGTATATGTTTCAACATAAGATTGTGTTGGAAATTCACGAATATCATAATAAGATATTTCATAAATATTATGGTAATCAACTCTATTTTTTAGAATCCAATTTTTCTTTACTTCAAATTTAACTGGATCATGCTCCTTGTAAAGTGGAAAATAACCATTTCTTAATCTTTTAAGATGATATTGATTTAACTTATTAGTATCCCCTAACTTCACGATAACACTATATCTATAAGCCTCATCATAGGTACCTAAGTCATTTGTTCTTGTAAGAGTATTATCAGTGTAACTATAAATACCATTTTGTTCATTATAATAAGAATACTTAATTGAGGTAACCTCATTTTGTTCAACTGTATAGTCGCCTTTGAAATAAGTATTTGGATCAATATGAGATGATAATGTAACATAAGAAATTTGATCCTTGACCAAAACTCTATGACCTGGTTTTAAAATAACCGCATCAATAACTAATCCAGGTGAATATGATCCTAAATTATTAATCTCACCAGTTGTAGCAACATCTACTTCTAAATAATTTTTATCGCTATCATTAATTAACTTAACAGGAGTAAACTTGTTTTTAAGTGTTAATCCATATTCATAAACAAATTTATTATAATATTCATCAGATGTGTTATTGTCTATAGATTTTGAATTAGATGGAGTAAGTCCAACAGAATACTGTGATCCATTTATTCCAATATACCAATTATATAATTTTCTACCATCTATAACATCGAAAATATCAGTTAAACTATTAATTGCAACATATGTAGAACCACTAAGAGCTTTTGAATAAAGCGTTACTGAACCAATTGCTTGTTCAAGACTGTTGAATATACTTTTTGGTAAAACATCTACAGATTCATTGTACCATTTGCCATCATCCGTGTTTTTAATCCACATATTTTATTTTTTTACTTTTATTTCCCAAATAACTGAATTTGAATCAACTGCTATTTTTTCTTTAACAATATTAACCTTTGATTTTCTTAATATTGCTTTAGTATCATCTATAAACCTATCATACTTATAAATATCCTCTATGTAATTACATATATCGATTTTATAATCTGTGGTCTCAGAGAAAATTAAATCATATATTAAATCTTCTATCTTTTCCAATCTAATTATCTATTTTAATTTATATATTAAATCTCTATTTTTCTATTCGAGTATTTCAATTTTTTGTTTTGTTTAAATTTTGATAAGTAATCTTTTTACAATTTTTTAATTTTTTTTGTAACTCAAGGTTAGAATTACTTTTTGTCAAATTCATCACACAAGCTAAAGACTTGTTTGTTTTCTTTAAAATATAAAACCAAAAGTCAAGCAATGCAAAACAAAAAAAAGTAATATATAAATAAAAAATAATTAAATATGCCCCAGAGAAAAAAATCCAAAAGAAGTATTAAAGAAGAACTAGAAGAAATAGATAGTATGAATCATTTTATACGTGAACAGGTATCTACTTTTCAATTTAAAATAAACTGTAAGTTTAAAAATAAAAAACAAAAGGAGATGTATGATACAATTATGAATAATAGAATTACGTTTGTCAATGGAGTAGCCGGTTCTGGTAAAACACTAATTGCTTTAATGGCTGGATTAGAATGTCTAAAAAATAAAGATATAAATATATCACAAATTGTTTTAACAAAACCAATTGTTGAAATAACTACTTCAAAAAACGGATTGGGATCATTACCCGGTGATTTAGATAGTAAAACTTTACCGTATTTTACACATTTCTATGACAACCTAATTAAAATCATAGGAAACGAAGCAACAAATTATTTAAAACAAAATGGGGTAATTAAAGAAACAGTTCTTAACTATTTAAGGGGATCAACCTTTGGTAGATATACATCTGATGGTAAACCAATAGGCACATTCTGTATTTTCGATGAGACTCAAAATACTAATATAACTGAAATGAAAACATTCATTTCAAGAATGGGTGAAGAAAGTAAAATGATAATTCTTGGAGATTCCGATCAAATTGATTTAAAATTAAACAAAGGTGAAAAGTGTGGACTTGAAGATGCGATAGGTAGATTAAAGGGAATAGATCGAATCGGATTTGTAGAATTCACCGAGGATGATATAGTAAGAGACCCGTTTTTAATTGAGATAATGAAGAGATATAAAGATAAATAAAAAAGAGAGGCATTGCCTCTCTTTTTTTACTAATCATCTTGATTGAGGTCATAATCTGATTCCTCCTCTGGTTCTGGATCTGGTGGACGAAGACCTCCATTTGATTGAGTTAATATAAAGTCATATTTATTCTCATTATTACTAAATCTACCCAATTTATAGTTATAAAAGGGGAAAGTATCTAAATATGGATAGTAATTTAATTTATGATTTTCCAATGTTACACTTAAATTCATTAAGGTTTCCTCACCATTGATATCAACTAAATCATGTGATTTAGCATTTTGATACATTTTAGAAATATAACCATTTTCTCTAGCCCATCCTTTGAATATAAAGATATCTGAATCAAAAATAGTATAGATTCTATCCATGAATTTTAACTTATTACCACTCATATCTTCGACTTCTTCCCAAAGCAAAGCTCTGCCCTTAACCTTTTCGACACCAAGTTCGTCCTTTACTAATAAAACAAGCATTTTTATTTTATCTGGACTAACTACGTATAAATCTAAAAATCTTTGCCTATCATGATATCTCATACATGATTTCCATAATGTTCCACAATCAGGATAAGCATAATTTTTATCTAAATAATACTTCCTAATGTCTTCACCGGAAACAACAACCAATCTACGATTAGATTGATCGAAAAATGATTTAAAAAGGTTAACAAATTCTTCAATATGTGAAGGATGAATATACTCGTCAATTAAATTTTTTGGAAAAAGTTTAAAAATTAATCGACCAACTTTGATAGATTGTCTACCAATACCATCAGAAAATGGATCGATATCATTTTTTTCTACAAACTTGACTTTATTACCAGGAAGATAGCTAACGGTATCTATTTTATCGGTGATGCCGATGTAGTTAATATCTTCTAATGTTATGAAACTCAAAATCATCATGACTACACGACTAGAGTTAGCCGATAAAAAGTCTCTAAATTGTGAATCAACCACTAAGTTCTCATTTATTCTAAATGTATTTCTCATAAATTAATATATACAATTATGATTTATATTACCGAGTTTAAAAGTTTTTATAATCCAAATGATATAGTTCTCATAGAGTATTGGTACAATCATATGATTACACCAGTAAAGATTATTGAAAGAAGGGGTAATAAGTTTTTGGTATCACATAACACCCCTAATTCAAAGATACAAAATGCTCCTGACGAATTAATATCTAAATCAGATATTATTGACAGAGCCAAGGTTTGATTCCATGAACTTAGCAAAGTCTCTATCAGATTCATCATTCATATTCAAGCACTGTTCCTTAATTATTCTAAATTCTTCAAAAGACAAATTATCATCTAAGAACAAAGGTCTAACCCCTTTGTAATAATCTGTTATATGACTATTATCAAGAATGATAACATTATCTTTGAAATTATTATCTAACAATTCATTGTCTATTTCATTGTAGTAAACTTTACTTTTTTTACCACTTTTATATTTATCTGCTACAAAATCTTCATCAATCGGATTTGCACGAAAGTTGTTCCATGATCCAGAGTTATAATGTGTATTGATTACTTCACCAGAACTATATCCTTTATTTCCTTTATTTCTACCTCTACGTGATCTTTTCGGACAGTATTCATATTCATCGTCTCTCCAAGATGATGTAGACCGTGTAGATGTAGTACCACCACGATAATAATTCCATTGTTTATATTCTCTTTCGTTAGGATCTCGTTTAATTTCTAATGAGTCCCAATCAACTACTGCTGAAGCTTTAGCTATATTTTCAAGGAATTCAATATCTTGATATTCGTCATGTGTATGTTCTTTGTAATATCCGACTGATATGTTAGTACATTCAGGAATAATTTCAGTAAACTCAGCAGAATCAGTATAAACACCAGTATCATCTTTCTCTAAATTCATACCGTATTTAGCATATTCTTTAGATAAAGAATTAGCAAATTCGTCTGAACAACTTCTACGACTTGATTGATGTGTAATAATTGAAGTTGTACCTCGTCTATCAAAAGAAACTATTTTATTGTAATTAGAAAAGAATTCTGTTCTTTTAGCTGCTGCTGTTGAACCAATACAACCACATTCTTCACCAACAAAGAAGTAATACAATCCTGGTACATTCTTTTCAATCATGTATAACAAAATAGTCATACCTGCTTTATCATCTGCTCCAAGAACTGTTTTACCATTAGTTCTAATGTATTTGCCATCAAATTTGTGAGTTACATCAGTGTGTAATTTACAAGCAGTATCTAAGTGACAAGCAAAAATATTTTTGCTTCCAGTTCCTACTTCATAGTAGTAATTACCGTCAATATCCATTTTGTATCCTTTAGGTAAGAAATGAAGCAGTTGTTCTTCATACCCATATGGATAGGTTTGACTGGTTAATAATATAAATGTATCTTTAATATTCATTTTACTTAATTAAATTGTCAATTTTGTTATCTCTTTGAATTTGAATTGGCTCATTTGTCCAAATCAAATTTCCTTTACTATCATAGACTTCTTTTGTAGTTTGGTAATCATTTTTCTCAGGAGTCATTTCTTCACAACTTTCTGCTAGATATTCGTGGTCGTAACTTTCTGATATAACATCATTAATGAAATCTTCATTGATTTTATGTTCTTTTATCAAATCATCATCAAAATAATGTCTTTCCCAAATAGTGACTTTTACATCTACGAAACCCATAATAGTATTTATTTATACAAATATACGACAATTTATTGAGAAAACCAAGAAAATATCAAAAAGGATATGTAAACCTACAAAGGATTTCCCAGTTTTCCAAGTCTAATTTTGCCTGTTTATTTTTAGAAAAAAAATAGGGGCGAATTCTCAACAAGCAACTCATCCAGTTCAAGGGCAATCGCTTGGATACTTGGCATAATATCTTGTCCATTAACAAATTTCGGGTCTTTATTATTATATTTAATGAAATATGAATAATTTGTCTCTCCAATTTCTAAGGACAGCATTTCAGATTTTTCATTTTCCCATTCTATCGTGATTGTGCCGTGAGGGTTTGGGTATATATCCGAAATAGCGTCAATATAACTTGAATTTAGAGAGGCAACAAAGGAAGGATTTACATGATTCTGGAATTCTAACAAATGAAGAATTCGATAAAAAGAAAGCAGAATTATTATCAAGGATTTAAAAAGAAAAGAGAGTCAAATGACTCTCTTTTTTTTATAAATTAACATATCTCTTAAACATTTCCAACATATATTCTGTAATAACATCAGATGCGTTAAGTGATTTTAAGTATTTTACATCGACTTTAGCAACTTGTGCCATACTTTCAAATTTACTACCATCACCTTTAACCATTATTTCGTGATAATCATTTTCAGTTAAGGTTAAAATGCAAGGATACCATTTACTCGAAGCATGCTTGCTTACAAAAAGAGGTTTCATAAATTCAATTTTGAAATTATCTCTTAAAACTAAACCAGCTTCTTCTTGTAATTCTCTCAAAAGAGCCATTTCAGGAGATTCCCCTTGTTCTATACCACCACCAACTAATGCTAAATGATACTCTTGACCATCTGCATATTTATAAGAAGGAATATATTCTTGTCTAACAATAATTTGATTTGTTTCAATTAAATATGGAATACAAATTACTCCATCTTTTTCTTTTAATACAACCCAATCCTCATAATCAATTAAAGATAAGTGTTCATCTTGATAAAGAACTTTTTCATTATCTTTTTTAGTTTCTTCTTTTTTTAATTTACTAAATAATTCCATATTAATTTATATTTTTATGTATTTATATATTAAAAAAAAAATCACCGGTTGGTGATTTTACTTAATTAATTAATTGATTAATTTTTTTATTCCTTTCTTCTAATTTGGTATCGGTATCTAATTTTAATATCGGTAATTTTTTTCAGGTTTACGACATTTTAGCTGTGATCTCCAATTATTTTTTTCTCCAGTTGCAACTTCAAGTTTTGAATTTTTTCTTTTTAGTACAAGTCCTTCGATAAGATTAATTTTTGTATAATTATCAAATAACTCTTTGAATCCAGAATCATATGATTTTACTCGATAAATATTATTTGATATTCCATGTAAATATTCTTTATCAGATTCTTTTTTTCCATAGATATCATCTAAGATATCTATTCTTTCCTTGAAGGTTCTACCTACTAAATAATTAGAATCAAAAACTAGTATATCAAATAATATTAATTTTTGGTTGAATGTTTGACCACTTTCATCAAGTTTACTTTTATTTAAAGTTTCTCCATTTAAAACTATCCAATTTCCACTAAGATTTAGAGGTTTGTAAAGATTCTCTATGATTTCGTCTTTTGATATCTGAAAGTTTGTCAACATTTGATTGTGACGACCCATTACTCGAATTGATTCTCCATTTGTGAATACTAATGTATTACTTCCATTAATTTTTAATTGAGCGGCCATAGTTGAATTATCCCATAAATCTAAAGTTTCTGGTTTTATAGCGTTAGCTGGACGACACGGATAAATATATGTAAATTCATTATATCTCATTTAATCTTATTTGTACAAAGATACTTAATTTTAACTAAATTTCAAAAAATTTGTCAACATATGAAATAAAAAAATTATTTCAGGATTTCAGTAATCACTAAATCCCTGTGTTTATTCATATCCGGTTGATATATAGATTTTAATTTATTTATTTCTCCATCAAACCAGTCTTTTATATTGAAAACCAAAGAAAACACAGAAGTCTTTAGCTTCTGTGATTTTGGTAATTATTCACTAAATTCACTTAAAGGAAAGAGTCTATATTAAATATATAATATGTTAGGAAATTAAAAAATTCTAGCATCGGCAGGGACTGTCGATTACAGGTGTGGAGCAAAAATAAGACCTGATTAGCTAACTAATTAAAATTGGCACACTAACTGAAGGCAAAAGCAATGAAGCATCTAAAAAGAAGGAGCTTGTCTCCCGAAACTTATCGGTCTTTAGCCGATAAGTAGTTCATAAGAAAATAATTGAAGATTTTTTTTGAATTGTTTATCCCTCCTTTTCCAATAGGCATCAATAGGGTGGACCTCGACCCTATTTTGCCATTTAGATGTATTTTTTAAAGTATGTCTATCAAAATATTTCATTATTGTAATGAAGATTTAACAATTTCAGAAACAATTTTATTATCAGCTCTACCAGATAGAGCTTTTGAAGCCGCACCCATAACTCTACCCATTTCTTTGATAGATGTGGCGCCTAAATTAGAAATAATATTTTTAACTTCTATTTCGATTTCTTCTCTACTCATTTGTTTAGGTAGGAATTCATCAATAACAGATATTTCTGACACTTCAACTTGATAAAGATCTTCTCTACCATTTGATTTGTAGATATCAGCACTTTCTTTTCTTTGTTTTACCATCTTCTGTAAAGTCACAAGAATCATGTCTTGTGTGACTTCTTTACCTGAAGCGTTTAAAAGCTCAATTTGTGATTTAATTCCTCTCAGTGCACGAAGTCTGTCATGATTCTTTTGAATCATTGCTTTTTTAATTTCTTGTGATATTTGTTCTTGTAAATTCATAATTAACTATTTAATTTGTTCATCTTTCTAACTTTAAAACCTCTCTTAATGCTAAAGACGAGACTAACCAAAAGGTCAACAGGCATCAAAACATATCCGAGCATAGCACTAATCATAAGATTAAAACCGGGTGTTGTGCCAATAATCCCATCTACGCTTCTATTTTTATCACTTTTATTGAGTTTATAAACACAATAAAAAAAGCTTATAGCGTAATACAACCAGAAATAGTTAAAGAACGTGTCAATTAATGTTTTCATTTTTTTAATTTTAATTTTTTTCTATTATAAAATAATTATTTTTCAATTTTTTTGTCGAAACTTTTTTCCTTCCACGTAGGCCACCCGACCTTATGTTAAAATAATAATTGATATTCAGGTGAATCAACTAACTCTTGCTCAATTTCAAGATATTCAAGTTCATTTTTTAATTGAAGAAAACTATTATATGTTTTTTCATCTTCAACCTTGAGAATCAGGTCATCCAAGAAAAAATCTAAGTCTGTCATATTGTATAATTTATACAAATATACGACACTTTTTTGAAAAAGACAATTATTTCTTAAGGTTTTCTGGAAGTATGTCTCCAAAGGTAGGATTCTTTTTAAGACCTAAAATTTCATCAATTTTTTCTTGACGAATTCTTGTTTCATCATTTATATATCTCCAATAGTAATGATCACTAAGTTCATCAGTATACTCTTGCCAATACCCATAATCATCATCATATTCTAAAACATAGACATCATAATATGTCTTAATATTTTTGAGATTCATAAGATATATATTAACTAATAATATCACTAATCAGAACTTCTCTTAATTCTTGTTTTAATTTACTAAGTGTTACATCATCTGGATTTTCTTTTAAGACTTTATCAACCATTTCTTTTAATTTATCAATTACATATTGATTATCTCCCCAACCATTAAAAACACATTCAATTTTAGTAAAGTCAGCTGGAACAATCCAAAAAGTGATATTTTCATATTTTTCAATTTCTTTCTTTACTGAATCAAGAATAGCATTCGCCAAAGAAGGAGGTCGATTCTCAACATCAAGATAGTAAACAAAAATAGGATTTTTTAAATTGACTTGCATAAATAATTAATTTTTCCAAACAAGTTCTATAATCTTTTCAAATCTTTGAAACATTTTTTCTTCTGTTTCTTTCTTATCTAAAAAGCCAGCCCAGTCGATTTCTTCGGCTTGTAATCTGTTTTTAGGAACTACTTCTGAATCAAGACCAATTTCTTTAACAGAATTAATATCTACACGATATAAATAAACTCTCTTATAAGCTACACCTTTTTTATCTTTATATTCGATTTCAATAGGGTTCTCCCTATTTGATATCATATCTTTTGTGACGATGGCTGATGTTTCTTCTTTAGTTTCTCTGATTGCTGCATCAATTACTTTTTCTCCTACATCGACTCCACCTTTAGGAGGAGAATAGGTTGAATTCCATTTTGCATTAGTAGGGTGACATAAAAAAATCTTCTCGTTTCTTAAAACGATCAGTGTCCCAGCTGAAATCTTCATAATTATTATTTATTTTTTAATCTAAATGTCTTGGATCTTTATGAGCAGGTTTGCCATGTGAATTATGACTCCACAATCTAGCAAACGGTGTCGTAAAGTAGTTATTATATATTAGAGTATCATCAATATGTAGGTCAATTTTATTATCTCTACAGTAGTCAGCCTTAGTTTTATCCCATTCTTCATCACTAATCATTGGAAATCCATATTTAGGATGTAGGCCGCTAGTCGCAGTTCCCATTTCTTTATGATAATCTACAATCGAAAAAAAGTTAGTGTATTTTATATTATAATCTCTCAGAAGTTTTTTATCATCTTCGGTAGCACCGCCGGTTACTATATGTACTTCACATCCAGCATCAATTAATGTTTTTGTTAAAAAGGAAAAAAACTCAGGCATATCACTTATAACACCATGTAAGTCTAATGAGATACACCAATTTTTTTTTTACAAAATTTTCATTCATCATATTTGTAAATTTTATCACATTTTATATATTCAATTTAAAAAAACAAAAAAGTTTTGGATTAAATAGAAAATATGATAAATTTTTAACAATTAAAGAATCATATAATAGTCTAAACCATAAAACAAATAATGGGGCAAGGAAGCCAATTAAAATAGATGGTGTTAACTATATCTCACTAAAGGAGGCAGCTAATATTTTAGGAATTCATCATGATGAACAAAAAATCCTCTCGATTGAGAGGATTTAGTAGTCCCGCCAAGAATCGAACTTGGATCCACTGCTTAGACATACCACTATAGTTTTCACTACCATATTGTTTGTGGTCTGGACTATATCTTCATCTTCGACTTTACGCTAAGATGCTTCCCACTTAGTCTCTACACACTCCCCTTTCGGGTTTGGCTCGGTATTACCATCGTATTGATACGGAAGGCTTCACCGAATTCGAGAAGTTCTATTATGGTATTTCTACCATAACGCCCCCTATTTGAGGCAGTTGTTCTATCCGTTGAACTACAGGACCATAAGACTCAAATTACTTTGAGTCTTTTTTAGATGTTTTTTCAGCCTTAGCTGCTTTAGCTTCTACCTTAGCTTCAGCTTTTGCCTTTTCAGCTTCAGCACGTGCTGCTTTTTCTACATCACGAACATTTTTCTTCCATTCAGACTTTGGAACAAATTTCCAACCCTGTGATTTAACTTTAAAATCACCAGTGGCGTCATCAACGCGGTCATAAACTTCATCTTTGAAAATTGTCTTCATATTTTATTTATTTATTTTATATTACAAAGTTAAGAAAAAATATCAAATTAAAAAAATATTTTAATAAACATATCTTGTTTTATCTAGTGTGTTAAATACTGAAAGTGTTTTCGGTATATAAATAGGATTTTTTGCCCTCTTATAACATTCTTCCACAAAAAATCCATCTGATTCATATATATCCAATCTCCACCTTGTTTCACCAATCAATTCTCTGGTTAACATAAAATTATGTGTATCCGTTTTACCTAAACCAATTTCCTTACCACTTAATCTAAACCAACCATTATTCCACAATTGGTCAAATGAAATAAAATCGTTGTCTAAATCTTTAACATTTTCCCACAACTCTGGATGAATTGTAGTATCATCGTCGTTATAATAAACATACCCATCTTTTATCAATTCAGTAGCAAAATTACGTTGATAATCTCCTCTTGAACCTGATCCAGTTATTGGATTTAGATTTTTAGCACAATACGATTCACAATTATCAGGTAATCCTCGTGGCATATCATCTAAATCAAAAACAACTATCCATCTATAATTATCTCTTGGGATATTAATTGATTTTGAAATTATAGTAATATTTTCAGGATGAACCGAGGGTGTAATTATATTAATGAACATTGACTAATATATTAATTTTTTCATCTCTTATTATATCTGTCACTAAGATTGCAAATAAGTTATTCGACTTCGGCATAATCTTTATTAAGACGTTTTAATGATGTTAAATAATGTTCTTCTTTCAATTCAGAACCTATATAATTAAGTCCTTCTTGAATACAACCCAAAGCTGTAGTTCCACTTCCCATAAAGGGATCATAGATTAACGAACCTTTAGGAAAGTAAATGTTAATTAGTTTGGTAACTAATTCTGTGGAGTAAACAGCTTTTAAAGTTGATTTTACTCCATCGTTATTTTTAGCTTCTACAAAGTTATCATATTTTTTGTAAAAAGATTGATTTGTTTTAGGATTTATTTTTGAAACTTCTTTATTAGCTTTAAAATCAAATAGATGCTCTTTATGGACAAAGATATAAATAGGTTCGACAATTCTTGATAATTTATTCGGACTTGTCTGAAAAGGAATAGAATGTGTTTTTTTCCAATAAACAATATCAGCTAAGGTCAAATCAGTTTCTTCGTGAACTTTAGCGACTAAAAGATTAGGCAAAATTGGATTTTCATGTATATAAGATAAGTTATAACAAATAACTCCTCTTTTCTTTAAAATTCGGCTAAATTCTTTAAATTCATTAATTCTAACTTTCAAATATTCATCAGATGTTAAATTATCTATATCTGAGTAACCAGTATTATAATAAACGTCTTTTCTTTTAGAGGAAATATTATATGGTGGAGAACAAATGATACCATCAACAAATTCATCACTCATTTTTTTCATAGTGACGATATTGATTTCATTGAATATTTGGTTAATCATGATTATTCTATGATTTTATTAAGTTTTTGTTCTCTAACTTCATGAACAGATATTAAACAATGCTCACCAAGATTGACTATAAATCCATTATTTTCAATATTATATGTGTTAATAGTTTTATTGATATTCTCTGCATACTTTTCGCTAGATATAGATATTATTCTCCAAATACCACGATTAATATGACTAAATGACTCTATTAAAGGATTTACAGAATAATACTCAGGTTTGATATAAACTTGTTCACCAATTTGCATATTAATCAACAGTAATATCTACAATCTTAAATTCTAAAACTCCAGCTGGAACATTAATTTTAACGTTTGATCCTTTTGTTTGTCCAATTAAACCTTGTGCAATCGGACTATTTTGTGAGATTTTTCCTTGCTTAACATCAATTTGGTCATCAGTTACAATGCTAAAATTCATATGTTTTTTAGTTTTAGTATTTAAAACTTTAACATTGGTAAATAATTGAACCGAGTCATTTGAGACATCCTCTTTATGAACTATAACACAGTTTTTAATTTTTTCCTGTAAAGATATAATCTTGATATTCAACATATTCAAATTTTCACGTGCAACTTCATATTCGGCATTCTCTGAAAGATCTCCCTTTTCTCTAGCTTCTACTAAAGCATCTAAGGCTGATCTCATCTCCCTACCCTTCAAATTATGCATATCTTCCTCTAGCTTACGAAGACCAGGGATAGTTATCATTGTTTTCATTTGTCTTATTTATTTTTATTAATTTTATTATATATCGAGAATTTTAAAAGTTTAAAATATTAATCACCATTCTATTTTAAATTAAAAGTTTTTTTATAAACATCTTTAATAGCATTAATACCAGCTGGATTTATCTCTCTAGTTCCAATTCCAGCAAAATCCTGAACCATAATTTTAGGACAAGTTGTTTCTACAAAGGACATAGATGAATAAGACCATCTAAACCACTTCTCTTTTATTTGATCAAATACCCAAATATCTTTAAGGTTGTCTATTGAAATTTGGATCGAATATCCAGTTCCACCATCTACTGATTGGTATTTAGAATTACAACGATATCCTTTAGCAGATTTATCACCTGGATTTAAAATATGTCCTATCGCAATAATCTGTTTTGAGTATTTAACCTGACACCAATTTCTGGCTAACATATTCATATATTTGAATGCTCCATAGCGATTTAGCCAATGATTAGCACGGTTAACTTGTATCACTCCTTCTTGATAATCTTCTTCGGAAATTTCAACTTTATTAGGTGATGTATGATACTTAGTCTTGTATGAATAAGCGCGAGTTTTTACCCCGACCTTTTCACCCATTTTTTCCCAAAGAGTATCGGCGCCGTCAGCACCACCTGAATGACAAGTGATATTGTTTAAGTCTATTTCAGGTTCATCAAATATGTCTATCATATAATTTCATTTAATTTTAGTTCTCTTTGAATAACTGGAAGTTCTAATTCCATATTCTTAAACAAGATAAATCCAAAATCATTATCAGGTATTCTACCTGAATAGAGAATTAATTTTCTATCCTGTTCATTATGACTATATATTTCTTGCAAACACCACCAATCTTCTGCTATATCATATTCTAAAATATATTTTCCAACTATGTGTCCATCAATTGGGATAGTTCTATACAAAGTAACACTGTTGGTGTCTACCATATAATTTCTTTTATTAATTTCTTGTATAAAATTAAACAATTTAGGATCAAACATATTAATTAATTATAGTTTCAATATTTTTATCTCTCAATTTTGAGATATCTAATTCAAATCTTGTTATAGTTCCTTGTCCATTAATATTTCGTAAAATCCATTCATTATATTCTATATAAGTGTTAGTAAATGGATTAGATTCATCTATTTTCTCATAAGATTCTAAACAAGTAAATATAGATCCAGCGACGTTATAAAACTCATCACAAGTAATAGGATAAGGAAATTCAAACTGTAAGTATTCAGCATTATAAAAATCATCACCATCTACAATAAATTGTCCATTTTGAATCATCCAGTTTTTTAATAAATTTAATTTTAGAAAAAAATCATCTGTTTCAAAATAGGAAGTTGATTCTTCTTTTTCTTTTCTAATTTTTTCCACATATTCTTTAATAGATTGTTCTCCTTCTTCTGAATCAAAAAAATCATCCCATTTAGCTATTAATTTATCTAAATCTATACTCATTTAACTATATTTTCTATTGTTACTTCTCTCTTAATCTTTTTATTTTCATCTGATTCAATTGAAAATTCCTTTTGTAACTCAAGATATCTTTCATATTTTTCCTTTTTATATTTTTCAATTAAAGTTGGATCTAAATATGTTGATATTCCATCAGGTAAATGATCAATAAAACCAACATGTAGTGGTTTTTCTCCATCATGTGCTATGTAGGATTCTTTATGAAGAGTATATGCTTTGCTATTTACATAAACCACATCATAAGAAGACCACTCGGTATTTCCCCAACAATCATGTCCATTAGGCTCACTAATTTCATGAATGTACTTTCTTACATCCTTAGAATCAATTGTTTCAATTATTACTTTCATTTCATTTCATTTGATTTGATAAATTTCCTTTTTAATCCAATATTATCTATTTCATAATCATCATATACCCAGTTAATAAGCCTATTAATATCTGATTTACTTGTTATTCTTATACAAGAAGATTTATTTCCATTTTTTCTAATAATTCTTTGTATAGAATATTTACAATTTAGTTTATTAAAAATATTCTCATATAAATTCCAATTTTGATCATAGGTTGATGAAATAATAAAATTTCTTATTCCTAACTTAGGATTATAATAAAAGCATCCATCACCATCAATTATACCTCTGAAAAAATATTTTCTTTGAATATCATTTAACATGTTCCATATTTTATGTGGTGATAGTTTGGATTTTAGTTTAAAATCCAAACTCATTAAACTATTTAATAAAATTGGATTATATGTTGTTAACATTCTTGTTATTTTTCTAGAATCTCTTTTTCTATCATATGCATGCCATTTCCCTGTTAAATTAAACATCCATTCTATTTCATCCATATCTTCCTTAATTAAGGAAATTCCTATCATATTATCATTTTCCACTATATATCCATCAGTCCATAAAATTCCTAATATATACGAATTTGTATTATTCATATAATCTGTTATATCCATCACATTATAATTTTTTTTATAGTGGCCCCTCTTTTGATGTTTTCTAACATTTGATATAGTAAGTCCTAATTTACTTACTTTAGATCTAATTTTCTTAATATCTATATTTAGCATATTTGAAACAAAATATGATCCATTATTTGGATAATATTCATATAACTTTTTTATCATTTCTTCTGTCCATATCATAAAAGTATATATTAAATTATGTGTCCTCCATAATGGATATTATCTCTTTAATATTAAATGGTCTATATTCTCCAAATATTCTATAAGCGGGGTCAACACCTATATCCATAGATTTTGCAAAATTCGGAATAGTGTTGTGTGTGTGTCCGTATAAATGAATAACACCCTTATGTCTACCTGGCCAATATGGTTCTTTATGATTAGGATAATGTGAGAAATAAAAATCTCTATCTTCTAAATTTACTTTCCAATTTTCATTTAAAGATGTAAATGAATCTTTGTATAAATTGATATGATTATCATGATTTCCTTTGATAAAGTGAATTGTTTTACAATTTAAAAGATTTCTATACATTGGTGTCTTATTATGGTCACCAAAACAAAAATCACCTAAAAAGTAGAGTATATCATCTTCTTTAACATACTTATTGATAGTTTCTGTTAAAGTTTTATTCATATCGTGTGTGGTATCAAAATCACGATACCCAGATTTCCAACGAGAAACCTTGGGACCTGTTATGTTCGTGTGTGAAAAATGCCAATCACTACTTATCCATATATTACTCATTTCTTAAAATTTTTTTAATTTTTAATTCTCTATTAATTGTTGTCCAATCATTAATCAATCCCATGGTTAATCCGAACGGATAACGGGTCCTATAAGCTTGCCCATTGTGATAAATAACTTCTGGATCTTCTTCATTTTCTTGTGTATATCTAATTAATACACGAAGTAAATTATTATAGTCACCAGATTTGCATTGATCCAAAACATAATCAATTTCTTCTTTTGTCCAACCTTGGCGTCTAGCTTTTAGACTAAATTGACCCATTAGGCTGAATGCATTACCATCCATACCTACTAAATTCATAGTAACTTTTTTATTAAAGTCACCATTAATTTCATCAATTTTAATATTTCTATAATTATCCATATGAATTTTTAATATATACTTTAATACAAAAATACAAAAAAAATTTCAAAGTATGAAAATTATTAAGAGGTTCGAAAATTTCGACACTGATGAAACCAGAGGAACTGTTGCAGAAGAACCAAAATATAACCCAGTTAAAAGTTTAAATGCAAAAAATTATGTTGATTTAATCTTAAACAAAGGTGGTGGAGCCGAAGTTACTGAAATGTGTAAAGAAATTGGAGTTGAAATGCCTAAGGATGATTCAGGATTAGAAAAATTAAGAGAAGATGCTATTAGATATTTCACTGAAAATCCAGAAAGAATTAAATCTCTTGATCAACCAATTAAGAAATATCCTTATGCCGGAACTGATGGTGTAGTGAGAACAAATAATATCGGTGGTTCATCTTTTGCCAACTCAACTCACGTTGGAGAATCCGTTTCTGAAGAACACCCAGAATCAATGAAAATTGATTTAACTGGTGATGAAATGAGATTATTTGGAACCGAAACGCTCTTATTAAAATTAATTAAAAATAACAAAATATCATTACACGATAAAGCAGTTTGGTTTAATCGTAATGATGAACATACTAAACAAATTTTAGATATCTTTTTTGAAATAGATGATACTCCTAAGATTAATGAAAGTCTAATTACAACTATAGCCTTATCTTTAATTGCTGGATATACATTACTTAAATTTTTGGGAAGAATTATATCTATTCACTTTAAAAATCAAGGTACAAATAAATTATTGTACTCTTTAAAATTAATGTCAGCAGCTATTACATCTAGTAGTGATAAAAAATTAGTAAAAGTGATATCTGTTTCTGAATATTCAGATAGATATTTTATCACTTGTAAAGAAACTTTATTTGGACAAATACCAAATATAGTAATTAGAAAAGATGAACAAACAATATTATATGATAATAAATATAAAATTCTTTTAAATAATAAGCAATACCAAGAGTTTTTACGTCTTGCTAAATTCAACATGGATGATGATAGAAAAATAGAATTTGATGTAACTAAAAAATAATATATAATAAAAAATAATAATAACAATGAAATTTTTTGCTAAAATAGAAGAAATCTTTTTACCTAAAGGAGCGACTGTATCCTACCAAAGACCTTCTGTATGGGGAACCTCTTTTGATTTCGATCCAACTAATAAAACCGTTTCTGATTTGAAAAAAGTATTAAATGAAGCAGTTGGACATGATCCAAAAGTTCATCAAATTGTCACTGATAGTGCAGTGGTAAAAGGTAAAGAAACAAAGGAAAGTGATGTTGTTACACATGCTAATTTAAAAGGACCTATTGTTTATAAAGTTACTTGGCAAAAGAAATAACTTTAGGATTAATATGTGATTTGAGGTTTCTCCAAAGTATCTCATAGATACTGTTAATTTCATCATATCTAATTTTAAATAGACTAATAAAATTATCCTCGCAATAATCTTCTTTGATTTTTTCGAGGATTTTTATTTTATCATAGATTTGACTATTCATAGGTTGAAAGTGTTGTTTACCTATAATTTCAATACAAGTTCTTATTGATGGTATGTAAAAATCAAAGAATAATTCACCAAATTTTTGTTGTCTGTAATGATTTAAATTGTATTTATTCAAGAATTTTATTACATTTTTTGACATTAAATTCTCATCACATTCAGAACATAATTGACCATTTAGATGTAAGTAAGGAAGAACCTCAAACTCACCATGTAATTGACAAATTAATTTAACCTTAGTTGTCTTATTTTTAAAATCACATTTGTTATAATCGTAAATAGAATCAGATATAATTTCTGACTGTTTAATGAAGTCATCTTTAGTCATTGAATTTACCTTGTGACCATAGAGATGATTATTTGGGAATTGATCAATTTGTTTACCAGTTTCTTTTTCGATTAACTTAATTTTAGTCTTTGAGTTAACATAAAATGTTAATGAATAATCAAATTTATCACCCCAAATCTCCTTTGATTGTTTGATAAATTCTTCAGTGGTCTTGTTAGGTGTAATTTTTTCAGGACAACTTCCTGTCAAATGCTTGTTAACATTTTGCTTATAAATTTTACCTTGATATTCAATATCAACATAGTCCTTTAAAGTTAACTTCTCATTAAGAAAAGGATAATTATATTTATATCCAAAGATATTTCTTGATTTTTCTAAAAATTGTTTCTTAGTCATAAATTATATATAAAAAATCCACACTCTCCTTTTAAACTTTTTTTAATAAATCTTGAAACCGGGGTGTCATTTTTAATATATAAATTATAAAAATTAAAATAAAATTATGGCAAAAGCACAAGCTCAAAAGGAAGTAAAAAAATTTGAATTCAGTAAAGTTGGATCTATTTTAGACAACATAGCAAAGACTGTTCCTATTCAAATTGAAAAAGAAATTAAAGAAAGGAAATTTATTTCTACCGGTGTATATTTATTAGATGCTGCTCTCAGCGCAAAATTACTTGGTGGTGGTATTGCAACATCCAGAATTACTGGATTATTAGGAGAATCAGGAGCAGGTAAATCATTTATAGCATATTCTATATGTAAATCAGCACAAAAAGATGGATATAGTATAATTTATATTGATACCGAAGAAAGCTTAGACTTAGAAGATTTACCAAAATTTGGATTAGATCCATCATTAGATAAATTCAGATTAGTTAGATCTAATAAGGTAGAAGATATTAATATAATGATGACTCAATTAATTGATGAATTGAAAAATCAAAAATTAGCTGGTTATGAGGTATCTAAAATCTTAATCGTATTAGATTCTATTGGTCAAATGTCATCAAATAAGGAAAAATCTGATTTATTAAAAGGTGATATTAAACAAGATATGACAAGAGCAAAACAATTAAATGCTCTATTCAGATCAATTGGATCAGATTTAGGATATTTAGAAATTCCTTTAGTCGCATGTAATCACACTTATTTAACTCAGGATTTATTTCCTAAGGAAGTCAGTAAGGGCGGCATGGGTCTTGTATATGCAGCTTCAGTTTTAGGATTTTTAAGTAAATCAAAACTAAAAACTGGTGAAGAAGATGATATGGATTTAGGTGGATCTGGTATCTCGGTTTTATTCAAAACTCAGAAAAACAGATTGGCTAAACCAAAGAAAATTAGATTTGATATTTCTTTCGCTCACGGTATGAATCCATACACTGGTTTAGACGATTTTTGTCGTCCAGAGTATTTCAAACAAATTGGTATTGCTCAAGGTAAAATGGAAGTAGATAAAAAGACCGGTGAAATGACTTTTGTTCCAGGTGGAAATCGTTGGTATGTTAGCCATTTAGATAAGACTGTAACATCTAAGCAATTATTTACTTCTGAAGTATTCACTATGGACGTTCTCAAGAAATTAGAGCCAATTGTAAATGACTATTTCAGATTTAAGTCTTTAGATGAAATTGAACAAGTTGAAAAACAATTCAATGAGATAATTGGTAATGAAGATGAAAACGGATTCAAAGATGATGTAGATGCTGATGATTTATTCAGTTAATAAAATTAAGAAATATTTGAAAATCCGATTGAAACGAAATACAAAATTGAAATTGATGAGTATATAGCTGACGGGTTTGTTAAAAGAAAAAAAATTGTATTTGCGACTGAATCTGGTAATGAATATAGAATAGGCATAAATACTTTATTTGAGGAGGATAAAATGCAACTTGGTCAAGTTTCACATATTTCTTTTTCAATCAATGATCCGGCACTTGATGAGATTCCAATGACTGAGGAAGATTATATAAAATTTGATGAGATATATTCAAAGCTCACAAACAAAGGCGAGATACTCGAAATTTTAAATAGAATACATTTTATCCTTGGAGATTTAGTGGATAAAGGAAAGCTTTATAATTCTTTTTGTGTTGGAATTTCGGAAATAGAATCTAAGAATAAAATTTATGAATATTTCTTAGAAAAAATTGTAGGTAAAAACGGATTTAAGAAATTAAAAACTGATATTTACCCCGTTTCAAAATATGGTATTTATTTTAAAATTTAAAACTAAATATGAAAGAGAAAATTTACACTTTATTAAGTCAAAAGAATTTAGATATTAAGAAGTTTAATATCGAAAGACTCTACAAGGCTGGCATCAATAAAATAGTGGATAATATTGAATTTTACTATGACAAACCATACACTTGTGAATCTGTTTTAAAAGAGTTATTTGATAGAGGTGTAATGGAAGAAATAAGAAAAGTCCAATCTGTATAGATTGGACTTTTTTTTATATTTTACCTTGTAATTAAATCTCCTACGGTAGCTCTAAAATTGTGTTTTAATTTTTAATATATATTAAAAATTAAAACACAATGAATTATATAGGAATAGATATAAGTTTAAATAGCACTGCGATATTTATAGAATCTAATAATAAAAAAACAATACTATCATTTACAAATAAAAAAGACAATAATATATATATTAAAGAATTAGATAGATGTGGGGTGAAATTTTTTTACTTAAATAGGGAAACATCGGATGATTATTCAAAAAATGAGGTTTTAAAATTAAATCATTATCTATACATCTCCGAAATGATTTGTAAAGAAATAATTAAATTAATTAACACTAATGAAAAAACATATTGTCAAATAGAAGGTTATTCTTTTTCTAAAAATACATCATCTATATTAGATATTGTTTCACTATCAACACTAATAAGATCTAATCTAATAAAATCAATTGAAAATATTAATATTTCAATAATATCACCAAGTACACTAAAATTAGAAACTTGCAAATTAGTTTATACTCCAATAAATATTGGTAAGAAAAAGCCAAAATATAAATTTATAAACAATCAAGGAATTTCAGGTGGATCATTTAAAAAGCCACAAATGTATAGATCTATTATTGAGGGTAAAATTGATACCCCAATATATGATATGTTATTAACATATAAAGATTTAATGGATAGAGAAAAAATTCCAAATCCAATAGAAGATATAATAGACGCGACATTTGCTTGTAAAATAAAAATTAAAGAAATTAATGATATTAGACAAGGAAATTAAAATTTTAGTTAGTTCATCAATAATAATATCTAAGCTAAAAAAATTAAATATACAATGTAAAATTGGTGATACAATTACTATACCAATTGAAAAATTATGGAATGGATCTAATATTTTGATAAATGTTAAATGTGATATATGTGGTAATGAAAAAACTATTAATTATAATTTATATAATAAAAATATTAAAAAATATAACATATATTGTTGCTCTAATAAATGTTCATATATTAAAAATAAATTAACCAATATTGAAAAATACGGAAATGAAAATTATGTTAATACTGATAAAATAAAAAAAACAAAATTTGAGAAATATGGAAATGAAAATTATGTTAATACTGATAAAATAAAAAAAACAAAATTTGAGAAATATGGAAATGAAAATTATAATAATTTAGAAAAAGCTATAAAAACAAATCTAAAAAAATATAACGTAAAAACAACTCTATTATCTGATATAGTTATAGAAAAATCAAAAAAAACTTGCTTAGAAAAATATGGGGAAGAAGATTTTAGAAAATCTGACTTAATTATAAATAAAAAAAAGGTAACAAATTTAAAAAGATATGGGTCCACATCTTATATGGGGACTGATAGTTTTATTGAAAAGTCAAAAGAAACAAATTTAAAAAAGTATGGATATACTAGTTCGAATAAATCTGCTTATATAAAAGAAAAAAAAGTAAAATCAATGTTAGAAAAGTATGGATTTATATCTAATTCCATGACTGAGGAATCAAAATTAAAATTAAAAGAAACAAATTTAAAAAAATACGGAGTTGAATATCCAATGCAGGTTGCAGATTTTTTTGAAAAGCAACAAAGAAGTGGTAAAAAAACAATACAATATAATGAAAAATTATATTATAATGGTAGCTATGAAAAGCATTTTTTAGATCACGCAAATGATATAAAAATTTTAAATAATATAGAAAGAGGAATGATTATAAAATATACATTTAACAAATCTAAAAAAATATATTTTCCAGATTTCTATATTAATAAATATAATTTAATAGTAGAAATAAAATCAAATTATTATTATAACAAATTTTTAGAAAAAAATATATCTAAAATGAATAAATGCATTGAATTAGGATATAATTTCCTATTTATTATAAATAAAAATTATAAAGCTTTTGACTATATTATTTCTAAAAATGATATATAATATAGAATCATTAAAAATAACAAACTTTTAACTAAGTAAAATTTAAAATAAATGTTTAACAAAAATTGAATAAAACAATTATCCCGATAGATTTTCAATTGAAGTTTTTTTGTAATCATTGATATTTTAATTCCTTCTTCGATGAATTGCTGACCTACAAGACCCGTATGACCAGCTAAAAATATTTTAGAAGCCTTATCCATATTAGCTTTAAATGAAAAAAATAATTAAAAAGTTTTTGGTGGATTCGAAAAAAAGTCGTAAATTCCAATTTTAGTCTCTTGACTTTTATCAAGATTACTTTCAATATCTGAAATAATCATATCGGTTATTTTATCATAATCTTTTAACTTGGTCAGCTCACCTTCGGAATAATTTTCAAAGTTCCTATAATTAATCCATCGATAATTTACATATTGTTCAGCTAATTTATACCATTTAGATAATCCACTTTTGGTATTAGCATCATTTTCTCGGCAATAATTATATATTTTTCCATTAACAACCACGGCGGTTGAAATTAAACTTGGGTCTATTCCTATAAAATTCATGGGTTATATATTAAAATAAAACATTTCCTTAAATATATTTTACCATTCTATATTATTGGTCTGTTGAGAGTGGCCGAGGATTTTCGAACGATTACAAACTAGATAAGTTTTAATTTTGAAATCTCAGGAAATATACGTATCTTTGTAAAAATTAAATTATATGATTAGAGATTTCAAGCCTTATAACCGACAAGAACTATTTGAAAAGATTGATGCTATTGAAATTTTGAAGGTTGAAAATCAAGTAATTACAAAATATTTTGGTAGAGTAATTAACACTACCAATGTCTCTCGACTTTACGAAGTCTTTGATATTCGTGCTTTTATGAAAGAAAAAATTTCTCATATTGAGAAAAATTTCAATATTTCTTTCTACCGCTTTATTATGAAACGTGGCGTTCAATATCTGACACTTCTTTCAGATAAAGTAGATATTAATAACCATTCTTATCATAAATCATTTTTCATTCTTAACTCTTCTGACAAATCTCGTAGGTTGAATATTAACCTAGGTCTTTATCGAGCTGATAATGATACCTATTTTGTAGGTGGTTTTAATAATATGTTCTTTTGTAAGAAGCACCTGACTGGTGTAACCAAGGCCGCTGAAGAATCTGCTTATGCCATTGATGGTGAAAGTTTTGATGAACAAATCAAGGCTATTAAATCATTGGTAGGTGAAAAGGTAATGTTGTCAAAAATTCGTGAAATTATTGTTGATAAAGATCAGCAAATTAATCATCGTAAGTTTGACGCTTTTAAAAATCAACTCAGATTTTCAAAGATGCCTTTTACCAATGAACAATTTAAACTCATTTGCACTGAATCTGAGAAGATTACAGAAATCAAACCTCAAGACGACTTTGCAATTGATGCGTATGCAGTTTTTAATTTCTATATGGCAATTTTTAGAAATCAGGACTCATATATTATTATGAAAGAAACTGAACGTATCATTAGGATTACCCAATGTTTTATTCGTAATGAAAAATTATCACAACTATTGGAATTAGTTTAATAAAATTATAAAAATATGAAAACATTTACAATCAAAAGTACCACAGTATTAGAAGAATACTGTACTTACACGGTAGAAGCCGAAAACGCTGAAGAAGCGTTACAATTAGTTGAGGATGGAGAAGTCGAAGATAATGATGATCACTGGACAAGGGATATTAGTGGTGGTCCAGATTTTAAAGTAATAGAAGAAAAATAAAAATGAAATATTTCATCAAATGGACTGAAAATCCCGACCCGATAAAGGTCGGGGATTTTGTTTTTGAAAAACTTACCAACGGTAATGTTGAGCTATTTCATATTGATAATATTAATGAAATTGATCCAAAATCACAAACTAAGGCACTACCTATATTATTTTCTGATGATAAAAAAATAGGACCAGTAATTAATTGGTGTGAACGTGGATACTATGCTAATCAAATTTGATAGAAATGATTTTGAGTGTTTGTGGCAAGATGAATCAGGAGAACTTAATCCAAACTATCACTATCTAAATGAAAAAGGCCGATATCGATCACAAATTAAAATGGTGGTTTTAATTAAAACACATCGTAATAAAAATTTAGATATACTATTAAAATGAAAACATATAAAGGACTATTAAACAAGACGAATATACCTGAAAATGGTATATTCGTCTTTGGTTCTAATCCTATAGGAATCAACGGTAATCCTAAAACTGGGAAAGGTGGTGCTGCTTTAGTGGCACAGTTAGAATTTGGTGTGAAACATGGTGAAAGAATGAATAATTGTCTTTCTAAAAGTGGCAAAGCTTATGGAATTGTTACAGTTGATGCCCCTAAAAAATATATTAGTCAGGAAAGAATTAGAAGTAATATCACTAAATTTTATGAATTTGCTTTAAATAATGTGGATAAATTATTCTTTGTAGCTTATGATGGGGAGAATCCAGATGCCATATCTTTGAATGGTAAGGCTAGAAAAACATTAGCAAAACTTTTTAAAGAAGCTGGTTCAATACCAGACAATGTTGTATTTGAAGAAAAATTTTATAATTTGATTTTTTCGGTTTAATTTTGTAAAATGTTTAAAGAGGATAATAGTGGTTTTGTTTACTTTCCAATAGAAGGTAACAGAATTAGAGTTAATTTTAATCAAAATACATTGATATATTTAGTTGCTTTTGAACCAAAGAAGTCAACTGAAATATCAAATGTGAATATTATACTTCCTGGTGATTTCGTTTCTGATGATGTGGTTGATAGGAATATATTGAATGACGTTGTTAAAAATCAAAAAATACAGAATAATTACGATCACCAATATTTTCCAAATATCGGAGAATCACTTTTTTCAATTCCTCTAATATCATCTATTTGTATTGGGTGGTCAGATAATAGTTATGAACTTGATGGATACCCTTGGAAAGCAACGTATCGTGATTTAACAGAGGAAGGAAAAAGACTTTATTACTCAATTAAAAAATTACATAATAACAAAGAAGTAAGAATTTTAACCTTTAATAATATTTAATTATGCCATATATTAGAAAAACAGTAAACTTGAATATCTCAGATTCACTTAGAGAAATACTTGAAGAAATTAAAGACGCTTCAGTTTTAGCAGAAAGGCTATTAAAACGAAATGATAAAGAAGATTTACAAGAAGATTTCGTTGATTATATTAACATTTCAGTTGAAGATCAGACTAAGATATCTTATCTATCACCTGAAAAAATGCAACTAATTGATCCAAGTGATTACTGGACGACAAATCGTAGAGTAAGAGCTCGTCCTGGTTCTGTTATTCAAAAGATATTTAAAAACTTACTTCCACGCGACGTTGAGATTTTCAACAATCTTTATAAGTCCGCATTAAATAGAATTAAATTCACACTCAAAATAGTTGAAGGTGAAAGCATCAAAAGATATTATTATGGTGAAAACTATCGTAATTCAGATGGTTCTCTTGGTAGCTCTTGCATGAAATATATCAATCGCCAAGATTATCTGAATATCTATGTTGATAACCCGTCAATCATCAAAATGCTTATTATGGTTGATGATGAAGGATATTTATTGGGTAGATCACTTCTTTGGAATTGTAATGGCTATAAAATAATGGATAGAATCTACACCATTAATGATGAAGAGCTTTCCTATCATTTTAAGAAGTGGGCTATTGATAATGGATATATGTATAAACATGAACAAAAATGGAATAATACATTGTCATTTGAATTAGATGGTAAAAAAATTGAACAAAAAATTGAAATTAAGTTGCCTTTCTTTAAATATCAAAAATATCCATATTTAGATACATTTAAATTTCTTGATAGCAAAAAAGGAGCACTTTATAATTACATTCCTAACGACTATATTAAAACTTTGTGCTCAGCTGATGGTGATTTATATTCATCTGACTTCTTGGCCTTAGATTTTGTCACCAATCTTTTTCAAAATAGGGATGAGACGGTTTCAATCCGGTATTTTGATGGTAAATTTATTAATCATGAGCTAAGAACACATTCTTCTAACGTAGAATGGTCTCGTCTCAATGATATGTATATTCTTAGAAAAGACTGCTTTCATAACGAAGAAGTAGATGATTATATTTTCTGTGAAACACTTGATCAATTGAATGATAAGAAAGCTATAGAAAATGCTAAGATCAAAGTTCAGGAAAGAGAACAATCTCGTAAAAGAGAAAGTGATATATTATCCTCTTCTTTACTTTCAATTAATCATTCAGGAAATTCAACGGTTAGCTTATTCAACAGATTGATTTCTGAAACATTTGACATTATAGAATAATAAAGAACACGCATGCCCAAGCCCACAGATTGCTGGGATTTTGATGAAGAAATAAAAAAAGTATTTTAAACATTTAATATTGAACCAAGAAACAGTCGTAGCCTATACGAAGCAGGCAGCAGTTGTTCGCGTTTATTTAGCCAGTACCAAACAACTCCTTTTATATTGAAAACCAAAGAAAACACAGAAGTCTTTAGCTTCTGTGATGAATTTGGTAATTATTCACTAAATTTACTTAAAGGAAAGAGTCTATATTAAATATATAATATGTTAGGATATTAAAAAATTCTAGCATCGGCAGGGACTGTCGATTACAGGCGTGGAGCAAAAATAAGACCTGATTAGCTAACTAATTAAAATTGGCACACTAACTGAAGGCAAAAGCAATGAAGCATCTAAAAAGAATGAACGATGCCTTTTTGCTGCCCGCTTTTCTTTTATATGAAATAAATTGACCTAGGAGCTTGTCTCCCGAAACTTATCGGTCTTTAGTCGATAAGTAGTTCATTAAAACGACAGATGAATGACCGTACATCACCAGGTTGGTGTTTACCAGGTGGTAAAAAAGAAGCTTGGGAGTCCATACAAGAAACTGCAGTGCGGGAACTTCAAGAAGAAACCGCGATAACTGGTGTTACTTTAAACTACGTAGGGTCGTACCAGACTACAGTAAAAGAGCAGCCTACTGATGTGAGAGTGTTTGAGGTATTTTTACCTGACAGATATAAGCCTTTAGTTAAAATTAGTGATAAACATGAAGGGTACGTTTGGGCGAACCTTGACGACATCTACTATTTACCGTTGGCCGGTAAGACAGGTGTTGCCCTTACCATAAACAACCCATTTTACCAAACATTCAGGGATATACTACCAAATGTTTGAAAGTAATTTTTGCATACAAGAAGAAGCAAAAGGACTGGTAACTCAGTTTCACAATTATATGAATAATAGCCGTGAGGAATTTGAGGAACATGATACGGGCATGGTTAGGTATTCAGTTCGGGTGTGGCCAAATTCAAATAATTCCTTTTCTGTGTTACATATTCTACATTTTTTCATAATTTTTTTAATTCTTTTATAGCATCTTTATCAATATCATTTATTTTCATATCTATGATTATGAACTGTCTCAATCTTTCCGAAAGATTAAAGGTATTTTCATCACAAAACCGTCTATACTCATCGTATAGAGAAACTTCTATTTTTATATTTAAATTTTTCGTCATACTTTACTTTACTTTACTTTTGTTTACTTTTCTTTATATATTTAAATTTAAAAATGAAATTTTGATTTTTGATACAAAATATATAATTTTGTGTGATATTTTAATATAAAAAAGTTATTAATATGCGATTTTTAAAGAAAAGGATGGAATTTTTAAACGAATCAGATCAAATTAAGAGCAACGCTTTAGATATATTATCTAATAATGATGATAATCAAAATCCAATTGTTAAAAACAATTTAGAAAAATTAGATGTGGTATCAATAAATAAACCAGTTGTTGTGAGATGCGGTCCGTCACCGACGGGTAAGGCACACATTGGATTTTTAAGAACTGTATTATATAATTATCTTTTTGCTAAGCAAAATAATGGTAAAATGATACTTAGGATTGAGGATACTGATGAAAAAAGGTTTGATCCGGAAGCTGAAGACTATATAAAAAGAGCATTAGAATGGGTTGGCATAACTGCAGATGAAGATCCTTGGAAAGGCGGTCCAAATGGTCCATATCGCCAATCTGAAAGAGATTATTCTAATCATGTTAAAACACTTTTGGATTCTGGTCAAGCTTATTATTCATTTGACACAGAAATGGATATAAAGTTATTAAAAGATACTGACCAATATTTTACATATAATTTCAAAACAAGGGGGAAATTAAAAAATTCTCTAAACTTATCCAAAGAAGAAGTTAATGATCTTTTATCAAAAGGTCATGCTTATACTATAAGGTTTAAGGTACCTGAAAATACAGATGTATCATTTACTGATATAATAAGAGGAGATGTATCAATAAATTCAAATCAAATAGATGATAAAATTTTAATAAAATCAACTGGAATGGTGTCTTATCACATGGCAAATGTTTGTGATGACCATGATATGGGAGTAACTCACGTTCTTCGTGGTGAAGAATGGATAGCATCAACACCGTTTCATATTTTATTATACAAAGCATTCGGATGGGATATTCCTCAGTTTGCACACCTTCCCTCTATTTTGAGACCAGATGGTAAAGGTAAATTATCAAAAAGAGATGGTTTAAAATATGGTATTCCTGTATTTCCATTTGGTGGAGAAGTTGTAGATGATAAAGGAAATGTAGTTAAATATAAAGGATTTAAAGATGAAGGATTTGAACCCGATGCAGTAGTTAATTTCTTATTATTACTTGGTTGGGCTCCTTCTGATGGAACAGAATTATACAAAATAGCTGATATGATAAGTCAATTCTCTATTGATAGAGTTCATAAAGCTGGGGCTAGATTTGATATGGATAAAGCTAAATGGTTCAATTCTGTATATGTTCAAAGTAAGTCAGATGAAGAATTATTACAACATATTGATATGGGTGATACTTATACTTACAACGCTGATAAGTTAAGTATGATTGTTGATCTTTGTAAGAAAAGAAGCACATTCAAAGGGGATATGCAGGTTGTTGCTGATATTTTCTTCAAGCCAGTTGTATTAAGTGATAAGGACAAATCAAGTTTGTCTGATGATTATAAGAAAGTATTTACTGAGTTTTTAACTAAAGTAGATACTATTGATTGGGATGTCGAAAAAGTAAAACAATTGATTTATGATATCTGTCAAGAACATAAAATTAAAATGGGTAAAGTAATGCCTTCATTGAGAGTGGCGGTAACTGGAGGTGTTCCTGGGCCAGATTTAGTGACCTGTTTATATATTTTAGGAAAGGAAGAATCAGTTAATAGGATAAATAATTCCCTTTAAGGTATTATAATCTCTATAAATGAACTACTTATCGGCTAAAGACCGATAAGTTTCCGGAGACAAGCTCCTTCTTTTTAGACGCTTCTGCAATTGTGCCAGTTAAAACTGGTCTTATTTC
>Ga0208499_1000026_pt1 | contig 68252 bp, 58 predicted proteins | sample CryBogCBE07Jul09_FD_185504 | JGI IMG/M metagenome (GOLD analysis project Ga0208499, IMG submission 185504) | Freshwater microbial communities from Crystal Bog, Wisconsin, USA - CBE07Jul09 (SPAdes) (version 2) | ecosystem: Environmental > Aquatic > Freshwater > Lake | place: Crystal Bog... | reverse complement strand
GCTAATCATGAAAATAAAGTCTCGGGCAAAAAACTTATTGAGGTTAAACTTGATGGGGTTCGTGTTATCACTATTGTTCGTGCAGATGGCCGCGTCGATATGTTTAGTCGTAACGGTAAGGAACTTGTTAACTTCCCTCACATAGCAGAACAGATTTCAAATGTAGTTAAGTCTAAAGGCACAGACAAAAATGTAAATGTCGTGCTCGATGGCGAAATTATGTCAAGTAGTTTCCAAGACTTGATGAAACAAGTGCATCGTAAAGATAATGTACAAGCAGGTGATGCTGTATTAAACTTGTTTGATGTTATGCCATTAGCAGATTTTGAACAAGGAATTTATAATAAGCCACAGAGTTTGCGCAGCAAGATGGTTGAGCATTGGGTAAACACCTATCAAGAATTGATTCCTAATGTAACCTATGTTGCTAATGAGCTAGTTGATTTAGACACAGAAGAAGGTCAAAAACGTTTCCGAGAAATTAATCAAAAGGCAATTAATGGTGGTTACGAAGGTATTATGATTAAGGACCCAGATGCTCCTTATGAATGTAAGCGTAGTGCGGCTTGGTTGAAATTAAAGCCCTTTATTGAAGTTAGTCTTGAAGTGGTAGCCGTAGAAGAAGGTACAGGCAGAAATGTAGGTAAACTTGGTGCGCTAGTATGCGAAGGAGAAGATGATGGAAAAAGAATCAGAGTCAACGTTGGCAGTGGCTTTACCGATAGTGATCGTGATAGTTTTTGGAATAGCCGTAGTAGTCTTGGCGGAAATATTGTTGAAGTTCGTGCAGATGCTGTAACACAAAATCAAGACGGCACATATAGCCTCAGGTTTCCTCGATTCAAAGGTTTCCGTGGTTTTACAAAAGGTGAAAAATTATAAATGTTTTTTCGTAAAAAAAAGCCCTGGGTTAGGTTTGTAAACTTCATTCCTGGAGTTGAATTCGCACATCCCATTATTAGAGCACAAGATTATCGATTTGATTGGTTCAAAGCCGCATCTTTAGATTTTAAAGAAAGAATGGCGAATAAAAAAATAACTGATCCAATGGCCGGAACTAACCGATGTCCAGGTATCAGTGATTTATTTAAAACTGGGTTTATTATTACTGCTCCTATGGATTTTGTTATTAAAACTCGAGCCGATAATCCAGTTGGTTTTGCTTGGAATATGCCACAAGGTGCGGAAGCTAATGCAAATTATATAGGACAACATTCCTACGATCAATTGGCAAAATTTTGTCCTATTAGGGAAGACTCACTTAAGAGTTTAGTTAAGGTTAATACACAATGGAGAATAACTAGTTCAGATGATATTGTATTTTTACAAATGCCGTTGCCGTATGCTGACCATAATATTTTTACAGCTGCACATGGTATTATCGATTGTTCAAAATACTACGAATTAAATATTCAACTATTCTGGCATAAACTTAATGACGATATCCTTATTGAAGCAGGTACCCCTATATGCCAACTTATTCCAATCCCTAGAAATCTTCTAGTAGATTTAATTGTCGAGCCAGCAAACGAGCACGATAGATATATGGCAAATGCGTGGGGATATTTAGTTATGAAAAATTACGTGAAAAACGTAAAATCTTTTTTCGCTTCAACAAAAAAACTTTTAAGTTAAACAGGATTATAATATGAGAAGCAATTACTGGTCATGTTCAAAATTTGCAGATTGGTTGCGTGGTACTAAAAAACTTAGTGCGGCTACTAGTGAAGAATGGGATGAGTGGCGTACCACTGCCCAAATGAAACACAACTTTCGATACTGGCTAGCCGAAGAAGCGTTAGATGCAGTACAAAATTTTGTAAACTATCCTATGGACCGTTTAAATGATGTCAGATATTACATCAACAATCGTTGGATTAGTAAGAGTCATGCTCTTACTGCCGATCCTCGTGATATCCGCCCTGGCAGTTGGTGTGACGTTGGTAATCGGTTTCTCCCTTGTCTTTTTAAAGAGCTTGTGGATTTCGTTGAAGTAGAGCAAGCGTGGCATTACTGTATGTGGAACGATGAAGAGCGTAAGAAGTTCAATGTTCCTTGGTATCGTAGTGGCTGGTTGCGCCTACGCACATGGCGCTGTCCCGAAGCTGGATTAGAATATCTAAAATGGGCAAGTACTCTTACTAACGAAGAGTTTTTGGATGATGATAAAAAATCTGAAGCTGAACCAACTTATCAAGCCAATGCCGCAAAAGAGATTATTGAGCTGTACACTTGGTGGACTACTGTCTATCGTAATCGTCCAGACCCTTATGAAGCAAGTGGCTGGACTGCGGCATGTGAAGCAAGTCGTATTGCCAACGGCGGTCGACTAAGTTTTGGTGCCGAAAAAGATCCTGTGCTTAAAAAAGCCAGCGATAAAGCTCACAAGCTACTTCAAAAGATTGAAAAGGCTTACGAAGATGAAGACGAAGCTATGATGATTCGACTTATCAAAATTAGACAAAGTTTATGGACATAATGGTAACAAATTTACAAAATATAAAAACAGATGCCGATCAAATTATAATCATCGACAATCCGTTTCCTGGATGGGTCGAAGAATATATCATATCGCAATCAAAAATTATCCCATGGGGACTTAAATACATTCCAGAAAATGATATAGAAGAATTTACATTTACATACGGAAGCTATGTACACAATCATTTTTTAGAAGATCATTTACATACTACTAAAACTTTTAATCTTGCATTTACCGATTTAATTACAAAAGAAATTCCAGCAATACACCCGTTGGTATTACAAGGAGTGCGATGGAATTGTCTTATAAAAGGAAACGATGCTAATATGCATATTGATCATCATAATAATGATTGTTTAACATGTGTTTATTTCGTAAATGATAGCGATGGAGATTTGGTATTTTACGAACCTAATCGAAATGAAGAAATTAAAAGATGTGAATTTAAACAAAATCGAATTGTGCTATTTCCAAGTAATATAAAACATAAGGCATTTGCTCCCGTAAATCATAAATTTAGAATTACATTGGCTGTTCAATTCTATATTACAGGATTATAATTAATAAATGACATTAATAAGAAAGAATTACGGATTCACAGAGTATTTCCAACGTGCGGAAGACATGCGGGATAAATTGAATACTGTTAGCCCTAGTATGTGTCTTGCTAAATGGTTGCAGGTTAGTATTAATTTGACAAACGGTACTACACAAAGTTGTTATCATCCTCCAGCCCATCCTATTCCTTTGGAAGAACTTGTAATTGATGCAAGCGCATTGCACAATACAAATTTTAAAAAACAAGAACGCAAACAAATGCTCGAAGGAAAAAGGCCTGATGGTTGCAGCTATTGTTGGCGTGTAGAAGATGCAGAAGGAGAAAATCTAAGCGACAGACATTATAAGTCTAGTGAATGGTGGGCTGAACCTCATTATAACGAAGTAATGAGTAAATCTTTTGATTTTAATATCACTCCCCGCTATGTAGAGGTTAATTTTAATCGTGCTTGCAATTTTAAATGCATGTATTGTAGTCCCCATATCAGCACAACATGGGAAGAAGAAATAGAAAAATTTGGTCCTTATAAATTCGATCACGGTGGTCATAATGATATTACTAGTCTTAAACAAAAAGGATATATGCCTATAGAGGCTGCTAATAAAGACAATCCGTATGTAATAGCTTTTTGGAAATGGTGGCCTACCATATATCGAAACTTGCGTGTATTTCGTATGACTGGTGGTGAACCACTAATGGATAAAAATACATTTAAAGTACTAGATTATGTTAATGAAAATCCGCATGGACAGTTAGAACTAAGCATCACCAGCAACATGTGTCCTCCAGATCCCAAACTGTTTGATCGGTTTATTAGTAAAGTCCAAGCTATTGAAGTTATACGTACTTACGAAGATAAAGATAACTTTAATGAACACAGTGGTAATCATTGGTATGTAGATAAAGGTTTTAAACATTTTTGGTTATACGTTAGTTTTGACGGTACAGGCGCACAAGCAGAATATATGCGTACAGGATTAAATTATAAACTGATGTTAGATAATATACGCAGATTTTTAAACACCACACGATATACAACTGTTAGTTTTATTAATACATTTAATTTGTTAAGTATACCTAGCTTGCATAGTTATCTACAACTTATACTTGAACTTAGACAAGAATTCGGAGGGCGTAATCAACAAGAATTTGAAATTGCACCAGTATCTACTGCCGAAGAACAAGCACATGGTATTATACATAAAAAGTACAAACAAAAACGATTTCAAAGAATTTTCTTTGATATTCCATTGTTAAATTATCCTAATTGGTTTGATGTAAAAAATGCTAGTCCAGAATTAATTGCAATGGTAGAAGAATGTGTAGAATTTATGGAGGCGAACGAGCAGGCTTCAGATTATGGAAAAACTTTAGAAGGGTTTAAACCTCACGAAATTTTAAAACTTAAACGTAACTTAGCCATGATGAAAGAAGGCACTAGTGATGAACAACTAATTACTAATAGAAAACAGTTTTATCAGTTTATCAAACAATACGACCAAAGAAGAAACACAGACTTTTTGACAACCTTCCCAGAAATGAAACCTTATTGGTTAGAATGTGAGAAATTAAATGGCTAGAAATTACAGCAAAAAAGAAACGTATAGACAATTTAAACTAAGAGTTATTGATCCAATTAGTGATACATATTGCGGAGCCAAATGGTACAATGCTACTATTTGGCTAGGGCACGGTCAAACTACTAGTTGCCACCATCCGCCAGCACATAAAATCGATATAAAAGAAATTGAAACTAATCCAAGTGCCATTCACAATACTCAACACAAAAAGCTAATGCGTAAGCTAATGTTAGAAGGCGAACGACCTAACGAGTGCGAGTACTGCTGGAAAGTAGAAGACATGGGTCGAGATGCTGTTAGCGATCGTGTATTTAAAACACATATCTACTCCGATGAGGATATTAAAACATCTAGCGAGATGCCTTGGGATAGCGATGTTACACTTAAAACATTAGAAATTAGTTTTGAACGTACTTGTAATTTTGCCTGTACATATTGTAATCCGGCATTTAGTACTAGCTGGGTTCGTGATATTAAAAAGAATGGTCCATACATTAATATTGTTAGTGACGGTCGCGGGCATTTTATGGACACTGCTCCATGGGCAGAAAGTCCTAAGAACGAAGACGACAACCCTTATATACAAGCATTTTGGAAATGGTGGGAAAGTGACTTAGCAGACAGTTTAGAAGAAATTCGTATCACAGGTGGCGAACCTTTAATGGCACCAAGTGTATGGAAATTGTTTGACTGGTTTAAGAACAACCCCGCTCGTGGAAAGAAAATGCGATTTGCCATTAATAGTAATCTAGTGCCTAAACAAGAAATATTAGATAAACTAATCGAACTAAGTCATAGTATTCCACATTTAGAAATTTATACCAGTAACGAAAGTGTCGGGGTACAAAGCGAATATATTCGAGATGGTATGGAATATACAACATGGTGGAATAATCTAGACAGACTGCATACAGAGGGTCGAGTAAAATCTACACACATGATGATGACTATTAATAGCCTTTGTCTTGCTAGTATCACCGAATTCATGGATGATGTTCTAGCGTTCAAACGTAAACATCAAACCACTAGTCCTACTATGAGTTTGAATATACTGAGATTTCCTAGTTTTCAAAGTGCGGCTATACTGCCAGATCATATGAAACAATTTTATAAAAATAAACTACAAACTTGGTTAGATGCTCGTCTAGCAGAAGGTGAAAAGGTTGATAGAGGTCTATGGTCCGAATCTATATTAACCATGGGAGAAGTAGATCAAATTAATCGTCTAATAGATTATCTAGATATTATTAAAACTCCTCACCGTAATACAGCAGAACAACCCAAGTTATACAATGACTTTAGAAGTTTCTATGAGCAATACGATCAGCGTAGAGGTAAAAACTTTAGAACTACATTTCCACAAGATTTCGTTGACTTTATCGATAGTATTGAACTTATCGGAGGAGAACTAGTATTAGGAGGGGATCCTGCTACTACAGAAGCTGGCTATGTTAGCGATGAAGTTGCACATGGGTGGGATATCAAAAATGATTCGCTAGGGCAAAATGTCTAAAATTATACCTATATGGGACCATGGACGTATAAATCCAAATAGTCCTAACAAAACATTTTGCATGGCTCCGTGGACTCATACTTATATTAGCCCACAAAGTGAACGCAGGCTATGTTGCGCCAGCCGTGAAGAACATAGTTTTCAAAAGCAATACATTGATAGTAGTAACGATAGCAAGTACGGCAAAGTTACTGAAAGTAAAACAGCCTTAGATGACTATAATCCAGTTAGTCTTAAAGAGCATTGGAATAGTCCTTATATGCGAGACATTCGCGTTAAGCTAATGCGTGGAGAAGAAATTCTACAATGCGATGTATGTAACAAAGACTTACTAAGCATTAGTACATATCGTCAATGGTTTACTGGAAACTTGTTCAAAGATAAGATACAACAAGCATTTGATAACACAGACGATACAGGTTATACTACTATGGAGCCAATTAGTTTTGACTATAGATTTAGCAACTTGTGTAATTTTAAATGTCGTATGTGTGGCGAACAATTGAGCAGCAGTTGGGAAACAGAAAAGAAAGTAAATGGACTGTGGAGTCCTAAAAATCAATCATTTATGATTCCTGAAATTAAAACAGCCATGGAAGACTTTCAAGGTACTGTAGTAGAACCTGAATTTAAAGATGCTATACAACGAGGTATTGTAGAAGAAATGTATTGGGTTGGAGGGGAACCTCTGATGTACGATATACATTGGTGGGCATTAGAGGAGATGGTTAATAACGGATCTGCTAAGACATGTTATATGCGTTATAACAGTAATCTAAGTCGTGTACAGTTTGGTAAGAAGAACTTGTATGAATATTTGCCTAAGTTTAAAGATTGGATGATGTGTGCTAGTATAGACGGAACTGAGCAAATCGGAGAGTATATCCGAACAGGTCTTAAATGGAATGAGTGGTTAGATAACTTTAAACAAGGTCTCGCTCTGCCTGGCGGCAAAGACAAGATGATCATAGATTTAACTATAACTGGTCCTGGTATGTTTAGTCTCAAAGAGCTGTTCGATCTAAGTCAAGAACTAGATGTCCGTATAGAAACTAAAATAATGTTTGCGTTTCATGCTGACATCATGTTTACAGCAATGGCATGGCCGCGCCCAATACTAAATGATATGATAGACGACTTGTTAGTATACATGAAACCTTTAGCAGGACACAAACAACAGACTTTAATCAATACACTAGAGTCAATGAAAACAAGACAAACTCATGAGGAAGCATATCCTAATGAATATAGAAAAGCTGCTAAGAACGGTAAGAACTGGCTTGAAAGACTTGAAACTATACGCAACGACAAATACACCATAGAAGATATATATTCTCAAAATAAAAACCTAATTAAATGGTGGAATAGTCTATGAGTACATATTGTTCACTGCCGTGGATACATTTAGCAACACATCCTGATGGTGGTGCTACACTTTGTTGTGTGAGCGATCACCGTAATGCTGCTAGCCGAGCAAAAAACTATCATCCATTGACATATCTAGACCTTAATAATAATAAAATAGATACTATCATGAATAGTGACTATTATAAAGAAACAAGATTAGAAATGTTAAACAATGTTGTACCTAAGGCATGTAAACGTTGTTTTCAAGAAGAAGCCAATGGTGTTAGAAGTAAACGCATAGAAGAAAATACTAAACTAGGGTTTACAGAAGACATGGCTCGTGCTATTACTCAAGAAGATGGCACTATACCTGTTAATTTTAAATTTATAGAATTACGTCTTGGTAATTTATGTAATCTTAAATGTCGAACTTGTAATCCTGCTAGTAGTACAAATTGGATACAGCCTTATCAGAAATTACAACAAGAGTTAAAATTTGTAACACACTATGATAGAAAGATTAATAGTGAATGGACCGAAAGCGATGAATTTTGGGATGACTTATTTGAACATAGTAAGAATGTTGAATTAATTTATGTTAACGGTGGTGAACCCACACTGGTAGAAAAACATTGGCGGTATTTAGAAGAACTTATCAAGCGCGGTTTTAATAAACAAATTACCCTATGGTACAATATAAACATGACCAATTTGCCCGACAAATTGATTGACTTATGGAGTAATTTTAAAAAGGTCCAAATAACTGCTAGTATAGATGACTTAGGTGATCGAAATGATTACATTCGTGCAGGATCTAATTGGGGTACCATTATATCTAACTTAGATAAGTTGCAATCATACTCATGGATTGAAACTAGTGTATGTCAAACAATTAGTTGGATGAATGTTTATTATGTAAACGAATTTAATAAATTTATGCAAGACAGAGGATTGCATGTTCATATGAATTATGTATACGATCCCACGTTTCTCTCCGTAAGTGTATTGCCTGATAAATTTAAAGATATTATATTAGATAGATCAACAGATTTAAATTCTTGGCAATTAAATAGTTTGTCTAGTCAATTTAAAGGAGATCCTGAGTTATTTCAAAAAGGATTAGAATATAATAACTGGTTAGATCAGAATAATCGTACATCGTTTAAAAATGTTTTTCCGGAATGGAATAATTTATTAGAAAAGGATTCTTATGGATTTAACTAGATTCAAAGAATGCAACGCTTATAAAAATTCTGTATACATCGATACACACAATAATGTTACGCCTTGTTGCTATTTTAAACATAAATTGCCGTTAAATATTTTACAAAATTGGAATTTATATAAAAAAGAATTAGAAAAATTCGATGTCGAATCGGGGTGTAAATATTGTATCGATTTAGAAAATTCAGGATCTGCAATATCCCATCGTATGAATTTTGTTGAAAATGTAATTGATATATCATTATGTGTTGATAATTTATGTAATTTAAAATGCACAACTTGTAATGTCGAAGCAAGCTCTCAGTGGATAGGCGATGCTGTAAAATTAAATTTTATAAATCCAGACGAGAGAAAAGTTTATAACAAATTGACTGAACAGGGTCCTATCAAATTAGAAATCTGTAAAAATATAATAAAAACAGCTAACAACCCTGTTCTTATAACCTTTTACGGAGGCGAACCTACTATTAACCCAGCTGTTATAGATTTTGTTGATTGGCTGACCACATTAACAAATGTAGATAATATTTCTTTGTCCTTTATAACAAATGGTACAACTGTATTGAAAAATATAAATTATTATTTTACAAAATTTAAACGTATTACTATAGGAGTAAGTATCGATAGCATTGAAGAAAAAAATGATTACTTACGTTATGGTAGCGATTGGAGTGAATTAAAAAATAATTTAATAAAATATAGTAATTTAAAACCAGAAAATAATAATTTTTATTTTTATATTCACTATACACTATCAGTAATGAATGTATATTATTTTTATGAATTTTGTAATTGGTGTAATAATAATTTAAATAATTGTACACTAGCTATGACTAAGCTGATTGGCCCTTCATACTACTCTGTGGATGTTCTGAATACTAATCAAAAATTAAAAATATTGTTGCGAAACATTAATTTAATAGATCAACTAGTGCCGTTAGGTGTTGTTAATTTGAATACAATCAAAAATGAGTATAAATCTTCTGTAGAAAGTTATTTAGAACCTAACTTAACTTCTAAAAAAACATTAACAATGTTAAAAAGTTTAGATAATATTCGAAATACAAATTTTGAAAAAACATTTCCTGAAATATTTCAAATTTTAAATTCAAATGAATAAAGAAATTTTAAATAATATTAAAAAAAATACTAGCAATACAATATGCTTGGCTAAATTTCACGAGGCTACTATTTGGCTATATGCTAGTAAGTTGGCAGGATGCCATCATACGCCTATGGTCACTCCTGGCGAAAGTTTAGTAACATTTTTTAATCCGACTGACAAACGAGATCAACAAAACAGAATGTTATCGGGTGAAAAGCCTAGCGAATGTAACTACTGTTGGAATTTAGAAGATCAAGGAATAACAAGTGACAGAGAATTAAAATCATTATCATTTAAAAATTCACTCGAAGCTAAGGATTACCTAAATCGTAGTTTTATTTTTAAACCTAAAGCATTAGAACTTGCATTTCAAAATACATGTAATTTAGCATGTAGTTATTGTAGTCCTAGTTTTAGTACTGAATGGAAAAACGATATCAATCGTTATGGGAATTATAACGGTTTAACAACAGATAAAAAATTACATTATCAACGAGGAATAGATAATAATATTCCAGTTGATATGGATTTGTTTTGGAATTGGTTTGACGAATCAGCTGATGAGTTAGAAAGTATACGGATAACTGGTGGCGAGCCGTTATTGCACGAAGATACATTTAAAACATTTGAAAAAATAAGACAAATCAATCCCAATATAGAATGTGTTATACACACAAATTTATGTCAAAAACCGACAATAATAGATAGGTTCATTAATAGTGTTAATAAATTATCAAATGTACGTATAAACATAAGTAACGAAACAGCAGGAGACGTTGCCGAATTCATCCGAGATGGCATGATATATAATCAGTGGCTCGACAATGTATCACGTGTCTGTGCCGAAACAACTGCTAATATTAGTATTAGTACAACTATAACTGCATTAGCATTGATAGGATTAGATCAATTATATATAGATATTCTTAATATTACTAAACGTCCATATATATCGATAAATTTTGCCACATATCCAGAATTTCAAAGTCTTGCATGTTTATCCTATGTCGAACGTACATTTTATCAAAAAAAATATATTAATTTCTTTTCGTCAATTGAACATAAACTAACAGACTCCGAATTGAAAGTTATACCTAGAATTTTAAATATGTTAGATCCAAAACTAACAAACAATAAACATGCCGAATATAGAAAAGATTCAGATATATTTTTTGATCAATACTGTAAGCGTAGACACAAATCAGTTAACTTAGCAATGGAAATAGGTAAAAGATGACTTGTCCTAGCAATCTATGTAGTATACCGTGGACTGGGTTTAGTAATGAACCAGATGGCAGAGCACAACCGTGTTGCTTATATAAAGGCTACATAGATAATATGTATGTGCAGACTAGCACTCCCGATGAAATATTGCATAGTAGTTTTATGAAGGACTTGCGTAATCGTTTTAGACGTAATGAACGCCCGGAAGAATGTAGTACGTGTTGGGCCGATGAGGATAACGGGTATCAAAGTAAAAGATTAATTTATAATACTAATATTCGAAAAGATCTTATAAATTGGGAGGAGGAGCCTTCGGGTGTTTCTGAACTACAGTTAATTATTAACAATAGTTGCAATTTAAAATGCCGTAGTTGTACACCAAGTCATAGCACCCAATGGCAACACGAAATTAAAATTTTAACCGGTAACAATGGTTATCCTATGCCATTAGGGCAAAGCGGGGATGAAATGGGAAAACTTTGGACCGAAAGACATAACTGGTACAGGAAACTCACTAGATTAGAAATAGTCGGTGGTGAACCATTTTATGTTAAGCAATGGCATATTATATTAACTGAATTAATCGATATGGGATACAGTAAAAATATCGACCTAACACTGACTACCAACTGCACATTATTTTTTCCCGAGTTATTAGAGAGAATTGCTACTAGTTTTAAATCTGTTGGAATAGGGCTGAGCATCGATGGTATCGGTGCAACGTATGAATATTTAAGACATCCTGGAAAATGGCTAGAAACATATCACAATATGAAACAATATTATGAATATGCCGATCGCATTAATATACAAATTAACTTTACTATAAGTTGGTTAAATGCATTAGAAGCACCCGCAGTACATGAATTAATTAAAACAGAGTTTCCAAAGTTTTCTATCTGGAATAATATAGTACACTCGCCAGAACATATGGCATTATGGTCTGCTCCTGCATCATTAAAAAAAGAGATAAGAGAAAGATGGAAAACTTACTCATGGAGTGAAAAATATAAAAATACCATGCTCGGTATTTTAAATTTTATGGATAGTCGGTCTAGTTCCAAAGAACAAATTAAAAAAAATTTGAACATGTTATATAATACAGATATATATAGAAAAGAAAGTTTGCTTAAATCTATCCCAATTCTAAGTAAATTTATACCAATAAAGGAAATAGTAGATGTTAACGTATAATCTTACACGTAAAGATAATAGCACAACTAAAATTAATGTGCAGTTATTAGATACAGATTTTGCATTAGAATGGAAAAATTATATGCTGGCATTATCTAAAAGATTGCCTGATATTGGTTGGAATTTAAGAATCGGTGGGTGCAAAGCAGTACATTACATGGATGCTCCAGTTGAACTATTGCAAGGGTTGTATGATGGATTTAATTTTTTACATAATAATCTAGGATTAGATTATACAACAGAATTATCGGATCTGAAATATTTAATTAAAAATCCAACTGAATTAAGACAATCCCATTTAAATACATGGCATCGACATTTTACTACCCAATCGACAGAGTGGTACTCTGGTAGAATGCCTGTGCCGACAGGTTTTACTAGCGAAGATACATTTAAAGCTGTAAACATATTAAATCAAAATACACACGATCTAGAAAGATCTACATATTGCTATCTTGAAAACGTTAATTTAATAAAAGGAAAATGGTTTCATTTTATTGCATGCACTGACAGTAAAGAATTTAAAAATAAAGATGCACTATTTGGTAATGGGGCCGAACTTAGATTGACTGATAGAATATTTAATCCTGAAACAAATGGGTTCCATCATACCGTATGGTTATCTGAGGATATACAGGGCAAAGATCAAATTAAATCATGGTTAGAACACGACGACCTATCTGCAAATGATTGTACTGGCAATTTATTCATGACTCCTAATATTATGTTAGATCCCCATATGATATTTGCAACTGTAATGGAAAATCCAAGCTGGACCCAACAACATTTAGAATCCGGAAAACCAGTAAATCGATTCCCGATCGGGGATATTTTAGATTTAGAATTGATAGATTGGTTATCATTAATTGATGCTACTGTAGATTCAGTTGAACTAGATAGTATTGTAATTTGGAAAAATCGATGAAAATAGCATTTGGATTATATAATCAGCTAAATCATAAATCATCTTCTTATCGAGAACATGTTAAAGATATAACTTTATTCAGTATTAATATATCGTTAAACAATAGTAGAAATAATTTCACTGAAACTATTTTAATAGAAGGGGATGATATTACTAAGATAATGACAGATGCATTGACACAGAATACCGATCATTTATTTTTAGTTGCGTTAGGATATCAGTCACATTCTCCCATGCTTGTTCATCAAATAATAAAAGAAGCACAGGAAAATAACTATGCATTTGTGGGACATATTTTAGAAGATAAACCTTCTGGATATTTTTATTTGCACGATCAAGCACTGTATGTTAATATTAAAACATGGCAGGAAATAGGATGTCCTGTATTTGGAAATTACAGAACAGCAAATTCAGAAATGTTAGCATTACCTGATCGTAGTAATGAAGATATTCACGACGATTATACCCCAACATATTTAAAACCAACAAATACAAGTCAAGTTTATAACGGTTCATTACGTCCTGGAGCAGATTTTATTTCTTCTATTTTGTCCTCAGGGCATGCTGTAGGTAATTTTAGTAGGCAAGTACGAGATCAAAAATATCATTTATATCCAGATATAGAAGATACTCGATTTGAAAGAATATTAAATGGTGAAAAAAATATAACTGTTGAACCAGTTGGCCCTACTGGCGGACAATATCGATATCTAGAAGAGACTAATTTTGATAAAAATGTAACCACACTTGTTTTTGTATTCAATAATGATCCAGTTAACTTACCAAATCTTGCATATAATCAAGATACAAAACTAGATACATTATATGCCGTTGCCGCCGGATTTAAACCTATACAAATATTAACTAAAACCGACTGGAAATCTGCTAGAGTGGTATACATTGATTATTCGCAATCTGCGTTAAATTTTAAAAAATGGTTGGTAGAAACATGGGACGGTACAAATTACTTAGAAAAAATTAACGAGTACAAACAAATCGATTCTACATTCAGACCTAACTGGTTGCCAAACAGAGATTTTACACCGGAATGGGATAAAACTATTGATATGTTTGGTGGGCAAACGTTGTGGTTAGATACATGGAATCAATATAAAAAATTGCCGCACAAGTATATGCATATTGATTTATTTGGAAATTATCGCGAAATGATAACAGATATGCAATCCCACTCTGGTAATAATTTTATATGGTTTAGCAATAGTTTTTATACTCCAGCAAGTATTAGAAATTTTTCCCCTTCAGCATTAAAATCTTTATATAAAAACTTTTTAAAAGATCTAATAGAAAACAATCAAAGTATACATCTAGGCGGATGCGATAATGCGGCAAATTCTGCTTGGACACATTACGGTGTTATTCGATGAATAATAAAATTGTAGATTTTTTTCAAGAGGCTCCTTGGACATTTGATTTTAAAAATCAAATAGTACCTAATTTTGAGGATGAGCAACTAGGGCATTGGATCATTCATAACAGTGGTTGGCCGTATCTTCCACTAGATTTGCCAAATGTTCCTTATAAGGAAATGCTTGAAGAAGCCCTTGCTATAAAAGATATGTTTATAGTACACAGGAGTCCAGATAGTTTAGGTTGGAAAAGCCTTTGTATTTACGGGGAAGAATGGAATAAAACAGATTATTATACTGCCTACCCTGAAAATGCAAATAAACGTATGGAAGATATTGAATATAAATGGACTAAAGTAGCCGATTTATGCCCTGTCACTACAGAATATTTTAAAAATTTTTTCCCACACACACCAACTCAGCGAATAAGATTTATGTGGCTAGATCCACAGGGATACATACTACCACACCGAGACAGAAGTGAACATTTTCTCTCTCCTATTAATATTGCATTGAATAATCCCAAAGGATGTATTTTTAATATGGAGGGTAAAGGATACGTTCCTTTTGAAGAAACAGGAAATTCGTGTTTAGTAGATATAGGAAATTTACATAGTGTTTGGAATAATAGCAATACTCCAAGAATTCACATAATTTCTCATGGTGCTCCTAAGTTGTTTTTTAATAAATTGGTAGCAAATAGCTTTAAAAAATTAATTAAATCTTAATTACTTACATGCAAAATAATAAAAACTATTGCCCGGATCTTTTTACTGGACTTTTTTTAGAAAAAGAAGATCAAAATACTACAAGAATTGCTCATTGTTGTGTAGCAAAATTAAGTGAACCATTATCTACGATTAGCATGGATCATTCACATTTAGAAAAATCTAGACAGTTTTATTTAAACACCGGAGAATTACCTAATGAATGTAAGTATTGTAAAGATTCAGAAAAAATAGGATCTCCTAACCAAAGAACTTCTAGATGGCCATTATTAACTGAATATCCAATCAAAGTACAATTAGAAAAATTAGATTATAACTGCGACAATATTTGTAATTTAAAATGTATAATGTGCGGAGGTCATTATAGCTCGGCTTGGTTAGAAGATGAACTTAAACTAGGCTGGAGAAACGTACAAAATACAAATATTAAAAAAACAAAAAATAATAAATTATTTGAAAATATCGATGTGAGTCATGTAAAACAAATCTATTTTAATGGCGGAGAACCTTTAATGACTCGCGATCATATTAATGTTCTTAATCATATACTTAAAAATCATCGAGATCCGTCTACTATAAGAGTGCTATATTCAATTAATGGTACTTTTAGATTCACCGAAGAGATGATTAATATTTGGAAAAATTTTTACGAAGTAGCATTTAATATTAGTATCGATGCTATTGGGGAATGTTTTGAATACACACGATACGGAGCAAATTGGTTAGAAGTTGAACAGAATTTATTAAGCTACCAAAATTCTGGTTTAAATAATATTATTCTAAGGATAGGTGCATCAATAGGCATACATAATATTCTGTATGTTGGCGATTTAATTCAATGGGGTTTAGACAATAACTATAAAGTATTCATGAATCAAAATGTATGGGGAGAACTATCGACTTTAAATTTTCCAAAACAACATTTTAATATGCTACACTCATATATTATATCATTGCCAGATTCAGATGCTAAGTGGTCAATAGTTACGTTAATTAATTCAATTATGGAAAACAACGAGACATCGTTATCGTGGATTGACAGATTAAATAAATTAGATGCTATAAGAGGCAATAATTGGCGTAAAAGTTTAAGTAGACTATACGATCTAGACCCTAAATATTTTGATCAAAATTAAGTTATTGTGTTGCAAAAACACAACACAATGAACAGTTGACTTCTTGTATCTTCGATAGTATAATATATACATGTTAAATAAAACAGGAGCAGAAATTGGCTAAAACAGCTACAGCAACTCGTTCACGGGTACCAAAAGATCATAGTCCAGTTTGGGAAGGACATGAAACTTGGACAGAAGCAGAATTTCTACAAAAATTTCATTCTGCAACTGCTTACTATCGTTTGGAGTTTTCGGGCAAAGATTTGAAACCAGCTGTGCTCAAATGGATGCAGTCGGTTGGGTGTACTAAAGAAGATATTACAGCTTTTAAGAAAACCAAAGATGGTCGTTGTAATGTTACAATGGGTGCTATTGCCAGTTGCTTACTTCGCGGTATGCCGGCTGTTCGTGCAGATTTTAATAAAGGCCGCGATGCATCTGCGTGGTTGCGTAACGAAATTGTGCAAGTAATCGAAGCAGGTAAAAACGACATCGACGAAGAAGCTAATAAAATAGCTGAATTGGCTAAACCTGTAGTAGCTCAACCTAGCATCCAAGATCGGTTGCGTGAAACAGCTTTTCGAATGACTGAAGAAATCGAAGATGCTATAGAAGGTTTCCAAGAAGATCCAGAAAACTTTGATCCAAAAGCATTTAAAATGCTTAACTTGCTCAAAGGAAAAGAGGTCAAAGCCGCCCATGCTAGAGTCATTAAAACCCTCTATACAAGGGATTTAGACGAACTACTAGAGTTAGCTAGCGGTAATGCAGATGAACAGCTTAAAGAGGGCTACAGCCATCGTACAAAGAAACAAATTCGTAATTTGATTGCATTTTATCAAGAGATTATGAGTGCGTGTGATATGTTGGCACAAGAAGCTAAAGTTAATCGCAAACCCCGTAAGACTAAGTCTGTGCCAAAAGATAAGATTGTTGCCAAATTGAAATATATGAAGAGTAACGAGCCTTTGAAATTGGTTAGTATCAATCCTACTGATATTATTGGTAGCAAGGAACTTTGGGTTTACAATACTAAGACCCGTAAATTGGGTCGATATGTTGCAGAAGAATACAAAGATTTAAGTATCAAAGGTACTACAATTACCGGTTTTAGCGAGAATCTCAGTATTTGTAAGACTCTGCGCAAACCAGATGAAAAACTTAAAGAATTCAAAGCAGCTGGTAAAGTACAACTACGCAAGTTCTTAGATACCATCAATGCTACAGATACTCGAATGAACGGACGTATTAATGAGGAAATTGTACTGTTAAAAGTACAATAACAGTTATCAAATCATGGATAAATACTCCATAAGAGAGTATTTTATCCATGTCCAAATTATTTGATATACAAGAATCTACCGTTTCCATTACAGATTTAACATTAGTTAATACTCGCGGTGATGTACAGCATAGCGGTAATACAAATATCATCGGCAACCTCGATGTAAGCTATAACCTGTCAGTAAACGGTACACTAACAGCTAATACATTTAATGTTAAAAATCTAGTCACAGACAATGGTGGACTAGCTAGTGTAGGACAATGGGTTTACAATACCGAAGCAGAATTAAACGGTAAAGGATTTAATTGGACATATGGTCTTGGACAAACTCAACTAATATATCGTCTTGGTAATCGTCTTTGGACTAATGCTAATTTAGATTTGGCAAATGGGTCGTCTTATTCTATTGACGATATTCCTGTACTATCGGCGGGAATGTTAGGCGGAAGTATTAAATCTAGTAGTTTAACAAGTGTAGGCACATTGACAAATCTAAGTGTGGCTGGCGATGCCAACTTGGGAGAATTTTTCTTTATTAATAGCGGATTAAACAGAATCGGCATAGGTACAGAAGATCCTAGTGCAAGTTTGACTATTCTCGATAATAATGTTGAAATTGGAATTGGAAGTCCTGAAATTAATTTAGCCACTATTGGGACTATTAGTAGCCACGATCTTGCAATTACTACAGATAATTTACCACGTATTACTATTAAGAATACAGGCGAAGTGAATATTGCCGGTAATTTAAATGTCGCAGGAGTTATAAGCGCAGGAAGTATCGTAACTGATAATAGAATTGATCGTACACATCCGCTACAATTTAGTGCAACTAAAGATACTAGCATTTTTGGTTTAGGGCTAGTGTGGACTGATACTAATACTACAAGTCAACTTGTTATGATGAGCGGTCCGACTAGACTATGGTCTAGTGAAAATATTGATATTAATTCCGACAAACAATATTGTATAAATGGAAAACCTGTAATAGCAGAAACTAGTTTAGGTAGTGGTATTACACATAGTAATCTTACCACTGTTGGAGAACTTGAAACACTAGTAGTGCAAGGTTCTGCACTGTTTAATTCTAGTATTGCTGTTAACATAGATGTTGCAATCGGAACTTATCGTTATACAGGCAATGGCATTGATACTACAAGTAATGCATCTATCACTGTTAATAATACTGAAATTGTATATGGAGATACAAACCAAATTAATATAGGTGATAAAACACAACAACAAAAACCTGTCAAAATATTTGGGCCTCTGAGTGTTAATATCAATAATCCTGACCCAACATTACAATTTAGTGTGAACGGTGATGTTGCATTAGGTGGAAGACGGTTCACTAATAGTACACAAATGCCAACTATTGGCACATTTGTAAAAGGTGATATCTGTTGGAATACTGATCCGCAACCTAACAACTATGTTGGCTGGATTTGTATTGTGTCCGGAACACCTGGTGTTTGGTATGGGTTTGGCATGATTGCTAGCCAATAACATTGACTTTACGCAATAAAAGTATATAATTACTATATGCGGACTAGGCGTCATCCCGCAATATAAACTCTGCCGCCATTGCTAATCTTAGGAGACAACAATGGCAAAATTTTACTCTACAAAAACTTACGGAAATGATCGCGGACTTTCATGCTGTTTTAGACAATGGCGTGCCACACACAGTCATTGCTCAACGCTACATGGGTACTCAATTGGCATCAAATTAATCTTTGAATGTGACACACTAGATGACAAAAACTGGTGCATGGACTTTGGCGGACTCAAAGAATTCAAAGCGTGGGCAGACTATATGTTTGATCACACTTTAGTTATTGCAGAAGACGATCCCCATCTTGAAACATTCAAACAGTTAAATGAAATTAAAGGTGGATTCAATGATAGCGGCTTGTGCGATTTACGTATTGTGGAAGGTGTAGGCTGTGAAATGTTTGCCAAAATGGCATATGACAAAATGGCAGACTTATTAGTAAATGGCAATCAACGCTACCCAATTAACCCAACAGTAAGAGTTAAATCAGTTGAAGTATTTGAACACGGTGCTAATTCGGCTACGTACGAAGGTTAAGTATTTTTGGCGCCTTTGGGCCAAAGCATTAGGTGAGAAAGCAGGCAACACGGACAAGGAATCGGACCGAATTGCTTGCATTCGTACCTTAATTGTGTTATCATATGTACTTACAAACACTTTTATAATCGCAGGCGTCATAAGGCATTGGTAATGAAACGTATAGGCTTCGCATGTAAATGGATTGACCATCCTCATCAGGTCAATGGTATTGGCAAAGATGACGATGCCAAACAGTATAATACAGGTACAACTACTATTTCTTGGTTAAATAAACAATCAAGAGATGTCGCGGAGCAGAAACTATGGGACCTAATGGTAGGCAATATCGAATCAACAAGGAAACTAGTCGAACGTGTCAGCACCCTTGATGCTCCTCTTAGGATGGTTAGGATTAGCAGTGACATTCTCCCTGCTTATACTCACGCTGACTTTGCTGATTATTGGCGTAAACCTGACGTTGTATCATACTGCGAAAAGCACTTTGCGCGAGTGGGCGACATTGCTCGCAATAGTAATATTCGCTTGTCTATGCATCCTGGTCAGTTTACAGTTCTGGCAAGTGATAACCCTGGCATTGTCGAGCGTTCGATAGCCGAGTTTGAATATCATGCAGATATGGCACGTTACATGGGCTATGGTAAATCCTTCCAGGATTTCAAAATCAACGTACACATCTCGGGTAAACAAGGTCCCGAAGGTATTAGACGTGCCTACAAGTTACTCACACCCGAGGCCCGCAACTGTATTACAATTGAGAACGAAGAAAACTCATGGGGGTTAAATGATTGTCTTACTATTAGTGATGTTGTTCCTATTGTCCTCGATATACATCATCATTGGATCCGAGAGGGAGAGTACATTAACGCCAACGATGACCGTGTTAAGAGGGTTGTTGATAGCTGGCGTGGTATGCGGCCTACTTGTCACTATTCAGTTAGTCGTGAGGATTATCTTATCGACCACGACCAGTCTACCGCACCTGTTCATGCCCAGCTTATTCTAGAAGGCTACAAAAAGCAAAAGCTCAGAGCACATTCAGACTTTTACTGGAACACAGCAACGAATGAATGGGCATTGAGCTTTTTAGGTACGCACGATATCATGTGCGAAAGCAAGGGCAAGAATCTAGCCAGCTTTGCGCTTTACGAGCAGGCTAAAGAACTTACTCTGCTTTAGGCGTTTTAGGCTTACGTGGTTTCTTAACAGCTGATGCTTTTTTAGCCGCTGGCTCTTTCTTAACCTTAGGGCCTTTAGCAGGTTTTCCATCAGCAATAGCAACAACTACACCAGCATCGTTTACTAGCGGTGTGCCGGCTGGAACTGGTGCAACGTCAACAACTGGTGCTGGTGCTTCTACTTTATATTCAGCAACAGATGCTTCTTGCTTTTTAAAGAAACTTTTGATAAATTTTAACATGGTATATTATCCTCCATGTTATTTATATCGCTAAATATTACACTATGTATAATTTTATTCGTTATGTTAGCCTAAATGAAGGAAAAACTCCTAAAACTTTAGAACAAACTAAATTGCCTTACAAACGCGATGCGTTAGAACCTAGTATCAGTGAGGATACTATCAACTACCATTATGGAAAATTATACAAAGGATATGTTGATCGGTTTAATAACGGCGAAGGCGATGCTGATTTTAATGAAGCAGGTGCATTTTTACACGATTTATTGTTTACTCAATATCAAGAACCTGCAAGAAGTAATGATCCAGACGGTTCTGCTGGCGAGTTTATAACTAAACATTTTAAAACATTTGACAAATTTACAGCTGATTTTGAAAAAGAAGCAATGAAAATACAAGGTAGTGGTTGGGTATACCTAGCTCGAGATGGTAAAATTAAAACTATCAAGAACCACGAAATTAAGATGGATATTGTTTTAATAGTTGACTGGTGGGAACATGCGTGGGCATTAGACTATCAAAGTGAAAAGAAAAAGTATCTATCTAATCAATGGAAAATTATCAACTGGAACGTTATTAGTTCTAGAATTGGTCTAGCGTCTTAAGACTGCTAACTGGCATATCCCAAACTTTACGTGCTTCTACGCCTTTTTCTTGGGCAAACTTTTTAGCATCGCAGTTGCCGCATACATGATAATAGTTATTATCTAAACGTTTAGGATCTATGTCTCCTTTGTCTCGTTTAAAAATTCCCTGACAACAATCGCAACTAAAAATCACAATACGTTTTTTACGAAAATAACTATGATAGTTACCGCGTTTGCTCACACGTATGTGCTGTGTTTGTTGATATTCTATGCTCAAGTACATGCTAGTATTTACATTTAATTTACATTAAGATTATAAAAAGCCTTTGATAAATAACATATCGAGGGCAATCATGATCACAATCTCTGAATCAGCAAAAGCAAAAATCAAGGATTTACTCCTTGAAGAAAACAATCCTAAATTAGCATTACGTACATTTGTACAAGGTGGAGGCTGTAGTGGCTTCAGCTACGGTTTTACATTTGACGAAGAAATGAACGAGGATGATTTTGAAATCCCGTTAGACCAATATAAAGTACTTGTAGACAGCATGAGCATGCAATACCTCACAGGTGCAGAAATAGATTATAAAGAAGATTTAATGGGTAGTAGTTTTAGTATCAAAAACCCTAATGCAACAACAACATGCGGCTGTGGTAGCAGCTTCGGAGTTTAATATATGTCACAACAATTAGTTAACGTAGGTGTACAAGGTAATGACGGTACAGGCGATAGTATTCGCGATAGTTTTACCAAAATCAATAATAACTTTACAGAGCTGTATGCTGTATTTGGTGCTGGCGGTCAAATTAAATTTAGTAACTTAGCAGACGCACCTGGTACGGCAAGTTTTAGTATTACAAATATTGTTGCTGGTAGTCCGTCTACTGGTTCTACAACTATAACATTTTCTAATCCAAATGTATTATTAAGTCCATTTACTACAGGACAAAATATTACTATTAGCGGTTGTTCGCCATCTGGTTATAATGGAAACTATTTAATTACAGCAGCATCATCTACTACTATTACTGTAATCAATAGTACCACTGGTACAGCTACGACATTAGGTGCTGTGGCAAGTACAGCTTATAGTGCTAATCAAATTATTATGGCAAATACTAGTGGTAGTGCATTATCTGCAAGAACACTAGTGGCTGGCACAAATATTACCATCAATAATTCAAATAATAGTACGTTAACTATTAGTTCAACAGCCGGCACACTTCAGAGCGATTCTAGTCCGACATTAGGAAATTTTTTAAATGCGGCAAATTTTACTATTGGGCGTTTGTCTGATCCTAGTCCAGCACTAGTAGCACAATTTAATGCGTTTTATGGCTCAGTAAATCCTAGCTTAACTACTACACTAAATCAAATGCCAGTTACTGTTGGCTATGCCAACAGTAACTTTTTACCAATTAATCCAGCAACTGGTAGTGTTATTGGGGCATTAAAAGTTCGAAATGAACCTACTACACCACAAACCAGTGATTCAGATTACGATGCAACATTACAAGGAAATTATGTAGCTACTGAAGCGATACAACGCCGTCATGCAGTTCGTCGCGATGGCGATACCATGTCTGGCACGTTGACTCTTAACGATCACCCTGCACCGCTAAACGGTAAAGGTATTGTTAATTCTTCAACCGATTTACAAGCTGCTACAAAATATTATGTTGATAGCAACACATACTATAGCGGTGTTAATTTATATGTTAGTGCAACAAAAGGTGATGATTTACAAAGAAATACACCTAGTGGAAGACAAGGTCGTGCTTGGCAATATGCCTACAAAACTGTAGGTGCTGCTGCATTACAAGCTGACAATTTAATAAATTTATCTTCAATAGAACCCGGACCGTATCGTCAAACTATTGTTTATACAATATCTCCAACCCAATATAAAAGTACAGTTCAAAGTGTAACACTAGTGGGAGGAAATAGTGGCATCCAAGGATACATGGATGCTACAGCATTATTACAAGCTAATAGATCATTCATTCAAGCTGAAACTATTGCTTATCTAAACAGAAAATATGTAAATCAATTTACATTTAGTCAAGCACGTTGGGCCGGTATTATTGATAATATTTTAACCAGTATTGGAAACGATCTAGTATTTTCTAATGGATCGGTTGCTCCTTTATCAAACTACAATAGTATTACCCAGGCTAGTTTATTATTAAACAATAATAATTCAGACATTATTTCAAATTATTATATTCAACTAGTTGATGCTATCGGTTATGCTCAGGCGCAACTGGCAACTTATTCTTATAGCATAACCAATACACAAACATACATTGGTTCAGTTATAGATGCTGTTGCATCTGATGTAGTATTCTTATCAAATTACCAAAGTATTCAAGCAGCTTTGGCATTTTCGTATGCTAATACAGGACTAACTACAACTGAAATTGTCGGAGCATTGACTAATTTATCAAGTGTAATTACAAGTTCAGCCAGTTGGAATTCTAACATTACAACTGCTCCAACTACTTCAACATTTATTGCCAACACAATAACATCGATTATTAATATTATTCAGTCTGGCAATATACCAAATCCTACTTTCCCATCAATTGCTACAACAACTACTGGTCAGGTAAGTGCTCAAAATTTATTAATTAATAATATTCCTTTCATACAAGCTGAAATAACAGCGTATATCACAGCAAATTATCCAAATGTAAGCTATAGTACATCGTTATCACAACGCGATATAAAGTATATTGTTTGGAGTTTAGTATACGATTTAATGTATGGAGGTAACAGTCAAAGCGTTTATGCAGCAAATCGTTACCGCTACAATGCTACACTACATTTAAACTCTAGCGAACAACCTGTCTGCGCAGCTGCGGTTGGATATTTAAATACCCTAGCACAAAACATTATTAACAACACCTTACTTGGTTCTGGTAGTACTACGCTGTATCAATCTAGTGTAGTTCAGTATACAAATGCAACATACCTAAACGGTGGTAGCGGATTTATCAATGGTGGCGCAACAACAATTTCGTCATCAATTGCTGCAAACATTGCAACAATACAACATGTAATCGATGGCACAAATACTAGTCCTACTGCAACTGCTCCTACATATTCTAATGGTAATAGTATATTACAAAGTATTAGAAGTATATTAACTTCACAAAAAGTTGGAGATACCTTTACAGGAAGTATTGCTACTAATACTTTAACAATTTCTGGAAGTGTTACAGGAAGTGTGCCGTTTGGTATAGGTGATACTATTAGCGGAGCAGGCGTAATCGATGGTACAATAATCACTGGCGGATCAGGATTATCCTGGACAGTTAATAATGCCCTAAATCTCAGTCTAGTTCCTATGACTACTGGACTAGTTCAAGGAGCAATCAATTATATCAATGCTACGTACTCTATTATTAATGATACAACAACTAACACTATCATTACTAATTTGTTTAGCAGCATTACCAATTTATTAAATGTAGGGGTACCTAACAGGACAGTTCCAACTTTTGTCAACCCTACAGGATTACCTTCTGCAAATAGTCAGGCACAATCAGCATTATTGGCCAATATTCTATTCTTGCAAAACGAATTTACATCTTGGATTGCTGTAAATTATTCTACAACTACTATTGATGTTATTTCTACTAAACGTGCATTAGGCTATATCATCGAAGCATTAGCTTATGATTTAACTTACGGTGGAAATACAGCAAGCAGTGCCGTAGCACAAACATTTATTGCCAGTGCAAATGCTATTGGTGCAGGATTAAACAGTTTATATGTTGCTGCATTAACACAAATTTCAACAACTATTGGTACTGTATTGAGCAACAGTCCTGCTAGTGCAAGTTTAGGAAATTATCTGTCAGTTACTGGTGTTACAGTATCAACTCCTAGTACAGGATATGTTCAATTAAATTTTGCTAGTCAAACTTCTGCTCCATTTACAATTGGCCAACAAATTACTGTTCAAGGGCTAACACCTAGTAGTCTTAACTCTACAACTGGTACATCATTTACTGTAACTGGAGTAGGAACAAATTATGTTCAATATGCAAATACTACTAATAGTACCGTAGGGTTTGTTAGCGGGCAAGGACAAATCACTACACAAGTTCAATATTCTGGTTGGAGTTCTGCCAGCGGAGTTACAACAGGAACACAAGCAACTAACTACCAAACAACTACTTCGCTACTAGGTGAAATAATTACTATTGTTGGTGCTACTACAGTAACTACTTCGACTACGAATAATATTACCACTATTTCAACAGTAACAACTACAGGTGGCGGATCTAATACAGTTAACTATACATTAACTAATCCGTTAATTAGTAACTCAGTTTATAATTCAACATACATTAATGCTAGAACATTAATTAACAATAATTATATTACAGTTGGAACAGCAACTACAACTTATCTTGCAAACAAATACACCGGTGGATTCAACTATAATCAAGCAACTTGTTCTAGAGATATTGGTTTAATTGTTGATGCCATGGTTATTGATATGCGTGTTAACGGTACATATCAAAGTATCAATGCAGGTCGAGCATATTATAAAAATGCTTCAGCACAAGGTATTGCTATTGGAACACAATATACTGAAACTATAGATGGACTAACATTTGCATTTGGTGATGGTAGCGGCAGTAATGTTGGCCTAGTATATCAAGTTTTAAATCAAACTACCAATGTTCAACGCTATCAAACACTAGTTACTCAGCAAACTAATGCTACATTAAGCACAAATTATAACCCAACTACTCCTGCCATTAATACTTACACAAGTCAATGGTACATTGCCTATAGTATTATTACTACCGGACTCGGAGCAGCTCCTGCTATAACTACTAGTACATACGGTACTGGTTATTATAGTATCACATTTAATAACGGCGGTAATGGGTATGTAGATCAAGGAACACCCGGAGATGTACATATTATACCAGGCAAGATATTGATTGGTAATTCGTCTAATGCACTTGGACAAATTATAAGTTACACTCCCGGTAAACAACCTCTTAGCACGGTTCCATATGATACAATTAACATGTATCTAACACAACCAGGATTCTTCCAAGTTGGGGAATATTTGGATTATGGCGAAACTGTTAGTAATTTAAATATTACAATTTTTGTAGAAAGCGGAATTTATTACGAAGACTATCCAATTAAAATTCCAGCAAACGTGACCATTAGCGGAGATGATTTCCGTCGTACAATTATTCGACCATTAAATCGTATCAGTCAAAGTCCATGGCGTAATGTATTCTTCTATCGAGACGGTGTAATTGATGCCTTACAAGTTGGGCCAATAAATTATGCAGGAACCGATTATGCTCAGTTATCAGCTACTGCATTAACTATTGGAGCTACATCTGGCACATTTACTGCTTCGCTTGGTAATGGAGTACAGGCCATTTCAACATGGCCAGGTCTGGTATTAACTGAAGCTGTATATCAAGTAACCAGTGCATCTATAAACACTAGCACAAATGTAGCTACGTTGACTTTCCAGACTATTCAAGGCAATTTAATGCCATCTAGTCCGTATATTGTTGGTCAAAATATTAATATTGAAGGGATGACTCCTGCTTCATATAATGGTGTGTATGCAATCAATACTATCAATGTAACAGGTGCAGGTACTAGTGGCGGAACTGCCACTATAACAGTTTACAATTACTCTACTACTATTAATGCAACTAGTTACGGTAATATTGTAGCAGGTAAGGCAGTAATTAACACAGTTAGCGGTAACGTAATTAATTGTACAACAATTTATCCATTTACAGCTACACAAACATACGCAGCAAATAGTTGGCATTTATTTGGAACTATTAATTACGGACGTCATTACCTAAGTAATCCATTAGATATTAACAGTACTCCATTGAATAATCAAAACATGGATGTATTCTTATGTAATGATGCTACACGTATTAAATTGTTGACTATGCAAGGCCATGGCGGATTTGCTATGGTACTTGATCCAACTGGACAAATTAAAACTAAATCGCCATATGGTCAAGAAAGTGCAGTGTTTAGTGCAAGTATAAACGCACAAGCATTTAGGGGCGGACAATTTGTTGACGGATTTACTGGAAGATTATTTGGTAATATAATTGGTATTGCTAGTGCCAATGGTACTGCCGGTTTATCAGTTACTATTCAAGGTACAGTTAATAGTGGTCTTGATGTTAGACCACCGCAAACACCATGCGCATTTTACTTGCAAGGTTTTAGATATCAAGTCAACAATGTTACAAGTTATAATGCTAATGCTACTATTACAACAGCTGCTTATGTAAGTGGCGGAGCAATTGGTGCAAAGACTTTAACTATTGCTAGTAATTTACTAGTGTTAGTTGGTCAAGTAATTAGTGGTACTGGTATTCCTACTGGAACTTATATTAAATCTATCAGCGGTACTACACTAACTCTTTCAGCCGCATTAACAACACAAGCTGCCGGAACATACACATTCTATGCTCCTCAAGTAACTGTTACATTAGATGTTAGTACACCGTTTAACCCTGCTGTAATTTACAGTAGTGCTGCATTTGCAAGCAACTTAGGTAATATTGTCGATGCTATTGCATACGATAATGTGTTTGGTTCAAACTATCAAAGTGTTAAACAAGGGTTGATTTATCTTGCACCTCAAAATGCTGTTACAACAACAGCTGAGTTATTTGTAATTCAAGGGCTTAACTATGCAAATTCATTAATTAATACATTGAGTTTACAATCGACTACCTTGACTACAGTAGCATCTTCTCTTGCCAATATTACTAATATTATTGCAAATGGAACAGTTAGTGTACCAACATTAGTTTATCCCGATCCTGTTGGTGTAACTAGTACTGTTAGTCAGGCTCGTAAAAATATAACTTTGAATAAGAATTTTTTACAATCTGAAATCTCAGCTTGGATCGCAAATAATTATGTAACAACTAGTTTATCAAATTATACAGCTACTAAATCTCAAAGAGATGCTGGGTATATTATTGATGCGATTAGTTATGATTTGTTATACGGCGGCAATTCATCAATTTATGATATAGCACAAACATTCTATACTTCAAATTACAACGGTACTAGCCAGTTAGGTACAAATGCACAAGTATGTATTGCAGCATATATACGCCTAAACACCGTAATACAACAAGTTATTCAAAATCAAGTTGTAACTCCAAGCAATGGTAATTTGCTAACTCAAAATCTTACAACTTACACAGCCGCCACAGAAACTTTAAGTAGTGTTGTAATTGGCTCTAGCGGAACATTTACATTTGCAACTGCTCCACGAACTTTAGTTGTTGGTCTAGCTGTTACTATTAGTGGTACTAATACTGGATCAGGTAGTGTAGCAAACGGTACATATTATATTACAACTTGCACACAAACATCATTCACTTTATCTAGCTACTCGGGTGGTGCAGCGATTTCAACTACAGCAGGTACGCCAGTGGGATTAACATTTGCGTTTAGTGTCGAAGCATTGGCTATTTCCACATTGTTTAATACATTAATTGATTATGTTGCTGACGGCGCATTTAACGATACTGTAGCAGCAACTATCACTGCTGGTAGTACAACTATTACCAATTTGTCTTATAGCCCGTATTTAACTAATGGAGTAACTGTTACAGGTACCGGTATTCCAGCAAGTACAACATTAAGTAATATTAATTTTTCAACTGGAACCGCAACACTAAGCAATGCAGCTACTGCAACAAGTGCTAGCACAGGCGGCAGTAATCAAGATGGCACTATATTATTAACTGTAGGATCTCCAGCTGTTACTCGTACACCACCAGTAATTACAGCGCAAACTACAAGTGCTATTACTGATTTTTATACATTATCTAATAATAAGATTGCTAGTGTAACCGCAACTTATTCTAGCGGTGGAGCAAGTGGTGCTAGTTCATTCACTATATCAAACAGCGCAAATACAACATTAAGCAATGTACAAGCAACTGGACTAGCAGGAACATTCACTTGTAATAGTGCAAAACTAGTACTCGGTAATACTGTTACAGTAACCGGGTCTGCAGGTGGTACTGGAAGTATTTCTGGATATACAACTGGTAATATCTACTATATTATTTCTGTAACTGGCACAACAGGATTTACATTATCTACAACATTGAATGGTAGCCCAATCACTACTACTATTGGTACATTAACCATGACATTTACCGAAACTGGTAGTGTGTCAGGTATATTGCCTGGAATGATTGTTACAGGTACTGGGGTACCTGCAGGAACAGCAGTTGCTAATACATATGTTCCAACTAGCTCAACTATTCAATTAGTTAGTGCATCAACTGGGTTACCTGTAACATTGACTGCACAGGCCGCTGGAACATACACTTTTGGTACTAGTACTATCGACATTGAAGATGCCGCTGTTAATTATATCAACGCTGGTGCCAATATTGGTATCAACATTGAAATGGGCGGTAATAAGTCAATGTTGAGCAATGACTTTACTATGGTAAACGATTTAGGTTACGGATTATTAGTAACTAACGGTGGTGCAGCAGAAGCTGTAAGTATGTTTACATACTACAACTATGTAAGCTATTGGGCATTAAACGGTGGACAAATTCGTTCTGTTGCTGGCTCAAGTAGCTATGGTGTGTACGGATTACGTTCAAGTGGTAGTGATGTAACTGAATTACCTAATGCTGTGAATTTGGCCAACGACATGGTTCAAACAGCACGTATCTACAAAGAAGGTATTTTTGCTAGTTCGCAAACAACAGCTACAAGTTTAAATTTAACTGTATATATTATTAACTACGAGTATCCTCCAGAGCCAACAAGCGAATTAGAAATTGATCACACAGCCAGTGGTGGAGTGATTACTAGATATTTAATTAATACAGTAAGCCATACTACAGTATATGTAAATGGTCAAAATGTATTGTCTCTTGCATTGAGTACTTCAGGTACAAACAGTACAACTACAACAGGTCTAGCATACCCGTTATATGACGGACAACTAGTAACTATTCGAGTATTGCAAAATATTAAATTCTACAATATCACTAACGTTAAACCTGTTCGTCCAAGTACCGCATTACAATATAGTACTAATTTAGGTTCTATCTATCGTATTATTAGTTACGGATTGACTGAAAGTACTGGTGAACAATTGCCAGCAAATACATCTGTGTTAACTACAGATAGTTCGTTTGCTTACATATCATTTAATCATGATACAAGTAGTATACAAAATGCTGACTTAGTAAATTATGCGGCTAAAGGATTTGTTGCAATTAACGGTTCAGGAAATAATACAAGCAGCACAACGCTAACAGTTAATCAAGTTAATGGTACAATTATTGCTGGACAAATTCTTGGAGGCATTGGTTTTACCAATCAAACTGTATCAACTGTTGTAACTAATACAGCAGTAACAACAGGATCTACAATTAGCAACACTGGTGTATTTACAGTTGGCACATTAGGATCAGGAACTGTTGCCATCGGTATGGTGCTAACTGGTACTAATGTTACAGGCACTGTTTATATTATATCTAATATTAGCGGTAGCGGTAGCGGTAGTACATGGCAAACAAATACTACTAGCGCAGCTACAAGCGGTGCAATTACAGGTACAAGCTATACTGTAACATTAAGCGGTGTTCCAACACTGACTCCGTATGGACCTGTAGTATTTTCAACACAATCACAAGGTTCAAAATTAGGTGATAGTAAAATTGCTGTTTTGGCATCTAGCGTATCAACAACTATTAACCAAATTAACCAAGGTACATATCTAACAGGTTGGGGTGGTAAAGTTTTCCGTGTATTAAGCTATACACAATCAAATATACCTGCCAGCGGATTATTCAATCAAGCATTAAGCACTACAGCATCTAGTACAGGTATTATTGGTAATGGGTTAGCCAGTGCAAGTATTGGAAATATTTTTACTCCGTTAAGTACTATCACAGGATCATTTACTGTGGGCATGGGACTTACTGGTTCAGGTATAACTAATAGTACATATATTACCGCTGTTAATTCAGCCGTGTTTATTGGTACTATTAGCACAACTACTTTAACCATTAGTTCAGTAACAAGTGGAACCATATCAATTGGTATGGCAATTACAGGAACTGGCGTAACAGCTGGAACATATATTGTTTCAGGTAGCGGTACAAGTTGGACATTAAATCAATCAGCGACGGGTACTCCTACGACAGGTACAAGTTATACTGTTAACATTGGTCAACTAGTAACAAGTAATACATTTACAGGTTATAGTACAACAATTTATCTAACAGCAGTTGCTGGAACAATTACAAATAATTCTCTAATAACAGGTGCTGGTTTTAATGGTACACAAAGCATTGTAAGTTTTACACAACCAACATTGAGCACAGCTCAAATTGTGTTAAATGTTGCACCAAGCGGTGTACCGAGTGGAACATTGACTATAGGAACAGCTACTAATGCGTTCTTAACTATTGATCCAAATAGTGTTTACAACTTATCAAGTATTGGCACAGGTGTTAGTGCTATGACGTTTGCTAGCCAAACACTACAACCTAATAGTACAAGTAGTAAATTTGTTACTTATAATATTCCCTACAACGCCAATGCTATATTACCACCAGTAGATAGTTATATAACAATAGCAAACCAAGCCAATACTAACTATAATGGAACTTATCAAGTAGTAGGTATTACTAATAAAACTCAAATTACAACAAGTAGCACTAGTAGTTTAACTACTGGTATGGTTGTATCTAGTATTAATACTAGTATTACTATCACCGGTATCACTGCTAGTACACCTGGTGTAGGTTATTTTACTGTAACTTATGGCACACAAACTAGTGCGCCATTTAGTATTAATAGCGTTATAGTAATTGCAGGTGTTACTGGTACTACAGCATACAACGGCACTTATACTGTTTACTCATTAGTAAGTGGAACAGGACTTACTGGAGTAGTCATTGCAAGTACAACTACTGGGTCGGCAACAGTCACAGGCGCTACTATTTCAAATCCATTTAGTTATGTTCCAAGTGGAACAATTGTTCAAAGTATTGATAGTTCAACACAATTTACTGTAAGTCCTGCTTGTTGGGTTCAATATGGATCCGTAGTAAGTAGTCAACTATTAGGAACAGTAGCTAGTGTAACTATTACCAACGGCGGTAGTGGGTATACAAGCCCACCAACAATAACATTCTCAGGTGGAGGGGTAACAAGTCCTGCGCAACAAGCTATTGCAGTTTGTACAATCAGTGGCGGAAGTATTAGCGCTGTTACTGTTGTAAGTCCTGGTTTTGGATATACCAGTACTCCAACGATTACATTAAGTTCAGTACTAGGAGGCGCAATATTGACACCGGTCATTACTGTGCCAACAGCAGTAAGTGTATCTGCTAATGCAGGTGTCAATACTATACAAGCTCAATTATTGTACTCAACTGATCCAGGCACTAGCGGCAACGCTACAGCCGTAGCAACTACTACTGCTACTATGTCATCTAGTAGTATCAATAGTAGTGGTGTGTTATCAATTGGATCTGTATCCGGCACTGTTACAAATGGTATGATATTAACTGGTGCAGGTATAGCACAAGAAACAAGTTTATCAGTTGCATCTGTCAGTACTAATACCGGTACAGTTACATTTACTGTAATTACATCGCTAACAACTCCATACGCTGTTGGTCAATTAATTACTGTTACAGGCATGGTTCCGACTGGTTATAATGGAACTTATCCAGTTACCGCTTCTAGTACAACTACATTTAGCAGCACATCTGGATTTATATCAGGTAATACATTATCATTAACTGGTACTATAACTAATAGTTCAAACATTTCAATTGGTAGTGTGGTAACTAGTGCAAATATTACTGCTGGTACATATATTACTGGTATTAATACAGCAACATTTACTAGTACTATTAGCAGTACAACACTAACAATAGCAACAATTTCTGCAGGAACAATTAGCGTTGGTATGGTATTAAGTGGTGGTACAGTGACAGCTGGAACTTATATCAGTGCGTTCTTGGGCGGGACAGGTGGAACCGGCACATACACATTAAATCAAAGTGCAACTGGAACTCCTACAACAGGTACAAGTTATACTGTTAATACCAGCCAATCGGCAGCAAGTGCAAGTGTATCAGGTACAACAACTATAGTAAGTTATACCAATAGTACAACAGGGGCATTAAGTACACCCGGTACCGTAAATAGCAATATTTACACTTACATTACTAGTGGAAGTGGAAGTACATGGCAAACTGCAACTAATATTGGTACAAACTATACTGTAAGTTCAACAACAATTACAGGTACCGACAATTTAATTACATTAAGTACTGTCAATAATATTAGCATTGGTAATCAAATTACATTTACAACACCTAGTGGTGGAACAGCATTAGGTAATCTAGTAACTGGTACTACATATTATATTACTAATGTAAATTCTAGTACAAAACAAATTACAGTAAGTGCTACACCTGGTGGAAATTCATTTACAACTGGTACTGTTGGAACTGGTTTAATGACATTCTACTGTCCAGGATATACTTATGGCAGTTCTATAACTAGTACTGGTTTTGTTAGTAAGACATATAATTCTGGTAATAACAATTATAGTATTGTATTAAGTTTCTTAACAACTACAGCACCAACAACTAATGCTTGGTTCTATGTAGCAGGTAACAGCAACAGTTTGTACAATGGTTATTTTCAATGTAGCTCAAGTAGTACTACTAGTATTACATTAACCTATCCATATGATCCTGGTATATATGGAACTACTTACACTACAACTACTACAATAACACCTGAGGTAACTAGTGCAAGTTCTACAGCATTAGGATTAAGTAAACCATTTAGTCTTACAACAAGTTCAACATTACGTTTAGGTTATCCTGCAGCTAGTTCAGGACAAATTACTGTTAAGATTTCAACTACTCGTGCTACAGGTCACGACTTTTTGAATATTGGTACTGGCGGTTACAATACCAGTAACTACCCAACACAAATTTACGGTAATCCTGCTATTGCTGAAATTTCAAGTCAGCAAATTTTAGAAGAAACTACTGGTCGTGTGTTTTATGTAACAACAGACGAAAACGGTATTTTCCGTGTGGGTCGATTCTTTACAGTTGACCAAGGTACCGGTACTGTTACATTCTCAGCATCAATTGCCTTAAGTAACTTAGACGGTCTAGGATTTAAGAAAGGTGTAGTTGTTAGTTCATTTAGTACAGATGGAACTATGGCTGAAAATGCAAGTGATGTTATTCCAGTACAAAGTGCAATTCGAAGTTATATCGATAGTCGTTTAGGATTGACACACAATGGAAGTTTAACTCCTCTGGTCAACTTAATTGGTCCTGGATTCTTGGCATTAGACGGAAGTCTAAGTATGAAAGGTAATATTAATGCTGCAGGCTTTACAGTTAGTAATCTTGCTACACCAGTGTATACTACCGATGCAGCTAATAAAGTTTATGTTGATGGCAAAGTTACATTATTCAATGCTTTAAGTAAACTAAGTGATGTGTTAATTGCATCACCGATTCAAAATAATTTGTTAGCGTACAATGGTACAACATGGGTTAATGCTAGTACTGGCGGCGCAAGTAATATTACTATAACTTATGTGGGAACTAATATTGTTGCTACAATCAATAGTAGTACTATTACTAATTCAATGATTAGCTCATCGGCCGCTATTGCTCAAAGCAAATTGTCATTAAATGTTGCCAAAGGACTAGCAACAGGAACTAGTGGAAGTGGAACAGCAGGCGCTATTGTGCAGGCAGATTTAGGATTAAGTGTTTACAACAATAATGTGTTTAATGTAAGCGCTACTGGTTTTGTCGATTTGTTAACTAGTTCTAGTTCAACTACAGGTGTACCATTAACAGCTATTACACAAATTGCTACTGGAACATTGTTGGGTAACAGAAGTGGTAGTGCAACAAGTCCAACAACTGTTACTCCTGCACAAGTAGTTAGTGATGCTGGCGGTATTGTAAACACTTCGTTTAATTCAAGCGGTATAATGACTATAACTTACAATGGTGTTAGCACAGCTGGTAATACTTATAGTGTAACACCAGTTAGCGTAAGTAATGCCGTAAGCAGTATTGTAAAATCTGGAGCTGATAAGAGTGTTGATGTTGGCAGTTTAAAAGTTTCTACTTACACAGCATTAACTGTAAGTGGAACTACATTAAATTTTAGTACACCCGGCGCAAGTACTGGTACAACATACTTTATGACTAGTACGGGTACAACTACTAGTAATACAGTTACAACAATGTACGGTGCTGTCGATCATACTAATGGTACATTACTTGCTAAAAACTTGTTTACTAATAGTACAGATAATACTGTTAAAGGCAGCATACAAGGTAATTGGCAAGTTCAAAGCGGTAGTTATATCGATTTGTATACATATGGTGGAACATTATTAAGTAGTACATTAACAACAGGTAGTGGAACTAATGCAGGTACTATTACAGGTACTTGGACATTAAGCGGAACTGGAACACAACTTCAAGCTACGTATAGCGACTTAGCTGAATGGTATACAGCTGATGCAGAATACGAACCTGGTACAGTATTAGTATTTGGAGGTGATGCAGAAACTACAACTACTACAACAATTAATGACACACGTTGTGCTGGTATTGTAACAACAGATCCGGCATATACTATGAATAGTCAACTAAAAGGAACTAGGGCGTGTCTTGCACTTGCAGGTCGTGTACCATGTAAAGTTGTAGGACGGGTGAAGAAAGGAGATATCTTAACTACAAGTGCTACTCCTGGATATGCCGTACGTGCTGCAACTCCTACTTTAGGTGCTATTGTTGGCAAAGCATTAGAAGATAAGGACTACGGCGAAGCTGGAGTCATTGAAGTTGCTGTAGGGAGAGCATAATGACTCAACAAAATATAAACATCGGCGCAACACCAAATGCTACAGGTGCAGATACTATTCGTGTAGCATTTGGTAAGGTAAATGCAAATTTTGCTGATTTATACCCGCAAATTGTGCCTACTCACAGTACTGGTAAAACAGGCGATATAGCAGGAATGGTTGCGTTTGATTCTGTATATTTTTACTACTGCACAGCATCGTATGACGGTACTACTAATATTTGGAAGAGGCACACGTATGATGCTGGAACATGGTAAATACTAAAAGAGACTGCAAATGACAATACAAACAATCAATTTAGGTAGCTATGCTAATGACGGCACAGGTGACGATTTACGCACCGCATTTACTAAGGTAAACAGTAACTTTGCTGTTCTTAATGCTGAGGCAGCAATTAGTACTGCTGTTAACTTAGGTTCTGGAACTGGAGTATTTGCCGATAAAAACGGTATTAATTTAGAATTTAAAACATTAACTAGTACAGGAAATACAGTAACAATATCAACTGATGCAAGCACAGTTAATTTAGAAGCAAAGACTATACTAATTAACGATTCAACTCCTACACTAAACAATAATTTAAATTTAAATGGTCATCATACGTTCGGTGGTGATATACAAAATACCATATATGGTCAAGATCCAAATATAGCTGCAGGTTTATTTTCTGCAATGGTTCCTACTACCAATCTTATTGCAGATTTTGGTTCTGTTACTTACCCAACTGGCTGGCAAAGAAATAGCAGAGGTTATACTGTAGATTTTAATGGAACTGGAGTATTAAGTGGTATTACTAATCCTCCAAACAATGATTATGATTTTGGCGAGTTTGGGCAAACTTCACTATCTGTAGGAGGTCATTTTTTAACTTTAGGTGTTAGCCTTACTACCGCAGGTACTAATAATATCACATTAACATCTACTGGTGTTACCAATGTAACACTGCCTACTAGCGGTATTTTAACAACTACTGCCAGTACATTAAACCAATTTGCAAATACAAGTAGTAGTCAGTTGCTGTCTATAATACCCGATGCTACTGGAACTGGATATGCTGTTTTTAATGCAAATCCTATATTGACAGGAACTACTACCGCAACTAATTTATCACTAAGCGGATATTTATATGCTTCTGGAAATTTTGCCATCAATGGTTCAGTATTTGAAATCAATGCAACTAATGGTAATGTAACTTTTCAAGATGGCACAATACAAAATACCGCATGGCCTAGTACATCCGGCACAAAAAGTTCAAATTCAACAGGTACTATTGGACAAATTTCATGGGATACCAACTACATTTATGTTTGTACAGCACCTAATACTTGGAAAAGATCACCATTAACCGGCGGTTATTAAAATGTTAAATGTTTGGACACAACCTAGCGGGTATTCATTTGGAACTCTGCAAGAACAGCAATCTGTTACGTTGGCATTACCAGTATCAAACAGCAGAGGTATTACTTTTACAATTATATCAGGAAATTTGCCCGATGGCATATTTTTAATAGGCAGTAATCTTACAGGTGCACCACTAGCAGTAGCTAATCAAACAACTTATACATTCTGTATAAGAGCATCCGATGGTATTAGTATATCCGATAGAACATTTACAATCAGTGTTTACGGTTATAATCCTCCGACATTTATAACTCCTGCAGGATCATTGCCCTTAGGGCCAAGTAAACAATTTTATACACCAGATCAAACTTATATCAATTATCAAATAGAAGTTTCCGATTTAAATGTTGCTTCAGGTGCAACTCTAACATTTTATATTGCCGACGGTGACGGCATTCTTCCGCCAGGATTATCTTTAAATTCTTCAGGTCTCATTAGTGGTTACATCGAACCTTCTCCTCAGATTACCGTCAATGACGGTGTTGGAAATTTCGACGAACAGGGTTATGACAAGGGAGTATTTGATTTTGGTTTAAGATCGACTAATGGTTTTGACAGCTACCAATACGACGATGTAATTTTTGATTATTTTACACCTTCAGTAGTCACACAAACATTAAGTTTAAATTATCAATTTAAAGTCACAGTAACTGATGGTACTAATTATAGTCAAAGAATTTTTAAAATATTTGTTACCGGAACTGATGAATTTAGAGCAGATAGTATTACACTAGACGGTCAAGCTGACGAATTCACAGCCGATTCAACATATTTGAGACGTCCAGTGTGGTTAACTGATAGTAATTTAGGAATATTTAGATCAAATAACTATATAACAATTCCTGTTGCATTATATGACAATAGAAACGTAGAATTCAGATTAGAGACCACAAATGAAGAAGTATATGCTGTTGCATATCAAATGTTAATAACTGATAATATTTTAGGTAGTACGTCTGTTACTGTTCAAGATTTATCAAGTATTCCAGTAATAGGACAATTTTTTACATTAGATAATTATATAAATTCTGCTGATAATACTATCTATACAATAACAGGAGTAACACAATTAACTCCTACTCGTTATAGATTAGCACTGTCAAGTGCATTATTAATTTCTATTCCTAATAATACTTATTTTTATATAGGAAGTTTAAGTAAACTACCATTAGGTTTAAATTTTGATCCTGTATCAGGTGATCTCTACGGACTAGTACCTTATCAACCAAGTGTTACTAAAAATTATAAATTTACTATTACAGCCAGTAGACCTGGCGATAATAATAGTGAAGTTATATCTGCTAGTAGAGTATTTAATATTACAATATTAGGAAGTATTAACAGTGTTATAACCTGGAGCTCTCCTAGTAATTTAGGATCTATACCAGCCGATTATATATGTACATTGAATCTATTGGCTACTACTAGTGTACCAGATGCCATTGTTACGTATAATTTAACGGCAGGATCTTTACCACCAGGACTTAAATTGAACGGCGATGGCGAGATTTTAGGAATTCCAAATCAGTTTGATGATCTAGTAAATAATTTGCCAGGGTTGTTAACCATTGACAGATCACAAACTACATTCGATGCTGGTAAGACAACTTACGATAGAACATATACATTTACTGTTGAAGCAGCCGATCAATATGCCTATAGTGCAATTGATAAAACATTTACTCTAACTATCACTACTCCGAATACTACAATTTACAATAATATTACAGCAAGACCATTTTTGATCCCTGCCCAAAGAGCATTGTTTAGCAGTTTTATAAACAACAGTACAGTATTCACGCCATCCAGCATTTATAGACCAGAAGATCCAAATTTTGGAGTACAAACTAATTTATCTATATTAATATACGCAGGAATACAAAATTTATATGCTTCTGCATATGTTAGTGCTATGACGTTAAACAATAAAAAGAAACGTTTTCAATTTGGAAGCATCGAGAAAGCTGTGGCATTTGATCCTATATCTAATGTTCCAGTCTACGAAGTAGTTTACATACAAATGCTAGATCCTATGGAGCCAAATGGAAAACATTTACCCTTATCTATTAAAACTAGTAGTAATGCTCCTGAAACAATTACTGTAGATAATAGTTTAAATTTTTACAAAAACGATTTAACTACACTTACTTTAGATGCGCCCGATAGTAGAAGAAATGATTACAATATTACTGTAGATAGTACAGGGTACGAAGCTAGTAATCCAAATACAGATACATATTTTCCTAGTAGTATTTCTAATTGGCAAAAGAGACTAAGCAATGCCGGAGCAACAGAGCGTAATTATTTGCCTCTATGGATGAGAAGTATACAATCCGGACAAAAAGCCCAATTAGGGTATGTACTAGCTATTCCATTGTGTTTTTGTAAACCAGGAACAGCAGACAAAATTATAACAAATATCAAATTTAATGGGTTTAATTTTAGCCAATTAGACTATACTGTAGACAGATTCACATTGACTTCTCTGTCAGGGTACAGCAACGATAAATATCTAATATTCAAAGACAATAGGATAACCGTATGACCAGCGCAATAATTACATCAACAATTAATACTGCTTACCCAGTAGCAGGACAGGATAATAATAGTCAAGGATTTCGTGACAATTTCACAGCTATTAAAACTGGATTAGCCGAAGCGGCTACTGAAATTTCAGCTTTGCAGGCAAATGGTATCAATGTTACATCTGCTACAAATTCTTTACAAGGATCAACATTAACTAACGGTTCCTACAGTCAATTTTATCCTCAAGCAGATAATTTAGGAACTATCGGCACTTCAACTACTATCGATTTAAATAACGGGTCAGTTCAATACGGAACTATCAATACATCTGGACTTACGCTAACTTTTGCAAATTGGCCAACAACTGGGTTTGGTACTATAAAACTTATTCTTAAATTTACACAAGCTGCGACAACAACAACTACACTTAGTACTACTAATTCAGGAAAACTAGTAGTAGATAGTTCATGGTCCGGCAGTGTGTTTACCCAATCGGGTGGTGTTGGTTCAAATGTACAAATTGTGTATCCTTATCCAGGTACTAATAATATGTATGTAATTGATGCATTTAGTTATGATGCAGGTAGCCACGTATATTTAAAAGTATCTGGAACTTATTCGAGTAGTATATAATGCATCCATTAGCCGGCAGTTTTGCAGAACTTAAAGATAGTGAAATCGAAGCTAAGGTTGCAGATCTCACTAACAAATATTTTATGACTTATAATACCGATGTCAAAACTCAAATTGGCATGTTGTTAGAGTCGTACAAAGAAGAACTTAGTACCCGTCGCAGATTGGCATTGGAAAAATTAATGAAATCGAGTGAGAAAAACATTGACAAATTAATTAAAGTCAATTAAAATATAGGCTATGCGCCTAGATAAATTCGGTAATCCTATTTTTAATACACAAGATATATTTAAATTCCTGTATCAAGGAAAGCTAACCAACCTCAAGGATCTTACGGTAGATTATACCGAAGAGATTAATGAGTTGGAGCAAGTTGCGGGTTTTACATTTCGAAGATTCAACGAACAATTAGAATCAATTGACATCACAGATTTCGATAGTGCATTGCAAAGCGATTGGTTTATGCCTAACGAATACAGAGATTTTGATGTAGAAGATTGGTGTATTAAAAAATGTACAACCAAAGAACAAATTGCCAGAGTAACAGCTGAAATGGCTGCTTATAAAGATCGCGGAATGATTCCATTATTGCAATGGACTAAACATTTTGTAGATACTTGCAATGAAAATGGTATTGTTTGGGGAGTCGGTCGTGGATCGAGCGTAGCTAGCTTTGTACTATATTTGTTAGGCGTACATCAAATAGATTCGGTCAAATATAATTTAGACTGGCAGGAATTTTTGAGATAAGTAGTAGTATAATTCAAGGAGAATTAAATGGGACAAACTTACAAAACAGCTCGTGGCAAAGTAATTGACATGGGCAAAATGGTTAATCAAAATGAATTAACCCCAGCTGTAGGTAACGCTAAAGTTAATGCTCGTGGTGATAAACTAGGGCCAGGTGGTAAAATTATTCAACGTAGAGAGGAAATCGTTTCACAAAATATTAGTCCGATTCCTAATCAAAATAATGTTCCTGCTGCACAGCCTGCACCCGTATCGGTGTCTGTTAAAAAAGATATTGCATCAATGGATCCGGAAGGAAACGAGTAATGGCAGAATCAAAAGGTATAGGACACGAGGGTATTAAACCTAAAGTATACGGAAAACTTATCCCTATACGCGACAACGTTCTTGTTACTGATATGGAATTTGGCGAACGAAAACTTGGTATGTTTGTACTACCAAGTGATGATGGTAAAAGCGAAGGAGTTCGCCATCGGTGGGCACGAGTTTGGGCTGTTGGTCCAAAACAAAAAGATGTTAAAGTCGGTGAATGGATTCTGTTAGAGCACGGCCGATGGACTCGTGGTGTCACGGTGGTAGAAGATGATGGCAATGAAATTACGATCCGTCGAGCAGATATTAAAGCAATTTTGATGGTTAGCGATGACAAACCAGATGAAAAATATATGAATACCTATGGCGGACATTCAAAAATACAGCATCAAGAATGGGATCCTGCGCAATTTGCCGGGCCGCAATTTTAAAATTAATTTTACCAAACAATTACAGGACTATTGACTAGTCCTGTTTTTATCTGTATAATAAAGAAAACTAAGGAATTCTATGAAAGAACTGTGGGTAGAAAAATATCGTCCTAAGACAGTGGATGGTTATGTATTTCGCGATGCTCATCAACGGGCACAAGTACAAACATGGATTAAAGAAAAATCAATTCCGCATTTACTATTCAGCGGTAGTGCTGGCATCGGAAAAACTACTTTAGCTAAAGTGCTGTTTCATGAACTAGAAGTAAATGATTTAGATATATTAGAAATTAACGCAAGTCGTACAAATAGTGTAGATGATGTTAGAGATAAAATTGTAAATTTTGTACAAATGATTCCGTTTGGCGATTTCAAAGTAGTTTTGTTAGATGAGGCAGATTATTTGAGTCCTAATGCACAAGGCGCACTTCGCGGAGTTATGGAGGAATATCATACTACAGCAAGGTTTGTGCTAACTTGTAACTATCCTAATAAAATTATTCCTGCTATCCATAGTAGATGTCAAGGATTTCATGTAGCTAAAACTGATCAAACTGAGTTTACTGCAAGAGCAGCCGAGATTCTTATTTCAGAAAATATTCAATTTGAAATCGATACATTAGATAGTTTTGTCAAAGCAACATACCCAGATCTAAGAAAATGTATCAACACTATACAAATGAATTCCAGCGAAGGTATTCTGAATGCTCCGCAAGTAGGTGATACCAATGAAGCCGATTATAAATTTAAAATGGTTGAATTGTTTAAAGCTGGTAAGATCAGTGATGCACGTAAACTACTATGCAGTCAAGCTCGTCCAGAAGAAATGGACGAAATATACCGCTGGTTATACGACAATGTTGAAATTTTTGGCGACGAAGCAAATCAAAATAAAGCTATTTTAATCATCAAACAAGGGTTAGTAGATCATACACTAGTTATTGATCCAGAAATTAATTTGTCTGCAACATTGATTAGATTAGGAAACTTATAAAAAAAGGCCCTGCAGGGCCTTTTTTAATGACTATCTAAAGTATTGCTACTTTATTCTCCATAAACCGCTAACACCTCCTTCACGGCATTATGGCGTTCGATGTCACGAGCATCGAATCGAACGATATCGATGTGCTCTAAATATTCTTTTGATTCTAACAGATTACAAAAATCAATCAGACCATTATCGCTCAATCGGTCTGCTTGTGCCAAGTCTCCTGTCACTACCATCTTAGACCCTTCTCCTAAACGGGTCAGTAGCATTTTCATTTGATTTACTGTGGCATTTTGCATTTCATCTGCTATAATGTATGCGTTCTTAAATGTGCGTCCACGCATATACGCTAATGGGCTTATTTCGATAACACCTTCCTCTAACATTTTTTCAATATCCTTTTTTTGATAATACTCGGATAAGACGTCAAATATAGGACGAGTCCATGGTGCCATTTTTTCGTTTAATGTACCTGGTAAAAATCCTAAATCTTCGTCGACTGAGACGGCGGGTCTTGTCACAACGATTTTTTCAACTAGACCTTCCTGAAACAATTTAATTCCGTATTGTACAGCCAACATGGTTTTACCCGTGCCAGCAGGACCAATAGCAAGTACTATGCTAGTGTGCTCCGCATACAATTTTGAGAGGTAGAGTTTCTGATTAGCATTACGTGCATTAATACTCACACGTTGCTTTTTTGCCGGAAGATACGGCTGGAAATCAATTATGTTAACTTCTGATGTAAAACGCTTTTTCACTCGTTGTTTACTCATTAAAGTTGCTCCTACTTTTATGAAAAAGTAAGACTTGTAGTGACCGCCTATGATAACTACAGAGGTCCTACACTATTATTTAACGAATATATAGAATAATAAAGTGATATGTTATGATTTCAAACCAGCTAAATAAGTACAGAAGCTTCTGGAAACCACAATTATGTACCACGATATTTTAGATGTTATTAAAAACATAGAAGAGTTATATGAAAATAACAGCAGTCTCGCTGTTTTAAAAGATTTTGAAAGAGTTCTAGAAGAGACCGATGTTTATGTATACGAAAATTGGGAAGAAGGCGAATTAGCGTATGGTCCTAAAGTAGATCGTCATTGGATTACAGCAGGATTCATGTGGGAAGCTAGTAAAATGCCTAACCCGATAGCTGGAAAAAGACTAACAGAATTAGGTTGCAAAGTTACCTACCAGAAAAGCCATTTAATAGAACCACGTAAAATACGTACTCCCGAGGATATTCGTCCTAATACTAAAAAAGGAAAATTAGATCGCAAGCCTATTTGGATTGTAGAAATTACAATGCCAAAGAAAGTAGCTTTTGATATCTACAAAGGCTATATGGAAAAAATGAAGCACGATTATAAAGATCAATCAGCTACACTAACTGACTCAGCTACACCTCCTGGAGGACCAGCACAACCACAAGCGCCGGCGGCGCCAGCAGCTCCAGCAGCAGCTCCAGCAGCTCCAGCAGCTCCAGCAGGAGGAGCATAAGCATGAGCCTAACTGAAGCATTACGCAAAGATGATCTTAGAGATTTAGTAAAAAAAGTCTTTGATATCGACAGTTATAAAAGCAAAATTGGCAATGATGAAGATGTTGTAGTATTGAGTTTTACTGTTGATCATCAAGATCCAGCTAAAGATCTTGAAAATTTCTTTGAAATGGGTTATAACTTTATTTTAGATGCAGATTGTACACCTGGCGAAATGGATGACGGTAAGTATCGTGTATTTGTAGAGTTAGAAAGATCAAGAAGAGTAGCTGAACAAATTTCAGAAATAGTCGAAGGTGTAATGAAAATCACAGGCTTGGAAGAGATGCGTTTTAGATATTTTAAAAATTTTAAAAGCGAACCTGCTACATTAGAAAAATTAGAAGAAATTGTTCCTAAAGACAAAAATAGTTATAAAGCAGCTACTAAAGAAACTAATTTAAATAATTTTAGCAATTTTTTTAAAAATAGTTATGCCGATACATTAAGTGTCATTGACGAAAGTATTAGTTTTACCAGACCATATAGCGGAACTGTAACATTTAAAATATTAAATAGTGGTAACAAAAAAGAAATTTACGACAGCATTAAAGGTCCTATCGTACTAGAAGGTAAGGATATGGCAGAAGTTATGTTTTTAACTAAAGTAATCGGTAATTATAATATTACTAAAATTAGCGATACATTTATATTTGAAAATACTAACTGGGCTGTTGCACTTAAAAGGATACAATAATGGCAGATTTTACATTTGATTTTAGTTTAGAAAAGTGTACAGCGATTCTACAAAATAACCCATATAGCGAACATTGGCATGAAGCATTATGCAAAATTTTGCCTGATTACGATATTAATACTTTAGAACGTGTAGCATGTTTCATGGGGCAAACAATGGTTGAAAGTGCCGGCTACAGAGCTATTATCGAAAATTTAAATTACAAACCAGAAACATTGATGAAAGTTTGGCCGCACTATTTTCCAACAATGGATATTGCTAATCAATATGGCCATCATCCTGAGCAAATTGCTAACCGTGCGTATGCTAATCGTATGGGAAATGGGCCAGAAGAATCAGGCGACGGCTGGAAGTTTTGCGGACGTGGATTAATTCAGCTTACTGGCAAAAGCAATTATCAAAAATTTGCTGAAAGTATTGATACACCGTTAGAAGATATTCCTGAATTTTTAACAACATTCGAAGGATGTGTACAAAGTGCTTGCTGGTTTTGGGAAGCTAACAATTTGAATGACCTGGCAGACAAAGGCGATGTTCTTGGGTTAACTAAAAAGATTAACGGCGGAACATTGGGTCTCAACGAACGTCAGCAACATACAAGTAATGCACATTCAGTGTTAATGGGTTAAAAAAATGTTTAGTTGGTTATTAGAGCAAATATTAGGAAATTTACCTTCATGGTTATGGCCAGCAATAGCGGGTGCAGGTGCAACTGTTTACTTTACTGCAAATATATTAGGAAATTTTCCTAATTTTAAACCATATGCATTGTTTATTAAACCAGTTAGTTTTGTTATAATTATAGCAAGTGTGTTTATGTACGGTGGTGCAGGTGTTACCGAAATATTGCAAGCACAAATTAAAGAACAACAAGCTAAAATTGCTGTAGCACAACAAGCTAGTTCAGATGCTAATACTGCTGTACAAACAAAAATAGTCACTCATACAAAAGTTATACACGACACACAAATAGTATACCAAGAAAAAATTAAAGAAGTTGAAAAACGCATCGACGCAGACTGTAAAATTGATCCAGAGGCCATTACTATTTTAAATGGTGCGGCTAAGAATCCTCTAGGAGCGACTAAATGAAAAAAATATTAGTCGCCTCATTAATTGTATTTCTGAACGGGTGTTCTAGTGTTACTGGACCTAAAATGACTATGTCATGGCCGGATACTCCGCCAGATCTTAAAACGGCTTGTCCAGATCTAAATCAAGTAGATGCTTCTACAACAAAACTAAGCGATGCGTTGAATGTTATTACAGTCAATTACAGTCAATATTATCTTTGCAAAGACCGTGTAGATAACTGGTTAGATTGGTATAATACTCAACAAAAAATATTTAACAGCGTGAAATAAATACGTATATAACAGCCAAAAGGAGCGAACTATGGCAGAAGAAAAAGACGGCGGTGGAGCAGAATGGATGCAAAAACTATGGCGTCCAGCAATGGGTTGGATGTACATGTTAATCTGTATGGCCGACATGATAGTATTCCCAGTACTATGGGCATTATGGCAAGGCATTAATCATGTACCTATTACACAATGGAATCCACTGACACTTCAAGGTGCTGGTCTGTTTCATATTGCTATGGGTGCGGTATTAGGTATTAGCGCATTTGGTCGTACACAAGAAAAACTAGCAGGTACAGCAGCCAATCCAACTTCTACAAACCAAACAATTACTAACAATCAAAATATGTCAGGCAATGTAGCTGGCGGCTTTGGTAGTGGTCAAGGCGGTATGGGCGGAGGATTTGGAGGTTCAACAGGAGGATTCGGCGGTGGAAACAACTCATCATTTGGCGGGGCTCCAGCATTTGGCGCACCTGCGGCAGGAGGATTCGGTTCCTCAACCGGCGGTTTTGGTTCAACACCAACATCTACAGGCGGCTTTGGAAGCACACCTGCAACAACAACATCCGCAACGACACCAGGAGGTTTTGGATCGGGTTTTAATAGCGGGTCAGGAACAACACCCGCAACTACACCAGCGCTAACATCATCTGGTAAAAAAGTTGTTCCATCATTTGATCAACCACCATTATAAGGAAAATAAAATGAAAAAATTATTAGCACTACTTATCGTAGCTGTGTTTGCTAGTTCTGCAATGGCTGCAGAAAAAACTAAAGCACCTGCCAAAGCACCTGCAAAAAAAGAAGTTAAACATCACAAAAAAGCCGAAGGTACAGAAATAGCTGGAACAAAACCAGATACATCAGCTAAGAAAAAATAAGCCAAAAGTTTGACATACTCCAATTAAGATAGTATAATTACTATTATTAATTGGAGTTTTTTTACGACTATGAGCGATTATTACCAAACACTAGGTGTTAGCGAAAATGCTAGCCCAGATGAAATTAAAAAAGCGTACCGAAGCTTGGCTAATAAACATCATCCCGACAAAGGCGGTGATCAGGCCAAGTTTAAAGATATTTCTGTTGCATATGAAAATCTAAGCGATCCGCAGAAGAAAGCTGAATACGATCAACAACGGATGTACGGCGGAATGCCTGGTGGCGGATTTGGTGGGACTCAATTCCACTTTAATACAGGAAATCCTTTTGGCGGAGCATTTGATCCGTTTGGGCAAGGTAGCCCGTTTGGCGATATATTTGGTCATATGCGCGGTGGTCATATGCGTCGAAATAGAGATTTGAATATACAATGTACTGTAAGTTTTATAGATTCTTATCTTGGAAAATCATTAGAAGCTAATTTTCAATTACCTAGTGGACGCAATCAAACAGTAAAAATTAATGTGCCTGCTGGCATTGCCAACGGTGATACTATTAGATATAACGGCTTAGGTGATGATAGTGTACAAAATGCGCCACGTGGCAATCTCAATGTAACTATTATAGTTCAGTCAGATCCTAATTTTGAAAGACGTGGAGATGATTTATATGCTACAGTAAATATTACTCCTATCGAAGCTATGATTGGTTGTAAAAAAACAGTCAGAACAATTACCGGCGATACAATGGATTTGGATCTTAGACCTGGTATAGAATCAGGTGTAGAATTTGCCAGTAATGGAAACGGATTTACTAATGTAAATAATGGACACAGAGGAAGATTTGTAAGCGTTATTAAAATTAAAACTCCTGCAGTCACAGATCCTGTGTTAGTAACAAAATTAAAAGAACTAAATGCTCAAATTAGTTAAAGATACAGACCCTGTTTTAAAACAACAATCTGCAGAGTGGAATTTTGAAAAAGACCTAAATGCAAAAGAATTAGAAATCGATATGGTACAAGCCATGATTACTAATAATGGTCGCGGGTTAGCGGCTAATCAAGTGGGAATACTTAAACGTGTTTTTGCTATTGCATTGGATAATCAAGTTCCATTTTGTATGTTTAATCCTAGTATACTAATAACAGATACCGAATTAGTCGATGGTAATGAAGGTTGTTTAAGTTTCCCCAACCTATGGTTATCAGTAAAAAGATACAAACAATTAACGGCCAAATACTTTGACAGAAATGGAAAAGAATGTATAATAGAATTAACCGGGTGGGATGCTAGATGTTTCCAACATGAGTTAGATCATTTAAATGGAATTTGTTTTACTAGTAAACTAAGTCCATTAAAGCTAGCATTGGCAATTAAAAAATTAAGAAAACAACAAAGGAAGAAATAATAATGGTTGAACCAAGTGATAACTTACAAGCTGTATTTGAACGTGCAATAGATACAGCTAAAAAATTACATCACGAATATCTAACAATTGAACATTTGTTATTTTCTATGTTAGCAGATGAAACTTTTAGTAATACTATAGAAGGATTCGGTGCAAATCTTGCAGAATTAAAAGATGATTTGGCCAATTATCTACACCACAAGTGCCAAGAAATTACTATTGAAGATGTTGTTGTTAAACCTAAAAAAACACAAAGTGTTGAACGTGTGCTTAATCGTGCATTTACACAAGTACTGTTTAATGGCAGACAGAAAATCGAACCTACCGATGTATTTTTAGCAATGATCGGTGAAAAACGTAGCTGGTCTTATTACTATATTAATAAAGCCAAAATAGATAAAGATAAGTTTGCAGATTACCTAAACAATGTAAATGATACTTCCGAAGATGAAGAAGGTCCACAAGATTCACAAAGTGATCGAGCGTTGAAAGCATTTACTAGTAACTTAAATGATCTAGTAGAAAAACAAAAAGTTGATCCGGTTATCGGGCGTATTGATGAATTAGAAAACATTGCGTTAGCATTAGGTCGTCGTAGCAAAAACAATGTAATCTTAGTAGGCGATCCTGGCGTAGGAAAAACTGCTATAGCAGAAGGACTTGCTTATAATATTGTCAAAGGGCATGTTCCTGATTTCCTAAAAGATTACAAAGTATATAGTTTAGATATTTCAGCTATGTTAGCTGGATCTAAATATCGCGGAGACTTTGAAGAACGTTTTAAACATGTTATCAAAGCTCTACAAAAGAAAGGTAAGACTGTATTATTCATTGACGAGGCACACATGATCTCTGGTGCAGGCAGTGCCGGAAATAGTTCTAACGATCTTGCTAATATGATGAAGCCTGCACTAAGTAAAGGCAATATTAAAGTCATTGCTAGCACAACATGGGAAGAATATCGTAAGCATTTTGAAAAGGATCGTGCATTAATGCGTCGTTTCCAACGCATAACAGTTGATGAACCTACACAAGAAATGGCTTTAAGCATATTACAGGGTATTAAAAAGTATTACGAAACATTCCACAATGTTAAAATTCGTAATGATGCATTGCAGGCAGCTGTTAAATTATCTGTCAAATATCAAACAGATAAAAAACTTCCAGACAAAGCTATTGATTTAATTGATGTAGCATGCTCGCGTTTTAATCTTAAAATTGCAGAAGAACGTGTAATCGGTGAGCACGAGATTCAATTTGAGCTTGCTAAAATGATTCAAATGCCTGAAGAAAAAATTATGGAAACTGAATCTAGCAATCTTGCTACTTTAGAAACTAATTTACAAGCAGAAGTGTACGGGCAAAATCTTGCTATTACAGAAGTTGTAGATAAAATTATGGTTGCACAAGCAGGATTAAAATCAGAAAATAAACCAATTGGATCGTTTGTGTTCATGGGGCCAACCGGTTGCGGTAAGACTGAAACTGCCAAGTCGCTTGCCAAGCATCTAGGTGTTAAACTATTACGGTTTGATATGTCAGAATACCAAGAGAAGCATAGCATCTCTAAGCTAATCGGTAGCCCTCCGGGTTATGTTGGATTTGAAGAAAATGCCGGATTACTAATTACACAAATACAAGAAAATCCAAATGCTGTTCTGTTGTTTGATGAAGTTGAAAAATCTCACCCAGATGTTACAACAGTATTATTACAAATGATGGATAATGGTTTTATTACTGGTTCAAACGGTAAACGAGCAGATTGCCGTAACTTAATTCTTATTCTTACTACCAACGCTGGTGCACAAGATGCTGAAAAGAATACAATTGGGTTTGGTACACAGGATAGAGAATACAGTGATAAAGATTTAAAGAAATTCTTTACACCAGAATTCCGTAATCGTTTAGACGGTATCATGACATTTAACAGATTGGGCAAAGAATCAATGACTAAAGTTATTGTTAAATTCATGGACGAACTTCGTGCTCAAGTTAAAGAAAAGGGTATCAAGATTAAACTAGATAAGGAAAGTACTAACTGGCTTATTACTAACGGATTTGATCCTAAAATGGGTGCTCGTCCGTTACAACGTGTTATTGATAAAGAAATCAAACGTCCGTTGGCTAAATTAATGTTGTTTGGTGAACTTAAGAACGGCGGTTTGTTAAGTATTACTGTAACCGACAATAAGTTATTGTTAGTATCTACTCCTAAGGAATCAAAAGTACAACTTTTAACTGTAGATAATGCACCATCATTAGTAGATTTAAATGTTACGTAAAAAACTTACTACAAAATTGTTTAGAGGAGTATACCAGTACAAAATTGTACTGGTATGCAGTGGTTCAGGGTTCTTTCGAAATAAAGAATTTAGTGCTATTATAGATGAATTAAATTCATCTAACACAATCCCTCACCGATCTAGCTCTATTAAGACGTTAGCCGATAAAATATATGCTATTTCATTAGCTAGCGAATTATCTAAAATGGCAGATATAGATTTGCGAGTAGAAAGTCCGTGGATAAGTGTGTATTCTAACAATAAAAAAGACGTAGAAAAACTAGCTAAATTAGATGCCAGCAGGGTAAAGTATATTTGCGAACCAGCAGGTAATAATTTAACATCCGATACAATCATAATGCCTAAAATAAATTATGATTTTAGAGTTACATTGGGTAAGACTACACAACCTAACCCTGCATTTATCGAATGGGCTGATAAAAGTACAAAATGCAAGCTAACTAAAAGTTGTATCAGAGATTTACAAAAGCCGCGCAGTTGGGGTGGTACACACTTTTATATTACAGGCGATAACAACTTATTATTGGCAAAAATGCACTTGGGTAGTAGTATAAGCAAGATTGAACGCATACTTAAAGCCTAGCCCGTTGATCCTAAAAGCGATAAATACTCTAAATCCATAGCATTCTATTGGGTATGTAAAACTGAGGCCAATATGCGTATACAAGAGTTATTAGAAAACGCTCACTTTAAAGAGTTAGATTTTGTTAAAAAACAAGGTGACAAGCGTGAAATCGACTACGATCTAGTAGAAGATCTATTGCATTTTATGCACAATGATGACCATGTTTATCGTCGTTATGTGTTTCCTGTTTTAATGAAGTGCATAGATCGTATTAAAGATAAAAAACCTACAGATGCTAAAATGTTTGCAGAAACAATGCACGAATGTTATAAATTATATAAGAAAAAATTTCCTATCCGTGAATTGCCCGATATTTTAGAAGATAAAACATGTGAAGATGCATGTAAAAAACTACACGAAGAAACACGTGAACACATACAAACTGGCAAGTACAAGGATTAATAATGTTATTACGTGAATTGTTCCTCGATGTTAGGAAACCTATTCTAGAAGGTGGAAATATTTGGCCGGAATCCGAAGAATTCGATCAAGCAATTGCTGCGCATCTTGCCCAAGAAACAAACAAATATTTGCACGGAATACAAAGTAGCGTACACTTAATTGGAAGCGCAGCGACACCGACTCCTGGTAAAATGAGCGGCGATTTAGATGTTATGGTTGACTTAGGTCAACTGATGAAACAGTTTGGCACTAAAGATGGTAAAACTACTAGAGCTGAATTAGAACACTATTTGCAAGGCAAAGGTTTACAAACTAAAAAAACCGGAGTAACTGTACATATTCTTTTACCATATAAAGGTAAATTCTATCAAGTCGATATTAAAGCTGTTGGTAATGCCGAAAGGGTTCATAAATTTCACCATCATTCCATTCCACAAGGCAGTCCTTATAAAGGCGTTCACAAACAAATGATGATGAACGCACTAGCAAGTAGTCAAGGTATGTTATGGTCTCCGGACGAAGGACTTTATGCCCGAGATGCTATGGGGAAGAAATCAGAATTTATTAGTGACGATTTAGATGAAATTGCTAAACGTTTAATTGGGCCACATGCAAATGCTAAAGATTTGGGTAGTGTTGAAAGTATTATGAACGCAATCCCCGATGAAACTCGCAGAAATGAAATATTTCAATCTGCAAGCAGTGGAGCAAGTTGGCAAGCTGTTAGTCCTAAACAAATTAATGAAGCAGCAGCTCCTGCTGTAGGTCGGAAGTATCAGCACATTGAAGATCTAGTATTTACAAATGGTAGTACTGGTGGATTACATGCGGTTGAACGTCTGCGTCATATGACTAGCAAAGGTGGCACAATAGAATTAAAGTGGGATGGTAGTCCTGTCATTTATTGGGGCAGGGATGAAGACGGCAAGTTCCATATGTTCCCCAAGAACGCTTGGGATTATATGAAGCGTGGTACTACCCATACCAAGAGTGGTGTAACTACTATGATGAATGATCCAGATGACGTTGCCATGTTTGTACTAGGTACAGGTAACACACAACCTGGACAAGAAGAACAACGTCGTGCATTTGCGCAAGGCCTTGCAGATCTATGGCCGTACTTTGAAAAGATCAGTCCTAAAAAAGGATACATCGAAGGCGGAATATTGTTTAGTCCGTTACAACCAGCACAACTAAATCAATCGACTAACGAATATGATTTTAGACCTAACATTACTAGTTTTCATATTCCAGTAGGCAGTGCATTAGGCAAACGTATTGCCAACGCTAAAGTTATGGTAGCTGCAACCGGTTATTACACACATATCGGGTCAGATGAAACACGGTATCCTGATGCAGAAAAACTATCAACACCAGATGTTATTGTGCAAGGTACAACGTATGTCGAACATCCACCTAAAGTAGATGATACTGGATTAAAACATGCAGAAGATTATATTAAGAAAAATAAATCGTTAATTGATAGTTTTATTGCTGGGCAGCCAGGTTTAAGTAAACCAGGTGATGTGTTGTATTCATTCTATAATCAAAATTTACGTGTTGCTGGAGTTAAACAACAATTTGCTCAATGGGCGCAAACTAAGTTAAGCAACAGCCAAGCTGAAAAAGTATTAACACATCCAGGATTAGATGCAGTATTAAGTGCTGTAGAATTACTAACACACGAAAAAATGAAAGTTATTAATTCATTAAGTTCCGGAACACATGGTGGGATACGACAAACTAAACCAGAGGGATATGTACAAGCACATCCTGGAGGTAAATTTAAACACGATTTGCCAGGACAGTTTGTCAAAACAATCGATCAAGCTAATTGGGCGCCAAGGAAAGACAATGCTGTTACGTGAATTTCTTAATCGCACCGGAGAAGGCAAATCCTGCGTAGTAGGATGGGGGCGCGGTATGGGTCATAAAGGCCATATGTACCTAGCTAGCAGTGTTATTACGCAAGCTAATGAATCGGGCGCAGATCCTTATTTTGTTGTTAGTCGTACCGTAGGAAAAGATGATCCAATAACTCCAGAAGAAAAGTTGCATATATACAAAAAAGTGTTTCCTAAACACGGACACATATTTCATACAGCAACAGAAGAAATGCCTGATTTAACTCGTGTACTGCGTAAGTTAAATGAAATGGGCTATAGTGATTGTACTGTTGTTGTCGGTGCCGATCAAGTTAATAGTTTAAGTTATGTTAAACAATATAATGGTGTGCCCGATAAACAAGGAAATATTCCATTTAATTTTGATAATTTAAACGTTATTAGTCGTCAGGAAACTAACGATCCTAGTAGAGAAGAAGAAGGCCCACGTGCTACACCAATGCGTGATATTCTTAAAAATCCTAACGCAACAGATGATGAAAAATTCAGTGCGTGGCGTGATGCTATGAGTCCTGAACTCGATGATAATGAGGTTAGAGACTTAATGCACAAAGCAGGAGTGCGCATGGCTGATCCTACTTTTGGTAAAAAGCCTAAAAAAGAAAAAGTAGCTGATGAAAGCCTGATGGGATTTTTAGCAAAATCTAATAAACCTGTTGTTAAAAAATCTTCAGCAAGTACTGAAGAAATGCGTAAGTATTTTGAAAAAGAAAAAGCTAAAGATCCTGAAAAAATTGAAAGAGGTGAAGGCTCTAAACAAGTTAAACAAGTATATACTAAGACTTCTGAAAATTCAGTTAAATATGCTAATAAGGTAATACGAGAAATGAGAGCACAAGAATTTATGCGTAAAAAACTAGCAGAAGGCGATGTACCATATGCTGGCAGAGGTTCGGAAGAATTACACCATGTACATATTCAAGCATTAAAAAATGCCATGAGTATTCCTAACATCAGCATGAACAAAGCCAACGGTAGTCCATACATGCAATATAGATTTGGTCTTGCTATGGCTAATCCAGACATGCCTCGCGCAGGTGCTATGAGCGGTGATCCATTAATTACAGCATACACTGATGCAGAAATGCAAAAGGTAAAAGACGCTGCTAAAACAATGGGGGCAGGAGCTATTACACATATAAGCGATAGCGTTAGTAATGAAGCAGACGGCGGTAATGTTACTAGCCCTGTAGCTAAACCTAAAAAGAACAAATACGGAATATAATGAGAGCTAAAGAATTTATTGTTGAGCGATCTGGCAAACCACACGAACATCACGATGCTGTTCATCAGGGGTTTAGTCGTCAACGTGATCCCGGAGGTTGGTTTCCTAGCTATCATCAATTAAGAACTGGCATGGCACTAGCTATGGCTGATGGTAGTAAAGAAAAATTAGACCTCGATCACGAAAGCTGGATGGGGACTATGTGGACTTTACATCCATATACAGATAAAGAGCACGAAATGATTCAACAAGTGCATAGTGCTATTCCTACAGAATATCATCAAGTACGCCCGCGTACACCTAGCCGTGAACCCGATGACACCCATACCGCAAGTCCTGTGGCTAAAACTAAAAAGAACAAGTACGGTGTATAATGGATGAATTAGCACGTCTTAAGAAGTTAGCTGGCGTTAATGAATTTAAAGGCCTGCAACCTTACGGCGGAAGTAATATCAGTATAACTGGTACAGAAAAAGCAAAAATCATGCGTGAACAAAATATACAACCGGGAACTGAAGAATGGTTCAAGTTGTGGTTTAGTTTACCTAAGTTTATGAATGGCGAACGTGCTGTCGGCACTGGATACAGAGGAATTAAGAAATGAAAATGCGAGAGCTAATGAACGAAAATGATATGATGTCATTTTTTAAAGATTTACAAAAGAATAATCCTAAATTTAAAAACTTACGTGTACACGGCGATCCGGAACATGATGAATTACGTCGTCAAGATCAAGAAAAACGTGATGCAGACCGTCAGGCTACACATCAACGTGCCCAAGATGCTACAGCAAAAGATCATGCTAATCTTCCAGAACTAGAAGCCGAATATGCTAGAATGCTAGCAAAATATAAATCATTAGGCGGCAATGGTTGGCAATACGCAGACCGCGAACAAAATCTTACTAGTGCTGAACGCGAAGCGCGAAGTATGGAACATGGATTGCATCATCTTCATGCACGTATTGCTGCCGCTAAAAAACATGGTGTAACAGAATCGGCTACAGTAGGTGCTACTAGTGCTGCTAATATTGGAACAGTAGTAAATCCACACATTAGTCCTGGTAAGGCACGTGGTAAAAAAAGTTATACAGGTAGTGTAGCAACTGGGTCAGGTACTAAAGCACCGCCGCAACCCAAAGTTAACCAACCTAAAAACTCAGATGGAACAGCCAAAAACGGTTTAGATATTAAAGGTACCAGCTTATTTGGTGGGCCCGCCGTTAAAAGAGGCTAAATATATAAAGATAAACGGAGTATACTCATGCCACCAGAATTAGATCAAGAAGCACCAGAAATGGATCAAGACATGCCAGATATGGGTGCAGACCCTAGCCTAGAAGGGCCAGCTGAAGGTAACGGCGACCAAGAAGGCGCAATGGCCAAGCAAGAGCTAATTAAGTTAGCTAACTATGCTACCAATTTACAAGAACATATCGATGATGACGAACAATTAGAAGCATGGGTACAAAGCAAAATTACTATTGCTGCTACTAATATTGCTAGTGTTTACCATTATCTAGCTTATGAAAAGAAAATTGGTGAGTACGGCGAAGCTGTTGATCATGCACCAATTAGTGAAAGTCAAAAACGTGTTCTTAAATTCCGTTTAAACGAGGCTAAAGAAAAACTTAAAGCTCTTAAAAAAGCAGATGCTGCTAAAATGGCAGAAAACGCATTTGATTGGAAGAACAAAAAATCAGATGATAACGGCGACTATGAAAAGCGTAGTAGCACAGGTGGCACGACTACTAAAAAAGGTAGTACAATTACTCACAAACATAATCCAGATCGTTTCACAGATGAGCCACACAGTGATAATGATCGTACAAAATCACATGCCAAAGCACGTAGTAGTGCTGATAAAGCAGGTGATCGTGCAATGGATAAAGCTGCAGAAAAAGAATCTAAAGCATGGGGCAAGTCAAATCCTGGTAAACAAACTATTCACAAAGATGGTAAAACAACAACCAATGAAGCCAAAATGGCTCCTGGTAACATGGCACATCACCATGCTTGCGAATATGCAAAACATCACAAATCAGGCAATTTAGAATTAGCAATGCATCACAAAGAAGCATGTGAATCATGTGGCGGTACTATTACACATGGTGCAATGGGAGAATGCTACCATCAACATCCGCACCTAAACGGTGGTGGCATTTACGAGTGTCCAGGTGTTGTAATGGAAGCTAAATCTAAAACGTCTAAGAAAGGCGACGGTAACCTAGCCAACAATGCTAAACCATATGACAAAATTACACGCGGTGATGTTATCGCCGGACGTCTTGGTAAAGACGAAAAGGGTGGCAAGGCTGTTAAAGAAGCCGCACCTCGTGGTCAAAGAAGTCAAGACTCTGCTATAAAAGTAGCTCAGATTGGCAAAAGCAAAAGCCCTGGTGCAAACTTAAAACAAGGAGCAGAGGACGCTCTTGAAAAAGGCAATCATAAAAAGATTGATCAAATACATCAATATGCAACGACTACTACTCCTACAGGTAGAGCAAAGAAAGTTTCCGAAGCTAAACCAAGTGCAGGTCTAAGTGCCGCTAAGAAATCAGCAGTTGTTAAAGATGCTAAAGCAGGCAAAGACATTGGTAAGCCAGGTAAGAGTTTTGACAAACTAGCCAAAAAAGCTGGCGGTGGTGAAAAAGGTGAGAAGATTGCCGCAGCCGCTATGTGGAAAAACATTAAAGAAACAACTGCTTACATTGCTGAAAAAGCAAAAGTTAAACCAGACTATATTGATTTAGATAAAGACGGTGATAAAACTGAGCCAATGAAAAAAGCTGCTAAAGAAAAAGAAACTGTTAAAGAGTCTGCAGATTTAGCTCGTATGCGTCAATTAATGACACGTTTGAACGGTTAATACCATGGACATGAAGCGCATACTACAGGCGATGGACGGAGTTGCTACAAAGCCTGTAGTAGGTGTTGACAGCATGGCTAAATTTTTATCAATTGTAGATAAAAATGCCAGTACACAAGTTCTTAACGAAGGCAATCCTCACAAAGTCACATTGCCAGTACAAATGGCAATGCAACACTATCAACAAAAAGAAGAAAAACCACAAGCTCGTGTAGGCAAAACTACACTGGTAGGCAAATACTTTCACGAAGTTGAGCAGGAATTTCAAGAACAACAAGTACAAAAACGCCAACTAATTAATCAATATGCCAGCACTATTGCTGAACGTGTATTGATGAAAGAAAGCAAAGGCGATGAAAAAAACGAACGCAATGCTAAACACAAAGCATTACAAGCTATCGATGCTGATCATAGAATTTATAAAAATTCATATGATCCTAAAGAAATAAAACTCGACGAAAAAAGCAAATCAGAAAAACAAGCTCGATTTATGGCTGCGGCTGCACACGATCCTGCATTTGCTGCACGTACTGGTGTTAAACAAAGCGTAGCCAAAGAATTTAACAAAGCTGATACTGGTACTAAACAGTTAAGCAATGCAATGAAACAGAAGCCTAAGAAGGTCAAAGAAGAAATTCCAGACCATAGTATGGGTTTTAAACCGCAAGGTCCAGGAGCACAAAGCAATGCACCCGACGGTGGACATTTGAATTTAAACGAACTAAGTACTGAGAAATTAGCCCAGTATAAAAAAGCTGCATATGCTGATGCTAAAAAATCAGATTCAGAAGGTAATTATGCTCGAGGCGACAAAAGATTTAAAGGCATCAACAAAGCCACTGTAAAACAATTTGATAACGATTTAAAAAAACACGAACAAAATCCTATCAAAGAAGCCAATGCTAAAAAACGCTCACTAAAGAATTCAAACCCATGCTGGAAGGGTTATCATCCAGTAGGCACTAAGAAAAAAGGAGGCCGCACAGTACCTAACTGTGTTCCAAAGGAATAAACTATGAACATGCGAGAATTACTTAATAAATTAGATAATGTATCAGCAGATACAGTGTCAGAAGATGGTCGTTGGGGTGCTGGCAGACCACATGATTTTTATCGTCACGATAATTACTATGGCAATCCTAGACAATATGGCGATTATAATCGTAATTTTGGTGTAGGTTTAGGTATAGGTGCGTTGGGTGCGTTGGCCGCACAAAATCGTGGTTATCCTCAAGGGTATTATCCTCAAGGGTATTATCCACAAACAGGCTATCCTCCTTCATATCCTCCACAAGGTAGTTATCCTAGCACTCCTCCTTATTTCCCACCAGGTTCACAACCTGCTCCTACTCCTGGATACATCCAACAGGCTAATCCAGCACCTAGTGGTCCAACTACAACAACTACCACTGGCCCGGCTGTTCCCGTAGGTCAACCTACATTAGGTCCTACTACCTATTATGGTCCAAACGGTGAGAAAAGCGACAAGCCATTCCCTCAAAAAGATAGTACGGGCGGAACAGCTCCATCTCCATCAGATACAACTAAAGCTGATGCAGATAAAGCTGATGCAGATAAAGCAGCCAAGATTGCACGTTTTAAAGAATTGTTGGCAAAAGCAGGTGTTAGTGATAAGCCTACTGGACTAGACAGCATTGACAAACCGTTTAATCCAGACTATAGTTTAACTGGTGGCAAATCAACAGGCGGAATTGGCCTAAAAGAAAGTTCTGTTAACGGGTTTGTAAGAGATCCTTTATTAGAAAAACTAAGATTAATCGAAAGCGGACACAGACTTTATGAAGGATTAACTCCCGACGAATATAAAGAGTTATCAAAGCTATATGGTGATCTAAGTGTTACATCAAAAAATGATCCAAAGTTAGCACCGTTATTTGCTCAGTATGATAAAGTACCACCAAGCTGGTCTTCTGATTCCGATAAAACAGCTCCGTCGCCTGCTGATACTACAAAGACAGATACTACAACACAACAGTGGGCGCCGGGTGTATTGCACGTAGGTAGTACAGGTCCTGAAGTAATAGCATTGCAAAAACAGTTAGGAATTAATGCTGATGGTAAATTTGGTCCTGCAACTAAAGAAGCTGTTATGGCTATGCAAAAAAAGCTAGGTGTTACTGTAGACGGCGCATGGGGGCCAAAGTCAAAAGCGGCGTTTGCAGCCAAAGGCAGAACAGCTCCATCACCTTCTGATACAACTAAAGGCGATGGCAAATGGACAGGTAGTGCCAAAGACTGGGGTAGTGCTATCGGTGGCGGTTTAGGTGCTGCTGGGTTGGGTGCGCTAGGCGGTGCAACAGGAGCACTTGCAGGTCCAGCTGGTGCTGCTATGGGTGCTGTCGGTGGCGGTGCAGTTGGTCACGATATCGGTGCAGACCTTGGTGGAAAAGCTGGTGAATGGTTAGGAGGAGTAGGTGACAAGATTGGTAAGTCTTGGGACGCAGCATCAAACGCATGGAACGGTAAACCTGATAATACAGCTGCATCTCCAGCTGGAACAACTCCTATGTCTGCGCAACAAAGATTGGCCCAACAAAATGTTGCAAGGGCAAAGGCAAAGGCAGACCAATTGGCAGCTGCCGGTCAAGATTCAGGAACATTTAAACAAGGCCAATTACAACCAAATGAAAGTGTTGAATTTAGCTTTGCTGATCAGTTGATTGAAAGTTTTGGTTATCAACCCAAGTAAATAAATGGCAGACTAGTTCTGCCATTTTCACCTCTAAAATTTCATAGAGGTTGCATTTACAAGATAAGTAGTATATAATAGGCAATATAGTTAAGGAGACATTATGTCAGGTCGTAGTTATGGTCCAGAAGAAAAGGCAAAATTAGAAAGATTAATCAGCGAAGGCTCAACAGTCCTACGTGAAGTTGAGGATTTGCAAGAAGGCTTAAAAGAAACAGTCAAGGCTGTAGCAGAAGAATTACAAATTAAACCCAGTGTTATTAACCGAGCTATTAAAATCGCACACAAAGGCGACTGGCAGGCATACAACGCAGACTGGGAAGAAATTGAAGCAATTTTAGATATTACAAAACGTATCTAATAAGTAGTATATAGAAAGGTCAGCTGGCCATAAACAGCATGAAGGTATTTGCAAGCCTCAAATTGCATGGAGAAGAAAATTTATGTCTTATGTAGACGCATGGTTTGACCGCGAGAATGATATCATTCGAGTGGTCGAACGCAATAAGAAAGGCGAGCGTGAGTTTCGTGACATTCCTGTCAAACACACATTCTATGTAAAAGACCCGCGCGGTAAATTTACATCAATCTACGGTGATCCACTCACACGTATCGTTTGTAAAAACACAAAAGAACTCAGAAAAGAACAAGCCATTAATAGTGGTAAAGAACTTTACGAGTCTGACATTAATCCAATTTTTGTTACACTAAGTGAACACTATCTAAATCAAGATGCTCCAAAATTAAATGTAGCATTTTTTGATATTGAGGTGGACTTTGATCCAGAACGTGGCTATGCTAGTCCAGACGATGCATTTATGCCAATCACTGCAATTGCTGTCTACCTACAATGGTTAGAAACTATGGTATGTTTGGCTATTCCACCTAAGAAGCTTAAGATGGAAGAAGCTAAGGAAATGGTCAAAGACTTTCCTAATACATATTTGTTTGACAACGAAGCAGACTTGTTAGACATGTTCTTAGATTTAATCAAAGATGCAGACATTATCAGTGGCTGGAATAGCGAAGGCTTTGACGTTCCATATACTACAAATAGAGTAACTAAAGTTTTATCAAAGGAAGATACAAGACGGTTCTGCCTATTTGATCAATTACCTAAGCGTAGAGAATATGAAAAATATGGTCGCACTAGTACAACCTATGACTATATCGGTCGTGTACACTTAGACTATCTTGAACTATATCGCAAGTACACATATGAAGAACGTCATAGTTATAGATTGGATGCTATTGCCGAATATGAATTGGGCAAACGCAAAACACAATACGAAGGCACACTAGATCAATTATACAACAATGATTTTAAAACATTTGTTGAATATAATATCAACGACTGTAAACTACTTGACGATCTAGATAAAAAACTAAAGTTCATGGATCTTGCCAACACACTGGCACATGAATGTACAGTATTGTTACAGACCACAATGGGAGCAGTGGCTGTTACTGAACAGGCCATTATTAACGAAGCGCATCGTAGAGGTTTTCAAGTTCCTAATCGTACCAAGATGAGTGAGCGAGAAGATACAGCGGCCGCAGGTGCGTATGTAGCTTATCCTAAAGAAGGTTTGCAAGACTGGGTAGGATCATTAGACATTAACAGTCTTTATCCTAGCGCAATTCGTGCCTTAAACATGGGTCCAGAAACTATTATTGGACAACTACGTCAAACAATGACTGAAGAATTTACTGAAACACAAATGGCAAAAGGTAAATCGTTTGCGGCAGCTTGGGAAGGTGTTTTTGGATCTTTAGAATACACAGCCGTGATGAATCAAGAGATTGGAACGGACATTACCATTGACTGGGAAAACGGAGACAGTGATATACTAAGTGCTGCAGAAGTTTATCGTTTGATTTTTGAAAGCAATCAACCTTGGATGATCAGTGCTAACGGTACTATTTTTACGTATGAAACAGAAGGCATTATTCCTGGGCTATTGAAACGCTGGTATGCTGAACGTAAAGAGATGCAGGCCAAACTTAAAGATGCTATCAAGGCGGGGAATAAAGTTGAAGAAGAATACTGGGATAAAAGACAGTTGGTTAAGAAAATTAATCTTAATAGTTTGTATGGCGCCATTCTTAATAGTGGTTGTCGCTTTTTTGATAAACGTATCGGGCAGTCGACTACACTAACAGGTCGACAGATTGTTCGACATATGGCTGGTAAGGTCAATGAGATTATCACCGGCGAATATGACTATAGAGGCAAAGCTGTTATCTATGGAGATACAGACAGTTGTTATTTCAGTGCTTACAAGACATTGCAAAAAGAAATCGATACTGGTAAATTGCCGTGGACTAAAGAAACAGTAATTCAATTGTATGACCAAATCGGTGAAGAAGTAAACACTACATTTCCACAGTTTATGTTAGATACATTCCACTGTCCTAAAACACGTGGAGAAGTTATTAAAGCTGGGCGTGAAATTGTTGGGTCTAAAAGTTTATTCATTACTAAAAAACGTTATGCTGTCTTATACTATGATAAAGAAGGCAAACGAACCGATGTGGACGGCAAAGCTGGCAAGATTAAGGCTATGGGCTTAGATCTTAAACGTAGTGATACTCCGGAATTCATTCAAGACTTTTTAAGTGAAGTATTAGAAATGGTTCTAATGGGAAAGGCCGAACAAGAAGTATTGGATCATATTAGTGAATTCCGTATTAAGTTCAAAGGTCGTCCAGGTTGGGAAAAAGGCAGTCCTAAACGTGCCAATAAAATTACCGAATATCAAGAAAAAGAACGTAAAGCAGGTAAAGCAAATATGCCTGGACACGTTCGAGCAAGTATTAATTGGAATACGCTAAAACGTATGTTTAATGACAAGTATTCCATGGCTATTACAGATGGTGCTAAAGTTATTGTCTGTAAACTTAAACCTAATCCGTTAGGTTTTACATCAGTCGCATATCCAGTAGACGAACTGAGATTACCACAATGGTTTAAAGATTTACCTTTTGATCATGCTGAAATGGAGCAGACCATTATCGACAATAAGTTAGATAACTTAATTGGAGTACTGAACTGGGACGTTACTAGTACAGAAGAAAAAAATACATTTAATAGTTTATTCGAGTTTTAATATGAAAGTTATAATTGCAGGTTATGGATTTGTTGGAAAAGCTGTTGCCAACAGTATAGATAAAAAAAATACAGTATACATTGTAGACCCTAAAATAAGTCCGCAAACAGTAAAAGATTATTCTGATGCCGATGGCGTCATTATCTGTGTCGGTACTCCTATGACATCAATAGGTGATTGCGATGTTGAACAAATATATCAAGTAATGGATACTGTTCCTACAACTATGCCTGTATTGATAAAATGTACAGTAAGACCTGATTACCTAAATAGATTGCTAGTAAACTATCCTAATCATAGCATTGCCTATAGCCCAGAGTTTTTACGTGCTGTAAGTGCCAATGAAGACTTTGCCAATCAGGAATACATGATTTTAGGCGGAAGCAATCCTGGAAATATTTGGAGAGAATTATTCATTGGTTCTCTTAAAAACCTAAATAAGATTGAACATTGCACATTGACAGAAGCAAGTATGGTCAAATATGCTACTAATTGTTTCTTAAGTGTCAAAGTAGCGTTCTTCAATCAGTTATATGACATGTGCCAAATGAACGGTGCTGACTATAACAAAGTTGTTGAACTATTAAATCTAGACGAACGTATTGGCATGAGCCATATGCGAGTCCCTGGTCCTGATGGAAGTCGTGGATTCGGTGGTGCATGTTTTCCTAAAGATACTAGTGCATTTATACACTATGCAGATAGTTTGCAAATGTCGCATACATTGGTAGAATCAGCAGTAAAATATAACAAAAAGGTAAGGAAAAATCCTTGACATTGTCAAAAAAACCAAGTAAAATTAAAAACAGGAGAATCATATGAAAGACTTTTTACAAGACCTAGTAGCACATACACATAGCTTGGGATTTTTACCTTTGGTAAAAGTTTCAGCTAGCGAAAAAGAAATCGCAATTGAATCATTAGCAGAGGATCGTAGTGTAATCCTTAATGCTAAATCAAAAGAAACAGTAGAAGATTTTGAAGGCGTATTTGGTATGCCTAATCTTAATAAATTGGACATTATTTTAAAGTGTCCAGAATATAAAGAAAATTTTACTATTAACGTAGTTAGACAAGAACGCAATGGAGAAGAAATTCCAACAGGCTTACATTTCCAAAATGGCGCTGGCGACTTTGAAAACGATTATCGTTTTATGAATCAAGATATCATTAATGAAAAAATGAAGAGCGTTAAGTTTAAAGGCGCAAACTGGGATATCGAGTTTGAGCCAACTATGGCCAGTATTCAACGTTTTAAATTCCAAAGTGCAGCACACAGTGAAGAACAAACTTTCCAAGTTACTACCAAAGATGGTAACTTAGTGTTTAGTTTTGGTGATGCAAGCACTCACGCTGGTAATTTTGTATTCCAAAGCGGAGTTAGTGGCAAATTAAAACAGTCTTGGTCATGGCCTGTTACACAAGTTCAAAGTATTTTGAACTTAACCGGTGATAAGACTATGCGTATTGCAGATGCAGGTGCATTGAATATTACTGTTGATAGCGGAATTGCCGTTTACGACTACATTTTACCAGCACAATCTAAATAATGGAATCACATAAAAGAACTATTGCCAGAATGATCAGCTACAGACTGACTGCGCTGATGCTGACTATTCCTATGACATACCTCTTAACAGGTAACTGGGAGTCAGCATTCAGCGGTTCTGTAATATTACATGTAGTTCTAACTCTAGACTACTATGTACATGAGAGAATCTGGTTAAAGATTAAGTGGGGCAAAATTGAATAAGAATCTTACAGCAACACAAAACGATTACGCATACTTTTTACCAGCAACGTCTGGGTTCTATAGTACTTACATAGGAAAACAACGCCACAGTAACTATGTAGATCCAGCACGTATTCCTGCCAGCTTTGGTCCTATGGGTATCGAAGCTATGAACTATTTGGATCCTAATGCGGCATTTTATTATGATCATTGTTTGTATTCAGCTGGGCATGCTAATTTAGATCTTACTAAATTTGATCCTAGCGAAGATATGTTTCGTAACAGGGATCGCACAACAAGTTGGGTATTAGGTGATTCAGGCGGATTCCAAATTGGTAAAGGTGTGTGGGCAGGTGAATGGAGAGATCCAAATGGACCTGAAGTTGCAGCTAAATGGGCAGAAGTCCGTGCTAAGGGTGTTGAATTAGTTCCACAATTTCATCCAACTGGACATCCTAAGACTGATAAGAATGGCAATCCTAAGTATACTAAGATTGATCACGTTAAAAACTATCAAGCACTATTAGATGCGGCACAGAAAAAACGTGAACAAGTATTAGCATGGATGGATGCCTTAATGGATTATGGCATGGTGCTTGATATTCCAGCGTGGGTTGAACGTAGTCCTGTTGGTAAGGCTGCTACCGGTATTGCAAGTTATGATCAAGCAGTCGATGCAACCAAGTACAACAACGAATACTTTATTAAACATCGTACAGGTGCTTGTAAATTTTTAAATGTTTTACAAGGTGAAAATCATAAACAAGCAGAAGATTGGTATCAAAAGATGAAAGACTTCTGTGATCCTAATATCTATGGCGACAAGGCCTTTAACGGTTGGGCCATGGGTGGACAAAATATGTGTGATGTTGAACTAACATTGCGTAGACTAGTGGCATTAAAATTTGATGGACTTCTTGAAAAAGGTCATCAAGACTGGATGCACTTCCTGGGCACCTCTAAGTTAGAGTGGGCATTATTATTAACTGATATTCAACGAGCGATTAGGAAATACCACAATGAAAACTTTACCATATCTTTTGACTGCGCAAGTCCCTTCCTTGCAACAGCAAACGGACAAATCTATGTCCAAACAGAAATTAAAGATAGAGAAAAGTGGCTCTACCGCATGTTGCCGTCTCTTGACAGCAAAAAATACAGCAAAGACACGCGACTCTTCCAAGATGTAGTTGTACAAGATAAACATTTTGAATCATTTACTACTAGTCCACTAATGGACGGTGTTGAAGTCAAAGACATTTGTATCTACGGTCCTAACGATCAAAATAAAATTGGTAAGATTGGCAAGACATCGTGGGATAGTTTTACCTACGCTATTATGATGGGCCATAATGTTTGGTTGCATTTGAATAGTGTACAAGAAGCTAATCGTCAATACGACGCTGGGCTGTGTCCAGCAATGTTAGTTCAAGAAAATTTTGAAAGAGTTTATTTTAAAGATGTAGTTGATTCTATTTTTAGTGCTCCAGACAGAGAGTCTGCACTTGATATTATCAGTAAGCATGATAAATTCTGGCAAGCTATTCCTGGAACACGAGGATATACAGGTAAACGAACTGTTAATCCCAGTACAAAATACTCCGAATTATTTGAAGAAATAGACGAAGATAGTGTACAATCAGAAGATGAAGTGGATTTTGACGAATCTGCAATAGATAAACTAGACGCATTAGAGGCAAGTGTGCATGACATT
>Ga0208499_1000024_pt1 | contig 68695 bp, 96 predicted proteins | sample CryBogCBE07Jul09_FD_185504 | JGI IMG/M metagenome (GOLD analysis project Ga0208499, IMG submission 185504) | Freshwater microbial communities from Crystal Bog, Wisconsin, USA - CBE07Jul09 (SPAdes) (version 2) | ecosystem: Environmental > Aquatic > Freshwater > Lake | place: Crystal Bog... | reverse complement strand
TCTTTGTCTAACAACACAACAGGCGCCGGACATACAGCCGTTGGATATAGCGCTCTTCTTAATAACACAACTGGCACATCTAATTCGGCTTTTGGTAATTCAGCCCTATCACAAAATACCACGGGTGCTGGAAATACAGCATTGGGTCAGCAAGCTCTTACTTCAAACACTACTGCAAGCAACAACGTAGCATTAGGCTATCAAGCTGCTGTAGGTAATACAACAGGTAGTAATAATACTGCTATTGGGACAATTGCATTAACAACAAACGTAACAGGTATAAACAACGTTGCCGTGGGTGTTGGGGCACTACAAGCTAATACTGCGTCCAGCAATACCGCTATTGGCTTCCAAGCCGCTCTTAATAACACAACTGCCACAGGTATTACAGCTATAGGCTATCAAGCTGCTGTAGGTAATACAACAGGAGGATATAATAGTTCTATAGGTTATGGCAGTATGGGCTTAAATACCACAGGCAGCTTTAATACAGCGCTTGGGTCATTAGATACAACGGGTTATCCAACACTTTATAACAACACTACAGGAACCTCTAACGTGGCTGTTGGTAATGGAGCACTTTCTCATAACACCACAGCTTCTAACAACACCGCAGTAGGTTATCAGGCTGGTTACAGCACTACTACACAAAGTCAAAATTGTTTTTTTGGTTATCTAACTGGTTATGCAAATACAACAGGATATAATGCAGCTTTTGGTGATAGGGCATTAACAGCCAATACGACTGCAAGTTATAACGCTGCTTTTGGTCAAACTTCATTATTGTCAAATACTACTGGTGGAAATAATACAGCTATTGGCACGGGTTCGTTACAAGCAAACACCACTGCATCTAACAACACTGCAGTAGGTTATCAGGCTGCTTATTCAAACACTACTGGTAGCCTTATTACCGCTGTTGGTGCTCAAGCTCTTTACAGCAACACAACAGGCGCATATAACACTGCTATTGGTTTGTCTGCTATGTATTACAACACAACAGGCGCATATAACTGCGCTTTTGGGCAAGCTGCTTTAGTGTCAAACACAACTGGAAATGTTAATACAGCTTATGGTTTTTACGCACTTCAAGGAAACACAACTGGCGGTAGTAATACTGGTTTTGGTTATCAAGCACTTTACACAAATCAAACTGGTACAAACAATGTGGCATTAGGAAGGGTAGCAGGGTATAGCACAACATCTAATGGAAATACTTTCGTTGGTGATGCTGCTGGTTACACTTCAAATTCAAATAATTCTATATACGGAAATACTTGCGTAGGTTCTAATTCAGGATATAACTTAACTACTGGTTATGGAAACCAATTCTTTGGTGGTGGATATAACCCTTCTGGATTTGGTGTAACTACAGGAAATCTTAATGTAATTATTGGTGGGTATCAAGGTGGTGCGGGTACTGAAGTAAATGCTACCGGTTCAAATTTTGTTGTTTTATCAGATGGTGTCGGAAACCCAAGACAAATATTTAACGGTTCTGGTGCAATGGGGCTAGGTGGCGGAAATTATGGAACCTCTGGGCAAATACTACAATCTAACGGTTCTTCTGGCGCACCTACTTGGGTTAACTTATCCACTCTTGGCGTATCTTCATTCTCTGCAGGTACAACTGGTTTAACCCCTTCTACTGGAACAACAGGAGCAGTTACTCTTGCGGGTACTTTAAATGTAGCTAACGGCGGTACTGGATTAACTTCTGTTGGGACTTCTGGATATGCCTTAGCTTCTACTGGAAGTGCATTAGCTTACAAGCAATTGGGTCTTGGAATGACCGGTGAAACTTGGCATGATGCTTCAGGAACACATTCATTTAATGGTGGTACTTATACAAATTCACGAACCTATCCTATTATGGTTAACGTGGGCATTAATGGTAATAGTATTTATGGTAATGCTACTGTAAGTGGAGTTTCAGTGGGGACTTATACTACCCAAGGAAATAGTGTTTCTTGGACTGCTTCATTTATAGTACCCGCTGGTGGAACATATTCAGTAGGTGGTGGTGGTAGCCCAGCAAATCTAAGTTTTTGGTCTGAACTTTATTAAGGAGATTTAAAAAATGGAAATTATTAAACCAACAACAGAGCAAATCGCTCGAGAGTATCAAGCTGCAATGGATTCAGTTAATCTAATTAATGCCGGTAAGCCAGCGGATTGGTATGGAACTGATGCAGAATGGGCGGACACGGTCACTCGTAATAAAGAACACCTACAAATCCAAGTAGCTAAAGGTGCGAATTATTACGGCTCTAATGATTTAGCCCCCTTTATTGCAGCAATTAATAAGTAAGGCAAACCGCCAGCCTATTTTGGCGGTATTTTAAGGAGAATAGTATGGGACAAGATAAAAAGACCCCTATCACTATAGATGGTAAAGAGTACCAGTATGAAGATTTAACTAAAGAGCAACAACAGTTATTTCATCATTGCATTGATTTAGACCGCAAAATTGATTCTGCAAAGTTTAACTTAGATCAGCTATCGGTCGGAAAAGCAACATTCTTTAAAATGCTGTCTGATTCTATTTCTGCACCTAAGGAGCAAGCATGAACTTTACGTTTACATGGTTAATGGACAAGCTAGGCTATATGCCTAAAATTGATGTGCAAGTTGGCGAAGTAGATTTAAAGATAGAAGATACTTGGCCCTTTCCTGTACCAGCAGAAAAAAGAAAACCTGTAGTTAAGAAAGCTACTACTCGTGCCAAGAAACTCGCTGTAGCTGCTAAGACCCCTCGCACTAAGAAAAAATGAAAGAGTTTTTCACCCAGCTCCTAACAGGCAAAGATAACCATACGCAAGACATTGCAAGATGGAGCTGGATGATTTCTTTAATTGCAATAATTGCTGGTGCTGGATATGAGTTAATGCATTCCGGCCCAGTTAATCTTAGGGAGTTTGCAGAAGCTGTAGGCATTGTTGCCGGTGCTCATGGTGCTGCAGTAATGATGAAAAAAGATACGGAACCAGAATAATGTGGAGTTTAATAAGTATATATGCTAATTACTTCAAAATTGGAGCCGCTGTTTTGGTTGCTTGCATTTGTTTTTATGGTGGGTTTCATATCGGTAATAATAGATATTTGGAATACAAACAAGAACAAGAAACCTTAGCTAAAGCCCAAGAAGCACATGTTGAATCAATACAAAAACAACACGAATTAGTAACTAAAGGAATACAAGATGAATATAATGCGAAGCTGGCTCTTTTACGCCAGTATTATGTTAACGGGGTGCGCCAGCCCAGTACCAGTACAGTGCCCGGTATTTCCACAGCCTCCAGCATCGCTGATGCAACAACCGCCTACACAATTCTTGTTGGACAATGCGCAGAAACCACGCTCCAACTAGTTGAACTTCAAAAATGGATGCTAGAGCAGGTAGCAATTAAATGAGCCCAGAACAACTAAAATCTCTTGGTATTGATGAAAAGTGGTATGACCCACTCATAGCTACGTTTGTTAAATATGGAATTTCTACTACCCGTCGCCAAGCTGCATTCTTAGGGCAGTGTATTGTAGAGTCAGGTAACTTTAAAAAGCTTGAAGAAGATTTAGATTACTCAGCAGCTGCGTTAATGCGTGTTTGGCCTAGTCGTTTTCCTGACCATGACACCGCCGATAAGTATGCACATAACCCCGAAAAGATTGCAAATAAGGTCTATGCTGGTAGAATGGGTAACACAGAGGATGGCGATGGCTTTAAGTTTAGAGGGCGTGGCGTTATTCAGCTTACTGGAAAAGATGCGTATTTATTTTGCGGGTCGGCGCTTGGTATAGATATTATTAGCGAACCGGATACTCTTCTTACTCCTAAATATGCTTGCTTATCCGCTGGATGGTTTTGGAATAAAAAAGGGCTTAATGCCCTTGCAGATGCTGGTGATATAAAAGAAATGACCCATCGCATTAATGGCGGTATGAATGGTTACGCCGAGCGAGTAGCTAAAACAGCAGAAGCACAAAAAGCACTGGATACATACTAATGCCGTTACAAAAACTACAATTTAGACCAGGTTTAAACCGTGAAGGCACTGACTATTCTAATGAAGGTGGTTGGTATGACGGCGATAAAATACGTTTTCGTTCTGGCTATCCAGAGAAAATAGGCGGCTGGACTCAAGTATCTAACAACCAATTCCTAGGCTTATGCAGGTCTATTTGGATATGGTTAGATGGTGATGCTGGTGCTGGTAATACATATATCGGGCTAGGAACTAACCTTAAATACTATATTTATTTTGGTGGTATTTATAACGATATTACCCCCATAGTCCAAACAGATACGCTTACAAACCCATTTACTACAGTTAATACTTCTAAAACAGTTACAGTTACCGATAGTAGCTATAACCCAGGGGTGGGGGATTTTGTTACATTTTCTGGCGCTTCAGCAGTAGGTGGCTTAACTATTTCTGGTAACTACCAAGTACAGTCAGTCCCATCATCAACGACTTACACCATCACAGCGGCATCGGCAGCTACATCTAGTGCTACAGGTGGTGGAACAGTTACAGCCGCTTACGAATACCCAGTTGGCTTAAATATTTTCTCTATAGGAACTGGCTGGGGTACTGGCCCTTGGAGCCGTGGTGGTTGGGGTTCTTCATATTCTGCTGGTATTGGGCAGCAACTACGCCTTTGGTCTAGCGACAACTTTGGTTCAGACTTAATTATTGCACCTCGAGGTGGTCCTATCTTCTATTGGGCAGATTCTGGTACCGTGTCATCTCGTGCTCAGTATTTAAGCTCCATAGCAAACACAACTACATCTTATGTAGATTCGGGAACTACGTTTGCAGGAAGTGCAACAAGCATTACTGTTTCTTCAGCAGCAGCACCAAACCTATTTCCTTACATGGTTATCACAGGAACTAACCTACCTGCAAATACAAAAATAGCATCTAGCTATATAACAGGGGCTACAACAGTTCCTATCACTACTACAACTTCTGGGGCCAGCTCAGGTAATTATAACTATTCTTACGCTGGTGCCTTTGTACCTACGCAAACTTATCAAGTTATTACTTCAGCTATCCAAGAATTTGTTATTGCTTTTGGTGCTAATTCATATTCGCCTAATAATGCAGCGACTACATTTAACCCTATGTTGGTTAGATGGTCGGACCAAGCGAACGCATACCAATGGATACCTCAATTAACAAACCAATCTGGCGAATACTTACTAACTAACGGCTCTTATATTATGGGCGCCCGTGCAACTCGTCAAGAGATTTTAGTTTGGACTGATTCTGCTATTTATTCTATGCAGTATTTAGGTGCTCCTTATGTTTGGGGGTTCCAAATTCTGATGGATAACATATCTATTATTTCGCCTAACTCAATGATTACAGTTAATAATGTGACTTACTGGATGGGCCGAGACCGATTCTATATGTACTCAGGCCGAGTAGAGACTTTACCTTGTTCGCTTCGCCAATATATTTTTGACGATATAAATCAACAGCAAGCATACCAAGTCTTTACTGGTGCGAACGAAGCCTTTAATGAAGTGTGGTGGTTTTATGTTAGTGAAGAAAGCTTAGATTTTTCCGTTGACCGCTACGTTATTTATAACTACTTAGACCGTGTATGGTATTACGGCACATTTAATGCTAGCCAAGTACAAGCTGGGTCTTTTGTGGTGGGTAAACAATACGTTATTGCTAGCGTTGGAACTACTAATTTCCAGCTTATCGGTGCTTCTTCTAACGATGTAGGTACGTATTTTGTTGCTACTGGTACTGGGTCTGGTACTGGCATGGCATGGGCTTTAAATGGCCGCACTGCTTGGATGCAAACAGGAACACAGCCTTACCCTATCGCCGCCGACTACAATGGACGACTGCTTTACCATGAGAATGGGTGTGATGACCAAGCAACTACTAACCCGCAACCTATTGATTCTTATGTACAATCTTCTGATTTTGATATTGGGGATGGTCATAATTTTGGGTTTGTGTGGCGTATACTTCCTGACGTTAATTTTAATGGCTCTACTACAAATCAGCCTTATGTAACTATGACTGTAAAACCACGGGCAAACTCTGGTTCCGCTTATGGACAAGCAGATAATCCTCAAGTTACTAGTTCACAAAACTATACTGTTTTGCCAGCCTATACAATCCAACAATTTACTGGTCAAGTTTATACACGACTTCGTGGGCGTCAGATGAGCTTTAGGATTGAGTCAATGGGCCAGCTTGGTGTCACATGGCAGCTTGGTAGCCCACGTATTGATATTAGGCCGGATGGTAGAAGATAATGGCTACACCAAAAACAATAGTCCTACGCCCTTCAAAGGCACCTAATTTACCTATTGCACCGGTAGACTATACACAGCAATACCAAGACCAGCTTAACAACTCATTTCGCCTTTACTTCACACAAATAGATAATTTTACCCAGTCTGTTTTAACCCCTGACAATGGCCCTAAGACTCAAAGACCGACACTTAACCTACAAGTTGGATGGCAGTTTTTTGATACTACCCTTGGGTATCCCATTTGGTGGAACGGTAAAGCTTGGGTAAATGCTAGTGGAACTGTAGTCTAAATGATAAAATCAACCCAACACTATACCAAGGGGCGTATATGAGCCTAAAAATAGCAGCAGAGCACCTAAAAGCACAAGGCCGAGGCCCTGATACTGAATTAATCCACATGACAAAAGGTGAGATTAAGGGTTTACGTCAGCTTGCTCAAGCCCACGGTGGTGACTTAACAATTAACCCAACTACGGGTTTACCAGAAGCAGGCTTTTTAAGCAGTGTTTTACCTATGGTTGCCGGTGTTGCAGCTTCTGCTTTTTTAGGTCCAGAGATGCTTCCGCTTGTTGCAGGTGGTATTGGTCTTGCCGACTACGCTATGACTGGCTCTTTAACCCAAGGCCTTATGGCTGGTCTTGGCGCATGGGGTGGTGGTAGTCTGGCTAGTGGGATTGAAGGGTTAGGTGCCGATGCTTTAGTACAAAGCGGGGGCGATGCTGGGAACGCTGCTTATAATGCAGAAGCTGCTAAAACTTTAGGTGAAGGTATTTCTGGATATAACCCAGCTACTAGTGGTTTTACACCCTCAGAAATGTTAGCTGGGGAAAACCCTAGTCTAGCAACCAGCATAGCACAAAATCAAGTAGCTAACACCGCAGGTTTAACAGCAGAACAAACAGCAGCTTTAAACGCAAATGCAGCATTTAACCCAGCAGGTACAGCGCAAGCTACCGGTATGCTAAGTGCTAATGCGCAAGCGGCAGCAAGCCCATTATCTACAGCGTATGCTGGTTTAGGGTCTGGCAACGTGATGGATTATATGGGTAGTCATTTAGGCCAAGTAGCTGCAGTAGCTGCACCTTTAGTTGGTAGTGCTTTAACTAGAACTCCTACATTGCAAGGTGGTCCTGCAACGTCAAATAGTACAAGTGGGTATGGTCAACCATTGCAAAGAATTTCGTCTAATTTCCAAGGCTCATTTCCAACACAACCTAATCCACATTACCAAGCACAGTACCCTAACTATGTGCAAAACCCATATAACCCATATGCGCCGACAACAAACATGGCAGCTGGTGGTATAACAGATAGCAGTAGCCCATTAGAGGGTATGGCAGTTGGTGGTTCTACAGGAATGTTCCCACAAAGTCAGATTACTAGCCCACAGTATGCAACACCGACTCAAATGAATACTGGTGCCCAAGCTGTTGCGGCTGACTACGATACTAAAACTAATCCTATGACTGGTGAAATGATGCCTCAAGGATTTGCTGGCGGCGGAGCTATTGCTTTTAAATCCGGTGATTTGGTTAATAAATACGACCCACAAAGCTATATGGGCAGTAATAATCCATATGACCCACAAAGCTATATTAAGCACGGAACAGCTCCTGCAGCTAACCCAGCTGATGCAACAACCTACCAAGATACAGACCCTGATACAAGAAATTTAGACGCATTTTCAGCTACTATTGCTCGCCAAGCAAAAATTCAAGCCGCTGCTAAGATGCCTACTGCTGGTATAAAATCAGCTTTGCCTTCAGCAAGAACTCTAAGCTCAGGTATGTCTTCTGATTCCTATATGGCACAATTAGCTGCTGCAAAGCAACAAGCCCAAGCACAACAAGCCCAAGCACAACAAGCTGCGGCTCAATTACCAGAAACAGAAGCAGCAGAAGGCGGAGTTATTGGTATGGCCGGTGGCGGTGCTGCAATATATCACCCACAATATGCTAATTACAAACAAACACCATTTCAGCCTCAGCCAACAATGGCTCCTGCACAACTACAAGCAGCAACGAGAGCTTACCCACAACAAGGTATCGTAGCGCCAACACGAGCAACAGCACCAACTTCTACAGGCCGTGCAATAGACCCAACAACTATGGTAGGCTCCCCTGCTTACCAACAAATGCAAGCGCAACAAGCAGCGCAGGCCCAAGCGGCAGCGGCACAGCAACAACAGCAAAATGGTTACTATGGGGATGCAGGACCTGGTGGCGCTGGAGGTGGGCTAATGCCAAACGAATTACATTATGCGCATGGCGGAGATATACCAAGTTTAGGTTCTTATTCTGACGGTGGTCACTTATTGAAAGGCCCTGGAGATGGCATGTCCGATTCTATCCCGGCTCAAATTGGTGCTAAACAACCTGCACGCTTGGCAGATGGCGAGTTTGTGGTGCCTGCTGATGTTGTGTCTCATTTGGGCAATGGCTCTACTGAAGCAGGAGCTAAGCACTTATACGCAATGATGGATAAAATAAGGAAAGCACGGACAGGGCGAAAGAAGCAAGCCCCGCAAGTTAACGTAAATAAATACATGCCAAAATGACCACTATTGTTTATGAAGATGTAGATGCTTTTGGATTTTTACCTGAATTTGAACGACTCTTACCTCTCCACTATGAAGAATTAAGTGTTACTAAAGAATTTCCGCTAGAGCCAGATTATGAAGGGTATAGGCGTGTAGCACAGGCAGGTATGTTGCGGTGTATTACTTGTAGAGCAGATGGTGAGTTAATTGGATACATTATATTTTTTGTGTCCCCGCATTTGCATTATAAATCTTGTGTAACAGCAACAGAAGATATTTACTTCGTTAGAAAAGAATATCGCAAGGGTAGGATTGGTATTAGATTATTTCAGTACGCAGAAGATGCTTTAAAACGTCGTGGTGTACAAAGAATAGTAGTGAACACGAAGATTCATTTAGACAATTCAAGATTGTTTGAATATTTAGGTTACAAAATAACAGATAAAGTATTTACAAAAATGTTAGGAAATTAATATGAGTGGCGGATCATCAGCTCCATCAGCATCAGCAGCACCGACAAATACAACGGTAACGAATACTAATATTCCTGACTACGCACAGCCGTATGTAATGAATATGTTGCAGGCTGCGCAAACCCAAGTATTTAACCCTGATATGACTGGGTTTAACGCCTACAACCCATATAGTACTAACCCACAAGATTATGTAGCTAGCTTTTCTCCACTACAGCAACAAGCGCAATCTTCAGCGGCTAACTTACAGGTTCCAGGTCAATATGGTGCGGCTTCTAACATAGCTGGTACTTCTGCTTTAGGTGCATTGGGTACAACAGGCCAGGCTGCAGGCTATGGCGCAATGGGTAATATGGCTGGTCAACAAGCTGCTGGTATGTCTAGCGCTTATGGTAATCTTGGTGCTGCTACTGGCCAACAAGCTGGGCAACAAGCTGGTATGTATGGTGGTATGGGTGCGGCTACAGGACAACAAGCTGCAGGATTATCTAATGTATATGGCGGTCTAGGTTCTATGGCTGGCCAACAGGCCGCAGGCCAATCAAGTATGTATGGTGGTATGGGTGCGCAAACAGGGCAGCAGGCTGCTGGAATGTCTAATATGCTTGGTGGTATGGGTGTTGGACAAGGACAACAAGGCGCTCAAATTGGTGCAAGTTTAGGCCAACAATCAACAAACCCAAGCGCTATTGGCGCTTACATGAACCCGTATATTCAGCAATCTTTAGCTCCGCAATTACAATTAGCTGCGCAACAATATGGTATGCAAGGTGCAGCGCAGCAAGGCCAAGCTACTCAACAAGGGGCTTTTGGTGGCTCACGTAATGCTTTAATGCAAGGCTTAAATCAGCAAAATCAAATGCTGGCCCAAAATCAAATTATTGGTCAAGGATATAACACAGCCTTTACTAATGCTCAGAATCAAATGAATGCTGCTAATCAAGCGGCTCTAAGTGGTAACGCTCAAGCCCAACAAGGAATTTCACAAGGACTAGCTGGTGCTAACCAAGCAGGCCAATTAGGTTTAGCTGGTACTGCTCAAGGATTACAAGGTGCTCAACAAGCTGGTGCGCAATCTATGCAAGGCTATGGCATGGGTCTTTCTGGTGCAGCACAGGCCGGTCAACTTGGTATCTCTGGTGCAAATGCTGGTTTAGCTGGTGCGCAAGCGCAAGGCCAATTAGGTATGCAAGGTACAGCACAAGGACTTCAAGGCGCACAACAAGCGGGTAGCCTAGGTATTCAAGGCGCTCAAGCTGGTCTATCTGGCGTCGGCGCACAACAAGCTGGATATGCTCAAGCGGGTGCACAGGCATCTAATCTTGCTAATATCGGTGCTCAGGATCTTGCAGCCCAACAAGGTATTATTAATACGCAATCTACACAGGGTGCGCAGCAGCAGACTCAACAGCAAAACGTTATCAATCAAGCTGTTCAAAACTATGCTACTGCACAACAGTATCCATTTATGCAATTGGGTCAGCTCAATGCTATGTTACGTGGTTTACCAATGCAGCAATCAAGCACAGCATCATATCAAGCACAACCTACTGCAGTTCAATCTGGTATTGGTTTACTCGGTGCTGGCGCTGCATTGGCCGGCGCTACTAAGAAAGAAGGCGGCGTTATTGGCATGAAAGCTGGTGGAGAAGTTCCGGGTTTTAAATATGGTACTTTAATTAATCAAGCTCAATTACAAAATGACGCTCAAGGTCTAAGCTCACAACAGTTACAAAAGCGCATCACTGACCCTTCAGTAAACCCAGACGAACGCCAGCTATTCCAAGGTGTTCAAGCTGACCAAAACCGACTACGTCAAATTCCTGGTGCAGGACAAGCTATTGCTCAAGCTGGTATGCCACCTCCCCCACCACAGAATCCACAGCAAATGCCGATGGATGCACGCCTATCAGGTATTGCTCAAGGTGGTGGCGGTGCGTTCCAAGGTATGAGTTCTCCAGTTCGTATGGCTGGCGGCGGTATTTTAGCTTTCGCTGCAGGTGATGAGGTACAAGACCCTAATGCTCCAGCCCCTGGCTCTAAAGAAGCATATTTAGCTGAGCAAGAAAACTACTTTAAATCTCGTGGCATTGAGCCAGGTGTTGGCGCTAAGTCTAAATCAGCAATGTCTGCATTAGAAGCACAACAAGCTGCAGAACCGGACAAGTCTGATTTCCAAAAACGTTTGGCTATTGCGCAAGGCTTCTTAGATTTTGCACAAACTCCTGCTACAGGTACAGGCCTTGCTGGATTACTTAAACCTGCTGCGCATGCTGTTGGTGTTGGTGCTACTGGGTATGCTCAAGCCGTAGATTCTGCTGATAAAGCTAAACTTGCTAATGCCCAAAGCCAAGCTGCCCTTGAGGAATCTAATCGCAAAGCTGCTGAAGGTGATTGGCAAGGTGCTACTAAGTCTTATGAAGAAGCTGAGAAGCTTAAGAAAGATAGAGATATTGAGCAAATGCGTGCTGCTAGCGCTGAAAAAGTTGCTGGTATTAATGCTGCTTCTTCAGGCAAAGCCACAAACCTTGAGATACAAGCTATGGAAATGTATAAGAAAACACATCCAGGAGCAACTGATTGGGAAGCATACGCCGCAGTTAAAAATGCACCACGTATGGAAGCTTCAGATATATCTTCTAATAAGGCGGCTGATGCTGCTGTTGATAAAGCTACGGGTATGTTGCAGCTGCAATTACAAACTGAAAAAGACCCAGAAAAACGTAAGGCATTACAACAACAAATTGAAGAGATTGCTGCACCTATTCGTGATAGATATCAAAAACAAGTTGTTGCCGGAAATGCCCCACCACCTATAGGTCAATCTTCACTTATAATGGATGGACACGTATTCCCTGACCAAAAGAGCTTAGATGCTTATAAGGCTGCGAAACAAAAACAAAACGGGTAATTAATGGATCTTAATGAATTAGCTGCTAAGTTCGGTGGTAAGCCAGTAGAAGCCGAAGAGCCTAAGAAAACTGAAGTAAATGAATTAGCCGCTAAGTTCGGAGGGAAACCTGTCGAAGAAAAACCAGCTGTTAACGATTTAGCTGCGCAGTTTGGGGGAGTACCTGTAGATACTAAAGCACCAAAACCTGATGAGCTAGGTAGATACGATGCTGCCAAACAAGAAACAAAATTAGACCCAGAAGAAGAAGCAAAGCTCAAAGAAGAATATGGTATTTCCTCTGAAATGGGGAATATTGATTATGCTAGCCGCCTCTTAAAACGTGCAGGAAAACAAGCTGCTGTCGGTGTCGAACAAAGTTTTGGTGGTTTGAAGCGCTTTGGTAACGATATTCTTGGCTTAGATAATACTGATAACCAAAAGAATCTTGACCATCTTGATGCGGTTACAAAAACTTTAGGTAGTCCAGAAAGTCACGCAGCTAAAATTGTAGAAGGCGCTGTAAGTTCTATTATTCAACAAGTACCTCTTATTATTGGTGGTATCGGTGCCGCTGCCGCTGCTCCTGTAATTGGTGGTGCTGCTCTTGCTACGGCTGGCGCTGCTGAAGCTATTGCTGGTGGTACTGCGTTAACAGGAATGTTTGTCCAATCGTTTGGTCAGACTTATGATGAGAGCCGCCGAGAAGGTTTAGATTTAAAAGACAGTACGATTCGCTCAGGCTTATACGGAACATTAGAAGTTGTCGGTGAAAAGTTTGGTTTAGGTGCAGAGATTAAAGCACTGAAAGCTTCTGCTAAAGGCGTACCTACTAAAGAGCTTGCGGGATACTTTGCTAAAGCGCTGGCAAGAGAAGTACCTGGAGAAGAGCTTACCTATGCTGGACAGTTTGCAGTAGATAAAGGCTATGGCATGAACCCAGAAGCTGGGTTACAAGAGTTTTTTGAAGGTGCTGCAGATACATTAGCTGCTACAGTAGTCCAAGGCGGTATTATGATGGGCGCTGGAGCTAGTGTTAATAAAGGTGTTCAATCCCTTAAAGGTCACTTAGACGAGAAGCAGCAACGTGCCGAAGTTAGAGACATATATAAACAGGACTTAGAAGCTAAAGGCGAGAAGCCAACTAAAGACCAATTAGATACAATTGTCGATAACCACTTCAAAGTTATGGCAGAAGAACCTGCAGCGGCGGAAGAAAATAAAGGGGAAGAATATGCAGATATTGGAACTGACACCGGAACAGCTGAACCTGGCCTTCAAGTATCTGAGCAAGAAGGAAGTAACGAGCCCGCCACTGGAACTGCAACATCTACCACTGGAAGCTTGGGTGGAGATCAACGAGCTGCTGGCGTTACTACAGCAGGAGAAGAAACAGAGCGTGGTGCATTAGACCCTGAAGTAAAAGCACGGGCAACAAACTACTTAGCTTCTATAGATGACAAAACACTAATACCAACAGCTAGAACAGTTAATAGTATTGCAAGAGACCTTGGCCTTGAAGTTAAAAAAGGCGCTAAGATGGCTAATACCATTGAGGCTATTAAGACTGCTATTGCTCCTGTAGAAGCACAACAAACTACAAGAGAAGCACAAACCCCTGAAGAAGTTGCAATGCTACAGCAACATGTAGACACTTTAGATTTTAAAAAGAACCTAGAGCAGCAAATAACCTCGGCGCAAACTACTCCAGCTAATCAAGAACAAAATGATAGAGAGACATATCAAACATCTACTGGCCCGTGGACTTACTTTAAGCCAGGCGCAATTGTAAATCAAAACCAATACCCCGGACAAAAAGCCCGAGTAACTAAAGTGCTTGATGAAGGTCCTGGTTCTGAATTTACGAATATGTACGAGATTGAAATTGATGTAGAAGGACACCCTGAAGGTTTTGACGAAAATGGAAACCCAGTAAAAACAGTTAAATCAATAGCATCTGATAGAGAATTAAATAACCTAAACCCACCAGAAATAAAATCAGAGTTACCTACGATATTAAATGCACCTGCACAAGATAGTCGGTTAAGTGATATTGCTGCCGCAATGCCAGAACACTTACAAACCCTTTTAAATACTGCGGTAGGGCATGAAACTGAACGCTTAGAAAAGTCTGACGAGCGTGCATATGATAGAAGCGAACAATTATATGTAGCACAAAACCCAATTTGGCAAGAAAACCAAAGCCGCAATGTAAAGTCTGGTAAAGCAAGAGCTGCTTTTATTAACGCTTTTAATAAACAATACCCAGAGCTGGCAAACAATGATAGGCGCCAAGGCGAAATAACTGCCGAAAGCGTGTATAACCACGTACTTAGACAACAAAAACAAAAAGCCCAAGTAACCTCTAGCCCTAAAGAAAACGAGCTATCTGCTGATGACCCGTTGCGTAAACCTTTGCATCCAGAAGTAGAACAAGCAATCAAAGATAACAACCTTAAGGGTGTGCTTAACTTCTACAAAACTAAGGGTAACAAATTTCTAGCAGCGTTCGCTAAACGTCTATCTGAACTAGGGTTAACTACTAATATATATTCTAATAAGCAAAATGAATTGGTTAAAGCTTATTTAGATACTGTTAAAGGCCAGAGGGAAAGATTTTTACTCTATATTGAGGCGAACTACCCAGACGCATACAAAAAATATTTTGAGCCAGTACAGATTAAATTCGATACCTATAATCCAGAAGCTATAAGAATGTTGGCGTATTATTTTAATTTTATACGTGCTGGTGGCGCAGTTGCAGAAAAAGGCAAACTAGTAAAAGTAGACCTAAACCCTATAGCTCAGGATTTAGCAGACCTAGCTAAAAGGTATAGCGATGTTAATAAAACTCTTACAAGAGCAGCAGGTTCTTATTTTGATATACAAGATGCTATTAATATAAACCCTAATTTAGGCGGGAATACTAATCATACTGTTATACATGAAATTTCTCATGCGGCTACGCATTGGGCTATTGACCATCCAGAATTATTAGATGAAAAACAACGCAGAGCAGTCGGTAACCTCCAAATATTATACCAGAATGCCAAGGCAAAAATTAATAAAGGTCAGTATGGATTTACTAATATCCATGAGTTTATAGCAGAAGCATTTAGTAATCCAGAATTCCAAAAAGAATTACGCAAATTAAAAACAACTATGCGTTCTGACCAATCTATGTGGTCTAAATTCATTCAGTTAGTTGGACAGATTTTCGGCACAGATAATGTGCTATTCCATACTATGGCTAACGCCGACGTTATATTCTCTGCTAATAAAGGCAGCACATCGACCCCAACAAACTCTACTATATTCTCCAACGAGACATCAGATGAACTGCCAAAAATAACTAAAGGTGGAGTACACGAGGAAAACTTTGTCTTAAACCCTGGAGAAAATTCTGGATACTGGAGCCGTTTAATTAAAGGCCGCCTAAATTGGAAAGACGTTAATAAAGCGAACGTAAAGAGCTTCTTTACTAATGTGAACGACCATTACCGTCAGTATTTACTCGGCGCATTGACCCTTGACCAACTTACAGACTTAGCAGGCGAGGAATTACCACAGTTTAAGCTTTATGTGCATGAAATAGACGCCATGATTGCTACTCGTAATCGCATTATGGCAGAAGGTGACAAACCTATTAGAGCATGGGCTGAGCTACTTAAATCTAATCCAGAAAAATCTCAGCAATTAGCACATATGATGCTACAAGCTACTATTAACAAAATAGATCCAGACCCAACAAGCCGTGGGTATAACGCTAAAGATTTGCCTAACTTCCCTAAAACGCAAGAAGCATGGAATAAGTTAGTATCAGGTAAAGATGGCGCTATCGCAATGAAAATCTATAGAGATGTCCGTGCATTTTACGAGCGTCGTATGGATGAGTATTTAGAGATACAAGAAAAACGTTTAGTAGAAAGGGAGCAGGCTAAAAACACCGACCCTAAAGAAATTAAGCGGCTTGCATTAGAGCAGCGTAAAGCTATCCAAGAAGGAATTATTAGTCCTTATTTCCCATTAAAACGTTTTGGAGAATACTGGCTCCAGTTTGGAAAAGGTAAAGATAAAATCTTTATGCAGTTCGAGTCTGCTGCAGCACGAAATGCTGGTATAGAACAAGTAAAAGCAGATAAACGTAAACAAGGATATAAAGACGAGGATATTAATACTTTACTTCGTACTGGCGAGGGTTTTACAGAACTTGCTAAATCTAGCTTATCTGACATTGCTCAGCTTAATAGGCTAAAAGAACGTATTGATATGGCTACAGAAGATGTGGCTGCCGACCCTACTGCAGTGGGTAACGAACTTAATTCGCTTCGTGAAGCTATGAAAGATAGCATGGATCAATACGTGCTAGAGATTGCACCTAACCAAAGTATTCGCAAAATGTTCCTACATCGTGACAACATTCAAGGTGCGAGCGAGGATATGCTTCGTGCTTTTGCAGAATCTAGATACCGTATTGCGTATCAACGGGCCCGCTTTGAACATATGCCACAGTTATTTAACGCAGTTGAAGCCGCACGCATTCGTTTACGAGATATGCCTTATGGTAAAGAAGCAGCATTAAATCGTGCGTTAGTGCGTGAATTAGAGCTAAACTTAAAGACTGCAGTACTTGAGCCGCCAAAGCAAAGCGCTATAGTGCGTGGTATTACACAATTTGGCTTTTTACATTTCTTAACTTCGCCCGCTTCCGCTGTTGTGAACATGATGGCAATCCCTGGAATCTATATTCCATTTGCCCGAGCTAAGTATGGCACTAAGCCTGTTTTGGCTGCGCTTGCAAAATACAATAAGCTTTTAGGGGGAACTGGTTTTGTTAATGATAAGACTGGTAAATACGAATTCCTATCCCTAGCACGTTCTAAGATGAGCGAGATGCCATTGCTAGACAAGAACGGCAAAAAGATTCTAATAGATAAAGTAGATGAGACTACCGGACAGACCAACAAAGTAGCAATGACTTATGCCGATGCATATGAAAAAGGTGTGTTGCTTGGTGCTATTGATACAACCCTTAGTCATGAGAGCGCACACGTTGGTGATACTCCATCAGCAGACTATACTGGGCGCTTCCAAAAGTTCATGTACTATGCCAGCTTACCATTCCATGCAGCTGAGAAATACAACCGTGAAACTACATACATGGCTACGTTTGAGCTAGCCTATGCTAAGCACATACAGACTCTTAGCCCTGCAAAAGCATTTGAGAAAGCTACTCAGGATGCACGTGACCTAGTTCAAAAGACTATGTTTAACTACAACACAGCTAATAAGCCCCGCTACTTCCGTGGTAACTTAGTAAGTATTGTGTCTCAGTTTAAGATGTACCCACAGCAAATGACTGTGCTAATGGCACGTACATTCTATAACTCCTTAGGCGGGGGCATGAAAACTGAGTTAGAAGCCTATGCGAAGCAAGTAGAAAAAGACCCACGCAAAGCTGAATTAATGAAAGCTAAAGAGGCTGAGCTAAAAGATATTAAGAAAGAAGCAATTGAATCTTTCTGGGGCATGATGGGTATGACTATGATTACTGCTGGCCTATCTGGTATGCCTTTCTACTTCCTATTCTCTGCTATTGCATCAGCTTTCCACGCTGCTTTTGGTGATTCTGACGAGCCATTTGATGCAGATAATTGGTTTAAGAATTGGTGTAATAGGCATTTTGGTGGGTTTGTCGGCGACTCTATATCTCGTGGCGTATTATCCCAGGCTACTGGAGCAAACTTTGCAGACCGTATGAGTATTAACATGAGCGATATGTGGTTCCCAAGCGTTAAGAAAAGCCAAGATGAAGTGCAATATTTACAAAATGTTATGACTAACTTAATGGGTCCTGTAGCTGGTGCTGCACTAGGATACGCCGAGGCGCTTAAACGTCTAAATGACGGGCACTATGAACGTGCTGCTGAAGCTATGTTACCCGCCGGTATTAAGAATATCTTTGTCGGTACTAGGTATTTAGTAGAGGGTAAAGCTCTAACTATGAAGGGCGACACACTAGACGATAACGTTCCAGCACGAGACGCTTTAAAACAAATGCTTGGTTTCTCTCCAGAAGATACAGCTCAAAAACAAAAAGCTGCAATGGAAATGAAGAGCCAAGATATGGAAATTACTCAACGCAAGACTGACTTAGAAAACGCTTTCTTTATGGCATTTGATAGCGGTGATTCTGATATGCAACAGCGTGTAATGCAAAAGATTATTAAGTTTGATACAGCAAATCCTGAGTATATGATTGACGCAAAAGGATTACAGGCTTCAATTAAACGTCGTTACATGCAGCGTGCTTTAGCCAATATGACAGGTGGCGTAAACATTAATAAGAAGGCTATTGGCAAGCTAGCACCGATGCTTGGGTATTCTGAAGAATAAAAAAGTCCCGCTTTTTACGGCGGGACCAAATATCACTCGAAAGGAGTAGCCGAAACCAAACGGACTACCCCCCGATAATACTACTTAATTCTCCAAACACGCAAGCCATAAACCCCTTCTTCGATAACGGCCCGGGATTTTATGCGGAATCTTAGTCTGCTAGTGGTACGTTTAATCTGAGTCAGCGCCTCTTTGGTATCCAAACAAGGGATAAAAAAGGAAGCGCCAACTATAAACTTAGACCACTCTATCTTAAAGTCCAGCCCGTGAATCAACATCAGGTGCGTTCTTTGCAGCGGTTATATAAGTCTCAGTATCCAAGAAGTTCTCAGCACTAAGGTCAAATACATAGGCGTCAATAGCTGGAGAAGATAACTTGGTTCCTTTAGACAAACGCTTCTTCACTTGCCCTAGATAGATACCGTCAGCGGTTAGTCCCTTGAGGATGTCCTTAAGAGTAATCTGTTGCTTAGCGCAGTAAGTACGCAGTTGCTTGGCATTGATATAAAGGCGCTTATCATCAGGCTCAATGCGAACGAAGAGATCATTAAATTTTGGCTCAACAATGGGTAACTGCTCCATTCCTGATCTAGCATCGGCCTTACTATTAATAACTAGGGTAGATGCACGGTGCTCATTCATAAACTCACCAATAACACTAGCTTGGTTGGTTGCAGTCGGCGTTCTTACTTCACCACGCATGGCTTGTAATTCTTTAACTAACCAGCGATACACTCTGCCAATATCAAAGTCAGGGATAATACCTAGATCCTTAGCAAGCAAAGCTCCTGCAATATTACATGCAGCCGTCGCCGACCAGAAACGCTCACGGCTTGTGAAGTTTACTTCCTCATCTAACTTCTTTTGTACTTGAATAACTGTATCAATCGCTGTTTCTAAGTTTGCTACGAGGTACTTAATATACATATCCCCTGCGTGACCATAGTTAGAATAAAGCTCATTGAATATAGCATCGGCTTCTTCCTTCGTTAAGGCCTCGGTTACTTCAATCCTATACTCTAGCAGGCGCATGAACTCACCATCCGGAGTAGCTTTGATAGAAGCAAGTTTGTCATAGAATGAAGCATTGGAACTACATAGCGCAATAGTCGCCCACTTAGTAGCATTAATTCGCTCGGCATTATCATGCTGCATCATGCGGTTCTTACCACGGCCTTGAGATATGCTGTACGCTAAGTCCGAGAAATTGTCTCCCGATAACTTAGTAATCTCGTCAATAGTTACAGGCAAGTTATTCATAATACCCAAGCGATGAACCATAGAGTTCATAGTATCTTTCCACTGAAGCATTAGTTCCTCAGGATGACCATATACGCTATTGCACATTTTAAGTACTGTAGATTTACCTGTGCCCGACGTGTTATTGACGAGGTTAATAATTGCACCTTTTAAGTTAAGGTGTTTAAGCAGGGGTGCCCCGAAAGCGGTAAAAAATCCAAACGCATGCGGTTCAAAGCTAGGAGCATTATAAGTATTAGCTATGGACTGCCATACTTCTAAATCACCAGTAGGTTTCATATGGTTCGCTAAGCTACCAGTAGCACTAGAAGGAGGACTATATCTCGAGCCTGTTGCGCTAATCTCTTGGTCACCAAGAATAAATGTACTATCGTTGTCTGCCCAACCAAATTGTGTTCGCATCATTTCTACCTTATCTTTAAATTGCATTTCCTTAATTGACATAATGATGTAATGCATTATGTTATCCATTTGTTTCTTGGGGGCAGCTACACCATACCAAGCTAATTTCTCACGTAACCTCTCATAAGTTAGTGCATCTGTTTGAGGCATTGCAAATTCACGCATACCATCCATAGGTAAGTGCAATCTAATCCATACAGTCTCGCCCTTGTTAGGGTCAAACAAACGCTTAACTACATATAGGTCATGTTCGTAGACTACAGTAGGGCCATCGCTGTCTTCATCATCTTCGTCTATTGCTCGTTTATAGACTCCGCCGCTTTTTCCCCTAAAGTATGGGAAGGGATATTCTGGAATCTTAAAAGTTTGTCTTTCACCTTCATCTGTTTCCACGACGATAGGAGCATCCTTGGGAGCGGCCGCAATTTCAGAGCCGAGCTGTATCGGAGACGATAGCGAACCCTTGTGCGGGCATTCCTTACACCCCTCGGGATTGAGCTTCTCAAATGTCGTACAGGTATATGGTCCTTTAGTTGAGGCTGCCTTCCTTTCAGTCTGATGCGCATCGTACTCAGGGTGGTTACTCGAAATGATATGAATCGCTTCGTCCGCATCAATGCACGCTTGAGCAATAGATAGTCCTGCTCTCCATAATGGTTCCTCAATAGATTCTTGGTTAATAGCAATATGCTCTAGTTGAGCACAACCTTTACCTTCGGTAGTCTTAATCATAATCGTTTTAAAACGACTTTGACGATTGTTAAACATAGCTTGTGACATTGCACTTGCTTGACGTGGGATATAGTCTGGAGCGATTAATACTCCTATGATTCCTTTAATATCTTCATAGTCTGTCTCAGGTGCAATAGCTAAAATCTCAACAGGTAACGGCGGTTCTTGTTTAAAGTTAAGAGTCTCAGGTACACGAAGAATAGATGCACTCTCCGCAGTACGTGATGGGTCAGCCCTAAATCCATGCTCTTCACACAATGCTTTTATACGGTCAGCTACAGGCTTCCACTCAGTACGAGTAATAGTTTCTGCAAGTCTCCAGTATGCATGAACGCCACGACCAGAATTAACTATAGTCGGTAATGGCAGGCCAGTCTTATCACAAAATATCTTTAACTCAGCTATGCCTGTTTCTTGGTCGACATAACCTTTACCAGTTAAATCTTTATCAATACCACAATCTACATCTAACCAAAAGGATTTAAAGTACGTACTATTCTTTTGTGTACGCCCGTCGGTATCGTTCTCATACTTTGCACATGCAAAATACACATCGTAATTTTGAGCCAACAAGTTTGCAATTTCATCTTCAGCTTCTACTAAAGTCTCTGCAAATACTTGCCGTGGATGCCCTTCTTGTTTTAGACCGACAATGCAATACCACCCTTGTGGGGATAGTACTGCTGTCAATAAATCTTTCGTTGCCATATCACCTCAAAATCCGAAGAAAGGAAGGGCAGCAGGGGATTCGGCGTCTCCCTTTTCGCTCCGTCAAACTAGCTGCCCTGGGGGTAAACTATTTACTTAATAGCTCTTGTATTCTGTCTACTTTATCCTTGTGAGGGGTTGCCTTGCCAGTAAACCATTGATACACCGTCATACGACTTACGCCTAATACTGCAGCAACTCGTGCAACTTCAATGTCATTAGCAATGCAATACCTACCCAGCTTGACTCCAATACTTTTAGTGTCAGCAGCTTTATTGGCTTTTACAAGGAGGTAGCTATAGCCTCTTAGACTCATGTTGATTCTTTGCTCCAGTCACCCATGATAGCTTTTAGGTCTTTCTTAGGCGTAGGTTCCACAGCTTTTTTCTCAGCACGTTTCTTAGGTTCTGCTACTTCAGGCTCTTCTTGTTCAAACTTTGGTACGTCCCTATGGATATACGCAGGTGCAACTAACTTCGGAGCATTCTCGCCTGTTGGGTTTTTAGGTACGCTCATCTCAACGGCTTTAATAGCTGCTGGTGTTGTGCCTTGCTTCTTAGCAACTTCCCATTGTTCTTTGGATAAGAACTTCAAGGGTTTAAAATACAACTTAGCAGTATCGCTATCTTCATCAAAGCGCATCTCAGTAGATAAAGTATTTAAGTTATAGCCTTGTGAACCTACATACTTAGCGTATTGCTCAAATGGCATATGGTTTAAATCTCCCTTACCAAAAATAGACTTTGAAGCTAAAGTGAGCTGGTAGATGTCTCCACCGATATCGTCGGCTAATGCTACTGCAATCCTACGGAAGTGACGGCACGCACGACCACCACCTGCACCAGACCCTTTAATATTTTGTGGGCACTCACCGCAATTATGATGTTGTGGTTCTGCTATAGAAGCATCAGGGGTTACGCCGTCCGCGGACCAACAATCAGGAGGTCCAGCTTTTTCTTTAGGGTTATATACGCCTTCATAAAAAGTACGAGATACATCCTTAGCAGCGTTAACGATAACTACATTCAAAGTATCGCTATTGCTAGTAAGGATTTCCTCGCCATTTACAACCATACGGAACTTGCCACCACGCAAAGAAATACGCTTGCTACCACCATTACCGACTAGGGCTTTAGTTACTGCATCTAATTCTACGTCTTTTAAATAGTCAGGTAAGTCTTGGTTAAATAAAGTAATTTCGCTCATGCTACCACCTCTACAGTTGTTGATCCAGTTAGATAATCGTAAAACTTTTGTGCTGTATGTACTAATGCATCTGTATCGCCAGCATCAGGTTCACTCCAATCAATAGCCCCATCAGTGTGTGCCTTGATTGCTAAGTCTAGAGTCATTGCTCTTAGTTGAATATCATTTGGGTTCATTTACTTCTCCTTACAGTTATCGAGTGTTCCCTATCCACGTTTAGCCCCTGCGGTAGGATATCGGGGTTTTCTTCTAAAAATTGTTTCATGTTTGTTTGTTGAATACGTTTCTCAAGCAACTCAGGTACATGGTTCTCAAACATAAACTGATAAAACTTTTCCCAGTCATTTGTCCAATACCGTGTTTTTACTGACTGCATGATTGTGCCATGTGGCGTTTTAATACTTGATGCTCCAGTAGTTTTGCAGGCTTCCAACATATGCTGCTCAAGTGTATCTAACTGCGCATCAAATTCAGCTTCTACTTCAGCAGCTTTCTTCGCTGCCTCGGACTTAGCGTCACGTATCTTTATATAGACTTCAACTAATTGGTCTAAATTTGTATCTTCCATACTATCCTTTCAAGATTTATTTTCACAGCTCTACGTCTGTTAGATAGATACTACAACAGCTTATTTACTTTGTCAAGACCCTTCTTCAACTTCATTGTTATAAAGGTCGATCAGTTTATCATGGACTTCTAGTTTTGTTTGAAGCATTGCATATAATTTTGCTTCTACGGGAGAACCCTTAATATGCACAATAGTCATTGTGTTCTTTTGCCCTTGTCGATCTATACGTGCGTTTGCTTGCAAATAGGTTTCTATAGACGTTACTGGGGAATACCATATGATAGTGTCTGCTGCTGTTAGAGTAACACCATGTGCTGCTGCTTGTGGTTGAATTAAAAGGACTTTTGGGTATTCAGTCTCTTGAAATCTTTTAAATATTTCAGTTCGCTTAGATACGGGAACGTTACCATTTATGATATCGCAGACAATACCTGCCCCTCTCAAATGCGCACTGAGCAACTCTATTGTATGCGTGAATGGGACAAAGACAAGTACCTTATTGCTTGACTCTTCAATTACTTCTGTTATAACACGAAGGCGATTAGTAACATCGAATTCAACAACAGAGCCACTATCAGTATAAACAGCTCCTCCTGATATCTGTAAGAGTTTGTTAAGATTGACGGCGGCATTGACGGTGCTGATTTCTTCTCCGTCGGCGTGCATGAGCATTTCTTTTTTAAGAAGCTTATAGTATTTATCTTGTTGCGGAGTAAGCGGAGCATCTCTAAAAACATGGGTCACCTCAGGTAGGTCTAAGCAATCTTCTTTAGTAAATCTAATTGCAGGTTGTAGGGCTTTAAAAACAACATCACTAGCATCAGGTCTTGGTATCCACTTGAACTTAGTAATGTTTACCATCGTCTTATCACGGAACGCACCAAAGAAACGTGGGACATTACCTGGAACACACATCTTAGCTAATCCGAAAGCATCAGTAGGACTTTGAGCTGCCGGTGTGCCTGTCATCATCCATAACCAAGTGTCTTCAGTAATAAGTTTATTAAGTGTTTTCCACCGCTGAGTGGTCACTGTTTTGTATGCGTTCGCTTCGTCAATAATAATTAAGTCAAACCCACCGTTAGCAATAGCATCAGCAACAATCTCTACACCATCATAATTAATGATAACGAAGTCGGCGTCACTTTCAATGATTGCTCTACGCTTTAGACGGTCACCATAAGCTACGGCTACTTTTCTATGTACGGCAAACTTAAATAAATCTGCTTGCCACGCTGACTGCATAATAGAAAGAGGGCAGATAATTAAAACCCTACGGATAATCTCTTGCTCCATAAGGCAATCTGCTGCCCATATAGATGAGGCTGTCTTGCCTGTGCCTTGCTCGTTAAAACAAAAGGCTCTTTGATTAGTTGCTAAAAATATCGCTGTCTCACGTTGGTGCTGCATTGGTGGGTATACACCCGGCCAAGAATATACGTCAGGCTTTTCCATTTTTCGGTCGGTTTTTCTTAATGGTGTGGTCTGAGTTTCGGCTAAATGAGCGGTTAGCACTAGCGGATTTAACTTTAAGATTTGAGGGGGCGTTTGTTCCGCCTTTTGAAAGAGGGATAACATGGTCAATATCCTTGCCCTTCCTGTCCACACCCTTCTTGTCCATCGCATAGCGTGCTCGTTCCCGAGCATTCCGAGCTGGTTGTTCCCCACGCTCCTTCTGCTGTTGGTATTCCTTCTTGTATGGACGAGGCTTGTTGACATATGGCATATTGGTTCCCTTCTTTATGGTAGATGTACACAGCGCCATCCCCTAATACCACATATTTTGGCATATTTTGCAGATCTTCGCCATAGGTTTCCCTAATAAAGTCTTCTAATTCAAGGTCTATTAAGCCTGCAAATGGTATTGGTTCGTGGTTATCAATCATATAAAGGGCTGTTCCAAAACTTGCTAATATCAGAGATACCGATCATATCTGTTTCGGTTGTAGACACTACTCTACCTTCAGCCGTGGGTTGCTTATAAGTAGTTCGCCAAGTTACAAAAATAGTCTCAGGATGTTCGCATTTCTTTTCTCGCAGCATCTTAACTTTATACCCTCTAGTACAGTCCATACAATAATTATTTGGATCCATAGGCCTACCTGTTTGTACTACGGCAAACATATACTCTTTGTGTTGTTGTTGGCTAGCAAAACAAGGTGGATACCAATCAGGATTATATTGGGTGATTTTAATTTCGCTCATTATGAGTTCCTATGGTAAGAATCTTTTGGGTTATTAAGCATAGCTTTAATAAGGTCATCTATATTAAAGAACCATTGAATAACTTTCATGCCATCAGCTTGATAGATAGTAAAACTCATGGCATCAATTCTTTAGGAGGGCGGTTGTCGCCTTCGGGATACGTTTTAGAGTACAGCATCAACATTCTAATATTGCACATCACATGGGCTAGGTGGGTTTGTCCTGACTCAGGGTCTATATCTTCCCCTTTTTGCCAAGCAGCTAAGTGTCGCATTGCACAAGCATAGGGAACAGACCAAGGCATACCTTTTGCCCAATTCCATGCAGCATATTTTTTCTCACCGTAAGACCATACTCTAGCCTCATCTTCTAGCGTACACAGGGGGATTAAACTAAAGTCGGCCTTGTCATCGTTATATCGTGCGCCTGACCCCTTGTCGCTACTATTCACATCTCCAACGCTCATATTAAAGCCTCCTCAAACAGTGATAAATCAATTACTTTGCGTTTCGTTCTTACCAGCTTGAATATCCACCCAGCTCTCCCATTTACTATTACCCGTGCTTCTTCTTGTCTTGAGACCGTTCGCATCAATTCTTTGTTCTCGTCGTATATCAGGTACATTAGAAAAACTCTTTAGGTTAGAAAACTTAGGTATGGTTATAGGTAAATGTTTTAAAGCTTCGTCTACTATCTCGACTAATTGCAAACGGTTGTGTTTGTTTCGGGGCATATTGTGCAGGTTACATGTCTTCCATCAATAACAAATACTTGAACGGTACATGCATAAGATACCACGGTAAAAAGCATTAGCGCCAAAACAACAAACCAAAATATAATTATCTTACTCACTCTTAGTTCTCCTCTTAGGTTTAGCTGCAACAATACCAACTTCTTCTTTCGGTTCTTGGTTTTTTAATTCTGCCAGCTTTACTGCATATTGAAGTGCGCCATCACATAACTCTTCTACATTTAGCTTAACGCCCATAATTGCATAAGCCTGTATCAAAGCAGGCAACACTAAAATACTACAAGCATCTCTAAAATCATTGTCGTTCATAGGTTGCCTCGTTTACTATGTATTTCACCCAATTGTTTACCTAGCTTCATAGCTTCTTCTGCAATCTTTTCGTTAATCATTTGTAATACAAACGGTTTAATTCTAGCGTTCCATGTTTGCCTAAACAGTTCATCAAAGCGTTCATTTAACTGTCCTTCAATAGTTAGCCCCGCATCACATTGTTCTTTGGTTAGTTTGTCATCACTCATCTGTATTGCCCTTTTCCGTTATGTTCACAAGTTAATACCTTGCAGTAGTTCTTACATGTAAAGTTCTGTTTAGGGTTCCATACATCATTCTTATAAGCATTTTCTAATCGGCTAGTCTCTTCAATCCAGCGTAACCAAAACAATGACGCATCATCTACGCTGTACTTAGCCTTAACAAAATCCTCACACACTACAAATGCTAGTCCTGCTTTTACTTTAGTTACTTGCGGGAAGTGCTTAAACACAGCCAATGCCATTAACTCTAACTGTTTAGTGTCGGCGTACTGACTAGACTTACCTGTTTTGTAGTCGACAACACTAGCTACATCCCCATCAATAATAATTAAGTCTGCTACACCTCTGAACCAAACTTCTTTAGAGAAGAAATCACATGCCTCTAAACTTTTAGTCAAGCCCATCTTGTACTCCACTAGCTTTTCTCCGGGCATCTTTTCAAGCAGTTGGAGAACTGGTTCGATAAACTTATATTTCGCAGGGATTGGTGTCCCCTTACCTATGTAATCCTCCGCAGCTTGATGCACTTCCTTACCAAAGAGTATCGCTTCAGTAGGAGGCTCTTGTATATCCTTGATTACCCTTAGATGGTAGTATTTCCTAGGGCATTGTTGGAATAAACCAAGTGATGAGTATGACCAAGTAAAGTTCATTTAGATTTAACTACTTTCTTTTTTGGTTTTTTAACAGGGGCAACCACAACTTCCTCATCTTCCTCAGGTCTAACTCTGTATGCATCAACTGCTTTGGTAAGCATAGCAACAAGCCCCCATTGCACGAGCGTTTCGAGCCCTTCTTTGTCAAACCTAACTTGAGCATTGGCTGATCCATCTTTATTTTCCTTAATGATTTGTACTGTAATACCCATTAGAACTCCCACGTTTTCTTAATAGTTACTTCTTGTGAATCATTATCGACTTCTAAGTCTAGTTCTATCTCAGGTTTCTTTTCTTCCTTCTTACCAAAGATAGAGTCCCAGCTTTTATCAAACTGTTCCATGTCTACGCCTAAAGGTCTTGGTCTATCGCCCTTGCCGCCATCTCTCATTGCTCTCTCCTAAGTTCTGTGTTCTCTTCAACTAAAGTCTTGGTTAATCTTTTATAGTATTCAATAGTATTCGCTTGCTCTTGTAACCTAGCCTCATATATTTTGCGTTGCTCATCCCAGCTACTACGCTTTGGAATACATAGTCCAGCAAAGAATCCTATTACTACTGCCATAATAGAATCAATCATTTTTTTTGTGCCTTTTTTAGTATTGCTCTAGCAAAATGCAAAGAACAGTAGGAGCAGTCATCAATTAAAGCCTGTGCCACTTTTTCTATTTCCTCATCTGTTAGTGTCTTTGTAGCTTCTTGCGTGAAGTCAGATAGCCTTTGTAGTGCGGCTTCCTTTTTCAACGCTTCTATTTCAGCTTGTTGCTGTCGTAGCATAGTGGCTATTTCTTCTCTAGTTACTAGCTTATACCAACTATCTACTTCCAATAAATTAGCTAGTTCATTTGCGTTCATCTTTTTTCTTTACCTTTCCGCAAAACATTCGGTTGCTTAAATCATCTAATGCCCTTTGTCTTGCTTTATCGTTAGGCATTTTTGCTAATTGTTTGTTTAATTTTTTAGTTAGTTCTTCTATTACTTGTTTTGAGTCCATCATTTCCCATGTGCCTTTCTTAGTATTGCTCTAGCAAACCATTTCAACTGTTCCATAGATGAATGACCATCAACATTAGCCCTTGCTCTTACTTCTGCCATTTCAGAATTACTAGTTCCTGCCCAAGTTGTATTAAAACCGTTTTTCAACGCCTCTATTTCAGCTTGTTGCTGGCGTAGCATGGTGGCTGCCATGTGCATACGACCCATCATTGTGATTCTTGGTTCAGATATGGTACAAGCGTAATCTAAATCATCAGCTAGTTCATTTGCGTTCATTTCTCTTGTGCCTTTCTTAATATTGCTCTAGCAAACTTTAAAAAGTAATCTTCAAAATCACGCACCTTAAAAGTATTGTCAAAGACTTCTACTATTTCCTCATCTGTTAGTGTCTTTGCTGGATGGGTGTAGAGTGGAATCCATTCATCAGGTTCAGTTTCAGGATGAATAAAAGTGCTAACCCAGCTTGTTGCGGTTTTGTGCATCCACGCTACTGGTTCATTGTTCATTTCTCATTAGCCTTTCTTAGTGTTCGCCAGACAGTTCAAGTTGTAGATTACCTACTAAGCCTTCCCTATCAACTATGTTATGGGTGCAGTTTTCAAAGGCTTCATATAATTTTTCACGCAACTTTAGTATTTCTTGTTGGTTATAGGTAACTATTTGACAAGTCAATTTCAATTCAATTTCTTTAGCGTTCATTTCTCTTGTGCCTTTCTTTTGTTTTCTCTAACAACTAACTGTGTCCAAATACACAAAATAGTGAAATACATTCCAGCTAAAAACCCTAGTGCATAGTCCATTATTTTTCTTGTGCCTTTCTTAGTATTGCTCTAGCAAAATCAATTAAATTTCCTTTGCCACTAGCTTCAGTTTTACAATGCTCTACATAGGCATCCATTATTTCCTCATCTGTTAGTGTCTTTTCTAAATCATAAACACCGCTAGACTTTTCATATTTCAACGCCTCTATTTCAGCTTGTTGCTGGCGTAGCATGGTGGCTGCTTGCACAAGTGGTTTATTACCATATTCCTGTGATGCTTCATCGCACCATTGAGCTAATTGTTCTGCTGGTAGTTCATTATTCATTTCAACCCCCATTGTTCGATAGGTTTCTTAATACCACAATCACCATAGCTTTTACCTACACCCAATTCACAAGTAAGAGGAAGGGTTTTCGCCCACTCCGGCCGCCACTTCAAGCACTCATCTATGTAGCGCATAGCCTCCTCTTGTTCCTCTTCTTTCACAACTGCCATCACCGCATCATGTACGGTCAATGCTACTCTGTATTTCTTCGCTATCCTAAGCATCTGCTCCCCGATAATGCAACGAGCCACAGCCTGACAGATATTCTCTACTACCTTACCGCCATAAATCTTAATGCGACCACGACGACTCTTATATGTATAGCCGTCATCGCCCTCTTGTAAGTCAGGGTAGTTTAGATATAGTCCTGATGGTAATAAGAAACCTGATGCCGTGACCGATAATGCCTGTGGCTGGTGACCAACCGACGTAGTCTTGCCCTGTCTGATGGCATCCAAGGAATTATTAGCTTCTTTCCAAAGTCTAGGGATATGGGGATAGGTTTGTCGATAGACCGCAATGATGCGTGCCGCCTCCTCATCCGCAATTTCCACGCCAAAAGTCTTGAGTTGGATTCCAAATTTAGTACTTCCCATACCATAACCCGCACCAAGGATTGTCGTCTTCCCCACGAACCTTTCGCCCGAGTCGATTTCTGTTTCCGCCTTGCCGTAGATAGCAGACGCCATGATCTTGTATACATCTTCTTTCCTTTCAAACGCATCGACTAAATCGTTTTGTCCTGATAGCCATGCTACAGTACGAGCCTCAATCTGTGAGGAGTCGGCGTCAATTAAAACAAATCCTTTAGGGGCAGAAATAGAATCTTTGAGGCTAGACTTACGAGGTAAGTTTTGGAGGTTAAGCTTGTCATCACCGCCCCAACGCCCCGTATGAGCAGCATAATAACGAAGAGGTACAGGCATAGAACCTCTAAGCGAGATATTAATAAATCGCTGGGTTCGAGTTTCTTCAAGAGTCGACTTAGTACCGAGTCTTGCGGCAACAATCGCTTGGACTCTGAGGTCGGGGTGTTCTGCAAGGGCTTTGAATTCTTCATCTGTTTTGGCAAACGCATAGGTGACCTTTCCAGTTGTCGGACTTTCTTTCATAGGTGGTTCTACACCCATAGTAATAAGTAGTTCGGCTAGCTTAATGTTAGACATGAGTGTTTCTTTATTAGCTAAGCATGCCTCTAATAGCTTCTCCTTCTTGGTCTGCACTTGCATTAGGTGTTGCTCTAACAATGGGGTATTTAACTGAAGTGTTGGTTCAGAAAACATCTTAATCGTGAGGCTAATGAGTTGTAGTTCCGATTTAGAAAAGCGTTGTACAAGAATCATAAACAGCTTATAGGTTAATTCCACGTCATTCTTGCAATACCCAGCATAAGCGTGAAGTTCCTGCTTGCTAAAATCTGCACGTCGTTTACCGAGGGCGTCAAGAACTTCTGTGCCTTTTCTCCCCAAAGAGTATCGCTCCACCAACTTAGCGAGAGAGTTTCCAACTTCAAGACCGTCTGTTGCACGAGCCATTGCAAGTGTGTCAAGCCAAGCCATCGGTTTAATATCAAACCGCCAAGTGAGAATAGCACCGTCAAACATAGCATTATGGGCAAGAGCAAAAGAATTAGCCCAGTCAAAGCCACGCAAAAACTCAGCCACCTCATCGTGACTACCGCTAAACCATGTAGCGTCATTATCGTTCTCCTTTACTGATACGCCTATTACTTCAAACAAATCCGAACGAACATACTCCTCAGTCGTTGACTTCGTTAAGCTAAAGTCCCGACTGTAATATGTTTCAAAGTCTATCGTGATGATATTCATAGGTAATTAAATAGCTTTCCGAATAAAGTCTTATGTTCTTTCTGCTTTTCTACTTCTCTCTTTAGTGCTTCTATATGGGCTTTCATATGCTCATCATGCTCTAGACTAATAGAACTTGCGGATCTAGCTTCATAAAATTCCATGAAAAGTTTGTTTATTAGCATATTATGACCCCAGCTTCCACCGTTGCTTATAGTTCCTGTTACTGCATTAGTATTTAAAGAGAGTGGCTGGGTCCGTATAGCCCCAATCGTAGCGTTCGGATGACTTATGTTGTTTAGTGTCACTCCGTCCTTCGACTTTGGGTCAACAAGTTCCTCCATAACCTTCTCGGTAAAGCGTTGTTGCATTAGTGTATTGACGCCATCATCAAGGGCTTTGCAGTCTTCGGGGTTTAAAAACATTTTGTGGGATTGTATTAAAGCGTTCCATTTCCCTTCCGTAAACTCCTCAGGGTTTGTTTTCATTCTTTCAATTAGCATAGCTACGCCGTCATTCATGTCGTTTCCTTTCTTGTAACTGGTGGGATATCAGCATCGGTCATCGTCATCAAAACCAAAGTCAAACCGATTAAAATAAGATTCAAAAAAGCTAATGTTTTCTTCGTTCGCTACAAAGGCATGACCGCCAGCAGTCATAATATTTTTGAGTTCTCGTTGTTGTAATGCAGTCGGCTTGTTGTTTCCAGCCTTACATTCGATAGCTACGAACTGCCCACGAAAGCACGCTATAATATCAGGCACGCCCGAGCGACCATAGCCATGCGTAGCTGGAAAAAAGTAGTAGATACTATGCTTTTTAAGTATCTTAACTACTGCGTCTTTTACTTTAGACTCAGGGGTTGCCATTGGTTTTATCTTTCGGTGAAACTATTATTATTGACATAGTATACCACACCAAAAATAACATAGCAAATTAATTTATAGGGGGTTTCCCTAAGGACATTCTTAGCACTACCTAAGTTTGTCCAATAAAAAAGCCACCCGAAGGTGGCTTAGTTTTGGAGGATGAATATGGATACATATTCGCTAGGTAAGGCAGATTACATCCTAGTATGTTAATCAGGTAATCCCAGTTGGTTTGCATCTGCCATACATTCCAACCACCCTCACGAAAGGATTAACTATGAAGTCAACCTGACCATAGTATACCTCATTGCATTACATAATAAAAGTTATCAGCTAGTTTAACCCCAATGCTACCCACAGGATCATTCGCCTCTAATACCTTAAACATAGCAAACTTAGACTGAATAGCCTCAGGCAAATCGTCAAACGAATTAACCTTACCAACGGTGTCGGTAGCGTAGCTATATACAACTAGAGTGTTATCCATATTAGTTCTAATGCCATACCCTCGATTAGCGTTTATAGCATCAAAAAGTTCTTGGCTATTTATAAACTTTTCACAACGCTTATCGTGTTCTTTAGTATCTTTAACAGTTACTGGATGTACAGGCATCTTGGCAAACAAGTCACCATTTTTCCTAGCGTTAAAAGCTACGACGGCATAGTGGCATAGTTCAGCATCTTGCTCAAAGTTCCAACGCAAATAACTACGAGCCTGATCCAGCATAGTGTTAACCTGATTCTTAACCATGCTCTTGATAAGAGTCTTTAACTCGTCGTCTTGTCTTGGGTTAAATGCTTTCTTAGCCTCACGCAACGCAGTCTTCGGGTCAATCGTTGTAGTTCCATTCTGCCGGCCACGCCCTTTGCTGATGCGAAAACACTCGACTAGGTAAGCCCTTTCTTTGCTACCACCACGCCATCTGTCGATGATGCCAATATCCCCGAGGTATTCCCCCGCACCATAAACTCTAATGCGATATAGTTGCTTCTCTATCTTTAAGTCGCCGTTAGCATCCTTAGTTCGCTCATTAGAGATACACATATCGTCGACATCATAAGTTAGCAATGGCTTGGCTAATGCTACATCGGTTAAGAAACTTTCCAATCCGTCAAGGTATTTAATGTCGGAACGATACTCAGCCTTCAATTTGTCTCTATTTACCACAATCATCTTCTTCTCCTTTAATAACAACTTTAACTTTCTTAATAAATAATGCATGAAGGAATGGGTTGCGCTCCTCCACCATTGCATATTTCTCTTCGATAGGAATGTCTTGTTTAAGCAATGCGGTTAGCGAGTTCTTGTTCGCCTCCGCTATTAACTTAGTCCTATTGCGTGCTTTATAACTTCGCATACTTCCTCCTTAAAAAGAAAACTTACTGAGAATTGCATCGACCTTGCTCTTAACACCCATGCGAATAGCCTCGCTGTCTTTGAGGTCGTCGGCATTGTGACCACCGATTGCTCTCTCGAGGTCCTTGCGTGCCATCTCCATGCTAGCGTCGCCTGTGAGGTTAAAGTGTTTCAGGAGTTCTACTAACTCGACACCATGCTCTATTACTGTGTCGTGGATTCGTTTTCGTTGAGACACTTGAACAATCTGTCCATCTACTTCTTTCTCCACTACTTCATCAGCCAAGCGGTCAGACATACGGGTCAAGCAACCATGTAATCTATCCCATGCATCTTTCATAGCATTACCTAGTCGCTCGTTGTAAGCATCTTCACATGACTTAACAAGTTCGGCTTTCGCTTCCTCACCAATGTCTACTCTGAAATCTCCAGCCATCGGGACAGGCAAGTAGTTAACCGAGAATTTGAATTTCGCTGGGATCTTCTCGACCTCGGGATATTCGCTTCGGTCAAACAAATCACCTAACTGAAATGCGGCGGCACTTACCAGATTCGGATACGCTACGACGAACTTATCCACTAGCGCCATGTAGTTTGCCTCCAGAGTGTTGAGTTGCTCCTTATACTCTAGAAACCTACCCATAGGTAATAGACGCAAGCCGTTATCCGACCAAGGCAATGTCTGACTTAGATGCCATGCACGAGCCTGTGCCGCATACTTCGTTATGGTATCCAAGAACCCTGTGCCAGCTAATAGGTTCTTGTTATAGTTACCCGCTTTGGTCTTGGTAGAGTTGGTGATATCTACTTGAGCCGAGGCACGCTTGTCTAACTTCCTAGCACTCCAACCACTAATGCTAAGTTCTACCAACATTGCAGAAGATGCAATGGAAATACTATTTTCTTGGTTCATAATCATTCCTATCGTTAAGGACATTCTTAGTTCTACCTAAGTTTGTCCATCTAAAAAGTTTAAGCCTTTGGCTACTTCGTTTGCCTCTTGCTTAGTTAAGTTATCTACTACCACTACTTCTTCCTGTGTTTGATGCAGAAATCTAGGCACATTGAGTTTGGCGCAAGCTGTGTAATGAATCATTACTTTCATACCCCAACTGTTAGGGTCATATACACCAAGCTTTTGCACAAACACGCACCAATTCTTGGCATACTGCCTATCGACTACCTTTTTAGGGTCGCCTTTAGGTTTCTGCCACCACGGTTTTTTATCATTCCACATGAACCACCTTTCCTGATACTTGAGAACTATTAAAGCGCTCGTTACCTTTGATGCACCATAGAATAGGCTTGCCTATCTCCCAATCGTTTGGGTTCTGCGTTCCGATGTATCCATCAGTTAGCATGATGACACACTCAGGGTCTAATGCTTCTTTCTTCATATACTTAGGCACACAAGCTGGCTCTGTTCCGCCACCGCCCGCTGGTTTAGTTGATTCTGTAAGACCAGCTAGGTCGTTGCCTTGCCATACTTCGTGAGATGCCACATGGGTGTCCCAATAAAGTAAGTCAATTTTCTCAGGCGCAACTTCATCACAAATGGATTTGACCTCACCCAAGAACCCCGCCAGTTCCTCCCCACCAATAGAACCTGAGGTGTCGATACCAATTAAGATACCGCCAACCTTCTCATCATAAGATGATGGCATGATGATGTCGCAACCGATATAGCGTTTATGCAACCGACGCCAAGTCGTTTGGTCTTTACCCTGAGTAGAAGTCTTAACGAAATCACGCAAGGCTTCTCGCCAGTCAACCTTAGGAGTTAAGAGGTCTTGCATTTCTTTAGAAACCTTACCACCCATCTTGCCCGCCAAGATACCGCCTTGTCGCAATGCTCGCTCGATCTCGTTAGTAATCGCTTCTTGTTCCTCAGGTGTTGCTTCCTGTGCGCCTTCCCAGTCATGGTCATCTATACCTTGACCACCGCCACCACCGCCACCGCCATGCTCTTCCTCTAGCAATCTAAAGACTTGAGCCGCATCCATACCACGATACTTCTCGTCGATAAGTCCCATCACATTGCCGTCGGCGTCGACAGGCATCTCAGTATCACGACCATCAGGGTCATAGTCACGGATTTGTAGATTGATAACATAGTCACAAGCCGCATTAGCTAACTGTGCGTTCTTCTTGTGCAAGTTTGTCCATACCACCAAGTGACGATAAGCCTTGTGCATATTCTCGTGCAATATAACGAAAGCCAAAGCCTTGTCGCTCAAACTATCCACGAACCCACGACCATAGGTTACATCAACCCCATTGGTCTTAGCACTAGGACACTCATCATCTACCGACACCTTGCCCACCATGAACAACCCCGAGAACAAACAAAAATTGGGGTGCTTCATTAGCTGAACATGGGTGCGTTCGATGCGCTGTTCTGCTGTTAACTTACTCATACTTTCTCCTGTAAACGGATTGAACCTTCTTCTTCATCAACGATTACTTCAGCCTCACCATGATACAAGGCATACAACCCTTGCATCATGGCTCGTTTTTGCATGACCATCTCTGCCTTTGCCTTCAACCAGAGAGTTGACACCAACACAATAACAACGAATAGGAACAAATCTGCGTAGGTAATCTCAATCATTTACAACTCCTCTTCTGTGTGCGGGCATATGCCCTAATGCCATTAAGTAACCATCTAAATACATAGACAGATTTATTTTCAAAGCCTCTTCTTGAGGCAACCCTGTCTGCACCGCTAACTTCATCAGTTCAAGGTTATTCCTTTTCGCTTCGGCTTTGATACGACTATGCTCACGCATTGCATCTACAATTTCTTTCATTCTTCTTCCTCGTTATCACAAAGCATTTCTTCAATTCTATGTAGTCGGTTCATTACATCTTGCAATGCATACAACACCAACTCCCTTATGTCTTTCGGTAAATCTTCCATGCTATCTCCTTAGAATAGGTATTGGTTCTCACGCATCCATGTCGTGAATGATTGGCTTGTTAAGAACAATTTTTTCTTGTCGTCGTTCTTCATGCCTGTTAAGCAGAACACCGATTGCAATTCCTTTGGAGTTCGCTTGAGGTATTCAAAGAACTTACTAATAGATTCCCTATCAACCTTTTGCACCGCAGAGAAAGCTAGCAAGCACAATGCGGCGGGTGAGTTAGGCACAATCGCAGTCTGTGGACTCTTAAGAATATCAGCCCAAGTTGGTAGCGAGTCGGCGACTTCCACATAAGACATCAAATCCCGAGCCGCAGGAGCACCAATCGTTCCCTCTAGCGCACAAATAGTTGCGTTGGTAGTTACTCCTAAGCGTGCCTTAAGAATTGCTGATGCTCTAGCAAGAGAGCGAGGAGAAACAAAAGACTTCTGTGCTTCCTTAGGGTTAAAGATATACTTATTCCCCGCCTGTGCGCCATCGAGATATGAAGCCAAGCAATGAGGAGTTTCCTTAACCCATGCTAGAACCTCAGGAGCAATGTCATTATCCACCGCCCATGCACCCCAAGAATCAGGATCAATAGAGCCATCAGGATTCAAACCCGCATGAGGTTTCTTAACTTGCACGACAGTCACACGATTACGAGAGTGAGCCATCATGTTATCGCCTACCCCGTCGCCTGAGTAATTACCTGCCGTTACGACAATATCTTTCTCGTGCAATGGGATACCCATAATCATTCGTGGTTCGTTAAGCATAGGATGAAGCATATTCTTAACTGCGTTGTGTGCTTTAGTGAACTCGTCGATGAAGATTACCTTTGGCTCATTAACATGAAATCCCCATTGCTCGTTGGGATAGATACGCGTTGTCTTAGTAGCATGGTCAGGGATTGGAATACCTAATTCGCCTAGTTCGATGTTCGGTGCATCAATATAGATACCTTTGAAGCCTGTGCGACGCACGATGTTCTTAAACATTGAGGTCTTGCCTACACCTGGCTCACCAACTAAGTGAACTGTTCCGTTAGCACCAATAGAGAGGATAAGGTTCTCTGCTTCTACTAGAGTTGCTACTTTATTCAAAAATACTTCAGACATGGTTACTTCCTTCCGTTGTTGTGGACATTCTTAGGTCTTGCTAAGTTTGTCCGTTGGGTTAACTACTATTAAACTAAAAAATACTTTGCGTTGCGGTCAGTAAATGCTTCACCTATTGGCATAGGAGTTGCTCTAAATACTTCTTTATTATGGTGATTCCTTATTAACTCGATGAAATGCGCCTCAAACTCTTGGGGCATACAACGCTGTCCCCAGCCCGATATAGACTTCGCACAAAGTAATGCTAAGTTATAGGCTAGTTCTAAGTTCATACTGCCCTCATCAATAAATTCACCAACCTTAGTCATAAAGAAATTCCTATTTCGCTTGGCTTCCTCTCTGTGATACCCATACGAAATCATGTGTGGACTTGCCCACTTGTTAAAGACTCTCTTATTCTCTTCCTCGTTGTAGTCAAACTTATTGTCGATGAGTAGCATATTCTTGCCATACTCAACAAATGGTGCGTAGTATTTTTTTAGATGATTCATTTCTTTTCTGTTCGCTGAGTATTTATGCTCTTGTATTGGATGAGCTGGCTCATATACATCACACATTCCTCTAGCATAGGTTTGGACTTGGCGACCAGTATTAACTAACACGAGCCTATCTTTAGTCTTACCCTTGAGTAAAAACCTTTTCTGTTCCTTATTAGTGAAATACCACTTGCCACTCCACGATTCGATGAACCCCAAATCTTGGATGGTGTAATTTATAAATGCGTGACTCGTCGGCGACTGCCAACCACCAGTTCCTATCGCAATATCGCCATTGGGATACCACTCAACCATATCCGTGTTATACAGATTAGCAGAGTAAGTCTTCTGCCACGCACCTAGACAACCATCGTCAACCACTCGCATATTCTCTTTGATAAGATAGTGCGTATAGCGTCGGTTTAAACCCAATGGTTTAGTTTCTTTGCTACGACCACGAATAGGAGTCACCCAGTTAAAGTGTTCCTGTGCTTGCTGATAAGTAGATAGTGGTTTTAATCTACCGCAATTTCCATAACCCCAACCCATATTAACCTCCAAAGAAATAGTAAAGAACTAAGCCGATTGCAATAAATGCCCAACCGACCATGATGAACCCATAAACTGCACCGAGCAAGAACTCCCACGCTTCTTGTGTGTCGCTCTTAAATGCCTGAATAGATGATGCATATGTTGCGTTGCGTGTTGCCTCATCCAATGTGCGGGGGACAGGTCTTAAGTTTTTCTCAAGCGAATTCATGTCCATCCTCCTCATCTTCTTCAAACTTATTATTAAAGTCAGTCTCAGCATCGAGAACAGGGTGCTCAAATGCTTCCGCCATTCTCTCGTATACCTCACGCATTTCCTCAGGTGTTTCCCCGCCAATACTTGTCGAGGTGTAGCCACATGGCTGACCCTTGTCGTTGTAGAAAACCTCGCTGATTTCAAAGTAAGGCTCTGCTACTGCTTGTCCCTCATGCTCGTAACGAGATAGGGTTCTTACTACTCTATTATTCCAATACATATTTACTTCCTTTCGTTGGTTTGTGGACATTCTTAGGGCTTGCTAAGTCTGTCCGATTCTCTTATTAACTTCTCTAATACATCTCTTGCTTGCAATGCTATTAGTCTTACGAGTGATGCGGGTGTCCTTTCTATGTTAATGAGTGATAAGTTGTCAATTAGGGTTTGTAGTTCGCTTCGTTCGCTTGGTGTCATTTGTTCTTATACTGGTAGAGAACCTCAACCGCATCGTCAAGCAAGTCGCCATAGATATTGCGTAGGTCGACGATTTGCATAGCAATTTTTTTACGACTGTCGGCATCGCCATGCTTGTCGTTCAAACCCCAAAAGATTTCTAACAGGGTCGCTTGGTCACGCTCATCGGGAATAAACTCCGACAAGTCTTGGTGTAAATCGTGCATCATGTTCATCACTTCTCTCCTTGTAATGCTTTAAACTTCGCTTTTGCTAGGGCAAGCGATGTATAGCCCTGTGCTACTTCTTCATACTGCGCTAAAGAAAAGGGTTCATCGGGGTGCTCAGTTGCTATTTGCACCAAAGTCTTGAGTCGCCCTTCCATTTCTTCTATGTGCTCAAGCAACTCGCTAATGCGTTGCCCTTTGTAATATTCAGTCAACTTTTCCACCCGCCCTTTCCCAAATACTTAATACGCTTTCTTCGCCAAGCCCAAATGCTTCCACAAACAATTCATAAAGCACAAAGAATTCATCACTACTGTATTTGTCGTAGCGGTGGTTAATTTTTCTCCATGCTTCGTCTGCTCTGCTATTTACATCACTCATCGTTCTGTCTCCTTTCTAAAATATAGTAAGCAATGCCTTCTAAAAACCCATCAAGATATGCGTCACATGCAACCCCTTTGCGGTCTATCTTTACTACTTTGTTACTCTCAGCATATCTAAATGCTTTAGTTAGTCCATCGTCAAACCATTGTCCTCTGTCGTTTTCTTGGACATTCTTAGGTTCTGCTAAGTTTGTCTTACTCATCTCTATCTCCTTTAAATAATCTGTCAGTAAAACCCGCTTCATACCCCTCAAAAAACGCTTGTTGAACTAGGTTGCGCCACGCATGGTAGTCCTCGCTTATTACTTTTGGGTCGCTTGCGGGTGCTTTTAGCCATATGTTTTTATACACATCAGGGTTGTTCGCTTCTAGCTGGTCTATAAACTTGCGCCAGTTGTTGTTCGCTTCAATCATTACGCTCATGTTGTCCTCTTCGGTGGTTCAAACCCAAGTCGCTTGTGCATTGCATACACTCGTTTAACAAAGTCGAGATACTGCTCTTGGGTTCTCGGTGTCCAAGGCACTAGCTTTTTGGTTGGGTTATAGATATATGGGTTGCTCATGTTGTCCTCTTTGGGTTAGTAAAGAATAAGTCTTGCGGGTTGTGGATATATTGATACGCACCTTTGGAATAGGGTATCTGCACGATGTGCTTCTTGCTTTTGGCAATGACATCGCCACACTTTAAGCAAGTTAGTGGTCGGTGTTGGTTGTTTAGAATGTCTGCACGCTCGCCATCAACATAGGTGTCGCAGTCTTTGGCAATATTAGCTACGCAGAAATAGCGGTGTGATTCATGGCTTGCTAGTCGCTTCATGTTTATATCCTTTTGCTGTGGACATTCTTAGGTGTTGCTAAGTTTGTCCTGATTGAGTTTGAATTTCTACTTACCCTTCTAGTATACCATAAAGTCTTTACTTTGTCAAGGGGTTGTCCTTCCTAAGGCGTTGATTTGATTGCGTTTTGTGGCTCGTTCCTTTTGCGTCGCACGCTTGTCCCGCCAGTTCTCTGTTGTATAGGAACGACATAGCACACCTAAACAAATCCTACATAATAAAAAACCCCGCATATAGCGGGGTCAGAGTGAAGCGGGTTTGGTTTAGATTATGCCCATGTTCTCGCAGATTGTATATAAGTCTAGGTATGACTGATCTTTTGCCCATGCGGTCAGGTCTTTAACCAACTGCGCCTTTTGCTCGGCTTCTTCCTTGTTCGCTTCTTTATAGAGCATCTCGGCTTGCTTGGTATATTTCTTGGCTTGCTCGATGTTCTTCAAAGTAGGATTAGATAACAAGTTTTTGGCTTCGTGCTTTAGCTCGTCAATAGTCATGCCCGCAAATTCTGCCTGTTGTTTCTCTTTTGCCAATGCTCTCTCGTTCGCTTTGCGAACTGCATCTGCCGATTCTGTCTTTTTAGGCTTATCAATACCTAATTTTTTGCTAAAGGTATTCCAACGCACATTTAATGCATTGTCGGTGATGTCGGGCTTTGCTTCAGAGATTGCTTCGATAAACAACAAACGACCCATTTCGTATTGATCAAAAGTCGGGTTTAAACCGATGATGCGTTGATAGGTCAAAACGGCTTGCTCGGCAGATTCTTCAGATTCAAAGAAGTTTACGGCAGATGCCTTGATTGATGCAGTTTGTTGCTCGTCAAATGCATAGAGCATTTCTTGGGTTTTAATGGTAGTTTTCATAGTGTGTTTTAAATCCTCTTAAGTTTGGTTTGGTTTACTGGACATTCTTAGCACTACCTAAGTTTGTCCGCTTTTTACTGCTTACTGCCTTTTAATCTTTACTACCCTTGTAGTATAACAGAGAATCATTACAATGTCAAGTGTTTGTCCTACAATGTTTTAGGTATTGTTCTATAATAGGGTTTTAAGGAGATTTACACATGAAAAAGAAAAAAGCAGATTTTGTTTACATTACTATTGATGGAGTAAAAGGAACTCTAGCGTATTGGGCGAGGTTTTATGGTATGGAATATTCTCTGTTTAGATCACGATATTTAGCGGGTATGCGTGGTGATGCTTTGTTCGCTAAGAAATACCAAACTAGGAATGTTCGAAAAACCGACTAATTGTTCCGATTTGTTCGCTTCGTTGGAACATTACAAAACCCTTATACTTATTAGGTTAGAAGGTCATTTATTAGTATATTGTTATAATGTTATAATGTTATTTTATTTATATATCGAGCTTAAAAAATCTATTTCTTGCACTATGCGAGACGGATCAAGCGAACGAAATTTTTGGAAAACTGGAAGTAGATTTTCGAGTGTAACATTAGAACATTGCGAACATTACTTATAAATCAATAACTTAGCAGGAACATTGCTTAGAACAAAGCGAATAAAACGGAACATTGCATTGCGAGGACAAACTTAGCCAACACCTAATAATGTCCGAGTTCGCTTTGCGTGTGATGCCGACTGCGTTCGCATGGCGAACATGGCTAATGCGTCGCTTACAACCAGTTCCCTAATAAAATAAAAAACCCAGCCTAAGCTGGGCTGGATAAAACAAGCTGGGGTTGCCCCCAGCTCTTACTACATTATGGAGATATCAACCTCGCCATTGAGGATAGCTCTACAATGCTCTAGCGTCATCTCATCTAGGCATTCTTTGGTTAAACTAATAACTACCTTCTGTAATTCGCTGATACCGTCCATGCGATCCTTCATGGCTTCTTTTCGCTTAGCCTCTACAGCCTTCTGTACTTTTGTGGCTTTTTTGATATTCTCAAGACTAGGGTTTTGGGTAAGCATTGCAACCTCTTCAACCAACTCTTCGATTGGCTTAGCCTTGAGCATTTCCATTTCCACAGCCGCTTTGCCTCTTTGCTCAGCCTTGACTTGACCTGCTTTGGATGGCTTAACTGGCTTAACGATATCGTATTGAGTCTTGAGATCGCTAGTAAAACTGTGCCACGCTACTGATACCTTATTATCCTCAGGAGCACAACGCTTAGCCTGAGCATACCCAACCTTCCAGCAAGTAGAGCCCTCAGTCCAAGCGTCATAGCTGATATCGCCATCAACCAGCACAGCATGATAAAACGATAGCAAGGCTTCATCCCGTTGTCCATCAATGTCAGCACATGCTGAGCCAATAGAGATAAAGCCCGCTTTAGTTAATTCTGTAGTAATGTATGACATGGTAAATCCTTTCTAAGTTATGTACCGACTTGGTACGCTTTGAATATAACCGAGTATGCGAGATAAACTCTTGACCTAGATCAAGAAAACCAAAACTAATTTAGACTATCTTAGCCCCAGCTCAGAATGTCATGCCAGCCAGCCAACCCCACCATACCCCCACCAACCCGATTCGCTTAGATGGTACCTACTGCAATACATACACAGTGTTTTGCACAGTAGATATATCAAAAATAAAATCGGCAATAAGTACCCCCATGCCTCTTTATAGTGCATACCCCCCGGGGGGTATATAAAAAATTTGAAAACCACCTCTAAAAAATAACGCTGTAACTATATGATTTTAAAAAGAAAACCCGTGCAAACATGTGACATCGACAGGCATAAAATTGATACCTATAGGTATCAAAACAACAAAGCAATTCCAACCTATAGGTATAAAAAAGTTTCCCGAACGGGAAGAATTGATGAAAAAGTAGGCAAATGTAGGAAAATATTCCCGAACGGGGTATTTTATAAGAAAAAGAAATGACTCATTAATGAGTCCGTAACCCACTTAAAGCCTTATTTATAAGTCAACCAAACTGCTAATAGGCCGCACAATGTGTATAAAATGTCGACAAAAATGTACATATCGCCAGAACATGTCTACAAAGCTGCAAATACTATACATATCAAAAACTGCCTAGTAACAATGTTGCAGCGCAGCAAATTGTGTAATATACTACACAAAATTAACCCCTATTAGGAGAACACAATGTTCGATTTCAAAGACGCAGAAAAGAAGTTTCAAGATTTAGCTAAGCAAGTTCAACAACTTAACGAGTTCTGGGTAAATGCAGTAATCTCCAGCCTCAAGCAGTTCACTAAGTAATATCAGGGGGCTAAGGCCCCCACCCCCATGCTTTGTTACCAGGCTATATAGACTAGCCCATTCTCTAGAAGTACCCCCCATAAGTCGTTTACCTCCCACACCCCCACCTATATAATTTAGTTTCACGAGAGGGGGGACGATGCATGAAGTTCACAGTAAGAAAAGTCGATATAAGAAACCCAGCAATTCAGAATCTGTTGCTATTTCTTCAGAGAAAGATTTTGCCGGAAGACCAACCGTACACTCCGGATCGTGGGCATTGGTGGATAGCTTATGCAGAATGTGGGAAGCCCATAGGTTTTGCGGGTCTGGTACGCTCGATCAAATGGACAGATACAGGTTACTTATGTAGGGCAGGTGTAATGGATGGCTTTACAGGTCATGGACTGCAGCTGCGTATGATTAAAGTTCGCCTTGCGCAAGCTAAGAAGTTAGGCTGGGCGTGGTGCATTACAGACACGACAAATAATCCAGCTAGTGCAAATTCTTTAATCAACGCCGGGTTTAAGATGTATACTCCGGGGAAACCGTGGTCCTTCCGTAACGCATGCTATTGGAAAAGAAAGCTAGATCCTGATGCCGTACAAAGACGAGAGTACAAGAAAAAAGAAACACAAGGAATACAGCCGTAAGCACTACTTAAAAAACCAAGAAGAAATAATACAAAAAAATAAAGCAAGCAAAGCACAACAAAAAGAAACATGGTCAGAGTTTAAGCGAGGCCTTAAATGCACTAAGTGTGGGTTTGACCATATAGCTGCACTAGACTTTCACCACGAAGACCCAAGCACTAAAGAGTACAACGTTAATCGACTAGTCTCTAATAAGCAGTTCACAAAAGCATACGAAGAAATTAAAAAATGCATAGTCCTATGCGCTAACTGCCACCGAATACACCATTACGAAGAAAAAGCTGGTATTATTAGCTCATCATAACTAACCAGCAACCAAACATGCCGGTAAATGTAGAACCGACCAAAGACGTTCCACAACCAGAACACTACGCTAGAGACGAGGTGGCTCAGTCACATTCAGACAATCTACGCGTTAAAGCTAATACTGCTCTTATTCTTAAAGAACTTGGTGCCACAATAGAGGTAACTGAGGAAGAACGTGCTGAAGCAATGGAGTTATTCAAACAAATTGACGGTGAAGACCCATCAAAACCCAAACAGAAAAAAGAAGTTGCTGCTGCGTCAACCCCTGGGGTTGCTTATGCGTTAGCAGGGTATATATCTCACTACGATAAACAAGTAATTGCAGATAAAGTACAGCTTCGTAATATTGCTGTGAACCGCTTGCTCGAAATGAGCCAAGAAGAAGACTTAAAAATAGCTATTAAAGCGGTCGAATTGCTCGGAAAAGCCTCAGATTTGTTCACAGAACACCAAGAAATCACCATTACACACAAAAATAGCCTTGAATTGCAAGAAGGAATCAGGGAAAAGATACGTTTGCTTATGCAAATGAACACAATTGATGTAACTCCTACCTCAGAACGCCTAACAAATGCATTAGATGACGACAGCACCCAAGAAACTGAGTAACTCGGAGCTAAAAGCTCTGGAAAACAACCTTAGTAAGCTAAACGAAGGCCAACTAAGGGCCCTTTATGCACAATTATCTGAGACAGTAGAGTCTAAGGAAGTAGAAAACTGCCAGGAAAACTTTATGGATTTCGCTCATAAGGTATGGCCTGGGTTTATTGACGGTGCACATCATCAAGAGATGGCACGAGCTTTTGAAAGAGTTGCAAATGGAGAAATTAAAAGGCTTATTATCAATATGCCGCCTCGTCATACTAAATCTGAGTTCGCTTCTTATCTATTACCCGCTTGGTTTCTTGGTAAGTTTCCAAAAAAGAAGATTATCGAGACAGCACATACAGCAGAGTTGGCGGTCGGGTTTGGTAGAAAAGTGCGTAACTTGGTTGATTCAGACGTATATAAGTCCATATTCCCGGGCGTGGGGCTCCAGTCTGATTCTAAAGCTGCTGGCCGGTGGGCGACTAACCAAGGTGGAGACTATTTTGCTATCGGTGTGGGAGGAGCAGTTACGGGTAAGGGCGCGGATATCCTCATTATTGATGACCCACATTCAGAACAAGAAGCAACACTAGCAGAGTCAAACCCCGAGGTTTACGATAAAACTTACGAGTGGTATACCTCTGGGCCTCGCCAACGTCTACAACCAGGCGGCGCTATTATTATAGTGATGACCCGTTGGTCTAAGAAAGATCTGACTGGGCAAGTAGTAAAGGCTGCCTCTGCACGTAGTGGCGAACAATGGGAAGTAATTGAGTTCCCGGCTATCCTACCGGACGATAAACCACTATGGCCTGAGTTTTGGAAACTAGAAGAACTTTTAGCACTGCGTAATGAATTGCCTAATGGTAAGTGGATGGCGCAGTATATGCAGTCGCCTACCTCAGATGTGTCTGCTATTGTCAAACGAGAGTGGTGGAAGATATGGGAACACGACACCCCGCCGCCATGCGAATTTATCATACAGAGCTGGGACACAGCTTTTCTAAAGACTCAACGCTCAGACTACAGTGCTTGTACTACTTGGGGAGTATTTTATAACGATGAAAGACGGGGCCAAAACGTGGTTCCTGTAGCTAGTATCATCCTTCTAAACTCGTTCAAGCAGCGTATGGAGTTCCCAGAACTAAAGCAAACAGCACTAGAACACTATAAAGAATGGGAACCAGATGCGTTAATCGTCGAGGCAAAAGCTTCCGGTGCGCCTCTAGTATTTGAATTGCGGGCGATGGGTATTCCAGTTCAAGAGTACACTCCTAGTAAAGGCAATGATAAAATAGCCAGATTGAATGCTGTAGCAGATATGTTCGCTTCGGGAAGAGTTTGGGTGCCCGCTACACATTGGGCAGAAGAATTAGTGGAAGATGTGGCAAGTTTTCCGTCTGGGGAGCACGATGACTTAGTGGATTCGATGACCCAGGCATTGTTGCGCTTTCGTAGAGGGGGCTTCGTTCGCTTAGATTCCGATGAGGAAGATGAGCCACTGCAGTTCAGGTCAAGAAGAAATATGGGTTATTACAACGTATGACAACGCAGAAATACATGGGTAGGCACCAGCTAGTTAAAAGACTTGCAGCTCAGGTAGGTAGCGAAGAAATAGCCATTGGTATCCTTAAAAAACGTGGGCAGTTAGAAGCAGATGGAAAGACATTAACAAAAGCGGGTCAGAAACGTGACAACATGACCGCTAAAGAACGTGCAATAGATAGAGCATCAAAAGGATCTGGGCGAACTCCGTCAGAATTTAAGTACGACCCAAAGACAAACAGAGCAACACTTAGGAAATAATTATGGCAATGGAAAAAGGTTTATACGCAGCACCACTAGGAATCAACCAAGCAGCGGAGGAAGAAGAGCCCCTTGAGATTTCGATTGAAGACCCAGAGTCTGTAGACATTGGTATTGGCGGGCAGTCTCTATTGCACATGGAAAAAGATGGTGAAGACGAAGAAGGCTTTGATGATAACTTAGCTGAGTATCTTACAGAAGGCCAGTTGCAGATGTTAGCTGGTGATTTACTTGGCGAATTTGAGGAAGATATATCCTCTCGTAAAGACTGGATTCAGACGTATGTAGATGGTCTACAGTTGTTAGGTATGAACATTGAAGAGCGTATGGAGCCGTGGCCTGGAGCTTGTGGTGTATATCATCCATTGCTTTCCGAGACCCTAGTTAAGTTCCAAGCAGAAACAATTACCAGCATATTCCCTGCATCGGGCCCTGTAAAAACCCAGATCATTGGTAAAGAAACACAAGAGAAAAAAGATGCAGCAACTCGTGTCCAAGATGACATGAACTATCAGTTAACTGATGTAATGGAAGAGTACCGCCCAGAAACAGAGCGAATGTTGTGGGGCTTAGGTCTTTCAGGTAATGCGTTTAAAAAGGTTTACTTTGACCCATCATTGAACCGCCAAGTTAGTATGTTTGTCCCAGCGGAAGACTTAGTTGTGCCGTACGGCGCTTCGAGCCTTGAAACAGCTCCACGGGTAACGCATGTAATGCGCAAGACAGAGAATGAAGTTCGCATATTGCAACACGCAGGTTTTTGGTTAGATATTGATTTACCAGAGCCAGTAGATAGCTTTGATGAAGTAGAGAAGAAAATTGCAGAGAAGATGGGCTTTCGTGCCTCTGTAGATAGCCGCTATAAGATATTAGAGATGATGGTTAACCTCGACCTTGAAGGGTATGAGGACTTAGATGACGAAGGCGAGCCGACTGGTATAGCACTTCCATACATTGTGACAATAGAGAAAGCTACCCAGACGGTTTTAGCTATCCGCAGAAATTGGAGACCAGAAGATGAACTCAAGAAAGCAAGATCGCACTTCGTCCACTACGGGTATATACCTGGTTTTGGCTTCTATTGTTTTGGCCTTATTCATCTTATTGGGGCATTTGCTAAGAGTGGTACTTCTATCTTACGTCAGCTTGTCGACGCCGGATCACTTGCAAACTTGCCAGGTGGCTTTAAGACCCGTGGCTTGCGAGTCAAAGGTGATGACACCCCCATCGCCCCCGGCGAGTTCAGGGACGTAGATGTTCCTAGTGGCACAATGCGTGACAACATCATGCCGTTGCCATACAAAGAGCCAAGTCAAGTATTAGCAGGGTTATTAGATAAGATTATTACAGAAGGTCGTGGTTTTGCAGGCGCAGCTGACTTACAAGTTAGTGATATGTCCGCCCAGGCTCCCGTTGGTACAACTCTAGCAATTCTAGAACGTACGCTGAAAGTTATGTCCGCAGTACAAGCCCGCATCCACTATGCATTGAAGAAGGAGCTCTGTCTTCTGCGCGACATTATTCGTGACTACACCCCTGATGAGTATGAGTATGAGCCAGAGGAAGGTGAGCGCAAAGCTAAACGGTCTGACTATGATTTAGTAGAAGTTATTCCAGTTAGCGACCCTAATGCAGCGACCATGTCACAAAAGGTTGTGCAGTACCAAGCAGTAATGCAGTTAGCACAACAAGCACCACAGTTATATAACCTCCCGTATCTACACCGTCAGATGTTAGAAGTTCTTGGCGTTAAGAATGCAGCTAAGTTAGTTCAGTTACCTGATGACCATAAGCCAGAAGATCCGATCACTGAGAACCAGAACATTTTGATGAGCAAACCTGTCCGTGCGTTTTTATATCAAGACCATCAGGCACACATCATGGTACATAAGTCTGCAATGCAAGACCCTAAGATTGCTCAGCTTATTGGCCAAAACCCACAAGCACAAACCCTTATGGCTGCTATGACTGCGCATATCAATGAGCATATTGCCTATGAGTATCGTAAACAAATGGAAGCCCAGATGGGTGTTGAGTTGCCGTTCCATCCAGATGATGCCCCAGAAGACCAAGGTATGCCTCCAGCTATGGAAGTTCATATCTCTCAACTTGCTGCCCAAGCATCTCAAGTTATTCTTAACCAGAATAAGACAGCAATTGCAGCACAACAAGCTCAGCAAGCAGCGCAAGATCCGATTGTCCAAATGCAACAACAAGAACTCGCTATTAAGAAGCTTGATGCTGAAACTAAGCAGAAGAAGATGATTGCTGATGCCTCTGCTAAAGCTGACCAGATTGAACTTGAACGTGCCCGTATCCAGTCTCAAGAAAAGATTGCTGGTATGAATATTGGAGCAAAAGTCCAGAACGATAAGGCTAATTTAGCAGCAAGACAGGCAACAGATGGCCTAAGAATTGGTGTAGATGTAGCTAAAGCTAAGGATCAAATTGCAGCACAAACCCATCAAGCAAGGCTCACACACGAGCAAGCAATAGCGCAAATGGAAGCACAAAAACGTAATCAAACCCCAAAAGGTAAAGAATAATGGATCTAAACGAGTATTACCTCAAAGAACTAAAGGAACGTATGGAGATGCTTCAAAAAGCATTAGCCCGTGGCGCCTGTACAGACTTTGCGGAATATAGGTACACATGTGGACAGATTCGAGGTCTAGAAGCTGCATGTGCAATCATTGAAGACCTCGCAAAACAATTGGAGCACTCAGATGACTGAAATCCTTATCGGCTCAAACCCCGATAATCCAGAAATAGTAGGTTCAGTAAAATTTCAAGCAACAGACGATGAAAAAGCCCGACAAGTACCGACACCATCAGGTTATCGCATTATGTGCGCTATTCCCGAAGTGGAAAAGGAATTTGAAAGCGGCATTCTAAAAGCAGATCAAACCATGAGCTTCGAAGAAAAGCTGGCAACAGTTCTATTCGTAGTATCGCTTGGTCCAGACTGCTACTCTGATAAAGAGCGTTTCCCCTCAGGTCCGTGGTGTAAACAAGGTGATTTTGTATTGGTCAGACCCAATGCTGGTACACGCCTACTTATTCATGGCCGTGAGTTTCGTATGATTAATGATGATTCCGTAGAGGCCGTAGTACAAGACCCACGCGGCATCAAACGTGCAAATTAAGGAGCCCCAAATGGCTGAGCAAGAATTTAAGTTTCCCGATGAAATTGATAACGAAGAGTTAGATATTGAAATTGAAATCGAAGACGATACACCCCCAGAAGACCGCAATCGGCAACCAATGCCTAAAGAAATTGTGGAAAAGCTGGAAAAAGAAGACCCAGCAGAAGAAGAATTAGACCCTAAAGCTCAAAAAGAACGCCTAGCGCAATATAAAAAGGTATGGAACGATGAGCGTAGAGCCAAAGAAGCAGCCCTTAGAGAGCAGCAAGAAGCTATTAATTTAGCTAAAAAAGCACTCGATGAGAACAAAAGGCTCCGTGCAACCCTCTCTACAGGCGAAAAATCCTATATTGAGACTGTACAAAGCTCTGCTAACCTTGAGCTACAAAATGCCCAACGTGCTTACAAAGACGCATTGGAGAGTGGAGATGCTAACTTAATCGTCGAAGCACAGACACAACTCAATGAAGCATCTTATAAGACACAGCAGGCTCGGCAGTTTAGACCTAGTGCTTTACAAGAATTTGAAAACGATGTAACAATAGAGTCAGTGCAAAACACTAAGCCAAAAATTGAGCCTAAAACTCAAGCTTGGTTAGACAATAATCCTTGGTATGGCGCCAAAAAAGCTATGTCCAGTTTTGCTGTTGGTGTGCATGAAGAATTGTTAGACGAGTACGGACAGAACATTGTTGGTACCGACCAATATTTCAAACGCATAGACAAAACTATGCGGGAAAAGTTCCCTGAGTACTTTAGTACTATAGAGGACGAGGCAGAGAGCGAATCAGAGGCCCAAAAACCTACTAGAGCTAAGCCAAAAGTAGTTGTTGCGCCCGCAACTCGAAGTACATCTTCCAAACAAGTAAAACTATCGACCTCAGCGCAAGCGATTGCTAAAAAGCTAGGCTTAACCCCAGAGCAGTATGCCCGTGAACAAATGAAATTGGAGAAACAATAATGGCTAACAACAGAATTACTCGTGAATTAGATACCCGTGTAACACAGGAGCGTCCTAAGCAGTGGACTCCCCCAGAATTACTCCCAGAGCCTGACAAAGAGGCTGGGTATGCGTATCGTTGGATTCGTGTTTCGATGCTAGATAAAGCTGACCCACGCAACGTCTCTTCCAAAATAAGAGAAGGTTGGGAGCCAGTAAGAATCGAAGAACAACCCAAATTTAAACTGTTAACTGATCCTGATAGTCGTTTTAAAGACAATATTGAGATTGGTGGATTATTACTTTGCAAAACTCCAGAAGAGTTATTGGTTCAGCAGCAGGAATATTATGCTAAGCAAACCCAAGCTCAGACAGAAGCTGTAGATAATAATTTAATGCGCCAAAGCGATTCGAGAATGCCTATTTTTAAAGAAAGCAGATCATCGACTAGTTTTGGTAAAGGTAATTAAATAAACTTAGGAGTTTCAAATGGCTTATCCTATCGTTCCAGCACCCTATGGGTACAAGCCGCTTAACTTGATCGGTGGTCAAGTGTTTTCTGGTTCTACACGTAATGTGCAGATTCAGTACAACTATGCTACCGCAATCTTTTTTGGCGACGCGATTAAAGAAGTAAACGGGTTTGTTACCCGCGCATCAATTGCATCCGCAACTACTGCTAACCAAACTACTGGTGTGTTCTTGGGTTGCTACTACACTAGCCCAACAACTAAACAACGTTTATGGTCACAATACTATCCTGGCGGCATCCTTGCTGGCGATATTACTGCAATCATTTCTGATGACCCAGATATCGTTATTAAGGCTGTTATGTGTTCCGCTGGTTCTACTATCGGTTCTGCAGCTCAAGTAATGGTCGGTTCCAACGTTGGTGGTATTACAACTGTTGCTGGTAACACAAACACAGGTGACTCTGCTAACTCAATCTTGGTTCCATCTTCATTGAGCACAGCTACATTGCCTTTCCGCGTTATCGACATCGTTCGTGATACTGCTGTTTCTTTAGGCACTGCTACTTTCGTATCAGGTGCATCTACTACTTTGACTACAAGCGCCCTCCCACAAGCACTCGTATTAGGTACAGATGTAGGCTCTTTAGACTCTGCTGGTCAACTTATCCAAAGCGGTTCATATGTATCTTCTGCAGCTACTGCAGGCGCTACTTCCGTTACCATCAACGCAGCACCAACTGCAGCTTTTGTAGCAAATTCGACATTGGTGTTCACACAGTATCCAGAAGTACTCGTGAAATTTAACTTCGGTTATCACGGTTACTACTCTGCTACTGCAGTTTAATTAAGGAGCTTTTAAATGGCTATTTCACGCGCACAACTACTGAAAGAGTTGCTCCCCGGATTGAATGCATTGTTCGGATTAGAGTATGCTCGCTATGGTGAAGAACACAAAGAAATCTACGAAACAGAGACTTCTGAGCGTTCTTTTGAAGAAGAAACAAAACTGTCTGGATTCTCAGCCGCTCCGGTTAAGAATGAAGGTTCTGCAATTGCTTATGACAATGCACAAGAAGCTTGGACAGCTCGCTACAACCACGAAACTATCGCCCTTGGCTTTAGCTTGACTGAAGAAGCAATCGAAGATAACCTCTACGATTCTTTATCTGCTCGCTATACTAAAGGTCTAGCTCGTGCTATGGCTTATACCAAACAGGTTAAAGCTGCTGCTGTATTAAACAATGGTTTCAATGCCTCCTTTGTTGGTGGTGATGGTCAAACATTGTTCAGCACTGCTCACCCATTGGTAAACGGCGGTACAAACGGTAACACTCCATCTACTCCTGCTGACTTGAATGAAACTGCACTTGAAAATGCTGTTATTCAGATCGCTGCTTGGACTGACGAGCGTGGCCTCTTGATCGCTGCAAAACCACGTAAATTGGTTGTTCCACCAGCATTGCAATTCGTTGCTACTCGTTTGCTCGACACAGAACTCCGTGTTGGTACAAACAACAACGACATCAACGCTATTAAGAACAACGGTTCCGTTCCAGAAGGTTACACAATTAACCACTTCTTGACTGCAACTAATGCATGGTTCTTGACAACTGATGTACCTAACGGTTTGAAGCATTTCGAACGTACACCTCTCCAGAATTCTATGGACGGTGACTTTGATACTGGCAATGTGCGTTATAAGAGCCGTGAGCGTTATAGCTTCGGTTACTCTGACCCACTCGGTATCTACGGTTCATATTAATCCGTAGTTTTAAGCAAACGTAAATAAGTTTGGACCCCGCTCAAAAGGCGGGGTTTTTCCTTTAAATACTTGCACACAGTTTTAAAAAGTAGTATAAATAACACATCTGGGTAATCCACTATTCCACCACTGCCCCAGCAGACAATGCAATGATCGGGATAGTAACTTTTGCATAAGGAGTCCATTATGGGACGTAGTACATTTGAAGGCCCAGTTTTAGCTGGAGATAATCGTTTTGGCCCACAACGTGACGTTGGCCCAGTTTTGTTGTCGCAACAAGCTTTTTTAGACTTTTCTGTAACTTCAGCTAACACTACTAACTACGGTGGCGGTTCAGGTACATTTGTAACTCCAAACGGCATTCCAAATAGGGCTGCTACAATTTGGACACCTCAAGCTGGTGCATATAGCACAAACGGCCCCACTGCTGCTTCTTCACCGACAGCTGATGCTTCTGGCACTATCTATCGTGGTGCTGTTTTCTTATTGCCACAAGGCTCAAATATTACCGACGTTATTGTTGACGTAGGTGTACTTCCAACCGATGGATCAGTTACTGCTAACTCAATCCAACCATATGTTTCTAACAACTTTGCTACTTCTTCTGGCGTATACGCTACTATGGCTGCTATTACTTCAGCTACTCGTGGCACAGCAACTTTTGTAGGTTCACAATTAGTTAGTTCTTTTGGTACATTACAAGACGTACAAAACTTGCAACCTGGTACACAACCTACATGGTTCTCACAAGTTGTTGTTACATTGAAGATTACTAATACTAGTTTAACAACTCCAACATCTGGTCAAATTGCTGTTTCTTTAAAATATGCCCAACAAGATTTGAATATTGGTTCTAGCACTGCTTATCCATACGGTAACTTTGATTAATGACTCAATAGGGGGTTAATATCCCCCTTTTTTAAATAATCTAAGGAGCTAAAATGGGTTTAAATTTATTCAATTTCTTCTCGCCCAATAACCAAACGGGTGCTATGGGGACTCAAACCCCAAGTACTGCTTGGCAAGGTATTGATGGCGCAGCAGAATTTATCGCTCCTCAACGTTTGCGTGACGTTGTTGGTAAGCTAAAAGTATCACAATCGCAAAATATTTATGACGCTGACTTTGAGTACGGCGTTCAGCCCCTGCGTTGGGAGCAGTATATCCAAAACGTATCTGGACAAGCTTATATTGTTCAAAACCCAGGTCTAGGTGGCGTTTCAATGAACATCGGTGGTGGTAATACTCCCGGTGATATTACTATTCGTCAGTCACGTCCTTACCATCGTTATCAGCCTGGTAAGACAATGTACATGGCTTCTAACGTAAACTTTGGCTCTTCTGTTACTGGCCAAACACAACGTGTTGGTATTTTTGATGATTCCAACGGCATTTTCTTTCTGCAAAGCGGCTCTCCAACGCCTACTAATCCGTATGCAATGAGTGTTGTTATTCGTTCTGATGCTTCTGGATTACCAACTGATACAGTTATTGACGCTTCTCAATGGAACGGTAGTAAGCAAATCCGTGATAACTTAGATTGGACTAAAGTCCAAATGATTTGGATGGAGTATGCTTGGTACGGTGCAGGTTCACTTCGTTGGGGTATAACAATGAACGGAGAGCCTTGGGTTCTTCATCAAGTTGGTGTAGGTAATGCTACTATCAATGGTGTTCCGCAAGTTAGACCTTGGAGCCGTACTGGTAACCTCCCTGTTCGCTATGAGCAACGTGATAATGGAAGCAGTGGTGCTTCTTTAATGACTCACTATGGGGTATCTGTTCTTATCGAAGGTGGTATTGATAAGCAACGTGGTTTTACATATTCCTATGGTAATAATGCTAAGACTCAGAATCGTTCAGTTCCAGCTTCAGCAATTCGCTATCCAGCTATGTCATTCCGTATGCGTTCTATGGGCGCAGATATATTTGACCAAACCAATGCCGCAGCTACAGGTGGTACATCACAGACTTTAACTATTAGTGCAGCTACTCCGACTATTAGTTCTATTGTTGGACAATCTAATGGTGGTCAGTCTTTAGTAACATTTTCGTCAGCTCATGGATATGCAGTAACTAACCCAGCAAACGCAAATAGCCCAGCTCAATATGTTACTTTAAGTTCATTTGTTGCTGTTGGGGTATCTGCTACAGGAAACAGTTCATCTGGTTCAATAATAACGCTTGGTAACGTAACACCAGGATTATTTCAAGCTGGACAAGTTTTGTCGGGTACAGGTATTACAGCAGGTTCTACTGTTGTTAAACAATTAACCTCTACTGGTTCTGCTGTTGGTTCACAAGCATATGCAAGTGGTGGTGCAGCAGGTTCTAGTATTGTTACTCTAGCGGCAGGTACTTCATTTACCCCCGGACAATTAATTGCTGGTACAGGTATTGCCCAAGGTACATTTATTACTTTTGTAAATGGTGCAACTATTACTGTTAACCAAGCATTTACAGGGCAAGTATCTGGAACAGTAACATCGTATGCCCCGGGCGGTAATGGCACATACCAAACTAGTGCTACACAAGGCACTTTATCTGGTTCAGTAACAGGTACAACTACTTATCCAGCACAAACTTGGTTAATCCAAAACGTACCAACAACAACAACTATGGTTTTACCAATACAGTTAGCCAATGGTGGTACTATTACAGTCCCCCCAACAGGAACATATTGGGGTGTAAATCAATGGGTGGGTAAGTCTGTTTACTACCAAGCTAGTTTGCCAGCTATTAGTTCTGTTGCGGCTCCTACAACTTCTACTGTTGCAGGTTTGACTGTTTACTCAACTGTTATCACGTTTGCTTCTGCGCATAATTTGAAGACAGGCGAGGTTATTATTATTTCTGGTTCTAATCCAACAGCTTATAATGGTATCTTCTCTGTAACGATCCCAACAACTAACCCAACTACCACTGCGTCTATTACATTTGGTACTACAACTCCGGGTTCTTATGTGTCCAGTGCAAGTGCAGTAAGTCCGTATACAGCTCGCATTACAAGCAATACAACTAGTGCAATTACTTTTGGTGACATCATTACTGGTAATCCAATGCCTAATTCTCCTGCATCTGGAAACTTATATCAGATTGGTTTGATTGACCGTGGTCAATTATTGCCAAATACGTTGTTGTTGAACTCTTCTGCTACTTGTTTGGTTGAGTTAATTGCTTCTACACCTACTAACCAAGTGTCTTTGCAAAATGCAAACTTTGTTGCTTTAAATACATTAGGTTCTTATAACTCGTTTGCTGAGCAAGATTTAAGTTCTATTGCGGTGTCAGGTGGTGAGGTTGTATATGCGTTTTCTACCCCTCCTAATGGTTTGCAACAGCTTGATTTGTCTAACTTCTTTGCTGTATTGACTAACATTAAAGGTAACGTATCTGATATTTTGACGATTGCTGTTACTTCTTCTGCTGGTGCGACAGTTCAGGTTAACGTAGTTTGTCAGGAAGCGATGGCATAACATGGCTACTAAGAAGAAAGGCCCCTCTCTTGCAGTTGGTAGAGGCGAGAAACTTCCGGTTTCTCAGGGGGCCGGACTTACAGCTAAAGGCCGTGCGAAGTATAATAAGGAAACGGGGTCGCATTTAAAGGCTCCGCAACCTGAAGGTGGATCACGTAAAAAGTCGTTCTGTGCAAGAATGTCTGGTATGCCTGGCCCAATGAAAGATGAAAACGGCAAGCCGACACGAAAAGCTGCTAGTTTAAAACGGTGGAAATGCTGATGAGCGATATTGACCCAATTTCAACCGCTAGAGAGCTAGCAACCCACGCTAACGATATTCAGCACTTACAGGCAGATATGGATAAAATGGTTGAAGAAATGAAACAGATTAAAGAAGCTGTTCAAGCTATCCAGAAAACTCTTGTAGAAGCACATGGGGGCTGGAGAATGTTACTTGGTGTTGGCGGTGCTGCTGCACTTATCGGAGCTATTATGGCTAATCTATTTCAAGGTTTTTGGAGCAAATAATGGCTAAAGCACCAAACCCAAACCAAAGCGGATTTGACTTTGGTGATATTGATGAAGTAAACCTTAAAGATAACGCTGAAAAAGCACGTCAAAAAGTAAAAGACTTCTATACATCAGACCCAGAATACGCTAAAAAAGTAGAGCAACGTGAAGAAGCTAAAAAACAAGACGAGACAATGCGTGAGATAGTTAAGGAGAAAGCAGCTAAAAGAGCTGCGGCACAACCTTCTATGATCTCCCCTAGCGGTAATACAACTGCAGCCGGACGTGGTACAGCCTATAAAGGTGGTAGTGGCGGCGGTAGCGGCGAAGGCGCAGCAGCAGAGCTTAAAATGCTAAATAACCCCAAGGCTATGAAAAAAGGTGGCAAAGTGAAAAAGTATGACGGTGGAGGGTCGATACGCATTGATAGGTCTCCGAAATATTCCGATTCTCAAATGGCTTCTGTTAGAGAACAGTTAGACAAAAATGAAAAAGCCGCAAAACCCGAGAACGATAAAAATGTTGCTCGATACAACAAAGCCATGGATGAAGTTACAAAAAGAACCCAACCAAATATGTCTAATATGAACCCCGCTGGCGATACGTTTAAAAAAGGTGGTGTTGCCAAGTGCCCTATTAATGGTATAGCTTTACGAGGTAAAACCCGTGCCAAGCACAAGTGAAAAACAAGCTCGCCTAATGGCGGCAGTAGCCCACAATTTTGCTTTTGCTAAGAAAGTTGGTATCCCCCAATCTGTTGGCAAAGACTTTAATAAAGCCGACAAAGGTAAAAAGTTTGGTACTGGGGGCGGGGTAGGGCAAACTCAAGGTGGCAAAGGAATGATTAACCGCCAAGAGACCCGTGCTGGTAGTGTTTTTGGGCAGAAAAAAGAAGTACCTAACATTAATTTAAACAAGTATATTGGTAAGAAAGAGGGCGGTATGGCTAAGAGCGACATGAAAGAAGATATGAAGGCTGATGTAAAGCAAGATAAAGCCATCGTTAAAAAAGCATTTAAAATGCACGACAAACAAGAACATAAAGCCGGTCCAGGTACTGACTTATCTAAACTTAAAAAAGGTGGTATGGCTATGAAGAAAATGGCAAAAGGTGGCGAAACAATGGGCCCTAAGTCTATGTCTAAAGATGTAGAATCTGGCTCAAACAAACTTGGTAAATTTGGTCAATCCAAAGTCCAAAAGCGTGGTCTTACTAAAGGTACTAACCTTGGTGATTCCGGCCCTACTAAAATGGCTCGTGGCGGCGGTATTGAATCTAAAGGTAAAACTAAAGGTAAATTCATTACTATGTGTGGCGGCGGTATGGGTAAGAAAGCTAAATAATCATGGCTATGGATAAAGACGAAGTAAAAGCAATGAAGGCTAAAGAAGCCAAAAACCGTAAAGCTGCATTAGCTGCCTCTGCAATTCACGATGCTGACGTAATGGACAGAATGAGAAGTTCTATGGGCGCACCGACAGCAGCACAATCTGCTATGCCTGCTCAACCTCCAGCCCCTGTAGATCAGATGGGCAGTCCGACTGGTATGAAAAAAGGTGGTAAGGTTCGTTCATCAGCATCTAAACGTGCCGATGGTATCGCAGTAAAAGGCCATACCCGTGGCAAAAATTGTTAATAAGGAATAGTAAAATGAAAATGGTAAAAGAGGCTATTGAGCCAATCGCAGGTCCAGACATGGTTCACCATGATGACTTTATTTCCCAACATGAGGAAGGCGCACACAAGCACCACTCTAATGAGTATGCTAAGCACAAGCAGTCACACATGAAACACTCTGACCATATCAAGAAGAATTTCAAAGGTAAATGATGAGACCGTCTCGTGGTATGGGCGACTTAGCTCCTTCTAAAATGCCTGGTAAGAAAATTATCAAGCGTAAGGATAAGCCACAGGATGTTGAGATGTATAAAGAAGGTGGAAAAGTTGGTCTATACGAAAACATTCATAAGAAGCAGGCACGTATTAAAGCTGGTTCTGGTGAAAGAATGCGTAAAGTTGGGTCTAAGGGCGCGCCTTCTAAAGCGGACTTTATTAAATCAGCTAAGACTGCAAAGGTAAAGAAATAATGACAGCTGTATCCCCAAAAACCCCACCTAGGGTACCTACTAGTACAGAAGGTATGAAAAAAGGTGGAATTGCTAGAAAAGTAACTGCTAAAAAGACCGTTAAGAAAAAGGCTAAGTAATGGCATATACATCAGGCGTTAGTACATTCAATCTTCAACTAACCGAAATAGTTGAGGAGGCTTTTGAACGTGCTGGTCTTGAGATGCGTTCTGGATATGATTTAAGAACAGCTCGCCGTAGCCTTAACTTGCTTACTATTGAATGGGCTAACCGTGGTATTAACCTGTGGACTATTGAGCAGGGTCAGATTCTTATCAATACAGGGCAAAACAGCTATCCGCTACCTGTAGATACTATTGATTTGCTAGACCACGTTGTACGCACGGGTACTGGAACAAACCAAATTGATATTAATATCACTCGCATCTCTGAGTCTACATACTCTACGATACCGACTAAGAATGCACAAGGCCGACCTATTCAAGTGTGGATTGACCGCCAAACAGGACAGTCTAATACAACAACAGCTACTCTAGTAGGTAATGGTTCTAACGGCAACGGCGGCATATCTGCTACAGATACAACAATTCAGTTAAACTCTACTGTAGGTTTTGCAACTACGGGCTTTATCCAGATTGGCTCAGAAATTATTGCGTATGAAAATATCTCAGGAAATCAGCTCTTATCTTGCTGGCGTGGTCAAAACAATACAACCGCAGTTTCTCATGCATATAACGCTGCTATTATTGTCCAGAAGCTTCCAAATATTAACGTTTGGCCTACTGGTGATGGTGGTGGCCCTTATACTTTCATTTATTGGCGTTTGCGTCGTATGCAAGATGCTGGCGGAGGTATTAATGTCGAAGATATTCCGTTTCGTTTCATTCCAGCGATGGTTGCTGGACTAGCGTATATGATTGCAGTTAAGAAACCAGAAGTAGACCTACAAAGAGTAATGGGGTTGAAGATGGCTTACGATGAAGAATTTAAGAATGCCGCAGAAGAAGATAGAGAAAAAGCTTCTATTCGGTTTGTACCACGACAGTTGTTTTACTAATTAGCTATGCCATCAAAGTTTGCATCGGGTAAATATGCAATCGCCGAGTGTGACCGGTGTGGGCAACGCTATAAGTTAAGAGAACTGAAAAAAGAAGTTATTAAGACTAAGCTGTTTCAGATTAAAGTTTGCCCTACTTGTTGGGACCCAGACCACCCTCAGTTACAGCTAGGTATGTACCCAGTTAACGACCCACAAGCAGTACGGGAACCACGTACAGATATAAGCTATGAAGCATCTGGTTTGGATATAAATGGGTATATTAGCGGCGGTAGTAGGGTAATCCAGTGGGGCTGGGCTCCAGTAGGCGGGGCTAGTCTTTTTGATACGGTGTTAACACCGAACTATTTAGTCAGTACAATAGCAGTAGGTACAGTAACAGTAACAACAACTTAGGAGCAGCAAAATGGGATATAAATCAGGCGCAGATGGCGTTACCCAACACGGTAAAACTAAAGGTAAAAACCTAGGGGATACTGGTCCAACTATTGGTATTGAAAAGGGCAAGAGTAGCAAAGGTGCACGTAATGTATCCGGTAAAGCTATGAAAGCTGTAGGCCGTAATATGGCCCGTGCCAACAACCAAAGAGGTCGTTAATATGGCTAAAGAGATTAAAGCTACTAAGAAAGATAGCCCTGCTATTACCTTAGGCAAAGCCCGTAATAATAAACCTGCAGATTCGTATGCAAAAAATGGTACTTCTGTTAAAGCAGGGGAAAGCCCATTTGAAACTTATGTAACTGAAAAATCAGCTAAAGAAGCAGGATTAACAGACCCAGTACCTAATGGTGTTAGTTACGCAGTTTCCAAGCCAAAGCGTGATGGTGTAGAAACTCGTGGAAACGGTGCTGCTACTAAAGGTCGTAAAGCTTATGGGCCATTGGCCTAGTAGGGTAAACCCGAATGAACTACGAAACGTTATATAACAACATTCAAGCCTACGCTGAGAACACAGAGTCTTTGTTTGTAGCAACTATTCCTGTTTTTGTACAGGAGGCTGAAGACCGTATATATAACTCAGTTCAAATACCTTCTTTACGTAAGAATGTTACGGGCACTTTAACTGCAAGTAATCCGTATTTAGCACTACCTGTAGACTGGCTATCTAATTATTCTTTAGCCGTAATAGATTCTAATAATAACTATAGCTACCTTTTAAACAAAGACGTTAATTTTATTAGAGAAGCATTTCCTACAAATACAGCTACAGGCCAGCCACAGTACTATGCTTTATTTGGTAATCAAATATCTAATCTAGAAGACTTAACGCTAATGCTAGGGCCTACCCCAGATAGTAACTATAACGTAGAAATGCATTATTTTTACTACCCACCTACAATAGTTCAAGGGCAGATAGCTACACTAGGTACTATTAATGCGGGCTCTTTATACACTAATGGTGTATATCAAAATGTACCTTTGACAGGAGGTTCCGGTGCTAATGCAACTGCTGATATCGTTATTTCCGGCGGAGTCATTACATCCTGTACCCTTACTTTTGGCGGCAATTTTTATGTCGTGGGCGATGTTCTTTCTTGTACTTCCCTTGGCCCTACTGGTAGCGGGTTTTCTATCCCGGTAGCTTCTGTTACTAATGCTACAGGTAAAAGCTGGCTTGGCGATAATTTTGACCCCGTTTTATTTTATGGCGCTATGCGTGAAGCTATGATTTTTATGAAAGGTGAAGCGGACATGGTTAAGTACTACGAAGATAAATTTCAAGAAGCCATGCTTATGCTTAATCGTTTGGGAACTGGTATGGAACGTGGAGACGCTTATAGAGATGGCCAAGCAAAAATTAAGGTTAATCCGTAATGGCTATCTACCAAACTGCATGTACTGTGTTTAAAGATAATATCCTTAAAGGGTTAGAAAACTTTAATACTGGCACACCATACACATATAAAATTGCACTATATACAGCTAATGCGATTCTTAACGCTGATACTTTGGTATACACCTCTTCAAATGAAGTAGTCGGTACAGGGTATACCGCTGGTGGTAAAACATTAGTTATATCCCAAACTCCTACAAACCAGACTGGAAGTACTACAGCTTACATATCTTTTGCTAACGCCGTATGGAACCCTGCAAGCTTTACAGCTAGAGGGGCTTTAATTTATAATAGCACTACTGGAGCAGCTATTTGTGTGTTAGATTTTGGGGCAGATAAAACTGCTAGTTCAACTTTTACTGTAACATTTCCAACGGCAACTTCAACAACTGCCATTATTAGAATTATTTAGGAGCAAGTATGCATAACGAAATTTCAAGCACTGGCGACTTTAGCAGCGCTTCTTTGGTTAAAAACGCTGACTTCACTGAAGCAGTTGGTATGGAAGGCCGTTTTGTAGCAACTTGCTACGATAAAGACGGTAATCTAAAATGGGAAGAAACTATTGATAACTTAGTAATGGCAGTAGGCAAACAGCTTATGCTTGATACTTTATTAGCTGGTTCTTCATACACAGCCACTGTAGTTATGGGGCTTGTATCCGGTGCTTCTACACCTACATATTCCGCTGCTGATACTCAAGCTTCACACTCTGGCTGGTTAGAGTCTGGTGCTACTAATGCCCCTACTTACTCTGGTACACGTAAGACGCCAACATTTAGTGCCGCAACATCTTCTGGTTCTACACCATCTAACGTAACTACTAAGACAACTTCTGCTGCTGTGTCGTTTACCTTTACTGGTTCTGGTACTGTAGCTGGCTGCTTTATCAACATTAACGGTTCTTCTACTATTGATAACACTACAGGTACTTTGTATTCTGCGGGTTCATTTACTGGTGGTAACAAGACTGTTGCTTCTACAGACCAGTTAAACGTTACTTACAGTACAACAGCTACTAGCTAATAGGAGCCTAAAATGGCTCTTACTTTAAAAGACCGAGTACAAGAGACCGCAACAGCCAATACTACAGTTAGTTTTAGTTTGGCTGGGGCTAGTACTGGCTATCAAACATTTAGTTCCGCAATAGGTAATACAAACACTACTTATTATGGAGCAACAGACGGAACTAACTGGGAAGTTGGTCTTGGCACATATGCAACAAGCGGTAATTTACTTACTAGAACCACAATTCTTTCATCTAGCAACTCAGGCTCTGCTGTAACTTTTAGCGGTACTGTAACCGTTTTTGTTGATTACCCGTCTTCTAAATCAGCTTATTTAGACTCTACTGGTTCATTAGGTTTATTAAACTATGCAGAGACAGTTTACGCAGTATCAGGTACAACACCTGCATTAAGCCCTACAAATGGTACAATTCAGACTTGGACATTATCAGGTTCGAGTACCCCAACAGCAGGTACATGGGCTGCAGGACAGTCTATGACATTACAAGTTGTTGCTAGTACAAACTCTATTACTTGGTCTAGTATTCCAGTTACTTGGGTAGGTGGTTCTGCACCAACACTTTCTACTTCTTTAACTACTATTATTGAATTATGGAAGGTCGGCTCTACTATTTATGGTGCTTTAGTAGGAAGTGCATAATGCTCAATCATATGTTAAGGGCTGCTGCAGGGCAAGGAACAACACCTCCATCTACTGACCCAAACTTTAACCAAGTGGCTTGTTTGCTTCATTGTGATGGCACTAATGGTGCACAAAACAACACATTCTTAGATTCTTCTTCTAATAACTTTACTATTACTAGTACAGGAACAGCTACTCAAGGAACTTATACACCATTTAGTCAAGCTGCTGGATATTGGTCTAATTATTTTAATGGTAGTGCTAACGGATTTAGATTTCCTTCTAATGCAAACTACAACCCTACAAATACTGATTTTACTATTGAATGTTGGGTCTATTTAAACGAATTAAATAGAATACAGATATTTTGTGATAACAGGCAAACGCTTGGAACAAACGGATTTTTATTTAGAGTTATTGCTGCAAATACAGTTCAGTTTCAAGCACAATCAGGAACGACTGCGGTCATTCTTTTAGATAGCCCAGGAACTCTTGCAATAGGCACTTGGTATCATATTGCAGTAGTAAAAAGCAGCACTACTTACACCATGTATATCAATGGAACTTCTGTTGTAAGTGGCACTCAAAGTGCAAATATGGTTAGCAGTTCTGCCACATTTGGCATTGGATATGATGCTAATAACGCATCAAGAGTTTTAAATGGTTATTTATCAAACCTTAGAATTGTTAAGGGTACAGCTGTATATACAAGCAACTTTACACCATCAACAGTTCCTTTAACTGCGATTACCAATACTCAATTATTAACTTGCCAATCTAACAACATTCAAGATAACTCAAGTAATAATGCTGCTGCAACAATAGTTGGAACAGTTCAAGTCCAACCTTGGAGTCCTTATGCGCCAACTTCTGCATATAACACAAGTGTCAATGGTGGAAGTTTGTATTTTAATGGGACAACTGACAAATTAACTGTTCCCAATAGTGCTAATTTACAATTTGGTTCTGGAAATTTTACTATTGAATTTTGGATATATTTTAATAGTTTTTCAACAAGCCCTCAAATTATTAATACTGGTAGTTCAGGCTCAGCAAATTTTTCTTACGCAATAGTATCAAATACTTCTGGAGCATTAACATATTATTTAAGTTCTGTAGGTACATCTTGGGATGTAGCAAGTGGTGTAGCTATTGGAACAGCAACATTAAATACTTGGAATCATATTGCATTAGTTCGAAATGGAACATCAGTAACACCTTATCTTAATGGAGTAGCTGGAACAGTCACAACAACTTCTGCAACACTCTATGCTTTTGCATCAGTTTTACCTATTGGAGCTGTTTCTTATGCTTCTTTAAACTTTGTAAACGGTTATATCTCTAATGTTAGAATTGTAAAAGGTACTGCTGTATATACATCAAACTTTACGCCTCCAACTGCGCCACTAACTGCTATTACAAATACACAACTATTATTAAACGGCACTAACGCAGGTATTTATGATAACGCTGGTAAATCAGATTTAATTACCGCTTCAAATCCAAAAGTTAGCACTACTCAAGTTAAATTTGGTACTGGTTCTGTAGCTTATGCAGCAAGCAGTAATGGCATGACTGTTCCTTCTCTGCCATATACGACACTTGGAACGGCTAACTTTACGATTGAGTTTTGGTTGTATCTAAACTCTACATCTAACGGAGATTTTTATGACCAACGCTCTACAGGTACACAAGCTGCCCCAGTTATTCAATTAGTAAGTTCTGCACTTACTTACTATGTATCAAATGTGACTCAAATTACTGGTACAGCCTTGTCTACAGGGCAATGGTATCATGTGGCAGTTTGTCGTAGCGGAACAAACACACGATTGTTTGTAAACGGCACTCAGCAAGGTTCTACCTGGACTACAGATTCTACAAACTATGTATCCAATAACTTAGGCATTGGTGCTTATTTGCCAACTCCTACTAATAGCTCAAATTGCTATTTAGACGATATTCGGATTACCAATGGCATAGCTCGTTACACAGCTAACTTTACACCACCTACTGCAGCATTCCCTAATCAATAAGGACTTATATGTTAATAGCAAAAATTGAAAACGGGCAAGTAGTTGATTTGTCAGATTATAAGTCCATGTTCCCCAATACGTCATTTTCAGACTCAGGGCCAAGTCCAGACTTTATGGCTGAGAATAATTGTATGAACGTAAACCTGTACCTTGACTATGACCCAGAAACTCAATTTCTGGAGCCTTGCGACCCCTATATCATGGGTGATTGGGTATATACAATTAAAGTATCACAGTTAAGCGAATAAGTAATGTTTGGTAAACAGGCGATTTCGTCTTCTTCTTTTGTACAGCAAGGGTATTTATTTTCAAACTCAAGCATTACAGAAAATTCAACTCTATCCGACTCCGAATCTGCCCAATCTGCGTATAACACCACCACAACTGAAGCCGCAACCTTAGCTGATACGGAATCTGCAGCACAAGTTACAAGTTCAAGCGCAACAGAAGATTCAAATCTGGCAGACACCGAGTCAACCCAAACAAACTTTAACAGTGCAGCAACAGAAAATAGTACCCTAGCAGATACATCGAGCTATACCTATACAATATCGGTGTCTATTACTGAGCCCCTAACGGCTGCTGACGCATCTTTTGTAGTTAATATTTTTGCTAGCGCAATTACTGAGAATTTTGGCGCAGCCGATACAGAGTCTTACCTAGCTATTTTATCTAGCGCAATTACTGAGGCAGCTACTCTTGCTAATACCCAAACTGTTACTGCTATTTTTGCTGGTACTTTAGCTGAAAACTCTAGTTTGGCTGATGCAGAAAGCATCCAAGCGAATTTAAACTCCGCTATTACCGAAGCCCTAACCGCAGCAGATTTAGAGTCCGTGCAGGTTAATTTCCAATCCGCTATTACAGAAAATGCCGGATTAGCCGATACAGAATCTGTTTTTAAAGCTTTATCAGATACTATTACAGAGGCTTTAACGTCCGCTGATTCATCTAACCGCCAAGCTATATTCGTAACAACCCTAACAGAATCAGTCAATTTAGTTGATTTAATAGCTGCCCAAGCAAGTTTTAATAGTCAAATAACCGAGAATTTGGTATCATTAGACGAGTTTGTTGGGCGTGGCTGGTTTAAAGTAGTGGACTCCCAGACGGTTACTTGGACAGTAGTAGCTAATGGGCAGACCACATCCTGGGGTAACGTTAATAACAACCAAACAGTAACTTGGACATCAGTAAATAACGGTCAGACAGTAACTTGGGTTAATATTGGGGACGCCCAAAATCCTAACTGGCAGCAAATTGATAACACGCAGAAATAAGGACAGATAATGACTTCTTCATATACAACTAGTTTAAAAATACAGCAAATTGCTAGCGGAGAGCAGTCTGGTTATTGGGGTACGACAACAGATACAAACTGGACCCTAATTGAGCAAGCCGTATCAGGTGTCCAAACCATCACAATGGCTAACGCCAACTATACTTTATCGAACCTTAACGGCGTATTAGATGAAGCACGTAATATGGTGCTTGTTGTGCAAGGTACAAACTCAGGTATTTACCAAATTGTTGCTCCTCTTAACCAACCAAAAATGTACATTGTGTACAACAATACTGCTGGCGGGTACGCAATTACTATTGGAGCTTCAAGTGGGGCTATTATTACTATCCCTAATGGGGTTACTGCACAGGTTTACACCGACGGTACTAACTTTTACTCAGCCCAAACCGGCTCTGCAGGTAACTTCGTAGTTAACGGCAACCTAACAGTATCTGGCAACACAAGCATTTCTGGTTCACTGTCAGGTATTTCGACCCTAACTACTACAGCAGACGCTACTATTCATGGCCTTACTGTTGGTTTAGGCAGTGGAAGCGCATCAAATAACACCGCTGTAGGTTATAAGTCTCTTTATACAAACACCACAGGAACACCTAACGAAGCATTTGGTTATACAGCTTTATATTCAAATACTACAGGCGGAGCAAATCAAGGTATTGGTTTTCAAGCATTAACTAATAATACGACTGGAAACTCTAATGTTGCATTAGGAACATCTGCACTTTATTCCAACACTACCGCTTCTAACAACACAGCAGTAGGATACCAAGCTGGATATAGTAATACGACAGGCATAGGTAATATTGCAATTGGTTATCAAGCTGGATACAACAATACAACCTCAGCTTATACTACAGCAATAGGCTATCAAGCAGCTTTTAACAACACTGCAGGCGGAAACACAGCAGTAGGGTATGCTTCTTTGTCTAACAACACAACAGGCGCCGGACATACAGCCGTTGGATATAGCGCTCTTCTTAATAACACAACTGGCACATCTAATTCGGCTTTTGGTAATTCAGCCCTATCACAAAATACCACGGGTG
>Ga0208499_1000022_pt1 | contig 70690 bp, 99 predicted proteins | sample CryBogCBE07Jul09_FD_185504 | JGI IMG/M metagenome (GOLD analysis project Ga0208499, IMG submission 185504) | Freshwater microbial communities from Crystal Bog, Wisconsin, USA - CBE07Jul09 (SPAdes) (version 2) | ecosystem: Environmental > Aquatic > Freshwater > Lake | place: Crystal Bog... | reverse complement strand
ACTAGGAAATCTTGAGGGCCATGTACGCATAAGTCCATCGGCAGAGTAATGAAGGTTCTCTTCCAAAGTTCTGAAATTGTTTGACTCATGTTGGCACTGTCCTATAAAAGATGCTTGGCGTTGAACGGTATTAATGTTGTAGCGAGCAAACATATCTATTAATGGCGTATACCATTTGGCCGCATCAATACCAAGCTGTGTTAATTGTTCTGGTTTCATTCGTCTGAACCTATTTTAATACCTGTAATTAATCCAATAAAGCCACCTACAATAGTTTGAAAAGCTGGTCCGACTATTTCAAATAACTTATTGTTATCTACTTGAGGGTCAAAAAAACCCATCATAAACACGCTTACCATAGCTACTACCGTTACACATAAAGTAAAAGTAGCAATCAAAGTAACCCAAGCGGCTAATTGCTCTTTTCTCATTTAATACCTAATTGTTCGTTAACCCATTGCTGGAGCGTAACTACTTGGAGGGTTGTGGCTGCGCAATCTGAAGCAAGTTGATTGTAGGCGGTGATTGCATCAGAGAGCTTGGAGGTTGAGGAAATGCTGGACACTGGACTGGAACCATTGTTGTTCCGCACCCCGTTAGCATAATACTGGCGCAAAAGACTAAGTTTCGCATCATATTCATCTTGTATTCCTTTGGTAACTAATGCTTGTTGTTTCTGGATTGATTCGTTTTCCGCTTGTTGTTTTTCGGATGCAATGCGAACTTGATCTTTGTAAATAGTAAAATCACGATCCCTAGTATGCCAGCCAGCGAAAAACACACCGCATACAAGACCAATAAGTAATAGAATTTTGATGTAATTTCCATAAATCATTTTGAATCCGATGCATCAGGTTCTGAGTTTTGCTTCATCATTACCGATGCTCCATGTGCTCCAGAAATGATTCCTATTGCTTGTGCAAATTGCATTAAATCCATAACACCACCATGAACAGCATTCCAGGCAGCACCTATGATTGTGGCAATAGTAGTAGTAACCCAAGACCAACGAGCAATATCGTGGGTCTTATTATCTTTTCCTGTTACTAACTGTTTTAGCCATTCCATATTACACTTTTTTGGCTTTGCGGGTAGTAGCTTTTTGTACGGTTGGTTTCTTTTTTACCTGTTTTTTAATAGTTTCTTTTTCCACAGGAAAAGACCAAGGCTCAACCACTTTACCAATTTCCATATCAATCTTAGGCATATAGCCTAATTTGTCCATAATCCAAGTAAATGTAAAGTTCATAGTTATCCTAAAAGTGCAGTTACTTCAGCTTGTGTTAGTCCTAATGCTGTTAGTTTAGCTAGTGCAGAAGCCTTTGCGTCTTTAGCAGCTTGTTCAGCTTTTGCTTCGGCAGCTTGTAGTTCTACCAATTTAGCTTGTGCAGCAGCTAGGTCGTATTGAACTACTTGTTCGTTTTTGTCGTATGCGACATTACCACGCACAGTAACAATAGTTGAATTTAAAGCAAAAATTGCGTCAATAATTGTTGCCATATTAGCTTCCTGAAATTTCAATTAATATAATAGAACCTACGCATGGGTCAATATTCCATGTTGCAGTACCGCCTCCAGTTTTTGCATAAATAGTATATGTAGTTGAAGAAGTTGTTGAAGGAGAATCAACAATTCCCATATTTGCTGGAGCTTGCAAAGTTCCGCTTACATAGTATTCAACTAAACCTCTTGTGGAATCTCCAAGATTTGTAGAGCCTCTATAAATTGTTCCTGTCATGGTTTGACCAGATGCAGTTGATACCATGCCACCTGTAACTAAAACTAAAATTTTGCTTGTGGTGGATTGAGGGGTAATAGATGCAGAATATCCTGTTGAAACAAAAGATGTGCTACTTGTTCCAAAAGAAGATGTATAAGTAGACGAAACTACCTGCAATACTGTCTGACCACTACCATATAAAGATACTGACATAATTATTCCTTAAACAGGATTAGCGATTGCAACGAGTTGTGCAGTCGTTGTAGCAGATGCAATGCTTGCCCGACCAGCCGTTAGTTCCGCAGTAAAGTCAGCATCAGATACAGCATTAGCAATACCAGCTAATGTATTTAATTGACGCTTTTGGGCTACTTGAACCGCAGCAGCATTGAATTGGGCTAGTTTAATAGCTTGTGCTTTAGTAAAGTTTACTGTTACTGTTGAGCCTGATAATTCCCAAGCATCAAAGAATTGAGCATCTGAGCCAGTAGGCAATACAGAATCATCAACAATAATTGCACCAGCAGGGCAATCTTTTGTTAATACTTCACCAATAGGCAATTCACCTGTTGGTGTTGTTACAGAAACATTGCCATTATCATTTTTAAAAATTATTACTTGGGTCATTTTTTTTCCTTTTTTATCTGAATACTGCTACACAAGCGGGTTGAACATCGTTTCCAGGATTGCTACCATAACCTTGAATCATTCTTAATGCTGATGCTGTTTTTTGAAAAGGAGAACCGTTTGAACCACAAATCATTAATTCTCTATTAATATCGCTTGGGTTATAAGAAGTAGCACAAGCTGTAACACAATAATTGGCATCAGCTAAAGCATTAGTAAAATTAATTGTAAAATTTCCTGTGCTGTTATAGGTAACTGAACCTACATTATAAGATGCCAATATAGTTTGAGTTGTTAAACTATATGTAACCCAAGCCTTTGCACTACCATAAATGGCATTATCCATTGCTGTGCTATTACCAGCACCATCTTGAATTGTATCTGCGACTATTGTTCCTGCCATGATTTATCCTTTATGAACTGAATACTGCAACAGAAGCATATTTCGGGTTATCTAAACTTTGACCTTGATTCAAATAACTAATATTAAATGATGTTGTTGAAGGGGCGTTATACCCATTTCCAAATAGCCAACTATAAATAACAGAATTTGATGCTGAATTAATTGATGCTGTTGCAATTGGGGCGTAATTTGCATTAGGCATGGCTGTGGCAAATGTAACTGTAAAAACTCCAGTAGATACATAAGTAACTGAACTTACATTAAAAGATTGAGTAATTGTGGGTGTTGTACCACTTACCCCATACATTACCCATGCTTTAGCAATACCAGCATAAGCATTATTGGTGCTAAATAGACCTGTATCGGTGTTAATTGTGTTTGCGACTAGTGTGCCTGCCATAATTTTTCCTTAAACGATTACCCAACGTGAGCCAGTTGGTATAGTAACTGTGATACCTGTTGCTACCGTAATTGGTCCAGCAGATTCACCATTATTTCCAGATGTCATTGTATAGTTAGAAGTAATGGTCTGTCCATTTTCGTAGACAACGCCTTGAGCCTGTGCCCCGCCACCTACTTGACCCCAATATCCAGTTGTATAGCTACCTACTGGAGATGCATTTGCCCCTGGGTTTGAAGCCATTGTGTAAGTAAATGTTGTAGTTCCTGTAACTGTAATACTAAATGTACCGTTATAAGCGGCTGGGGATGCCCCCGAAATAGTAACTACAGCACCCGTAGATAGTCCATGACTTGTGGATGTAGTTAAAGTAGCCGTTGTGGTAACAAAAGTAATGCTGGAAATAGCAGAACCAGCTTGAGCGTTATATCCTTCAAACTGATTGGTTGTTGTGTTATATCGGAACATACCATAATTAGGTAATACAGATCTCTGGGCAGAAGTTCCTGAAGGAAGTGCAATTTCACCAGTACCAGTAAACAAAGCATCACTAGCAACAGTTAATACACCACCAATTTTAGCTGCTCCATATACACTTAAGTTGTTTGAAACATATGGATTTATTAGTGAAGAACCAGCATATCCATTGATGGCTTGTCCTGAAGAAATGGTTTGAGAAACACTGATATTATATGTTCCAGCCTGTCCAGTTCCAGTACCCAAAGAAGTAATATAGGTTCCTGATGTAATGCCTGTTCCATACAATATTTGGCCTACAAAATAAGTTCCAGTTACCGTTCCACCAATTGTCAATACAGTTCCAGATATAGTAGATGAAGTGCTAGTTGCTACTGGATATGTATAAATTGCGTTAGAAAGAGAAGAATTACCTTGAACGGTTAAATTGCCGCCTACAATAAAGTTTCCAGTAGATCCAGACAAAGCAGAATAAAAGTTTGTCCCATCACAATAAACTAATGTTGTAGTACCATTTGGAATAGTAACTGTCGATCCCGTAGCGCCTCCAATGGTAATAGCATATCCTCCTGTAGTTTGATTAGATACAATGTAAGTCTTTGAAACTAATGGAGTTATTACTTGATAAACTGCGGAATTTGTTCCAGTTACTATTAAAACTGCACTTCTGCCATCTGGAGACTGAGAAACGCCATTTAGGGTCTGTAATGTAAAGTTAGCATTGGACATCGTAATAGATGCCACTCCAGCTACGGCTTGTTCTATTAACGTCCAGTTTGTATTTGTGGTTGATCCCCAGGTGCCAGACTGTTCACCATTACCAATTTCTTGTATTTTTAAGCTGGTTGTATATTGTGATGCCATAAACTACCCTTGAGAATTGTTAATAGGGGTCCATACAGGGGTTTGAGTGTCATTAATTATAGTCCAATTAACGCTTCCTGTATTGTTAATATTGTTCCATGTAGACAATCCGTTGTCATTAATTTTTACCCAACCACGAGTGACTAATGCATCTAAAAGGTAAGAATTTTCAAGAATTGACTCTAAAAACGCTGATTGCTGTGAACTAGAATCTAAAAGACTAAAGGTTTCTGTAATAGCTAATGCAAAATGATTTATAGCTATAGCAGAGTCTGCGGGTTTAGAATCTTCTACAATACTTAAATAGAAAACACTAAAAATAGCTGCTATATCGGCCACCGTGCTATTTTCGGTAATAGCGGACTTAAATTGAGCAGCAATTGAATCTATTTCGGCTGCCACAAAATTTTCGGTAATAGCGGAATTAAATTGAGCAGCAATTGAAACCGTATCTGCAGGTATAAAATTTTCAGTTTTGGTTTGTAAAAATGCTGACTGTTGGGTATTTGAATCCCCTAAATTAACATTTTCTGTGTCAGTCTGCTTGGCTGCAAAGTATTGAACGCTAGAATCTCCAGCCCCTATGTTTTCGGTATCATTGACGGAAAACTGTGCTGCAATAGTAGGAGTATCTGCTGGATTTAAGTTTTCAGTAAGGGTTTGTAAAAAAGCACTTAGCTGAGTACTAGAATCATTTGAAGTTAGGGTTTCTACTATGCTTTCAAAAAATAATCCAGCTTCAGAATTAACATCGCCAGCAGTAAACGGTTCGGTTAAAGATTGTAAAAACGACCAGGTTTGTGTATTGCTATCTGCTGCTCCAAAATTTTCTGTAATTGAAAAAACAAATTGATTTCCGCCACCTAATGCAGCAAAAGGCGTTTGAGCAAAGGTAGATAAACCAAACATTACACAACCACCCAACGAGAACCAGTAGCTATAGTAATAGTTGTACTTGTAGCTACAGTAAATGGCCCAGCACTTACCATATTGGACCCAGCAGCAAGAGAATAAGATGCTGTATTGGTATTAGCATTAACAAAAAATCCTTGGCTTGCTCTTTGAACAGGAGCTGCTTGGGTTGTCCCATCAAAAGTAAACGTAGAAAGCGACTGGAAAGCACTTGTACCATTACCATAAGGAATATAGTTGGCTGTTAAAGATGCCAATCCTGTACCGCCAGAGCCAACTGCAAGTGCTGTTCCCAAAGAAACAACACCAGCAGAACTAATAGTCATGGCATCAGTAGCGCCATTATTTACAATAAAATGGATACCATTAGCGCTGTAAGTTCCAAGTGCTAAATCACCGCCATTTGTATAAATATAACCAGCATTTGCAAGGCTAAAGTTGCCTGTTCCTGTAAATGCGCTTGAATTAATACCAATATCAATATATTTGCCTAAGGAAGCAGTATCGTTATATAAAGCAATATCCGTAGTAGCAGCGGCATTACTGCTAGTATTTTGCAATGCCATGTAGGCATAGCCAGCAATAGAAGTTTGGTAAGAAGCAAATATTCCAGTATCAGAACCATTTAAAGTTCCATAAGCAAAAGCACCTTGAGTTGCTGACCCTGAAATGGATTGATTGGCAATATATTGACCAGTTGTTATGCTAGTTGGCAAACTAAGAGTAACTGCACCTGAAGTTGTAGAGGCGGTAATCTGATTGGTCGTGCCTGAAACTGAGGTAATTGCAAGACTTGAGATATTAGTCCAACTTGGCGCTGCGCTAGTTGTTGCAGCTAATACTTGACCTGTAGTTCCTGCTGCTGTTGCTACAGGAGCTGCGCCTGCTCCACCACCATAAACAACTCCGTTGGCTGTCAAAGCGGCTGAAGATGCCCAAGTAGAAGCACTAGAGAAATAAGGTATACCACCAGAAGTACCAGCCACTGTAAGGGCTAAAGTACCTGAAGTGGTAACAGGCGAACCAGAAACAGAAATTAAACCACCAGTAAACGATTGAGCTACTGATGTAACCGCAGTGCTCCAAGTACCATCACCTCGCAAAAAGTTGGTAGATGAGGGCGTACCCGTAACTGGGTTGGCAGCCATATTTGTACCTGTGGAAATTACTGTTCCACTTGTAGGAAGTGTTAATGATGTGTTAGCTGTTCTTGTCCAAGTCTGAGTAAAAGCACCAGAATAAGTTAAGCTACCACCCAATGTAATGGTGCTTCCGCTTGCGTTTGCTACACCTGTGCCACCGTTTGCTGCACTTAAAGTACCTGCAACACTAACTGCACCAGTACTAGCCGTAGACGGTGTTAATCCAGTAGTTCCAAAAGTAATGGAAGTAACCGCAGCTGTAGATGGAATTGCACCCCATGATGGAGCAGCACCAGTAGTAGCAATCAGCACTTGACCAGTGGTACCAGCAGCAGTTACACCAAGTGCACTTGTACTATTACCGTAAATAACACCATTGGTTGTAAATGTTGTAGCGGCAGTACCACCAGCAGCAATAGGTAAAGTTCCAGCTGCTAGGGCAGAAGCTGACGTGGAATAAATAGCGTTATTGGCAGCTGCAAAAGTGGTTAATCCTGTGCCACCATAACCAGTTGCAATTGTTGTACCATTCCAAACCGCACTAGAAATAGTAGCGTTACCAAATGATGCTGTAGTTAATGCAAAATCATAAGTTCCAGGAATAAAAGAATATTTACCCCAAGAACCTGCTGATGTGCTGTTATCTTCTAAGAAAATATAATCTAAAGCACCTGGCTGAACAGTATCTACGGCACCAGAAGCACTATCAACAATAGTCATTACACCAGTTGAATCATTATCAAAAATAAATGCTGCACCGTTTGATAACGTAGTTGCAATCGGAAGTTGATATGTCTGGGTTGTACTGCCAGCTAATTTTTGATAATAAGTAGAGGCAGCCGTTAAAACTGTTGTACCAGCAGCTGAAGTGGTGGATGTATATCCAGCTAAAAAGTTATTGGCTGTTATGTTGGAATTAGCATCACGCAATACGTTGGAACTTGCACCACTAGAAGTTGTTACGCCAGTACCGCCATAGGCAGTCTGTATTGTGGATCCTTGCCAAACACCAGAAGCAATAGTACCTAAAGGGCTTACATTGCCAGAAGCATCAAGGTTTACAGACTTTTCAGATGGATAGGTAACAAATACGTTAGATGCACCAGATAAAGTAATTGGCGAAGTTGTACCAGAAGAGTTAGATAAAACGGTAGTACGAGCTAAAGTTGGTCCAGTAGTCGAATAAGTTCCAATACCAACTTCCCATGTAGATCCATTAACAATACAGTAAAAAGTAGTGTTTCCGTTTCCTACAACAGCAAAAGATTGATATCCAGCTACAGCACCACCGAGGGTTATTGTCCCTGTGCCAGTGGTTGCCGTAGTCTCCTGAACTCGGTCATAAACGACTAGAGCCATTTAAGACTCCTTAACTTGTAGCGGTTGTGCTATATGTAACGCTTACTGTATCGCCAGCAGTTGTAACTTTAGCTGTAGAGAAGTTTCCTTCAGAATACAAAGTACCACCTGTATTACTTTGAGTACTTACTGCACCAGAACCCAATACCAAGAAACAACCATAAACAGTACCACCAGCACCAGTAATGGTGTAAGTAATAGCAGTTGCTGTTGATGTTGTTACGTTAGAAGGAGTAGAACCAGATGATGAAGAAGCAGCAAATACTGCTGTACCACGCACTGCTGAACCACCAACCGTATAAGCTGTAAACTCTTTACCACCACCAACTAAAGTCGTCATAGTGTCTGTTGCAGCTGGAGTTAACGTAGCATTAGTCAATCCTAAGAATGGTCCAGTTGTTGTATATGTACCAGAAGTACGCAATAAAGTATCAAGCATTAATTGCTTGCCTACAGCTACAACCAAGTTAGGAAATTCTTCTACCCATTTAAGATTGCCGTTTTTATCACGACATTCAGCTTTCCAATATCCTTCAATTCCCATTCCTTCTGGAATGGTCACATTGGCCTGTAATGTTGCTATAGCACTATCTCCACAGCTTCCAATTTCTTTATGCATAATTAATCTCCAGAACTTACTACATTTGCAGCCGTATAGCTACTGATTGTTAAAATAGCAGACGAATAAGTCGCTGCTGGGAACTGCACTGTAAAACTATTGTTGCAGGTCTTATCTGAACCAAAATTTAATACAAAACAGGCTGCTTTTGTAGTGTAATTGTAAACTAAAGCACCCCTACAAGTAAACGATGCTGGACTCCAAACAGCGTTGCCAAAAGACACATAAGCTGTGTTGTATTGTTGGTTAAGTGTAGGAACCGTGGTAATTACTAAAGGTTGACCCCCAGCGGTATACCCAGTACCAGTTACTTCATTTACACTGGTATAAGTAGATGTTACCGAATTTAAATTAGCATTGGCGTTATATAAGGCAATATAGTAAGTGCCAGTCGTAAAGTTCTCATTACCATTTAAAAGGTTTTGAGCAAAGACATTACAAGAGCCTTGAACTATTGCCATTATTGTTTCACCATAATTCTTGCTTGACCATTACGATAAGCATCACCACGCTCAAGACCAGTTCCAAGTCGATTCAATTGGCCAATGGCTTCTTGATACATTTTTTCATAATAAGTGACCATATCTTGTTCACCTTTCATGAAAATCATAGCTTCCCGCATTGAACCATAAAATAGTACTGGATCGTAGTTATCACCTAGCCAAGAAACACCATTTGGATTATTTACAGATGTTATTGAAAAAGAGGCGGCAGAAGATCCTGTTCCACCAGAAAAAGATGATGGTAGGGTTAATACATCACCAACTACATAAAAATTTCCACCAGTTTTTATAGATATCGCTGACACAGATTGGTTAGAAATAGTAATGTCAGCCAAACAACCAGCACCAGATCCACCAGTTAAATATGTATTTGGATAGAATCCATTGGTATAACCAGAGCCAGCCGTAATGTTGCCTGCAGTAACTACACCTTGAACAATAGATACAGGATAGTAAAAATAATGCATTTCTACTGTGTAATTTTGATCTGGTGTAGGAGCCAACATATACGTCAAATAAGTAACATCAGCACCTACATATCCATTTTGTGGACCAAATAAAGCGTAGTACAAAGGAAGGCCTTGTGGAGATCCTTGATTTGTACCGTTAGTTATTGTTGACCCTGGGTATGCTTCTCTTAAATAGTTAACATCTTTATTTAACAAATACTTGTAATTACCTGAAGAATCAATAACTGCAAATGAAAAAGTAGACAAATAATCATTTGGCAAAGCTAAATATTGATTACCAGCAGTTACGGTTCCAGTAACATTTTTACGCAAAGCAGGAATCTGAACAGAGTTATAAATCCGTTCTTCTGCTTCTTGCACAAATACTGGAATATTCTGAACGAATAAAGCCTCAGTATTTTCAGCGTAAGACTGTATGTTTTCCCATAACTGCGAATAGTTCATTATTTAGCTTCTTCTGATTGGGCGTTTTTATTTGCTTCTTCAATTGCTTTTGCTGCCAAAATCTGAGGAATGGCTTGATTTCTTAATTTATTAACCAATTCTTCTACAGATTCCATAGGAAAAGACTTACGAAGACCATTAATAATAATTTCTATTTCTAATTGGGTTAAATCTTTAATTTCAATCATGCCATTGGTCCTCTGGACATACGGCCTTTGGTAGCTGCTCCAGCTCCACGCATCTCAATACCAGAAGTCTTGACTTTGGACTCACCGTAGCTAACGCCACTCTTAATTGGGTCTTGCAAAGTAACATCTTTAGCGGCCTTGGTATGAGCATACTCACCACGATCCATTACTTCTTGACCAGTAATATGTTTCTCAGTATTGGTGTGCGGATTAGCGTAAGCATCTGCTGGTTCTGCAAATTTGTTTTTACCAATAGTAACCTTTGGGCTATTCTTGGTAGTAGGTTTTACATTTTTTGCGATTGCCATATTAACGACCTCTTGAGCTGGATTTTTGGTTCATAGCACGGGCTACATTGCGACCAACGGCTTTCATTTCTTTGCCAGTTACGCCACCTTTAGCCATTTTTTTAACGTCACCGCCTTTTTTCAAAGCCAGTTTAGTGTGTTTGCCAGGATGTTCTTGAGCATCATGCTCTTTGAAAGCTTTCTTAATTAGCTTAACATCTTGCTTTTTGTCAGCTTTTTCTTCTTTACGCATTTCTGCTTTAGATTCTTTTTCCATAACTTTACCGCCTTTTTTCATATTGTCTTCTGCATTTTTTGGTTCAAAGGGATCGCCAGTTTTAATGCCACGTTGTTTTTGCATTGCCATTTTATCACTCCTAAGTCGTTGAAATAGTTACTGTACCTATGGTTATTACAGGAAGCAAGGAATTTGGAGTAAGGTAACTATCAAAATAACTTGCACCACCTACAGGGTTCCACCCCCATTGTATCTGTCTACTACCATCTGTGGAATAGCCTTGGTTATCAATATTGTTGACATTTGGATCATATGGATTTGTCATAAGACCGTATGTGCCACCAACCTGATAACTCACATCTGGGCGGGGTTCTCTGACCGCCTGAGGATCATTCACAGGATACAAACCTAAACTCAACTGAGGCTGATCTGGATCCCAGCACTCAGGGCATACCTTAATGTTATATAACTTAGTCTTAATTACTTCTTTTTTTAACTCAGACAACTTATAACGCTGACCACATCGGTCACATTCGGCAATCGCCCATTTACCTGACGAGTATTTATTTGGCATTAGACAAACCTACCTTTTGTCCTACCTTTACTTTCTATGCCATGACCACGAATAATGCCGCCTTTTTTGCGGTTCAATGGACTATCTGGGTTAAATGGATTATTTGTTCCTGGGACATAACCAGCCCCTCCCCCAACTTTAGGGGTGTTTCCTTTTGGAGTCTTATCGTAATAACCCATATCCTGAAGCCTTTCAGCATAGGTGCGTGGGCGCTCAGCATCTACTTTAGCCTTGTGTTCTTCGGCTATTCTAGATACTTCATCTTTAGATTTTTGTACTTCTTCAGGGGTAGCCATTATCTTCCATGACCTCCATAAAATGACATTCTGGGGACAAAACGAATAGAAGCCTTTTCACGGTCTTCTTCTGAGGCCAAAGTCCATTGATCCATGTAATCCTGTTTTAGCATAGGAATGCGATTTGGATCAACTCCAGGAATCTTAGAAGATAGGTAATAGGCTAGTCCAGCAACCAAAGCTGGGATAAAACGGAATGGGATGTCATTGGTATTAATACCAGTGCCAGCATCTTGAATTCTGCGCATACGCCAGTACACAAAGGTATATTGGCTTCCTGGGGAATTTGGAGTAGGCCAGACATTAATACAAGGCAGGTTTACAACGCTAATAGAGGACCCTGTGGTGTGCGCAGCTGCGGTTGTACCATTCTGTCCCCTGTAGCAATTTAAGAGCTGTGGAGCAGTTGTAGAGACGTTTGGATAGTAAATAATCTCATTGTCTATCTGGATATAGCCTGTTGCAGCCAAACCCGTCATATCGGACTGATTTAGCTGAATAGTCGTATCTGTAGCACTAATTCCAGTAGTCGATCCATTACCGTATAAAGTGTAATTAGTAGGGTTAGTTTGACCAGATTGTCGGTTAATCCAAACCTGAATCGGTCTGCCCTGTGCCAGCTTGTTAGGCAAAGTCGAGTAAGTGTCCTCGGAAATACGGCTAATATTGATATCAATCTGGTTTTGTAATGTGCCAGTACGAATTACTTGGCTTAACAAATCAATGGTATCAACAGGCAGGGGGTAGGTAATTTGACCCGTATTCATGGGGATCTGGCCTTCTTCGATGGTCCACAGATTGATACCTCTGTTGGCCCATTCAACGGTCAAAATATTAAGAGACCGTCTTGCAGTTCTAAAATCATAACCTGTACGAAGTTCGACACCGCACCTTTCAAACGCCTCTTCAATGAGGTCGTTCATGCTTAGGTCAAATACGGATGTCCCTGTAGTAGCCATTATTTATGCTTAAAACCTTTTAAGGTTTCAGCCAAACGAGCACGTTGACCTAGCTTGCCAGGTTTTTTAGCAGCTGCTGCAAGTTTTTTTTCAGGAATGGTGTGACCTTCCTTAACGCCTAGTGCTTTACGAAGAGCTCCCGCTTTCTTAATAGCACCTTGTATCCATTTTTCAGCCATTATTTTTTCCTTGCTGCTCTCATGTTATCAACTAGGTTTGGGTAAGGTCTACCAGCTGCTTTAGCCATTGCTTTTGCTTTTGACTTTTTAGCAGAAGATAATTTCTTGGGCTTTCCTAATTCTTTAGGACGAGGTTTATCCCAAACCTGGCCGCCTTTGGCATACACATCAACATCTTCTGGGTTATCTTGTCTTACGATAACCTTCTTTTTCGGCATCTTGGATGGGTTTACCGCACCCATACCACGACTGGCTCTCATTTGTGAGCCTTACCACCGTAGCACATAGCTTCTACATGATCCATGTGATGCTTGTGACCTTCAGCGTGTTTCTTGAAATGATGTTTGTGATGCTTATGGGTTTCTGTTTCATGCTCAGAAATGAACTCATCATGACGCTTCATGTCTGGGCCTGATTCTGGCTCCATGTGCTCTTTAACCATGTTTTTCATATACTTCTCCTAATTAACAATATTTGGTTTTTGTTTTGCCACGAATAGCTGCGCCATCTGCACGGCTAGAAGTAGAACCACCTTTAGCCATTTTTTTCATAAATGACTTCATGTTTTTTTCTGATTCAATTGGCTCTTTTTTGCCTGCATCGCCAAGATTTTTACCTTTAGTGTGGCCAGTCTTTTGAACTTTAGCTTCACCAAATTTACCGTGTTTGTCAGAACCCTTCTCAACATCTTCCTTCATGGAACGTAGTCCCATAGATTCTGCTTTACCACCAGAAGCCATTTTCTTCATTTTGTGATGTCCTTCATGTTCTTTCATATGATGTTCAGCCATTGCCAAATGGTGATGAGCCAAATGTTTATGGTGTTCTTTTGACAAACCACCGTGCTTCATGCCGCCTGGCATTGCGCCTGCAGGAGCCATAGCTGGCCCTGGAGCTGGAGGGGTTGGCATAGCACGAGCTGCCATCATTGCCATCGCTGGGTTTACGCTACGTTTTTTCATGTTAATTCCACCTTTTTTAAAATGTTTGCCTTTATCGGCTGCTACAAAATCCTCACCAACTGATTGAGGCACTCCTACTTTTTTGGCAAACGCTTTATTATGGGCGATTGCTTCCATAAAATTGTGTTGCTTTTTACTTTTGCTAGGCATTATTTAAACCACCTATCAAGAATCCATACTATGATACCACCTGCTAAACCAGCGCCTAGAGTTAAAACATTGTGTAAAGTTTTTTTGGCTGAGGCCTGTTCTCCAAGCATCTTTTGAATGTCTGCTAAAGACTGCTTAACTTCTTCCATGTCTTTAACCAGTTTATCCATATCTGCCTGAAGATGCTGTATATCATTTGCATGAGTAGCTAGTTCTCTAGCAGTTTTAATTGGGTCAATCTCGCTCATTTTAGCATTTCCATTTGCGTAATGATTTGTTAATACGGCTGTTTGGATCATTAGCAATTTCCGCACTGGTCAATCTCTTTTTCATGCCTTCCATGCGAGCACAGAAAGATTTTTTACGGCTACCACCTTCAGGTTGTGGTGCTTTTAAATGAGCACCATGTTCCTTGTTATAAGAAGCTCTCCCCTTGGTATTTAAACCGCCCTTAGGGTTTTTGCCCTCTTTGCGTTGCCAAGCAGGAGTTTTCATATTAAGCCATCGCTTCCTGAGCAACTACGTTTACCTGGACTGTAGCACCAGCAGAAGAAGTCACAGCAACTGTCAAAATGTCAGCTACGTTACCTTTAATGTTTGTCAATACAGGGAAGAAGTTACTCAAATCAAGCTGTTGCAAGCCGTTAGGAGGAGTAGAGAACGCATATACAACCTCACCACCAGCCAATGTCGTAGCAGACAAATCTTGTTCAGCAAATGAGTTGTATGAACCCAAAGTACTTAATGGAACAAAGTTAGCTTGACTTAAAGACAGCTGGTTAGTAGGAGTACTAGAAATCAACTCAACCAAACAAGTAGCAGAAGAGTTCAATAGCAATGTAGCTGGCAATAATTGACCACGATCAATCAAACCAATCTGATAGCTGTTTCCAGATGCAGGACCATTAGCCAATGGCAAACCAGTAACTACATCTTGGAATGTAATTGTGCTGGTTGTATTGGATGTAATACGACCTGTATAAGGACTTACTGCACTAGCTCCAGATGTATAGTTTGCAGGAGCAGAAGCAAAATAACCCCAGCTTACTGACACAGCTGTAGTTGAAGTTACAGTAACAGAGTACTGACCGTTCATATACGCTGGTGTAGAGCCACTAATAACGATTACATCACCTGTTTTTAAATTATGCACTGAGGCAAATGTAATAGTAGATGAGTAGTTATTGACACCTGCAACTGTAGTCAATGCTGGGTTTGAGATAGTACTGATAGCTGGCAAACTAGCCAAGTAGTAAACAGACTTACCAACCCATTGATTTGCACCCCAATATGTTGCTGTTGGAGTAGAAGTCAATGTTGCTCCGTTAACTAACTGGATTGGCAAAACCATAGTCGTTGTTGATGGAACGGACTGGATGAGCCATGTTTGAGCAGCGTAAGTAGTGGTAGCTGTTAATGTACCTGTTACACCAGATTGGGCAGCACTTATAGAGTAAGTACCAAGACCACCAGGTGCATAAGAAGTTACAGTGCCAGATACTTGGGCTGTAAATGCTTTAGTTACAGTAATTGTTGCACCGTTAACAGCTTGAATATAAGTACTTGGAGCAATACCTGTACCAGCAATTAACTGGCCCACTGCAAATGATGTTCCAGCTGCTAATACAACAACGCTAGAACCAGCAGCACCTCCACTTGCGTAAGCTTGTGATCCAACAGCTGAACTGGTAGCAGTTAACTGAGCAACAATTGTAGGTGTACCAACAATACCTGTGCCAGATAATGTCATGCCAGGTTGCAATGCACCAGTAGCAACTGCTGTAGTAACAGTTACGATAGGGCTTGTAGTGCCAGAAAACGCATAGTTACCAGAAGCAATAGTAGCTGTTTCAGTAAATGAACTTAAAGTGATGTATTGAGCAGCACTGTTTGCATTAGCTGGGTTAGTTACTGTATAACCGTGTGCTGAAGCAAAAGTAACCAAAGATTGACCGCCATTAGGCTGACCAACAACAGAACTAATAGCTGGAGTTGCTGCACTAATAGACAAAGTAGTTGGGCTACCGCCAGTTGCTGCTGCGTTAGTTTGATCAAAAATATCTGTACCAACAGCTCTCATGCGGAATGATAAAGCTGGATAACGAACTGCGGATGCAGGAACAGTACGGTTTTGAGTTTTAGCATCATTACCATATGAATAGGTAAATCCACGTTGTTTATCAATACCACCTTCAATCAATACTGAAACACCATAGTGTGTCATTAAAGATGCAGCAGAACTGCCGTTATCACGCTGTTCATAACGAACAGGCAAGTTACCAGTACGGCTCCAAGGTTGAACTTGTTTAACGCCATTAACTACAGCGTTAGCTATACCGATTTGATGCAGAACCCAAGGCTCGCCATTGATTGTTACACCCCAACGAAGTGCACCAGCACCATACCAAGCGTATTCCATCCAAATCATCTGAACTTTAGTCCAGTCAATTGCATTGATAATATTTTTATTACCATTCCATTGATCCATTGGAATAACTTGATCTGTTGGCAATCCACCAGCATCAGAACGAATAACTACGTTCATTGCATAAGGGTTTAATGATCCACCAGACGGACCAGTTTGCATAAAGAAAATTCCATTGGAATCATCAAAAATACCAACACGCTGGGTCTGACCAGATACAGAGGCACCAAAGTTGACGTTAGAAGCCATGTACATGGTTTTACCTGGCTGATAACGGTGATATGGGCGTGATTGACGAATAGTAATGTCACCTGGAGTGTTGCCTCCACCAATGTTCATTGAAACGCCACCTAAACCTGGGTTTTGAACAATATAGGCTTGTCCAGAGACGTTATTAATGAATTGTTCCCAACGCAAAGGCTGAACACCATACTCAAAGTCGGCATCATAAATGTTTTGCGATTGTGAAACTTTGAGCTTACCTACAACGTCACGCAGACGTTGCGGTGCTACAAATTGAGCTGCACCATCAATACCAGTCCAAGGGGTACTCGCAGTTTGAGTTCCCATAGCACCAGTTTGTGCATTGCCACCCTGTTGATTTAGGGGTGCAAAGAAATTTAGTAAGTCCCACGCCATATTAGCTCCTTAGATTTTTTAAAAAAGGGGTCCGAAGACCCCAATCAGACTATTAATCAAAGTTACCATATGGATAAGTTGTACTGTTACCAATGTTCAGATCAAGCTGGTTATAACGTAACGATACTTCAATCTGACCAGAAGATAAACCAGCAGTTGATGTAGTCATTGCCAAAGTTACAACCACTTGTGAGAACCATGTAGGTTGTGTACCAGGTTGTAAATTTTGGAAATCTTGTAATGTAGAGCTTGCATTTGGCAATTGTGTACCAACATAAGTTGCTGTGTAACGCTGTGTAGCTGGACTAGAGATGTTAGCAAATGTGCCATAAACACCAGTAGAAGTTGCAAAGTTGTTAGAAACGTATGGTTGAATAGCTGTTACTGCCAAAGGAGTACCAGCAGTATCTTTTGGAATTGTGCCAATATCAAGAATAACGTCAGTAATATTAGAACCGTATGGCAAATAAAATACTACGCCACGGTACACGGTAGTTGTTGCATCAGCTGTTGGAGCTGTAGCAGCTGTAGGTCCGTTAGTGCTATAAACACCATTTTGTGGCGTGTAGATAGTTGCAGCACTATTAGGAATATTGTTTGAAGCAACAAAAACTCTAGAACCGCCACCGTAGTTAGCAGTATTAGCTGTTGTTACTGAAAAATCTAGTAAAGCTGATTGAATTAAATCTGCGTAACCAACGTCACGAACTGGACCGAAACGGTTATCACCAGAGAGAATTGGACCTTCAAATGTACTACGTCCCATAATGGACTCCTTATGCAAAAGTACTTATGCCGATCTTTGCATCGTCTGCTGGGGCAGTGGTGGCATAAGCGAAATACCCAGATATGATGATTTTACTACATTTTTAAATATTAACAACGCTTTTAAATAAAAAAACCCCGCTTTTTTAAGGCGGGGCCAAAACTCCTCACGAGAGTATTTTAGTATGAACCGTATACGCCCAATGGGTCAGAAACACCGAAGCTGTAACGCTCACGAGATTTGTATCTCACGTTACCAGTATCGAAGTCACCGTCCATGCTGTTTTGCAATGGGGTACGAACAAACATCTTCAAACCGTTTGGAACATCAGTGGTCAAGAACCATGCGTTGGTTGCGGTCAAGAAGTGGTTAATTGTGTAACCTTCTGGAACAGAACCGTTGTTCTTAATTGCGTTGATGTCATTGTTGTTTGTACCAACACGGAGTTCTGTCTCTAACAAACGAGTAGCAACGAACTGGAGTGCAGGTGGAACAATCAATTTCTTAGGTTTTGCAGCGATCAACAGACCACGCTCATCAGTCCAAGCAGCGATTTGAATAACAGCATTTTCCAATGCGGTTTCGTTCAAGTCAGCAGGAGTAGATGGGGTGTTTGCGTTGGTTCCACCAGAAATCAATGGATGAGCTGTTGAGAACAAAGGCTGTCCATCACCATAGGTGAAAGAGCTATTAAAGCCGTTATTCAATACAGCAGCACCTTTAACTTGCTTGGTGTAAGCCATAGCACGAGCCAAAGCCTTGGTATAGCGACCAGATAACGAGTCATACAAGTTATCTTCGATTGCCTCTTCAGTCAAGCTGAAGCCCAAAGCGATAGTTTCGTGGTTGTAACGAGCTGTCCAAGCTTCTTGTCCGTTGTCATAAGCGATGGCTTGGCCTTCGTTTTTGACTGGAGCAGCTGAGAAGCCTGACAGTTTTGTTTCTTCTTCAAAAGAACGCTCAGAGGTCTCGATTTCATAGATCTCTTTGTGTTCTTCACCATAACGAGCATACTCAAGACCAAACAATGCGTTTAATCCAGGAAGCAACTCTTTTAGTAGTTGTGCACGAGAAATAGCCATTTAAATGCTCCTTAATTAAACACCAGTGGCATTGAAGTAGCTATGGTAACCGAAGTTCCATGTTACTAATGCTTCTGGGTAGCCAGTGAAAGAAAACTGTGCAGCTGTCGACTGTGCTGTTGTTACAGCATTGTTGATAGTTACAGTAGTACCTGATACAGCGGTTACATAAGTATTTGAACCTTGGGTAATGCCAGGGCCAGATACTGCCATTCCAGGCTGGATAGCGGTGTTAGCAGCAGATAAAGTGATCGTTGTGCTAGAAGATGTAGCATTTTGGGTCACAGTAACAGCTGAAGCAGGAACTAAACCAACAATACGGAATGGTGCTGAAGTTGTAATAGGTGTTGAAACAGTTGCTGATGCAGAAACTGCAATACCAGCAGCGGAATCACCAGTAGTTGTAGAACCAGTGTTACCAGCAGCAGCACCAATATAGTAAGCATTAGAACCAACGAAAGCTGGGTTAATGTACTGAATTGTTGTTGAACCGCCTGTACCAGCTGGGTTAGCCAATACAACTGTTTGGAACACAGCTTGAGGATCATCTACTACATAACCGATTGCATCTGGAGCAGTAGTGCTTGCTTGCCAGAATTGATAGCGGTTTTTACCGTAGATTGGGCCACCAGTTGTAGAATACTCGGCACCAACAAATACACCGATTGTTCCAGCAACAGCTGAAGAGCCATTGTATGCCAATGTTGAAGATACTAAGTTACCAATGTTTGCACCAGTACCGATTGCTACAACGTCACCGTTGAACAAGCTAGTACTGTAACCATTCACGATAGGGAACATACGGGTAGAACCCGCAAATACACGACCACCGATCAGGTTAACTGGCTTTAGGCCGTAAGGGGCCGAAACTGTAGGATAAGCCATATTAAATCTCCTAAATTAATTAAGAACCTTTTCCAAAGCTAACTGTAGATTTTCTCTCTTGGAAGAGAGGCATCCGAGTGTCACTTTGTCTCATAAAACTATTATCTACTGCCTCTGCATTTGATTGGGTTTGGTTGGCCTCATAATCCATCCTTGCTTTCACAAATTCCTCAGGAATCTTGCAGAGTAATAAACCACCAATCTCGATATTGTCCTTATAGCGACTATCTGGATCGGTTAACATTCCATATTTCGGTTGCTCTTCAGCTCTGACTGGTTCCCAGCCTTCTCTCAATTTTGATGAAAGATTACGGGGGTCAGCGTTGTTTAGCATCGAAACCCTAACCCATCGATAAGAAAAACCTGCTTGCTTGTCTGGTTCAGGTAACAATTCGGGCAAAGACCATGCTTTTGGGCGTTCTGCCTGTTGTCTTGTTGCTACTTCACGGGGGGTACGATTGTTTTCAGCCATTTTGGGACTCCGTTTTAACTAATTCGTTGTAATATTGCTCTGGCGTAATTTTGAATTTTTTAGCCAGTTCCATTTGACGTGTGTTCAGTGTGATCTTTTTGGAGGATGTTGAACGTGTCGCTGGTGCAACCACCGTGCTTTTGCGAGTTGTAGTAGAAGGTTTGGCTTCTACCTCCCCAAATTTCTCTGGGAATCGTTTTCTCATCTCTGCATCAATAGTGTTCCAGTAGTGGTCAGAGCCTGTCGGGACTCCGTCTCTTTCTAGCCGCTTATGGATGCCCATAGCAAGAAAACTCATGTCTTCATCTTGACCATACCACTTGTTTTTATCAAGCCATGCTTGGGTTTTTGAGTCCAGGCGTGTTGGTTGGGTCTGAGGTGTTTGGACCTCTTGTGATGATTGTAAATCATTTTCTTCGTATTGTGGGACATATCGATCCATCTCTTGAGCTTTGAACTTAACTTCAGTCAATCGCTCTTGAGCTTCCACTAAACGGTCTGCATCGCCAGAATCATAAGCTTCTTTGTATGCCCGTCTTGCTTGTTCTAGATCAGATGCCAATTTTTCCTTGGCGGTTGATACATAAACCTTTTCGCCATTGGATAAACGGCCCTTTAAAGCCTTGTTTTCATTGATAATTGTATTGGCAACCCGAATAGCTTCTTCGTTTTCACGCAAAGCAGCTTCTTTAGCTCTACGTTCATCGTTAATTAGCTTTTTCATCTGCAAAAGGCGTTGTTTTGCCTCTTTTGAGTATGATTCTAAGTCATCATTGTCAATCTCTTCAACAATTTCCTTAGGAAGCGGTGCAGCATTAATGCGATCTTCCTCTGGAGTGTCGTCAATTACTTCAATTTCTACATCCTGAGGCGTTTTTTCGTCATCTTCTAAAAAAGAAAAGTCTTGTTTTTCAAATTCAGCCATGTTGTTCTCCTTATGCACGAGTAATTCCACGAGGATCTTCTACTACAGCCTCGACAGAATCATCATTAATTAAACGGAATTCACGTCCATGAATCTTTAGTCTGGTGCCAGTGTTTGGACGGGCTAGAATAAAGTCTCCTTCTTTACACCAAGGGCCGTTTGGGAAACGGTTTTTGTCTTGGTAGCAATCTGGACCCATTTTTATTACAAAAAAAACGGTGGAAAGAACTTCTTCCATCTGCAAAGTAGTATCGGCTTTAACGATTCCACTAGCATATGTCGTTTCTGCATCAGGAATACCAACAAGCATACGATAGCCTTGTGGTTGTGGTAATTGCTTTGCTTTTTCTTCTGCTGTTTGAGGCAGGGTTGTTACTTGTGTTACATCATCGGGGTTTGAGCCGATTAGTATTTCACTCATCAAAATTCTCCAAGTTCTTTTTAAGGTCTGAGATGTATAACCTTACGGACAAAAGACCTGTAATCTGCCCGCAAGTTTTTTGGTAATCAGAGAAGTCTTTGGCTACTCCAGTACCAAGGGACTCTTCCAAGCCCCTAACCTTCGCATCTACCTGTTTGAGGAGATGGTCAAGTATTTTTTCTTTCATTTAGGTTCCTTTTTTGGTGATTTGTTTTTTAATTGCTGCTCGGTTTTATATAAATCCGCAGTGACTTGGAGTTTTTGACCCTGTCTTTGCTGGTTTAATTGCGCTTTGGCATTGCCAATTTGATGACCTAATTTCATACCTTCTAATTTTTGTTTGGCAGCTAGATTGGCCTTATCAGAAGCAGTCTTAGCGCCCACTTGCATACCAGCAATTTCTTTTTGGGCTGCAATACGCAGCTTTTCAATTTCAAGTTGGTCTGCTTTGCCTGCGGCATCCATTGCAATTTTCTTCTGCTTAATGTCAATTTCTTGCGCTTTAAGCTGCAATTCTTTCATCTGCATCTGAATAATTGGATCTTGCGCTGCCTGCTGGGCTTGTTGCGCTGCAACCGCTGTTTGATTTTGTTGCAACAGATTTTGAGCAGCTGGTACGGCCAGACGAGCAATTTGCATTTCTTGATCTGGGGTGAGATGAACTTGATCATCGTCATTGTCCTGATACGGGATATTAATGCCCATAGCTTGCTGCATTTGGCGCATATACTCCATGCCAACGTGCTCAGTAATATGAGCCTGCAAAGTCTGCATAATCAAAGGAGCCTGTGGGTTTTGGCCAATAACTTGTTTGATTTTTGGATCGTTAATGGCGGCCAAGTGGATTTGAATGTGCGCTTGGTGGTCTTGACCTATAAATGCCTTTAACGGCTTTTGTTTCAAAGCGTTGACATTCTCTGTTACAGGATCTACAGGAGTCATATCTTCTGGCATTGGAACAAGCTTTTCCAGATTCTTAATGCCAATGACTTCTAGCATTTGACGGTGTAGATAAGGCAAGTTATACAACTGGGGTGCAGTTTGCGACAATTGCAAAGCCGCTTGATACTGCACTACCTTTTGAGACATTGTTGCAGCGTTTGGATCTGATACAGGGATGATATTAACCATCTCATAGTCAGATCTGCGGGCTGCTTGGTGTCCTGTAGAGGGTTCGTAAGAGTAATCTTCTGGGGCGTAATCGGCAATAATTTTCTTTAACAGCTTAAATTCTTGCTTCATGGAGAAGTGAATACGGGCTTGGATAGCCGACATCACTTTTAAAGTGCGTTCCAAAATAGCCAAAGTCGTACCGACTGGGGACTGGCTAGACATATCAGAAGCTTTTAAATCGCCACTAGAAGCAAATCTACGGCCTTCTTCTACGATTTGATTGAGTAATGCCATGAGAGTCTGGCTTGGCTCTTTGTATGGCAAAGGCATGATGTTATCTTTCATCGTGCCAGACGGGACATCTACGTCCCTAAACTCACCTGGGGCTATTGGTGTGTCATCGCCCTTGACTCGCAACCCACGGGTCTTAAAGCCGCCAGGCAAATTCGATAATGACCCTGCATCGACCAACTGTCTGAGGATAGAAGTTCCCGATTTAGCGAAAGCGCCAATGAGATGGATAAGGCCAAAGTGATAAAAACCAAAGCCAGGAATATAGCCATAATGTACAAAGTGTTGTCTCTTTTGGTAGGTTTTATCATCTGGATCCCAGTTTCTACGAATAGCCAATATGGCTCCGTTTGATTTTTCAATAGTTACAACATAGGGCAAAGCGATGCCAGTAGGCATTCCGTGCTTGTCTTCATGTTCAAAACCTTCTAAATCAAGGTGAACGTGCATTTCTAAGATTTTGAATCGGTCATCTGTGGTTGCCCTAAAACCCAGTTTTTCCGCAATTTTCTTTTCAATCTCGTCCAGCACATTGTCTGGCGAACCAAGATTAATATCTCGGTAAAAACCCTCATACATCAAGCGTTGTAGTTCGTTTTCAGTTTTGCGCATCACATGGGTAATGCGTTCTGCTGCTTCTAAACTGGCTGAACCATAAGGCACAACCAAGTCTTCAGCAGGAACATACATCGATACTTGGCGATCTAAAGCTGGGTCTACATAGACTTTCTTAAAGCCGTTACCTGATAAACCAACGCCCCAAAGCATTCTTTCGTGCTCTGGACGGAACTCTTGCATGACATCGGTCAATTGGTAGTTCATATCATCAACTACACGCTCACAAGCATCTTTTTTGTCTTGAGTTTCTTTGCCTATGATTTCGCCCTTCACTGGGCCAGCAGCTGGGAAAGTTTCCATAATCGTTTCTGATTGGAATTTAATTACGGCTTCAGCTAATACTGGGTGATAGACCCCGCAAGCCCCTTCCCAGGGCTCAGAGCGTTCTTCAATTTTTAATCCTAGGAGTTCTAGACCATCGACATAGGTCTGGATCCAATCTCTACGGGAATCAATGTCAGTTTGAAAGTCTTCTAAGAGTTGACTGCCAATTTGTAATAAAACGGATTCAGGAATGTACTCAGCTAAGTTGGCATTAAAGTCTTCTGTGTCATCGCCACCCATTTGGATTTCTATGTCCCCAATCTTAAGGTCCACTTCTTCTGGGTCGACAATCTCAATTTCAACATCTGGACCATCTAAATCGGGTAAACCCGCTGGTGCTGCGTACATTGCTTTTTCAATTGACATATGGATCCTTAGTAATAACCTTTTTTGCGCCTAAACTCTTGTGGCTCGTCTGGTTCATCTGATTGTAATGTGATAAATCCACCTCGCCTAAAACGAAGTAGTGCTTGTGTGGTTGAGTCTACCAAGTCATCATGGTCTGAATTGGGAAACGCAGCTAATTCTTCGATGACCTCTTCAGCCCATCGTTTTCTGGGTGCCCAGATTTTGCCAGAAGCAAAAAGGTCTGATACGCTATTAACCCTAGATATTTTATCGTTTCCACGAGTAGGTGTAAACTCTTGCACGGGAATGCCCATCCTGCGCAATTCAAAAATAAGGGGTGCACCTGAAGCTTTAGCTTCGACAATAAACGAATCTGGCTGCCAGTCCTTATACATTTCATATGCTCGTTCTTTAAGCGTTGGGAACTCCATACGCTCTTTAAACGCATCCAATAGAATGATATTAGCATCCTGTTTATCTTCATTGAGGTAAAACACTCCCCAGGTTGTGCAGGCTGAATAGTCAGCCCGTTCTGATTTGGTAAAAGCCGTATCCCAAGATTGAATTAAATAATCACAGGCTGGCGGTCTTTCTTCCTCCCAGACCCGCCACCATTCTCGTTTGACCAGCGCACCTTCTTCACTGGTAGGGTCTTGTTGATACTGGGCTTGCCATTTGCTTAGGGGTAATTCTATGCGAAGTTTACAAAGTTCGTCATAAGACCAAAACTCAGGCCAGAGTGGTTTTTCGTTTCTTTTGATGGCTGGAAGGCTAATGATCTCCCATTCGTCCCCATCCCGATCTATCATGGCTTGGCAAATTTTGCCCGTCAAATCCCGCTTAGACCAGCGGGTCATCACTACTACAATAGATCCTCCAGGCTGCAAACGCTGGCGAGGACCTGAAGTGTACCACTCGTACACCTTATCAAAAACGCTAGGATCCCCTGCTGCCAATGCAGCTTCTTGCTCGGAATGAGGGTCATCAATAATGAGCAGATCAGCACCTTTACCAGTAACAGTACCGCCAACACCAATAGCAAAATACTCCCCGTTAGCATTAGTACTCCAACGCCCAGCAGCTTTACTATCCGATCTAAGAGATACATTAGGGAATACTTTGGCATAGTTTTCTCCATCGACTAAGTTACGGACTTTACGTCCAAAGCCAACCGCAAGCTCCGCTGTATTAGAACATTGGATAATTTTCTTTTGTGGGAATTTGCCTAAGAACCAGGCAGGAAGCAAATAAGAAGCAAACTCAGACTTAGTATGACGAGGAGGCATATTAATGATAAGTCGCTTGATTTTCCCACTGGCTATCTCCTCGAATTTTTGTGCCATTAATGCGTGATGTTGGCCATGAATAAAGTTTGGCCACATGGTTTTGACAAATGACATAAAGTCAATTTGCCCTGATTCCCTGGTTAAAGACTCCTGATAAGCCGCAGCCAGCGGCAGCAGTGGAGCCTGCTCATCCTCTGGAAGCAGCTTAATAATCTCTAAGAGATCATCCATTGATATTTCTCAACTTCAAGTAAGCGGGACGAATAGATCTGGTTCTTTTAGTATCGCCTTTACATATCCCTAGCTCAATTAAGGTCCTCATCTTGCGGGCTACATTTCCCCGCCCCCTATCGCCAGTGATGTGCATAATATCGTCTATAGTTGGTCCAAAGCCATATTTAGCCCACCATTCTTCGATTACTAGATAGATTTCTTTTTGTACAGGTGTCATAGATAGGTCAAATATACAGGGGTGTTCTCACCCACATAGCAACCTTCGATGTTGTAGTAAAAATACTCCCAAGCTTCTTCTTTGCTCATATCCCGCATGAGGATGTTAATAACCTTGTCAAGGTCATAGCATAAAGCCTGGGTTCCTAAACGGTTGATTACACCGACTATGGCTTCTTCTAAGCCGTCAGCCTGCACTAACTCTGGGTAGTCTTCTATTGCAAACATTGAATCTCCTCACCTATAAACCCGTCTATGCCACCGTTGATTGCCATGTTGACCATCTCATTAGCCAACTCTAAGGCAAGGTCTTCGCCACTGGTGTGCATGGTCACTTCGCCTGTTTCCTCGATTTGTATGTGAATACTTGCTAACATTGTTTTTTTCAAGAAATATCCCCCCCGTCATTTTGTATAGATTTACCTATGGGGGTCATTTGTAAGTCAGTGCCCACTTCTACCCACTGGGGATTTGATACCCCCTCCCCTATCTGTTGGGATTGATTGTGTGGAATACTATGCAAATGTCCCGCCACGGACTCGGCCAAAAAATGGGTGGTGGCACTTGGTGGGGGGTCGACTTTTGCCGTTTCACTGGCCGTATCCCCATCCGCAGAGATGGATTCCAGTTGCAATGGTTCTGATTGATCGCTGGGTTGATCCTTCACCTCTGTTATCTCATGGGCTTCTACATCCTGTATCTCTCTGAGTAGATCCTCAGCCGTTCTCTTGGTCTGAGTTCTCAGGGATTTGGAATTAGCGATGGCAAGCTGGACGGCATCCATGAGCTTGGCCTTCAAACTGGCAGAGTCAACGCTATGCACCAGCTCCCGTCTCTCAGTGAACAGTGCCACCTCAGTCATCTTCCCCACCAGCTCAAGAGCCCTGAGTTGCTCAGTGGGCTTTAGGTCATCATTTAATGCCATGCTAGAGAGCTTATGGATAGCGAGAGCCCTTAAACGAGTGGGTAAAAGATATTCCTCCACCTCTTTCTGTGCTTCCAGTGCCTGTATGTAGGTGCTCACATTGGGACGACTGGCCACCTTGAGGGCATCCCGATGGGCAGTAGTCGCTTTACCCTTCGTATCATATGCCCTACGATAAGCCTCAGTCTTGTTCCCCGTCTTCACCAGTTGCTCAGCAAACTCCTTCTCCTTCTTCGTAAGCTGGGTTTGTTTGCTCCTAGAGCCAAGAATGATCGTATCAATCGGGACTGTGTTCAATCCTTCCTTGATCTCTTTACGGGTGAGCTTCTTCATGGGTCTGCTTTAAGTATTCCATAGGTATATCAATACCCCTAAGTATAGACTATCTATCTCATGGTTGGGGACGGGCATATACATACTCTCTTATATCTCTTACTGCTTCTTCCGTATCAACACTGTTCGCCTTCGGCTATGGCGGGCTTTTAGCGGCACTCATGCGGGCTACAGAGCTCTGCTTCCCTTTTTTACGGACACTGCATCACAAGTAAGGCAATTATCACCTGGGCGGTCTGCCCTGAGAGCCTTATCCAGCAAGGGTCTAAAAATATTTTGCAGAAAGTGTTGCAAGTCAAGTGTTTTGGATTATCATTTAATCTCATTCACTAGATGAATGATTTTTAAACCACCTACTAGGAGCAGATATGCAGACACTACAAGACACAATCGCCATATGGGATAAGCAGATAGATGAGGAGAAGATGATTCAAGTTGTAAGAGCATACGCTGGAGCTTTATACAACGAAGGTTGGGATGCGATAGTAGAAGCATGGTCGGATGGGGATATTCTTGAGTATCTATCAGAATCCCAGTTCGATATGGCTAAGACGCTTAAAGCCATTCAGGAATGGATTGATCTTCGTCAGGAGATGTCTGATAACTGCCAGTTCTAACCCAGTCAAACTGATGAGCCTTCAATAGGCGAAACCCTTCGGGGTCTTTGACAACACTGCTAGGAGATAACGATGCAACCATCACTACTCAAGAAGATAGCTAAGGGAGAGTTCTTTAAGCTAAAAGGCACTGAGACTTCCCCTGTTTGGGTCTGCGACTACTACTGCCGTTCTTCCCGTCAATACTGGGTTCATAAGTTTGACGATATGAATCATGGGAAGTTCATCAGGGGTAATCGTGTTGTTTTTACTGGTTTTACTTTCTAAGGAGATTGATTATGTTTGGAGTAATTGCCTGTAGTGATCCTAAGTTCCCATACGCTATTGAGGATGAGAATGGAGAGATCATGGCACTGTTTGCGTATATGGACGAAGCCTTGAAGGTAGCTGAGTTCTTGAATCGGTCTTGAGTGCTGTAATCCTGATGCCCTTCGGGGTATCGGGATTGCCATTCGGTAATCATTAACTGCTAGGAGAAATAAATTGGAAACACAAACCAACACAATCGATTTAACCCAGTTCTTTGGCACTACCCAGTATTGGAGGACTCAGCCTATGTTTGCACCGAAGCTGGTTCATACCGATGGGGTTCAATACTTTGCTGATACTGCTGGGGCTTACTGGTTCTTGGATATCGTGGCTACTGAGGGCTATGAGCTCCATAAGAAGAATCCCTTTATGTCTATCAACATGGAAGTTGCTGATGGTAAAGCCGTTATTGCTTTTGATGATGGGGATTTGAATACTTTGAAGATTAAGAAGATCGCTATGACTGATTGCCCTTCGGGCATTTATACCTTCTTCTTGGCCGACAATGTCTTTATGTTGACTTCGGAGTATTGATCGTGGCAGAGCTCATTGATAGCATGACAGTGAGCTCTCCTCTGATGCTGGAGGGGAGCTGGGGGCAGAGAGATTTGGGGACTCATGAGTCTACCTTAGAGCTCTACTACCACAAAGACTGCACTGGGTTCATTGAATGGGATATTCCTGAGCTGGACTTGTTTGAGCATATTGGTCTGTGGTTTTCCATTGATCGGGATGGCAAACGGAGTCTGGTCGAATATGATGGGGTCATGTCATTGAATGACCATGCGATTGCCCTACTTCGTAAGAATGGGGTTTATGTTAATTCTGAGGAGTTTGAATAATGGATACTTTGAAAGAGCTGTATCAGTTGATGACTGTTGTATGGTCTGAGCTGTTGTCCTTCGGACTGATATTGGCGGGCTTTTATGCCATATGGTTAGTAGTTTCTGCAATTCTCAAATGGGGGAGAGTCATATGATCTGTGAACATAGTGGTGATAGCTGGTGGGAATACGATGCTCAAGGTATCCCGTTGGCAAGGGTCTGCGATAAATGCGTGGATGCAGTCTTGAGCAAATATCGGCCTGAGATTTTGTCGGGCTATTCACAATCTGATGTAGATGAATCAATCGAGGAGCAATAACATGGGAGTTGAATCAAACCTATATACGACTGTTCAAGAAATGTATTTTGATCTAATGGACTTAGGGAAAACCAATTATTTGAAAGGGATGCCAGTAGCTGGTTTTCAGGAGTTTGACAATATGCGTGATTTTATTGACGAACAGATAAGTAAATTACATTACCTTGAGAATCATATGAGAGCATTGTTTAACATTACTGAGGAGCAATAACATGGGATGGACTGGAATGACTCCGCCTTATCATGGCGATAAAAAACGCTGGTTGGCAGACGAATTTAAACAAGTTGGTGAAATTGGCACTAACCCGTCTTTTGAGTTGACTGATATCAGCATCAAGGGACGGGAAGCATACGGCATTCTGAATGTCGTTAAAGCCGATGGCACTAAGACTGGGTTTGGCATGGTCATATTGCTTGAGTGTTCTGCAAAAGAATGGGTCATGAAAGAAATGACAGAAGATATGATGCCTTACTACTTCAACGCACCAAAGAAGCTGATACATAAGCTGGATGAGCTTTACCCAGCATTGAATGACAATGCCCGTAAATGGCGTGAGAAGTGCCTATCAAACTGATGAGTCTGTAAGGACGAAACTGGAGTGATCCAGTCTTTGATTAACTGCTAGGAGATTGAAATGATGTTCAAACTGGAAATACGCACTGATAACGCAGTGTATGAAGAATCACTGTATGACGAATTGGTTGCCAATTTAGAGCTGGTCTCAAATATGATTGATTCTCAGCAAAAATCGGGGACTATCAGGGATACCAATGGTAATCGTGTTGGGCAGTTTTACATGACTGAGGAGGAGTGATCATGGGTTTAGATATGTATTTGACCGCAAAGCAATATTTGTGGAATCACAAAGAAGAAGAGCAACATTTACGCAAGGATGTGGCGAAGGTGTTGGGGGTTACGGCCTACGATGCCAAGTCGGTATCCTTTGATGTGATGTATTGGAGAAAGTGCAACGCTATCCATAATTGGTTTGTCGATAATGTTCAGGAGGGACTTGATGACTGCGGGGAATACTGGGTCGATTCTGCCCAGTTGGACGAGCTGGTTGCACTATGCAACGAAGCATTGGTAAATCGTGATGAAGATATTCTTAAGCCAGTATCGGGATTTTTTTTCGGCAGCACTGAAAAGGATGAATACTACTGGCAGAGCATTACTGAGACTAGGGACAGATTGTCGGAGATTTTGACAAACCCGTCTGCCGTTAACTGGGACTTTTACTACCAGTCAAGCTGGTAAGGATTTGACAATGAAAACAATATATATCGTGAAATCGTATGGTGCATATAACGGCTATACAAACCTTATAGCATTTGATTCTGAATCAAAAGCAGAAGCATATGCAAAAAAGATAGAGAGCCATATATCGAAAGATATTTTGGACAGTGGTGATGAGTTTGTTGAAGTTGAGCCACTTACATTGGAGGAGTTTAGTCATGCCTAAATGGATTATCAGGGCAAAGACCAATGTGATGTATGAGAAGGTGATAGAAGCCGACAGTGAAGCCGATGCTTGGGAAAAGGGTAAAGCCATACCTGAGTGCGACTTTCACTGTGTCGGTGAATATGACCATGTTGTTTACGATGTTGAACAAACTGATGACGATGAGGAAATCGAATGAATATTGCAAGAGTAGAAAAATTGCTTGTAGACACTTACAAGTTTTTAAATGATGAGATGCAAGACGAATATCCACTGGTTGATTTGGATGAAGCTATCGGCAATATTGCAGAAGCATTGGCAATAGTGCAAGGGGATCATGGGGCTTTTGACAATCAGGAGATAGATTGATGTTTGAAGTTCAACATTACACGCTATGCGATGGATGGATAAATTGCTGGAGTGAAGAGAATGAGGACGGGGTAATGATCCCGTCCATTTATAGAACATACAAAGAAGCCTTAGATGCCCTCAATGAATTTCTTGAGGATGAGCTCATGGAATACAACGCTGGCAATATTGATTCTTTGTATGAATTGGATGAATTTAGAATAATGGAGTTAGATCATGCCTAAAAATTTAGTATTGTTTGGTGATATCGAGTTTGGGGACTTTTGCAAAGGAAGAGATACATTCCCCTGTGCAGTCATCCACGAAATTAAATGCCAGTTGCTGATGGACGAAACAGATGCCGATGATTTCATGGTCAAACATGGATATAGCGGTTACTTGATCCCAGCAGAATTTAAAGGTGAAATTTATTTTTCTGAAGGATGGTCAAAATGGTTAGAGTAATGGACGATGACAACGAATATGTTCTTTGCGGGGATTCTTTAATGGTAATTGATATCGAGAATCCAAAAGATTATTGCCAAGTTGATCAGAAAGAATTTTCTGAGTTTGAAGCATCTGTTCATAAATTTTTGATGGAGGTATCAACATGAATTGGAGACCAGTAGAATTGCAAGAAAATTATTGGATTATTCAGGATAAAAATAATTATGATGAATATGTAGATCATGTTGGCGATAACTTGGTTTTTGTAACAAAGAAAGAAGCATTGGAAAAAATAAAGGAGATTAACAATGAATCAAGCCGATAAAGATGCCCAGCAATGGATGGAAGCCAATTCTAAATGGCAACAGAAAAGATTGATTAGTGCCAAAGAATCAGGCCAGCAATACTACATTGATGAAACAGGCTATGTCATCATTGAGAAAGGACAGGATGAACCTAAGCAAGTGCAAGGGTAAAGTGCCAGTGTTTGTAGGGGGCGATGCCCCTTACAAGCTGGTGGACTTTCCCAGTCGTGAGAAGTTTGACATACTCTTTAAATCCAATAATAAAACCCTACGGGAAAAATACTGGAATATCCTGAAGATGAGGGCAGAAGGTCATACGCTACAATCAGTGGGTAATACTTTTGTTCTTAATCGTGAAAGGATCAGGCAGATTGAAGCTAGGTTTATAAGGAAAGTAGCAACCTCTTTAAATCCTGAGAAGCCTTGAAATTGCCGACTCTCATATGGTAGTCATTAAAATCCTCCCCAGTTGCTGGGGAGATCCAATACGGCTTTTGTGTCTTTTTGGCCACCATCTCTCCAACACCACTGCTATCGTTATCAGCGATAATCAGCCCCTTCCCGATGTTCCTTGCTATGAGCTCCATGTTGTTTGCGGAGAAGCAGATGTGGATCGTATAAGGGAGATTCATTTTGGTCATGATATCCCTGACACTGAGGCCAGTGGCATACCCTTCGCAGAATATTGCAGTGCCTCGTGTCCCAATCGTAAAAGTTGCCCCCTTGCTCGTCTGACCATGCAAGAACTTTTTGTTCCCCTCGTGGTCGATGAGCTGGCATCCCACCACAGAGCCCTGTATCCGCATGGGAATAACTAACAGTTTGTCGAGCCCTTTGACGAAGACATTTCCCTGTTCGTTTTTAAATCCCTTGCGTTCAAGGTATGGATGCGATTCCAAACTGCATTGAGACAAAATCCACTGTGCTTTTTCTGCTGCAGCCTGTGCCTCTTTTTTCCTTGAATCGTTTGACGAAGACATTTGTTTTTTGATTTCGGTCTTGCTGACACCTTCAGCAAACCAGGTGGCGGGTTTATCCATTGTTGCCCAGTTGATAGCCCAGCCGACATTGCCTAAGAATTTATATCTACCGTTTGTGGATCTTGGATGATCTTCTGTTGGGGTGGCTACCCATCTGTCCATGACAAGATTGTTATTCATAATCAAGCCATGTTCTCTTGCGAAATTAACGAACTCCTGCATTGTTTACCTTCATTTTCTTTAAGCGTTTACTAAAAGCGATGGTTCTGTGTTTGACATACTTCTGTGTTTCTAAGCTGGCTATGCGGGGATACTCTTGTAAACCACGAGGCCAGACTCCGAATTTCTGTTTATAGATATGCGATGCCCAGTTAATGTTGTAATTCTTTTCATTGGCGATGTATATCAGCTCTGAATAGAACTTTTGTTTATCGTCTTTCTTGGCATTTTTGTCAAAGCCAAGCTCGACTAATTCACCTGACACGGTCTCAATCTGCTTTTTCGGTCTAACATAGCCACACGAAGCACATGACGAAGACGATCTAGGCCAGAGTGCCGAACACGCTGGGCATTTCTGTTCTTTCTTTTCCTTTTCTGTTGGTTCTCTTTTGGTCTTCTCGCCAGTGTCATCCAAATTCTTGACACCTTCAGAATAAATTCTTTCCCAGTCATCTCTAAAACGAATGTAATTTCCTGAATGGTCTAACCACAAACCAAACTGTTTAGTAGGGTGAGATCGCATAACCCGACCCATCTGCTGAACATGGGAGCTAAGTGATTTACTAAAAGGACGAGCTGATATACCAATACATACATCAGGAACATCGAAGCCACGAGTAAGAATATCAGTAGCAATAAGCCCATGAATGTTTGTATCGAGTCTAGCGAAGTCATCAATTACCTCCTGTTTGTATTCACCACTATCCTTGTAGGATATGCTGACAAAGTTAAAACCCTTGCGGGCAAATTGTTCTACTAAATCTTCTCCATGCTTTACACCAGCACAAAATACAATAGTCTTCATGGGTTTGCCAAAGACTTCATAAGTCTTCTTTGCCCATTCAGCCACAATATCACCAGTGATCTGCATCCCCCGTTCAGTGACTTGATCAGGACTCCATTCACCAGCAATCTTTTTGACCCCAGCCATGTCAATCTCTTTGGAGATGTAGACTTTGAGAGGACATAGCCATTCACCATCGACTAAAGATTCAGTTGTCGAAGCACAGACCACATTGGAATAGATAGAACCTAGCCCTTTAGTAAACGGGGTGGCGGTCAAGCCAATGACTTTAATCTTGTCATTGTTCTTGATGATCTTGGTAATTTCTGACCGAGTGATATGGCATTCGTCTACGATCAATAGATCAATATCGGGGAAGTTATTTCTTCTCTCGATAGTTTGTGACGAACATATTTGAATGCGCCTGGTCTTATCTTGGCGTTTATGTTGAGCCTGTAATACGCCATGAGCAATCGAGTATTTATCTAAGCGTTTAGAGGTCTGATCAATCAATACAATACGATCAAGAATCATCGCTGCTTTATGATAATTATCAGCCGTAGCCTTCATTAAATAGATTGCTACTTCTGTTTTGCCAAAGCCAGTGGGTGCATACAAAAGCTGGCAACGATGGCCTTCTCGAAACCCTTGACGAAGTTTCTCCACAACACCTTCTTGGTGTTCCCGTAATAAGAGCTCCATTATTTTTTCTTGAGCGCTTTTACTTGACGGATTAGTTCTGCGTTTCTTTCTTGAAACATATTGCGGGAATCTTTGAGAGCTTCAATTTCAATTTCTTGAATCCTAACTTGTTCCCGAAGCTCGGTGACAAGGTCATGAATCCAATCTACTTCAATCTCGGTAGCATCCCATCTATGGGCTGCGATGATGTCTTTTGCTAATGTTAATTCTTGGTCTAAGGATACTACAGTGTCAGTGAGTTCTACGATCTGTTCGTTGTAAAAGTCCATCTAAATCTCCTAGCAGTTGGAGCTATTATTTTATCAAAAAGAGATTAAGACTTCAAGTGGATTACGCTGAACATTTCTTTTGGCACATCGTAAAAATACTCACCATCTGTTAATCGTTTATTGGCAATTTCTCTAAGCGGTTGTTCTAAGATCTTGTTTGTATTGATGTAGTATGCCATCGTCAGTGGGCGGTTCACTACGAAGTAGACAGTAGGCATATCGTTATCAAATAACTTTTTCTTACGCTGTGGAATATGAATAGTCGGATACGGGCACGACTCCCAGTTGCGCAGCTCCAACTCAGCATAACCAATTGATTTACCTGATTGATTTTTAATTAAGAGATCTACCTTGTATTTCTCATAATCTTCTGCTAGTAGATTCCATTCATCTTTAACATACTTAATGATTGCTTCTCTCGCTGGAGGATCACAGAGATCATGTATTTCTTGTATAAATTTGGCTGTCTTCATATTCGTTCAGGATTGCTAGATTCAGGATACACCTATCCCTACTATGAGGAATAGGTGCTTTCAGTCTTGCTGAGTTCTTTCTTACATAATTGCTTCGATGTCTTTGTCGTGCCTAGGTCTGTCATTATCACTCATCGGTCTATCCATATACAGGACGGTTCCCATATCTTACCAAGCAATCACGGTAAGCTGGGGGCATTTTGCCATAGTTTCTTCTAGGGGTATTTACAGCCTTTACCGTAGCAACACCAATGAGTACGGGCTAGGCAAAGATATAAAGAGGCAGACAGACGAATTTAATCGTTTGTCCCCGTCTTATATCCTAGCCCTTTTAGTATAGCGTAAAAAATATTTTCTGCAAGTACAAAAGGAAGAGCCCTTAGATCAGGGGAAATCTAAGGGCTCTAAGGGGATCGTGGATCCGCTGGGGCTTGCGTTGCACAAGTATCATTCTGCTAGGATATGAGTGACGGGTGCGGTCTACAGGGTAGACAATACTAAATATAGCACATATATGGAAAATGTGTCAACTGCTAGTATTTATGTGGCCATTTTCCCACAGCCATGCTTGGGTCTTGAGATAGGCTTCTATCCACATTTCTTCCCGCTGTATCTTGGATAGGTTCTTGCCTTGATCCAGCTCTGTGTGACAGCGAAAGCATAGGGCAGCTGTGTAAAAGTCGGGACATTTAATTCCTTTTCCTTTTCCAAGTCTGAGCAAGTTGGCGTGGGCAGCCACGACTGTGCCGTCAGAGCTACCACAGTGTTGGCATGGGGATTTTCGTAAGACATCTAAAAGCTTCCTGTTTCTATACATAATCTGTTATTATTCATGGGTTTAACAAAAGTGAAATACTACTAACCTACTATTGCCGTACCCATCAACATCTTGCTAGGGAGCATATGAAGATAATAACAGAGTCGGATAAAGAGTTTATCAAGGTCTGGAAAGAATTGGGAAGCCCCACATTAGTAGGTAAAAAACTAGGTATAAACCCTAGAAGCACTTTAGCTAGGCGAAGAAACTTAGAAATACGCTATGGAATTGAGCTTCCTACCCATAATTCCCAGCGGGATCAAAAGAAGCCCACCAAAGTTGAATTGGCTGCCCATAATGTTAGACGGGGCATAGAAATTGACAAATGCAAACGGGTAATTGTCTTTTCTGATGCCCATTTCACAGATGAAACCACCACCGCCTTCAAAGCCCTAATCAAATTTATCAAACATTTTAAGCCCCAAGTCATCGTTTGTAACGGTGATGCGTTTGACGGACAAGTTCTCTCTCGCTTTCCTTCCATCAATTACGATGCCAAACCCACAGTTTTAGAAGAATTAGAAGCCTGTCGTTGGCATTTAAACGAAATTGAAAAGGTCAGGCCAGCTGGTTGCCGACTCATATGGACACTGGGTAACCACGATATGCGGTATGAATCTTGGCTGGTCAACAAAGTTCCTGAATATAGCGGTGTTGACGGGTTCAGCCTGAAATACCATTTCCCGAATTGGGAGACTTGTTGGAGCTTTTGGGTGGGCGAGGATACCGTTATCAAGCATCGCCTCAAAGGAGGCCGTACAGCGGGCTATGGCAACGTCCAGGCGGCTTTTTGTAACATCGTCACAGGACACACCCATGTGCTCTGTGCAAGCCCTATAAACGGCTATCAACAGAATACCTTTTGGGGCGTTCAAACGGGCTGTTTAGCCGATCCTATGAGCCCTACCTTTGAATACTGTGAAGATGGCCCCAAAGACTGGCGGTCTGGGTTTGTCATGCTATCCTTTGATGAAGGCCGAATGCTACAACCCGAGCTAATTATGGTCTGTGGCGAAGATAAAGTAGAGTTTCGTGGGGAGATTTTAGAAATATGACAACCATTATCGGTGATGCTAAACGCAAGATCCTTGTCTCAGATAGCCAGACTTCGGATGATGATTCCGATACCAAAGCCTTTAACCTGCCTAAGGTATTTAAAGTTCCTCAGGGCTGGCTGGCAGGAGCTGGTGATCTCATGAGTGTTCAGAAGGTCGTAGAGTGGTTTAGAGACGGCAAAAAGGGTAAACCACCCGTCATTAAGATTGAAAACGATGCCGACTTTATGCTGTTATCCAACGATGGGCTGTTTGTGGCTGGAAAAGACCTAGAGTTTTGGGAGCATACGGATGTCGATGCTATCGGCAGTGGCACGGCAGCAGCCCTAGCAGTCATGGCATTAGGTCATAAAGCAGAAGAAGCTTGCTGGGCAGCGTGTCAAAGCGATCTGTATTCAGGAGAGCCCGTTAAGGTTTATACGGCAGGATCAGATCAACCCATCATTTGGAAAAAGCCTGTTGTATAAACCCGTTCATCCCAACTGGTTCTACAGCTACGTTGATATTCCTAATTTAGAAGTGATTAGGCAAGAGCTGATTGATTTGGTTAATGCTGGCGAATCAGGAGTCAGGACAAATCCTACGGCCTATAACATTTCAAAAGAAGATGTCATAGAAAACTGCCAAGAAGTTGTGAAATATCTCAAAAAAATGCAGTTATTAGACAAGTTCGATAGATTGTTAATAACCAAGAAAACTACGGCAGAAGCTGATGGCATGGTTCATGTTGATACTTATGATCCTAAATACCTAACCCAGTCCTTGAATATTGGCCTGATTGATTATGAGGGTTCTTACACTTCATGGCATAGCACCGATATCAAAGTGTTACATGACACAGCCCAGTTCGGGATGGTTCCAGACCGCAACTTTGCTTTTATTGAAGTAGAAAAGACAAAAGAAATATGCCGTCTTTATTACGATAAACGGGCTGCGCTGGTCAATACCACCATCTTGCACAAGGGCAACGCCCAACAGCCAAATAGAATCATCTGTGGATTTAGATTTGTCCCCGATCTATCTGACGAAGACATAAAAAGAATGGGGATAGTAAAGCTAGTATGAGTATTTAAAGAAGTCTAGGTCATGCTCAAAGACCTTAGATATCTTTTTTATCTCTTTATCGGTGTAGTAGTCCTGGTAACGCCCTTGATCAATATGGTTTTCTTTACCCAAAGGCGTATAAATTCCTAATAAATCTTGAATAATCTTGAAATCTTCGTCTAAGGTTTCTAACCGAAGCAGAAAATTAACCCCGTTGGCTATCCATTCATATTGATTTGTGGCCGAGTCAAACCAGTGCATAGTCTTATAAGTCTCAAGCCGATCTACAAAAGTAGCAAAGTCAGGAAAGTCTTTATCTAGCCCATTCTTAGCCCGATAGTGCTTGCACCAGTCTGATTGCCCATCTCTGGCATATAAGTAGCCACTAACAACTCTGGCATACGGATTTCTAACTATGGCAAAGGTTAGCATAATAGGAAGATAACAGGCCATCTGGGTCAAGCTTTGGTGGTATTCCAAAAACATAACTTGCCCTAAATGATCCCGATGATTATGAAACCACTTTAATACAGAATTGCCTGCATTTTTAGGGATATGGACGAAGGTCAGCCCATGAGCTGGTAAGTGAACGGCAGTCATTTGGCCATTAAGTAAAGACCTACGTTAGCAGCAGCATAACTAACATAAGTAATACACAAAGCAATATTGCCTTTAAACCCTTGTTCACAGCCAATATAAAGATAAATAAGACCTGTAACGATAATTAGCCAAGAGCTCATTTCTCTTGTGCCTTTCTTAGTATTGCTCTAGCAAAATCTATTTGGTAGTGATGCCAATTCTTGTAGTCTTTAAACACTTCATCTGCTACCTTCCGTATTTCCTCATCTGTTAGTGTCAGTTCAGACTTTTCTTGCCATACAGGTTTGAAATTAACCAATGGGTCATCTGTTAGTGTCTTTGCTGGATGGGATTCCAAAGCAATAATCCTAGATTCTAATACGCTTAAATATTGCTCTAGCTTTTTTGGGTAAATACCACCAATCATGGTGATATTGCTTTCTTTATCCATCCACGCTACTGGTTCATTGTTCATCTCTCTTGTGCCTTTCCATCAATCCATTTCCAACCAAGCAATTCTTCTGTGTTTTTAATATGCGTTGGATTTAGTGGCGCATACACAGCAAACCTTGTAGACCAACCACCTTTTACCTCAGGTGTAATCTGCCAATATCCAATCGGTTCAGGAGATGCCAAAATTGTGTATTGGCTCATATCTCGGTTGATTGTTAAATCGTTACCATTCATTTCTCTTGTGCCTTTCTTAGTATTGCTCTAGCAAAAATAATGTTTTGTTCGCCTGTGTCAGTTTCCATGCCACTCCAAATTTCAATTATTTCCTCATCTGTTAGTGTCTTTGCTGGATGGGTGTAGAGTGGAATAGCATTAGGGCTGTCTTGGTCAGCCTGATACCAAACTGACTTCATATCAGGGTCTTGCTCAAACCACGCTACTGGTTCATTGTTCATATTTAGTTTGCCGTCATAGGTTCGTAAGTCACGATTAGTTAAAGTGGTATGTAATTGCAGTTTCAACGCCTCTATTTCAGCTTGTTGCTGTTTATGTTGCATTTCTAGTATTGCAATTCTGTCACGCTGTGCAACATGGCGCAGTTCGTACTTGGTCAGCTTTTCTTGTTGCTGGCGTACAAAGTCTGCAGCTTTCTTTTTGTTGTAATTGATGTCATTGAATCTACTGTTTTCCATGTCATCAGCTAGTTCATTTGCGTTCATTAGAAGCTCCAAGTCTTATTAACTGTGACTGTGGCCTCTCCTGGTTCAACATCGACAGTAATGCTTAAATTACTATCTTTTTCTTTGTCTTTGTTAAATATCTCATCCCATTTAGCATCAAACTCTTCCATAGGAATGCCTAATGGGCGTTGTGCATCACCTTTTCCACCATCTCTCATCAACATCTCCCATCAATATCTAATTCTTTCTTCTTCTTTTTAGGCCGTCCAGTAATAACTGGCGTATTTTCATCGGGTCTAGTGGCATATCGACCAACTGCTTCGGTAAGCATAGCGACAAGTCCCCATTGAACGAGGACTTCAAGTCCTTCTTTATCGAAACTAACTTTAGCATCAGCCGAGCCATCTTTATTTTCCTTTTCGATTTTTACTTTGATGTCCATGTCTTTTCCCTAAAGAATAAAACAGGCTTTTCTAATGCTTCTAAAGCCCATTCTAAATATTGTTTAATGTCTTGCTTGTTCTCACCGCCAAATGTGGCAGTGGTATGACCCATCGGCTTGCCCATAGTGTCATAAAACACTTCCCTAATTTCTACATAATTCTGATCTGGGTATTCGGGATCTTTCATGTCTACAAGCCGTAGGTTCCAAGTCATTTTTTCTGCCTCTCCATGTCTTTAGCCCAAGAATTTAATGCTTTATCAAATAAATCCTTGAGATTGTTGTAATCTTCTTGGAGCTTATCATATTCTTGTTTCCAGTCCTTTTCAGCTTCTAATCGGTCTTCAGTAGTAAAAGTAGTCATTTTGTGCCTTTCCCTTGAAATTTACGTTCACTAATTTTTTTTAAACAACCACCACATTTAAAGCGTTTTAATTTTTTGTTTGCAGTTTGAACTATTTTTCCACTTTGTTCTGGCTGAAACAACATACAAGATGAACAATACTTAAGCTTCACTCTTTCTTCTCCGTTTGATGGGGGGCAACCCAGCAGGCTTAACATCTCTAGATTCCACCATAGAATCTGCTAAATACCAAACATTGGCAGGATCTATTTCTTCAGAGGGCAGGCGGGACAGCAGGCCATTTAATATAAACATGGCAAAACAGTCCCTGAGATCTTGTTCATTCATTAGTGTACCTGCTTCATAACGTGTTTTAAACGGCTCTTAGCGTTTCTATATGACCTTGTAAACGCATAAACAGCCTTCTCTTCCTCTAAGCCTGTCTCTACCGCTATGGTAGAGAGCACCATTGAAACCGCAGCCATGATGACTTTGACATCGGTATCTGCTTTAGGCGCCAGCAATTGAAAGATTTCTAATGCAATCAATCTTGATGGGTCTTGTTCTTTAGTATCCATTTGGGTTTCCTGGTCTTATTGTGTAATCTTGTACGCCAAAAGTTCTGCGTTGTGCGTTCTCACGGGCTTCTTCGTCTGGGTAGTTGTAATCCACCTCTAAAGTTTTGGCAAAAGCTCTAAAAGAATGGACATCTTTATATTTATCCATAAATGTTTTCCGCTGCCCGTGCTCATAACTAAGGGCTGGGAATGAATGCAAAATAATATCCTGATCCCAATGTTTATAGCGTTTACGCAAGTAATCCATTGTCAATTTAACATCCTCTACCTTTGCCATTGTTGGATCTAAAGTCAGCGTCAAGAATAGCAAACGCAAAATAATCCAATCCTGCTTCTTAATCTTGTGCACTCCCCCAGTTTCAATCATTTGGTAATCTCCAAATTGGTTATTTTGTCGGACAGCACTGCTCCCAAATCACGGCCTTTGACGGCAATCATCTGGGCTTCTTCGCAGTCATAAATAACTTTTGCAGCCGCTTTGATTCCAGCATTAAATCCTGAAGTGTAGACATCGGTTCCATCTACCAGCATACCAATGGCGTTGCGTATCAACTCAGAAGCTTTGCGATCTTTAGCAAAATCCTTGAGTTTGAGATGATGCTCCTCAGGAAGATAGACAGAATACGGTATTAGTTTTTTTGAATCCATGATGTGTATTCTTTATGTAGTTTATCCAATAGTATCTGAGCCTTTTGATTGGTCTTTAAATCCGATCTAGATGGGATATCAAGATAGCTTCTCAGCCATTCTGTAGCCTCTTCCATGTCTTCGTCAAAGATCCTGTCATCAGAGTGCAGAAACTTCCAAAATTTAGGATCACGGCACAGTAGGCCAGCAATACGAATAGCCCTATCGCCTGCATACTGTGATTGATCCGTAGGTTGCTCGTTCTCTCCAATCCTGACCATGACAACCTGATATCTAGCCCCTACAAACGCCCTGAGTAAGTCCTCAGGGGCATCGTCTGGGTGAATAGACAGGGTTAGTACATAGCCAGTCTTGTCTTGTTTAAGAGCGACCTTAACGCCTTCAAACTGCAAGGTCTTCAATCCGCTTCTCCAAATATTTGATGACAAACTTCCAACGCTCAATTTCTTCGTAACGATTCATACAGATACGGGCTAATTCATCGTTTTCCATGCGTAATACACCGAGCTCAACTTCTTGCTTTTGAGCCACTTCTTCCCAGTGAACAGTAGCTCTTTCAGCAATCAATCGTTGAATATTGGCCTCGTGAGCCTCTTTCTTTTCTAGTTCGCTGATAGCTTCTTCTTTGGCTCGATCCATGACATTCTGAGCTGCTTGTTGCATCAGTTCAGGGCTAAACTTTTTACTAGGTCTGCCACGCTTTAATAGTTTCATGATTACTCCCAAGGATTGCCAGTAGTGGCTGGTGCTTCGTATGGCTCAGATGCTTTGAGTGATAGATAATTCATGCCATTCTTGGAAGTATTCTCCCAGCCAGCAATAGAAATCTTAACCAATGCTCCTTTGGATTTATCCATCTGGTCAATTAAGAAAGTCTTGTCTAAGAATAAATCTCCCCGTTTATCAGGGTGATTTTCTGACTTCTTTTGGTTTGGGAATAGCGCCCCAGTATTGGGCTTTTGTTCGTAGCTCATTTTTCTTCCTTAGTAAATTTAGCTTTGGTTTCAGTAAATTTGATCATCATTTCCTTAAAGAAAAGAGGATCAGCTGCTTTGACAGTATCAAATAGAACCTTGTTCTTCTTAAATATTGTCATAACATCGGCATCACTAGCACATAGGTCTAGCAACATATGGGATGATTCTTTGACCAGTTTTAGCCAGTTTGTATTGTCTCCAGCTGGTAGAGGGTCAATGACGATCTGAAACTCGCCACGATGACCAGCAATCTTCTCAGCTGGCTTAGCGACTGGCTTTGGGGATGGAGTGGCCTTTACAGGCTCTTCGTCCTCTTGGGGCAAATCTTCACCAGCATACAAATACAATGCAATCCCGAAGCAGGCAATACACTTTGTTAAGCAGCGCATCTGAGCATCTGAAATCCTACGGGCATCTGGATTCTTAATGGCGTTGTTACGGTTATCCATAACAGGCAATTGCATCTCCATAGTCTTGCCAAAGGCGGTGACTTTACAGCAGACCATTACGGTGTCTGCATAACCCATCGGAGTTCCAAATATCCAGGTTGCTGTTGGGTCATTCTCCAATAGCTTGTCAACAGCCCAAGCCCACGATAAATAGGTAAGGTTACCTTTCTTTTCTGTATGTTCATTGACATTGATCTTTCTTAATTCTGCATACGTTTTCATGCTGTTTCTTTCTTCCAATTAAGTTCTTTCCATAAAGAATCATTCTTCTGGCGTAAATCAGCAATCTCTGCTTCCAGCTTAGAAATAGTAATTGTGAAGTTGTATTGTGCTACCAATAAACCCTCAATTTGGTCTTCCTGAACTTTTAATGCTTGAGTTGCTGGTGCTACTATGCGCTCTAATTCTCTTGCGATTTCTGATGCGATCATTGCTGCTCCTTATAGTCTTGATACTGTTTACACCACTTATTAACGAGACAGTAACTCTCACAACGAGTACGTTCTCCCTTACGCTCCTCAATGTCATAGTTTTCCCCTAGATCAGCCAATGCTGATAAGGCCTTCTCAGGGGTGTCATATAACGAGTGAGCTCTCTTACCGCCAACCTTCTTAATGGCCCAAACAGCAGGCTTTTCCCACATTTCCTCTGGAGTACAATTGGGTAGGGATCCAGCAGTTTCCAAGGCGAAGTCACATTCAGAATGTGCTGAGATGCGGGCTTTTATGAAATCCTCTCTCTCTTGTATCGACCATAAAGTGATGGGTAACTCTACGATTGGAGCCTGTGGGTAACCCTCTTTCTCAGACTCCTTCTCTGACCAATTGCGTAGAAATGCAACAATACCTAAATCAGTTACGGGAACCTTTTTGACGTGCTCGACCAGCCATGCGTAAATATTTAACTGGTATTCCCAATCAATCTTCTCATTCATGACAGACCAGACACTGGTTACTTTGTAGTCTTTGATTGTCATGCCGTTTGGATTGGGGATTTGTAAGTCAATAGCCCCACTAATGTTCCAGCCATCGAGCTCAGCGTGTAAGCGTTCTTCAACAATGTCGTGCTCTCCTTTGCCATGCTCGACTACATTGTGCATAGCAGAACCAAACAAAGCCCAGATCATTGAAGAAGCATCTTGCTCAATCTCTTCATCGTATTTCTTGGTCAAGCTAACGATCTTTGGGCTATTGATCAGCTGGGTAACTGACAGATGAGCCTTGCCCTTGTTGTAATGAGGGCGCTCCAAGACATTAATGATTGTCTGAGGAATATTAAACTTGTTGGTTAATTTCACGTTCTTTAGCATCCAGTTTGATGTTGAAGGCTTTGAGCTGTTCTTCAGTCAAAGGACGGATGCCAAGTTCTTGATCCATAGACCGAAACACAGCCCTTAGAATCTCGTTTTGGATTGGTGTAAATACATCGTCTTCCATAAATCCCCCTATCGGAATAATAAAAAATAAAAGGCTACAAATATGCCTGTAGCCATGCTTACTACAATACTTCTATCGTACATCTTCTTGCTACGAATGTAGTCTGGTGTGGCCAGTAAAGCCTCTTGAATCAATAACATATCGGGGTCTGTGATTGGGGATGTGATACCATTCTCCTGGTAACGAGAACCAATCTTCAAACCCGAAATGGTTGTATAAGGTATGTGCATTTTGTTTTCCTAGCAGTAAATCAGACTGTAGTTTGGCTGATATACTAACCCATGTCAATAGGTTGTACCCATATTAATTCATCTACTATGAAAACTGTTGTTTTTCCTTGGCCACCCAAAGAACTCTCCCCCAATGCCGCTATTCACTGGGCTAAGAAGGCTAAATACAAAAAGATGTATCGGCAGGCTTGCTGGGCGTTGGCATTAGAAGCCAAGCTAGGATGTGAGAAATTAGGGAAAATCCCTATGAAAATTACTTTTTACCCGCCAGATAGACGGCACAGGGATGCCGACAACATGGTTGCCTCAATTAAATCAGGGTTAGATGGGCTGGCAGATGCCCTGAAAGTCAATGACAAACAGTTTCTACCCACTTTCGTCTTCTCAGAAGAAGTAATGGGGATGGTTAGAGTCCAGCTTTTAGACGGAACTGAATAGTTTGCTCTAGGATGTTTTCTTTAATCCGCTTGTATTCGTCAATCTTTTGACGTTTTAACTCTGGGGTCATCTTAGAGGCTGGCAAGTCTTCGATTCTACGGATCTCGGCATTGACGTTGACCAGGCTCTGGTTAGCCGACTCAGTAAATCCATAGGCTGTAATCTCGCCTTTATGGTCATTAAACCATTCCTTGCCTTCTTCTTTATGGCCATGCTGCATCAGGTTCTTATAAGTCCCCATAGCCACGTCAGCACGTTGTTTAAGGTCATAGAATAGGTCTTCCCTACCTCTGCCCACCTCAGGGGCTACAAACGAGCCATAGAGGATATTATCCCTTTCCTGAGGGCTTGCCTTGTTACCATTAAATAGGTTAGATCCCCACATTGCAATAGCAGCCACAGAGCCACCCAGACCACGCATAATATGGTCAGCTTCCATAGGGTTCAAAAGACGGTGATCTGTTCCTAGACCGCTTACTGCACTCATCCACTTACCGAGCTCTGAAGTGCTGCCACGGAACTGTTTAAAGGCAGCCAGATTCTTCATACCTTCTGGGGTTACTGTGCCGCCTGTATAGAAGTCATGGTTAATTGCTATCTCAAGGAAAGGTTTGATACCCGTTGGGACTGGGGCAGACCCCAATGGGCCAAGTAACGCATCCACTGCACCTTCTTTGAGTACTTTCCGTAACCTTGCATTATCGATGGCATCTTTTGTCCCCTCCTTAGTGATCTTGTTATAAAGCAATTCAGGAATCGTTTTAAAGAAATAACTAGCCGATGTATGCATAGGAATTAACAATGAATGTTCATATCCAATAGTTTGCATCAATGACTTAGGAATGACGAAGTTGCGCATCTTGGTCTGGTCATCCATCTTCTTGTATTCATCATCGTCCCCTACCGCCATAGAGTAAAGCAGGCAAGTAGAGGCTAAGAGGCCAGCTGAAACAGCTAAACGGGTCATGGCTTGTTGACGGTCAATACCACGAAGACCACCGCTAACGCTAGTTACTTTAGCGCCTGTTAGGGCTTCAATACCGCCAGCCACTGGTTCGGCCAAAGCTTGTGCTAAGACATCAATCTGCTGGGCATAGGCATTCATGAAGGCAATAGTACGATTAAGGAACTGGGCTGTTCTAGCATGACCCCGTTTATCAAAGTCAATAATGTTGGTTGCAGCCAAAATTGCTTTACGCTGATCCCCGCCAGTTTCTTTCATGACTTGAATATAGACTGCTCTACGCTGAGCAATATCAGAGGCATCAGAGATCTTATCGAGGATGTTGGCTATCTTTGCCATCTTAGACTGGTTAATCAAACCAATCTCTTGTTTGTATTGGTGTTCAGCTGTTCTAGCGGCTGAGTGATATCCACCGATACCATGAGCCTTGAGCAACTCTACAATGTCATCATTTTGAGTTAAGCCTGCAGCAAACGAAGTAAACACACGGCCAAACAAGGCAGCTGGGTTCTTCACGCCAGATACCAGCGCAGCTGTAGGAGCATCCATAAATAGCTGTTTGATTTGGAATACGCCAGAGAAGGTAATCGATCTACGCAAGCCATTGGCAAAGAAAGCCAAGACTTCATTCATTGGAATCTGAATGTTCTCAATACCAATAACAGAACGAGCAACTAATGGGTCAGCAATCTGAATATGGATTTTTCTGCCGTTGACCAGGATGCGGACAATCCCTTTAGAGAAGTCTTCCTTAGGAAATACTTTGAGCTTGCCCTTCTCATTACGGGTTCCATACTCTTGAGCAATACGGTTGGCTGCGTAGTTCTTAATTGAATTACGGGTAGTAACCATGACGTTATGCAACATATTGTCTACGATGTCATCAATATCAGCCGTTACCTTTCCTTCTTTGAAACGATGCTCTCTGGCTACGTTTCTAACACCTTTAGAGCCATAGATCGGTGCATGGGGATCAGTCTGCTCATCTTGAATACGCTGCCAAGGAACATAATCCTTGATAGCCCGAAGGGTATCAGCCCGCTTCTTGCTGATGATTCTAGAGTGCTCCATCATGTCAATCATGTTCTTATTGACAGCAGACCAGTTTTTCATCATCTCTTTGAGCTCTGGATACTCTTTATCTAAATTAATAAAGTCTTCAATAGCCTCATCAGTCATGTTAACTTTTTGCAGAGCAATAGAGATATTCTTAAAGTCCTGCTGGGCTTCTTCAATTTCTGCCAATAGATTGAGCTGGCGATCAGGAGGAGTGCTTGGATCCAACTGCTCGGCTTTGAGGTTCTCCAGTTCTGCTTCACGGTCTAAGTATTCTTGGACGATGCTCTTAGAACGCTTAGCTTCAAAGTAAGCCTGAATGACATTCGCAGCCCGTTGCACACCAATCTGTTTTTCTAATTGATGTTTGATAGTCAGGATGTTGGCCATCGAGAACTTATCTTTGACGGCACGATACATCTGCAGATTAGGATCAAAATACAGTTTACCCAGCATAATGACTTGCGTACCAATACGGGCAGCCTTCAGAGCCTGGTTCATCGCTACAGAGGCAATAGCACGGCCTTCGCCATCTTCTAGCATACGACCATAGCGATCTGCATCAGCTGCAGTCAAGCCAGCTGTAAAGTCAGTCATATTGACACGGGTAGTCAGCAGAGCACGGTCTACGTTACCAACCATGTTATTGACAGCCATGCGGGGTGACTCCTTCATCTTGGCTACGGTATTCTTAGCATCCTGATATCCACCCAGCAATCGATCTACTACGGTGTTAGAAAGGTGGATAGGGGCATCATTACGCTCATGTTTCGCCAATAGCTCATCGGTCTTTTCAACGCTAAACAAGAACTCTGTTTTATATTTACCAGAGCCGATGAAGTCAACCAGCATCTTCTTATGGTCTCTTGGTGTTTCACCTTTGATTAAATCATTAAAGGTCTTGTAAATGGTATAAGTATTATCAAAGCCAAAGAGCTTTTTCAAAGCTTCCATGACTTGTTTGATAGCCATAGTAAAGCGATGCCAAGGAGTTCCTAGCTTAGCAGCCATCAGCTTCTCAGCATTGACCGCCCAGAACTCAGAAGGATTAATGTATTGATACATATCCTGAGAAGGCAGGATTCTCATAGCATGAGCAAAGTTCTCCTCTGAAGGCCTATCAACATAGTCAAGGATAGCCTTGAAATAATCTTGCGATTTGGTATCGGTGTTCTTCTTAATAGCCTTTTCTAAACTAGCTCTCCATGCTTCAATGAGATTTTGCTGGGTCTGCGGATCCATCATCTGCTCTAATGTGTGCATGAGCTCATGGCGAATAGTGCCAGCATTGACAGCACCTGTCGTTTTATACAGGGTAATTAATCTATCGGCAGCATCAAACAGACCAGCTGCAGTAAATCCTTGCTTATCTTTAAAGGATTTGACAGACATTTTCAAACCGCTAAGCAGGGCAGGCGTATTGTTATAAATGTATTTAATGACATCTAGGACATCTTTACTGATGTTACCTTTATCATATTCATCTAAAGCCTTAGCCATGAAACGCTCTGGAGAATCTTTACGCTCTGCAGTTAACTTCTTATCTTCAGATAGCTCTTTGGCCAGTTGCTCAAGTTCAGTCAATCTCCGCTGAACATCAATACCAATTTCGCCTTTAATAATTTTGCGTTTTTCAGCAGTGATTCCACGTCTAGCTTCTGCGTGTTCTTTTACTTTATTCTCATGAATCCGAGCAATACGCTCCTTCATTTCCTTAGGAATAATAACGCTTGGAGTAACCGTTGCTTTTGGTGGAGCAAACATCTCTCTAGCTTTGTCTTTAGGGCTAGAGGCAATCAGGGTATCTCCACGGTCATTGAGGATGTAATCGATGGCTGCTTTAGCCTTGGACTCATCGTAGACTCGTGTGTACATGGTATTGCCAGACTTGTAGAAGTCACCAGTAAACTTTAATAGTCCAGGATCTAAGAAGAATGTGCCACCCTCTTTTTTGGAGCTGGGGACATTAAACTGATACTGGTTGCCATGCTTAGATATGCGTAATACATTGTCACCAGAAGTCACTACGCCATTGACTTCATTCATAAACCGCATAGCATTATCAGCATTGGTAATACGAATAGGGGCTTCTCTTTGAGCTTTCTCAAAGTCATAGGTGCGTGGCATGAGAATACCTTGACCAGTCGTGCCATCAGATTTGGTGTAGGACATAATCTGTCCTTGATTCTTAACCGCATCAGAAGCAAAACCAGCCAAAATGTTACCTGTCACCATCCAGCGTTTCTCACGTCTGACATTAGATCCTTTATCAAATAGATCTATGAGACGGATCATCTCTGCTTTTTGAGTTTCTGGGTTATACCAGTTGATATAGTCTTCTTTATTTAACTGGTATGTGCTACCAATCTGGGAGAAGTTAATCGTAATAGCTTTAGCATCACCGTTAGCCAAAGCAATATGCATCTTCCAGTCAGAGCCCGCAACAGGATTGGCTGTCTTCTTTTTATTCTCTAAATCGGTTACAACACCATAGACAAATATGCCCTGATTGTTCTTAATAGAGATTGGTGTACCAATTGGATAGTTTCCTAAAATAGACTTAATATGCTGATACTGAAGGTTTAATTGACCTTTATAAGTATCAATCTTGACTTGGTCTGCACCCTTTTCTTGCAAAGCTGCCAGTTGAGCTTGCCCGTATTCAGCTGCTCGTTCTTTAACACCATTCAGTAATTCATTGGTGATTCTATAACGGTCTTCTGACATATTGCTGCCAACACGCTCAGCAATCTTTTCATTTACCTCTTGGGAAGAATAAGGTTTAACTGTCCGCTTGACATCGACCTTTTCCATATAAGCTGGCTGGGCAAACAAAGATTGCTCACCTTTGTCTTCAGTAATCGGCTGGGAAGACAAAGTCTCAGCATCTAGGTCAGCAGCTTTAGCTTCAAGCTTGTTAGTTCCCATGCTATTTTCACGATCTACTAAATCGTTATAGCGATCAATCAAGTCTTTGTAGATCTCTTCTTGTTCTTTAATTGGCAACATAGGAATGTAGCCAGTCAGTCTACGAATATCATCTTCTTTGGCATCGGTTGGATCTTCAATCAGATCAACTACCCGTTTACCACCAAGGGCTTCATGAACCTCAGGGTTATCCCGTAGATACTCTTGAGCAATCTGGCCACCGTAGTCATTCATAAAGTCTACGGCTCCTTCGGCTGTCACAGCAGACTTACGAGAAGCTGTTGTATTCGCATTTAAAGATGCCATCTTTTTGAGCAAGACCGCAGCTGGGCGCATCTCAGCTGGAATATCAGCCATCATCTGAGAGTAAGCTGGGGCTACCACTTGACCTGTTCTATGAACACGGCCTAGCATTTGCATATGGGTATCAATGTTCTTTTCTGGTTGAACAATGATCATATGGCGTTTGCGTTGATCTTTGAATTTGCTAGAGGCGTGTAAGGACAAGCCAGTAGATCCAGCTTGGTTCAAAATAATGACATCGGCTTTTCCAGTATTAAATGCATCAACTGCATTAACCCGCTGCTTGATATTGGCAGAACGAGATGTCAGGATTGGAATGCCGCTTTCATAGTTCAAAGTTGAAGTACGACCAGTGATCTCTTCTGTCTTGTATCCAGCTTTACGCAGCTCATTGTGCATATAGTCGATTGGGGATATTGGAGCAGAACCGAAGCCAGCATTCTCAATAAACTCTTGAATCTTTTTATATTGAGCTACCATGACTGGGCCCAGGTCTTCATCAGTCAGACGATACTGTTGTTTGCCCTGTGGAGTCTTGATGGTAAGCATCCGCTGTTTTTCAAGATACTTTAGGTATAAGTCTTTGAACGACAGATTTACTGGATCTCCAACATTGATTCCCATCTCATCGGCATAACTTTGCAAGAATGAGCCCATCGTATTGGAAACAGTCAATACAACCTTCTCGCCATTTTTAAGGCTTTCTATGGCGTGTTTGACAGAATCTTGGGCTTTCAAAGACAACAACATTTGGTCAATCAAGTTGTGCATGACTGAACCAAAGTTAGCCTGTTGAACCTGGGTCTTCTCGCCTTCCATGCTGGCTCTACCACCAGTCTGATCTAATGACTTTTGTAGATCTTTAACAGCCCCTTCTTTAGCACGGGAGAAAGCCAGAATGTCCCGCATAGAGGTAGCCATGTTTTCAGCCGTCTGCTTATCTACTTTAGTCTCTTGTGTCTGATAAGTAACACCAGCAAAAGTTCTTTCTCTGCGAATATATTGACCCACCTTAGTCAACATATTGGCAACGATCTGTTGCATTGGAATGCCACCTAGCTTAATTGCATCAGCCAGTTCATTGATGTTATTGACTGCTAACTTCATGTCTGTGCTGGAATATAAATCCATCACATCTGGGCGTTTAGCATAAGTAGCAGAAGAGAAGAATGTGCCGTAAGCGTTATCAACCAAGTCACGAACAAAAGCAGCACGGCCAGTAGCCAAGCTCTTGCCTTCAGATTCGTTAGCCCGCTGTTCTTTGCTACGGGCTTGAGTTTCACCAGCACCGCCAGCATTATGACTTTCGTCAAAGATCATGTAATTGCCAAGGCCAAACTCTTTGATAAAGCGTTGACGTTCTGTTTCTTTACCCTTAACACTTTGCAGCTGGCTATAAGTTGTAAAGATTACCTTGTAATCGCCAAGGCTTTCTTTTTCTCGCATAGCCTTTAATATGTCATCTAAAGCTTTGCCAGACTTTGGAGCTCTTAACGTAAGATGATTTTCTGTTACCTCATTACCAACTTTGCGGTATAAGGTATAAGGAATAGCTTCACTAGAGTTGGTAATTAAAATTCTTGGCTTGGCAGTGTCTAATCCAAGTTCTTTGGTCATGCCGATATCATCCATATCACGGATCATATCGGAGTAAAGGTTTGGCTTTTCAGTAACAAAGATAGGCACTTTGTCGTTTTCGATAGCATACTTAATCATCGCAGCCACAACACGACCTTTACCAATACCTGTTTGGTCACCAATAATAAATCCTTTACCAGCCTCGGCATTACGAATGGCTAATGTTAAAGCATCAACTTGCTCAGCTGAAAACTTCTCTTTAAGGGTCTCAGGATCCATGTGCAAGGCTTCTGCCACATATTCATCAACATTACCTACTTCGTCCTCTACCTTAGAGATTGATTCATCAATTGATTGAGCCATCGCTTTAGGAACTAATGTTCCAACAGAAGCTGCTTGTGAATGTGGCTCGTATCCTACTTGATGTCCTGTTTCAGTCTCTTGGCCTCTGCGGTCTGCTAATCCAGACTCGACTCGTGTACCTGAGACAACGCTAGGGCCACCCACTGGGCTAGGCTCGTTTCTTGCAGCGCCTTCTCTGCCACTGGGTCGCTTTTCTCCACCTTCGCTGGGAACGGGTCCTCGATTGCTGCCACGTTCAGGTTCGTTAGCAAATCCAGGTTGTCCTGCACTAACGCCTGCCCCAGTTGGTTCGGGTGCTCCACGTTTGCTAGGCTCATTCTCAGACACGCCTCGTCTGCCGCCTTCTGCGGGTTTTGCTCCTTGAACACTAGGCTCACCACTCGGTCTGCCAGTGCGTTCACCCACTGCTTCTGGTTTAGGTTCCCCTGTGGGACGTTCACCGATGTCAGCTCTGGTGGGCACGACATTTTCTCTGGATACCACGCTAGGTTCATTTAACTTCTCCTTGAGTTCTTCGTATGTAGTAATTTGCTGTGGGAGTTCCGCAGCTGGTAAGGCTCTTTGTGACTGACCTTTTCCATCAATAACAATGACATCTACAGGGTAAGAAGCTCCCTGTTTACTGTACATATCCCCAGCTACGGAGAAATGGTCAACTACGTTGTAATCTTTGTAGAGGTTGTAATAAAACTCTCGTTTTGCTTTTTGACGATATCCTTCACGCCTTGCATCTTCGCCTTCAGCACGAACACCGCCTAAGATCAATACGGCTCTGCCATTAGCTGGCATATCATTTAAAGCTTTGTATGAAATAGCATGATCTATTTCTCTAGTGGTTTTTCCGTAAACATGAAATTCTTCGCCAATAGAACCAAAAGGAGGGTTGGCAATGACTACATCGACAGGATTTATGGATTTAAGAACTGCATTTTCATTAGATACTTTTGCACCTGGAAGCACCTTTTTGAGCATTTCATAGCGTGTGCTGTTTAATTCATTGGCAATTACATTTTTAGGATTGGCTGCCAGCAACAACATACCGTTACCAGCTGTTGGTTCGTACACGGTTGTCTTATCAGTAATGCCAGCTAGTTGTGATGCAATGTAAGCCAATGGAGCTGGGGTAGAGTAAGCCTGCTCACGAACACTGGTCGAAGACCGAACAGCCAGATTGGGTTGCTGATTGTATAAATTAACCAACCCTTGATAGATTTCTGCTGGCTTGCGATCTTTATGGGCAATCTTCTGTGCAGCAAGAACTACACCTACCTCTACCGCTTCATCAGCCTGTTTAGCAGCCTGTGTACCAGCTTCAATCTTCTGGCCAGTCATATCAGAAATAAACTTACGGGCTTCTACGATAGTCCCAAAGCTGTTGCCATATAGAAAATGCTGGGAAATAGCTTCTGCAATCTTGAACTTGCCATCTGGTGTAGCTAAGTCAACCTTAACTTCAGCTTTAGGAGCTTCTTCTTCTAGCTCTTCTAATTTCTGAACACCAGCTACTTCAGCAATTGGGGTCGCTTGATCTGGATAGTTACCAGACATTCCAATATAAGCACCCTGTAAGTGATTAAGGTTAATCTTGTCTGCTGCTTCTTTACCAAACTTCTCACGGATTGTGTCCCTGACAAACTTGGCTGCCGCCTTGAACTTGTGATAGCCCAGACGGAAAGCAGCATCCATTAAACGGGTAAGGATAGGCAGAAGACGTTGTTCGTCCTCTGGCATCATATTCATACGAGTATCTTTACTTGCCAACCATGCGAGGTCTGCTAATGCATCTTCTAAGTCCTGTTTGGCTTTTGCTTCTGCAGAAAGCTCAACCTTTTCTTTGGGACGTAAGTAATTAACTAATTCTTGATAGGTAGATTCGCTATTTAATCCAGCTTCGTCTGCACCTTTGCCACGATAGAAAGATTTTCTTTTACCAGTTTTAAGTTGAATCAGTCCCATTTCTTCCAGCTTTTTAAGTTCTGGAAGGGCTTCTGGATTCATTTCAACATCTTTTCCAGCAGACTTTAATGCTGAAAATGCAAGGCGTGGATCGATGTCATCAGCGTATTTTGCTTTAGCTTCTTCGTAACCCTCTTGCCGTTTAATCATGGCATCTGGATCTTCAGGAGCCTTTAGCTGTGCTTCTGCTTTTTGTTTCTCTTGGCGCTCTTGGTTTATTTGAGCTTGTGTCTTTTCTTCAGCTGGTTCAGGGGCTTGTTCAGATACTTCTTCAGGCGCAGCTTCCGCAGCTTTTTCTTCGGCTTTAGGTACTGGTGCTTCTTCCTGTGCTTTATTTTTTTCTTCTAACTTCTTTTCTAAAGCCTGCTCGCTTAAACGATTTAATTCATTTAAATAAATATTAGCAGCATCTTCGCCTATATTTCTACGAATAGATTCTGCTGTTTGTTCATTGTTTGTAGTAACTACGCCCTTGAAATCCTGTTGTGCCTTTTGTACTAATTCTTGAGGATCATATGGAGCAACCTCTTCTTCCACGGGTCTTGGATTTAACTTTTCAAAGATTGCCATTGTTGTTTCTTGCACATCTTTGCTTGGTTTAATATCCAAATCACGAGCTAATTTATTTAACTCTTTAACATTAATATTTCCTGTTTGATCAGCTTGATTTACAAGATCTTCAAGCTTCATTGAAGCACGAGCATGAAGTTCTGGCTCAATTTCCTGTGGTGTTGCCTCTGGAGCAACAGATGGAGCTTTGGGAGCAACAGGCTCTTCTAAATCTTCTGGAGACACTAAACCCTTTTGTACTGCCTCTGGAACTACAGGGGCTGTTGAGGCTACTGGTGCAGCAGCTTGTGGCGCATTTGGAGCTTGCGGAGCTTGTGGGGCTTGTGGAGCAACAATAGGTTCTGCTTTGGCTCTAGCACCAGAGAATGCACCGCCAGGAGCGCCACCTAATGCACCATAAACAAAGTTAGCAAACGCATCTGTACCGATTTCTTTACGAACTGTCTTGTCAATACCTAAGTCACTGGCAATGCCATCGGCTACTTCATTTAAACCTTGTTCTGTGGATTCGGCTAAAACACCTTTGCCCATCTGAGAAATGATTCTGGCAGCACGATTCTTAGCAGAGGACAGCAAGGCTTTATCAAAACGGCCTGCTAATAAGTTACCTGTAAATGCACCACCCAGAGTATCAGTTATGCCTTCAAATGTTCCAGCAAGGTCAACCGCCTTCTCTTTAGTCATCGCCCTAGCCAACTTAGGTTCGTAGCCACGGGCTAATAAGTCTTTAAAGTATGGACTGTTTTCTGCCAGCTTTTGGTCATTCATGCCATCGATATACTGTATGGCGTTACCTGTGGCTTCACTAGCACCCTGACCAAAGCCCATCGATGTCATGTAAATTGGATTCTTTGTAGCTACCGTAGCTACCATCGCAGGGAAAGAAGATCCAAACACTTGGGCAAACTGACCAGCTACTCCTAAGGCGGTAGGGTTTTTACCAAAACTGATACCAGATAAATCGCCTTTGGCAACCTTAGCCAAATCTAAAGTGGGTTGAAAGTCTTCTAAAGCCTTTTGCATTTCTCCAGATTCAGTGCTGCGAATCTGAGAAGCTTTTTTAATACCAGCTTCAGTAAGCTCACGCAAAGTCTTTGACTTACCTCTAGCAATGACTTCATCTAATGCAAGTTCGGCTGGCTTAGTTGGAATTAATTCAGTCTTAGCTTCTTTACCAGCAAAGATTGGAGGCAAACCTAAGCTAGTAGGAATGGCATTGATTAGTTTTTCTGGATTAGCAATAACATTTAAAGCTTCTGTTGGAAGGTTAAATGTGCTTCTTTGGGATTGCATGAGGCCAGTTTGAAGAGCCTCAGGAGTTCCGTAAATACCTGGGAGAGCACCAGCAGCGGCTTCTTTACCTACATCCTTTAAGGCTGTAACTGGGGTATAAGGAACTACTGTGCCACCAAATTGCTCAACTAATTTTGATAGGTCTTCTGTTTTCTCTGCAGGAGCTTGTTCTGGAACCACGGTTCCACCGTACTGCGATGCCAGTTTTTGCAGATCATCCATCAAATTTTATCCTTGAGTACTGCTATTTTACTACGGTGTTATAGGTGCTGCCTGCCCTGCTAATGCTTTATATTGTGGTGAAGCTATGAATGCGTTTGCTTGTGCTTGTGTTGGGAAAGAAATAGTCTTACCCGCTACAGTCACATTTACAGGGGCTGATGCAGCAGCTGGGGCAGCAGATCCTGCGGGTGCTGGAACAACTGGAGCAGCTTGGACATCTGGTTTAGCTAAACCAACCAATGTTCTTTCATCTGGAGCCATATTGTTCCATGCTTCCAATCTGGCCTGATTCCAAACATCTGGAGAATTAGCATCAAAGTTAAAGGTATTCTTATTGTTTTGGACAATGGCTCTATAAGCATCCCCAACCGTCTTAGAATACTTCTCACGGGCAGCAGCAGACAGAGCAGCCATCTTGGCATCAATACCAGCTTGGCGGGTAGCAGCAGCTTGAGCAAGGCCAATTTTCTTAGCTTCTTGTGTGCCATATACTTGTGCCATAGTTTGTGTAAGAGCATCTCTGCGGGCTTGGTCTGCTTTAGCGGCTTCCAATCCAGACTGTCCAGTAGCTTTTTGTAAGGCAGAAATATCGCCCATTCTTTGAGCAGATTTATTTAATGCGTTCTCAGCAGAAGAGCCCAATGCAGTAGCAAACTGGTTAAATCCACTTCCTGGTTGACCTGGTTTAGCCTGCGCCATACCTACGCCTAAATGGGTCAAAAACTCAGGAATTAACAATGATCTTTGTTGTGCTAATGCTGATTTTTGCTCTTCCATGTAAGGCTTAATGGCCTCAGATACAGTGCCTTTACCAGACTTTTTTTCTGATAAACGATCAGCCAAAATAGAAGCTAAATCTAACTCACCTTTTTTACCACGGGGAATTTCGTTACTTTTGACTTCGTCACCTTCGGCAAAAGCAATAATTCCACCACCAGCCATCTGGGTCATATTAGGAGGAGTAGCAATAGCTCCTACACCATTACGATCCATTGGAGCCTGAGCCGTTTGTTGTGGCAAAGGCTGTGATAACATAGCACCCGCTTGTGGATTATTCTTGATGTAACCATGCATCTGCTCTAGTCCTTGAGCATTAATCTTTGCCATTGGACTAGATGCTGGGTTTTGTTGAACTTGGTTTAATTGTTGGTCGCTCATCATATTCATAGGCACGGCTGAACCGCCCATAGCCATAGCTTTTACTTTACCGCCTTTGGCTACTTTTGTAGCAGCGTTATACATACCTGCTGCGCCCAGACCCGCAATTCCTAAACCAGCTGCTTGCGTAGCCGCATTTGGAGCCGCTTGGTACATAGATGTTGAGGACTGTTGCATTGGTAAACCACGGAGCATCGCATTGAGCTGACCCAATTGCATATAGGGATACTGCTGTGCTGTAGCGTAGTTTTGAACAGCTTGATTAATAATTTGTTGTTGCTGACCCTGTTGCTGTGCACCATATTGGTTTTGCATATTAGCAATACCTTGCTGTGCAGCTAACTGTTGACCACCGATACCCGCCAATTGATTAGCACCACCCATTTGAGAAGCAAGAGCCCCTGCTTGAGCTTGCTGACCTTGTAACCCTAGGTTAGCCCCAAACTGTTGGGCTTGTTGTGCATTACCAAATGCAGTGTTATAGCCTTGTGCAATAGCTTGTTGAGCAGCCAGTTGGCCGTTTTGTTGTGCTAAAGAGTTAGCTAAAGCTTCACGAGATCCACCAAAAGCACCTCTAGAAGTTGCAGCCGCTTGTTCAGCAGCACTTTGAATGCCAGTCTGTTGTCCTAGCAACTGGAGCTGTGGAGCTAAAGATTGTTGAATATAAGGGTTCATATACGCACCAATAGAACCATTAGTTGCTGCTTGGTTATATTGATTGCCCGCTTGACCCATCTGTCTGCCTAAACGTCCAAACTGATTAATGTCTTGCATTGTTTGATTAGAGGCAGCACCATACTGACCTGGAACTTGCATATTAGCTGCAGTAGATTGGGCTTGTTGTTGCAGTGGACTAAAGCCAGCTACATAGTCAGAAGGATTTTGGCTATAAGGAACATAAGCATTAAACCCAGTCATTGATGGGTTATAAATTTGAGCCTGTGCAGCATTGAGCATATTCGTAACATATGGCTGTGCATAGTCAGGAATATTGGTATTTGTTACTGTTGTATTAGTGGGTCCTGATGGGGCTGGAGCAGATCCACCGCCACCATAAATCATTCCACCGCCAGCTTTACGCTGAGTAACAGATTCCCCTAGGGGTTCACCTAAAGCATATAGTTGGCGTTTTGAATAATACATATTTATCCTAATATCTTTGAAAATACTTTGTCCGTCTGTTTATATCCTAAATACTCAAATAACTTGGTATTGTCTAAATGCACTTTAGTGTGCATCACAATCCGTTGTACTCCTCTATCTTTCAATACCTTTTCAGCATATTGAAATAATTTAATTCCTACCCTACCTTTGCGAAATTCTTTTTTCACAAAATATAAATCTTCTGTTGCCGTAATACATGACTTGTAATGTAAGTGTGGACTTACAAAAAATATAATGTAGCCAATTAGCTCTGCATCATTCCTACAAGTAATACAACGCAACATTCCAGCTGCTGCACATCTTTTATAAGCCTCATAATCTGGCTCATATGGAAATTCTTTTGTTACACATAACTCTTCATAATGCTCTGGGAAGAGTCTTTCAAACTCATCAACAAACTTAAATCCATCAACATCTTCGTAGATAATCATGCTGGTAGGTACTTATAAGCCTTTGTATCTTTTGCAATGTCTTTAGTTTTAACTCTTGCTGCTTTAATTCTATCCATCATGGCATATAGTCTTTTTGCGCCTGCATCTGTGGATCCGTTACCCAGTTCAGATACTATTCTTGCTGGGATGACAAACTCACCATCAGCTAACCTTGCTGGTTGTTTGCCACCAATCGTAGCTGGAATGCCATCGCTTACTCCATCACCAGGACCTTTAAGTAAACGTCCACCATCAGAATAAGAACCTAAATGACCATCTTTTATACCGCCATCAGCTACACCGCCAGAAGCCATTCCAAAAGAAGGTAAGGCAGCTTGTGCTATTTGATCCAATAGTGCTTGTTGAGCTTGTTGTGCGTTGTAAGCTGGAGATCCTTGCATTTGCAATGGATCGATAGCATATCCAGCCGTTTGTGTACTAGCAGGACCAGTCCCAGTATATGAGCCTGCACTTTGACCAATTGGTTGGCCTTGACTAATGGTAGATAAACCACCTCCAGCAGTAGGAATGTGAGAGTTATATTGAGCCATAGCTGCCTGCAACTGTGATGGGCTCATGGCAGTTGCTTGGTATGGATTCTGACGATAATCTTGGTATTGTGGGTGATATATGGGTGAACCACCATCAGCCATAGCCATTAAACCACCTTCTTTAGCGGAAGTCTTTTTTGAATTGTCTGCAATATCTTGCTGTGCTGCAGCCTCTGCCGCCTGTTGTGCAGCGGTGGTTGTTTCAAAATCACCAAGTTGACCAATAGGCTGCAGACCTTTTGCTACGGCAATCTTATGAGCTTTCATCAATGCGGTTGGGGACATTTTGGCATATTCAGTATCACTCAATTGATACACACCATTTTTAGAACTGTCTTGACCAGCAGCAATTTGTTGAAGCTGGGATTCAGAAAGTTGTGTAGGCATTGTGGCAGAAGCAATTCCTTGCTGTAATTCATTTGCACCAGTAACCATACTTCCGTAATCTGCTCCAGAATATTTAGGAATATCCATTAGACCACCACCAGCAGCATAAATAGTTGCTCCTGGAGACTGTACGGCTGGTGTGCCAGTCATTGGGTTATATGGAACTTGTGTGTAATTTGGAAACGAAGCTTGGTAATGTGGGTTTGGTACGGTTGGATTAGATGCAGCAAAGTTAGGGGTGCCATCAGGATTTCTTGGAATAGTTCTTAATCCCATAGGATTAGCATTATCTGTAGCCGTAGATGAAGCTGATGGGACCGCTGTCCTTTGTTTATTCAACATACCAGTTAAAAGCGGAGCAGCAACTGCTGCAGTAGCCCCAGGATTTGCTGAGATTACAGATCCTATGCTACTTAAACCTGATCCCATATTAGATAAATTTTGGGCAAATGTTGGATTAACTACATTGCTTGCTAGTGAAGCGTTGGCTTGTCCTGCCGCATTAACTATGCTTGATGGGTTTGCAGCATTTAATACTGAGCCTTGCATTTGACTTAATTGATCTGGAGATAAATTAGGGAAATTACTTGGCGTAAGAGCTTGTTGGGCAGCAACTTGATTTACACTTTCTGTAGTTGCGGTTGGGAATTGACTTGCAATTTCAGATTGTGAAGCATTAAAGGCAGCATTTCCTACATCACCACCCGCTTGTGTTAATGATTGAGTGCCAGCGGCCTCAAGACCACCAGCCAAATTACCACCTCCCCAAGCACCTAAACCAGCCATTAAACCTTGGGTGAGACTGCCTGTTAAGGCATAATCGGCAATACCTACTCCACCTGCTACAAGTGGCAATAATTCAGGCGCAAATGCAGCTGTAGCCGCACCAATAGCCATAGGCAAAATAGAACTTAAAAATCCTGCTTCGGGTAAACCCGTAGATGGGTTAATGGTTAATGAGCCACCCTTACTTTTAGCCAGATTTTGCATGGCATTTAGCTCACCAGTGGTCATATGGACTAAATGAGTGTCATCACCACGACCATGTGATTCTAAATGTTTAGCTATTAGGGGTAGACTCATATCTGTCCTACGAGGTTATTTGGAGATAATTTTACCATTTAAACTGCAGTTCCACTAGCATTTACCCATTTGGAACCGTTATACCAAATAGGATAACCTAAGGTGGTATCAAAGTAAAACTGACCAGTCTGCAAACCCTGAGTAGGCCTGTTTACTTTTGTGCCGTAATTTGGTGTAGAAATAGCTTGGGAGAAGTTATTAAGTTGATTAAAGTAAAGACGCAGGACGTTTAAAAATTGACTCTCTATTTGCTGGCTATATTCCGCTGGTGCATTTGGTAGATTTGGAGGAGAGGGGACTAAAGCTGACCCGTTATAGTTTAAATAAATAGGGTTAGCCATTATCTACGTCCATCTGGTCTGATATCAAAACGTGGGGTTCCAAGCTGCCAAGCAACTCCCAATTGGTTTGAACTAATGGTAAACGCCATTTGACGGCCTCGTAAACGGGTATAGACTTGACCAGTAAACTCTTGGACTACATATTCAGATGGGCTTGGTGTTCCATAAGCCTGTGAACTAAGTACATTAGGGGCATCAGCAGATGTATAAGGGGATCCTGAGTTTTGGCGAGGTAACAGCTTAATCGTAACTTGTGGATTAGATTGAGTGTTATAGGTGTTTGATCCTGTAAAGTTTACGTCAGGCAACATTCTCCAAACAAAACCAAAATGTTGTCCTGCATCTTCTGGACTGATTTCTATATCAGAAGAAGTGATATAGGAGTTTATTGGCAAAGCATAATTGGTGGAAAGATCATCTGTTCCAAATTCATGATTTAAAAGAACACCATTACCATTTGTAGTAGACATAGATTGGGACGAGATCATATTACTATTGCTAATAGTATAAGTTCCAACTCCACCAGTACCTGTTCCTAAAGCCGTAATAGTAGTATTTGGCACAATTCCTGGAGCTAAAAGTATTTGCCCAACTGCTAAAGACCCTGTATTCATTGAGCTCACTGTTAATGTATTGCCAGTAATTGACCCAGTAAATAAGGCATTAGTGTAATAAGTTGATGCAATTGGGTATTGCTGAACGCCTGTTTGGTACCAAGCATTTCTAGACATTGAGCCATAATACCAAATATTTTCTAAATAATTGTAAACAACATATCTGTCTACAATATTAGTCGTGCTTTCATTGCTAACGTAGAACCACCAGATTTCATTAAACCCTTCATTAGCCCCAGCAAAAATTTGGTAATTTTGTGACTGGTTAATGTCATCATAAATGTATTGTTTTAATGCACATGGTAATGTTTTTACTGTGCCGTCATACAAGTAGAATCGGTCTCTACCCATCCAGTAAGTTACATTGTTGACTGTAATCATACAGTTTGGAGACATAATAGAAATATTGTCCATTAGTAATTGGAATCCCCAAACATATGGAGCACCAATATACTGCATAGAATAGATGGCAGAATCAGTCCAAACTAATATTTCCTGACGGGTAGCACGAGCACCCATGATAAATGAACCATTAGTAAGAGTATATTCACCAGCTTGATTGGTTTGTTCTGGAACCCACTGATAAGCGTTTCCTTGGTCTGACCAGCGAACCAATAAAGGATTAAAAGTACTTATACCTGTTCCAGAAGCATAATTAGGAACATAGGGGTTTGACCCAAATGTTAAAACAAATTGCTGCACTTCAGACGATATCACTTGATAAGTCTGTGATGGCACAAACGCACCAGAATAAGAATAACTATATGTTCCTGTACTTGCTGCAGTAGTAGACTGGCTAATAGTTGCAACGCCAGTGACGTTATTAATAGTTACGATATAAGTATTAGCTGGTATGCCTGTACCAGTTATGTATGAAAATGGATAGATATATGGAGCATTAGCAGAACTTACTGTTATCGAGGTAGATCCAGAACTAAAACTAGTGGTATCACCGCTTATTAAAGTGGTGTTATTAGCTAATGTTGATAAATATTGTGCACGAGTACTAACAGTATTTTGATCTTGCCAATAAAAAATTGAACCACCACGGGGTGCTAATAATAGATCAGCACCATAGTTATCATTAGACCATAAACGTAATTGAACCGCTACCCCAGAAGAGTAAGGTGTTCCCCAAGGACGGTTTGTTGTTAAAGAAGCTTGGCCTGTTCCAGATCCAACACCAGTAGCAGTAAAAGTGACCCCTATAGTATTTGATGATGCGCCAATTAAAGTAAAGTCAGTTGTTCCAACATATTCAATAATATATTGTTTTCCAACAACAAATGAACCCGCAGAAACAGGCAATGGGCTTTGTTCAGTGACCTTCACATTACCTCCACCACCAGTAGTTGTTGATGTGGCTGTCAAACCACTTGGTAATGTAATGTTATAGGTATTAGTTGTAACGCCTGAAATTTGATAAGTAGAATTTAAAACAGTAGCATTAATGTTCCCAACACTAGAGGAACCAGAAAATGCCACATAAGTTCCATTTGGCATACCATGAGCAGCTTGTGTAACGGTTACTGTGCTGCTGCTAGAAGTAATAGCAAATGGATTAATATTTAAAGAATAAGTAATTGGAGTTAATGGACCACCCCAAGGGCCAGCGCCCCACCCAAGACCGCTTGAATAAGAATTACCACCAGTTGGATATTCATAAGATGCCGTTACTGTACCACCGCCAGTTCCAGTAGATCCTGCTGCGGTGTTTGCTGTAATTGTATAAGTTGTTGGGCCAGAAATTGAAGCAATAACATATTCGCCAGAAATGGTTAAACCACCAACAGTTGTTGTGCTAGTAAAAATAACATAGTCACCAACATTTGGTGCATATGTGGCATCAGTTACTGTAATAGTTTTAGAACCTGATGTTGCCGAAAAAGGATTAGTTAATGAACTAGTTTGCGAAATTGGAGTAATGTCATTGTATGTGCCGCCATTGTAAATATAATATTTTGAACTGGTTCCAAGTCCAACATACAGATTACCCACACCAGAATCACCATCAAGCCAAACCCATAATGAACGGCAAGTTCCAATATATTGATTTGGTGAAAACTGTCCCCAACCACCAATTTTTTCTGGCAAACCAGAACGAAAGCGCACTTTATCACCATCAAACCAGGTGCCAGAAGTACTGTAAGAAGTACCTTCACGGTTTATTCCTGGTTTAAGTGATAATTTTTTCAATGTCATGATAAAACTTCTTGTGCTTTAGATATCTTTAATTTTCTATCTTCTAATCCAAGTAATCCACCATTAATTCTTTCTGTCATGGTTTTGTAATCTTGTTTATCTGCTAAGTCATTCAAACCTTTTTTATTCCAAAACCAACCAGCACTTAAAGCTGCATAGCGAGGATCAACAAGGCAGTCTGGGTTGCCAGTAAGGTCAATACCAACAGCAGATCCAAAATTGACATAGTTTTCTTTACCCGTTAATTGAATTACACCACGCCCATGATATTTCCAGCCGTCTCCAGATTCTTCTGTGCCATTTCCCATACGTCCTGCGTATACTTTGTTAGCGATTTTTTCTGGATTTTCTGCATATTGTTCAGCCACATCTCGACTAGGAAATCTTGAGGGCCATGTACGCATAAGTCCATCGGCAGAGTAATGAAGGTTCTCTTCCAAAGTTCTGAAATTGTTTGACTCATGTTGGCACTGTCCTATAAAAGATGCTTGGCGTTGAACGGTATTAATGTTGTAGCGAGCAAACATATCTATTAATGGCGTATACCATTTGGCCGCATCAATACCAAGCTGTGTTAATTGTTCTGGTTTCATTCGTCTGAACCTATTTTAATACCTGTAATTAATCCAATAAAGCCACCTACAATAGTTTGAAAAGCTGGTCCGACTATTTCAAATAACTTATTGTTATCTACTTGAGGGTCAAAAAAACCCATCATAAACACGCTTACCATAGCTACTACCGTTACACATAAAGTAAAAGTAGCAATCAAAGTAACCCAAGCGGCTAATTGCTCTTTTCTCATTTAATACCTAATTGTTCGTTAACCCATTGCTGGAGCGTAACTACTTGGAGGGTTGTGGCTGCGCAATCTGAAGCAAGTTGATTGTAGGCGGTGATTGCATCAGAGAGCTTGGAGGTTGAGGAAATGCTGGACACTGGACTGGAACCATTGTTGTTCCGCACCCCGTTAGCATAATACTGGCGCAAAAGACTAAGTTTCGCATCATATTCATCTTGTATTCCTTTGGTAACTAATGCTTGTTGTTTCTGGATTGATTCGTTTTCCGCTTGTTGTTTTTCGGATGCAATGCGAACTTGATCTTTGTAAATAGTAAAATCACGATCCCTAGTATGCCAGCCAGCGAAAAACACACCGCATACAAGACCAATAAGTAATAGAATTTTGATGTAATTTCCATAAATCATTTTGAATCCGATGCATCAGGTTCTGAGTTTTGCTTCATCATTACCGATGCTCCATGTGCTCCAGAAATGATTCCTATTGCTTGTGCAAATTGCATTAAATCCATAACACCACCATGAACAGCATTCCAGGCAGCACCTATGATTGTGGCAATAGTAGTAGTAACCCAAGACCAACGAGCAATATCGTGGGTCTTATTATCTTTTCCTGTTACTAACTGTTTTAGCCATTCCATATTACACTTTTTTGGCTTTGCGGGTAGTAGCTTTTTGTACGGTTGGTTTCTTTTTTACCTGTTTTTTAATAGTTTCTTTTTCCACAGGAAAAGACCAAGGCTCAACCACTTTACCAATTTCCATATCAATCTTAGGCATATAGCCTAATTTGTCCATAATCCAAGTAAATGTAAAGTTCATAGTTATCCTAAAAGTGCAGTTACTTCAGCTTGTGTTAGTCCTAATGCTGTTAGTTTAGCTAGTGCAGAAGCCTTTGCGTCTTTAGCAGCTTGTTCAGCTTTTGCTTCGGCAGCTTGTAGTTCTACCAATTTAGCTTGTGCAGCAGCTAGGTCGTATTGAACTACTTGTTCGTTTTTGTCGTATGCGACATTACCACGCACAGTAACAATAGTTGAATTTAAAGCAAAAATTGCGTCAATAATTGTTGCCATATTAGCTTCCTGAAATTTCAATTAATATAATAGAACCTACGCATGGGTCAATATTCCATGTTGCAGTACCGCCTCCAGTTTTTGCATAAATAGTATATGTAGTTGAAGAAGTTGTTGAAGGAGAATCAACAATTCCCATATTTGCTGGAGCTTGCAAAGTTCCGCTTACATAGTATTCAACTAAACCTCTTGTGGAATCTCCAAGATTTGTAGAGCCTCTATAAATTGTTCCTGTCATGGTTTGACCAGATGCAGTTGATACCATGCCACCTGTAACTAAAACTAAAATTTTGCTTGTGGTGGATTGAGGGGTAATAGATGCAGAATATCCTGTTGAAACAAAAGATGTGCTACTTGTTCCAAAAGAAGATGTATAAGTAGACGAAACTACCTGCAATACTGTCTGACCACTACCATATAAAGATACTGACATAATTATTCCTTAAACAGGATTAGCGATTGCAACGAGTTGTGCAGTCGTTGTAGCAGATGCAATGCTTGCCCGACCAGCCGTTAGTTCCGCAGTAAAGTCAGCATCAGATACAGCATTAGCAATACCAGCTAATGTATTTAATTGACGCTTTTGGGCTACTTGAACCGCAGCAGCATTGAATTGGGCTAGTTTAATAGCTTGTGCTTTAGTAAAGTTTACTGTTACTGTTGAGCCTGATAATTCCCAAGCATCAAAGAATTGAGCATCTGAGCCAGTAGGCAATACAGAATCATCAACAATAATTGCACCAGCAGGGCAATCTTTTGTTAATACTTCACCAATAGGCAATTCACCTGTTGGTGTTGTTACAGAAACATTGCCATTATCATTTTTAAAAATTATTACTTGGGTCATTTTTTTTCCTTTTTTATCTGAATACTGCTACACAAGCGGGTTGAACATCGTTTCCAGGATTGCTACCATAACCTTGAATCATTCTTAATGCTGATGCTGTTTTTTGAAAAGGAGAACCGTTTGAACCACAAATCATTAATTCTCTATTAATATCGCTTGGGTTATAAGAAGTAGCACAAGCTGTAACACAATAATTGGCATCAGCTAAAGCATTAGTAAAATTAATTGTAAAATTTCCTGTGCTGTTATAGGTAACTGAACCTACATTATAAGATGCCAATATAGTTTGAGTTGTTAAACTATATGTAACCCAAGCCTTTGCACTACCATAAATGGCATTATCCATTGCTGTGCTATTACCAGCACCATCTTGAATTGTATCTGCGACTATTGTTCCTGCCATGATTTATCCTTTATGAACTGAATACTGCAACAGAAGCATATTTCGGGTTATCTAAACTTTGACCTTGATTCAAATAACTAATATTAAATGATGTTGTTGAAGGGGCGTTATACCCATTTCCAAATAGCCAACTATAAATAACAGAATTTGATGCTGAATTAATTGATGCTGTTGCAATTGGGGCGTAATTTGCATTAGGCATGGCTGTGGCAAATGTAACTGTAAAAACTCCAGTAGATACATAAGTAACTGAACTTACATTAAAAGATTGAGTAATTGTGGGTGTTGTACCACTTACCCCATACATTACCCATGCTTTAGCAATACCAGCATAAGCATTATTGGTGCTAAATAGACCTGTATCGGTGTTAATTGTGTTTGCGACTAGTGTGCCTGCCATAATTTTTCCTTAAACGATTACCCAACGTGAGCCAGTTGGTATAGTAACTGTGATACCTGTTGCTACCGTAATTGGTCCAGCAGATTCACCATTATTTCCAGATGTCATTGTATAGTTAGAAGTAATGGTCTGTCCATTTTCGTAGACAACGCCTTGAGCCTGTGCCCCGCCACCTACTTGACCCCAATATCCAGTTGTATAGCTACCTACTGGAGATGCATTTGCCCCTGGGTTTGAAGCCATTGTGTAAGTAAATGTTGTAGTTCCTGTAACTGTAATACTAAATGTACCGTTATAAGCGGCTGGGGATGCCCCCGAAATAGTAACTACAGCACCCGTAGATAGTCCATGACTTGTGGATGTAGTTAAAGTAGCCGTTGTGGTAACAAAAGTAATGCTGGAAATAGCAGAACCAGCTTGAGCGTTATATCCTTCAAACTGATTGGTTGTTGTGTTATATCGGAACATACCATAATTAGGTAATACAGATCTCTGGGCAGAAGTTCCTGAAGGAAGTGCAATTTCACCAGTACCAGTAAACAAAGCATCACTAGCAACAGTTAATACACCACCAATTTTAGCTGCTCCATATACACTTAAGTTGTTTGAAACATATGGATTTATTAGTGAAGAACCAGCATATCCATTGATGGCTTGTCCTGAAGAAATGGTTTGAGAAACACTGATATTATATGTTCCAGCCTGTCCAGTTCCAGTACCCAAAGAAGTAATATAGGTTCCTGATGTAATGCCTGTTCCATACAATATTTGGCCTACAAAATAAGTTCCAGTTACCGTTCCACCAATTGTCAATACAGTTCCAGATATAGTAGATGAAGTGCTAGTTGCTACTGGATATGTATAAATTGCGTTAGAAAGAGAAGAATTACCTTGAACGGTTAAATTGCCGCCTACAATAAAGTTTCCAGTAGATCCAGACAAAGCAGAATAAAAGTTTGTCCCATCACAATAAACTAATGTTGTAGTACCATTTGGAATAGTAACTGTCGATCCCGTAGCGCCTCCAATGGTAATAGCATATCCTCCTGTAGTTTGATTAGATACAATGTAAGTCTTTGAAACTAATGGAGTTATTACTTGATAAACTGCGGAATTTGTTCCAGTTACTATTAAAACTGCACTTCTGCCATCTGGAGACTGAGAAACGCCATTTAGGGTCTGTAATGTAAAGTTAGCATTGGACATCGTAATAGATGCCACTCCAGCTACGGCTTGTTCTATTAACGTCCAGTTTGTATTTGTGGTTGATCCCCAGGTGCCAGACTGTTCACCATTACCAATTTCTTGTATTTTTAAGCTGGTTGTATATTGTGATGCCATAAACTACCCTTGAGAATTGTTAATAGGGGTCCATACAGGGGTTTGAGTGTCATTAATTATAGTCCAATTAACGCTTCCTGTATTGTTAATATTGTTCCATGTAGACAATCCGTTGTCATTAATTTTTACCCAACCACGAGTGACTAATGCATCTAAAAGGTAAGAATTTTCAAGAATTGACTCTAAAAACGCTGATTGCTGTGAACTAGAATCTAAAAGACTAAAGGTTTCTGTAATAGCTAATGCAAAATGATTTATAGCTATAGCAGAGTCTGCGGGTTTAGAATCTTCTACAATACTTAAATAGAAAACACTAAAAATAGCTGCTATATCGGCCACCGTGCTATTTTCGGTAATAGCGGACTTAAATTGAGCAGCAATTGAATCTATTTCGGCTGCCACAAAATTTTCGGTAATAGCGGAATTAAATTGAGCAGCAATTGAAACCGTATCTGCAGGTATAAAATTTTCAGTTTTGGTTTGTAAAAATGCTGACTGTTGGGTATTTGAATCCCCTAAATTAACATTTTCTGTGTCAGTCTGCTTGGCTGCAAAGTATTGAACGCTAGAATCTCCAGCCCCTATGTTTTCGGTATCATTGACGGAAAACTGTGCTGCAATAGTAGGAGTATCTGCTGGATTTAAGTTTTCAGTAAGGGTTTGTAAAAAAGCACTTAGCTGAGTACTAGAATCATTTGAAGTTAGGGTTTCTACTATGCTTTCAAAAAATAATCCAGCTTCAGAATTAACATCGCCAGCAGTAAACGGTTCGGTTAAAGATTGTAAAAACGACCAGGTTTGTGTATTGCTATCTGCTGCTCCAAAATTTTCTGTAATTGAAAAAACAAATTGATTTCCGCCACCTAATGCAGCAAAAGGCGTTTGAGCAAAGGTAGATAAACCAAACATTACACAACCACCCAACGAGAACCAGTAGCTATAGTAATAGTTGTACTTGTAGCTACAGTAAATGGCCCAGCACTTACCATATTGGACCCAGCAGCAAGAGAATAAGATGCTGTATTGGTATTAGCATTAACAAAAAATCCTTGGCTTGCTCTTTGAACAGGAGCTGCTTGGGTTGTCCCATCAAAAGTAAACGTAGAAAGCGACTGGAAAGCACTTGTACCATTACCATAAGGAATATAGTTGGCTGTTAAAGATGCCAATCCTGTACCGCCAGAGCCAACTGCAAGTGCTGTTCCCAAAGAAACAACACCAGCAGAACTAATAGTCATGGCATCAGTAGCGCCATTATTTACAATAAAATGGATACCATTAGCGCTGTAAGTTCCAAGTGCTAAATCACCGCCATTTGTATAAATATAACCAGCATTTGCAAGGCTAAAGTTGCCTGTTCCTGTAAATGCGCTTGAAT
>Ga0208499_1000021_pt1 | contig 75011 bp, 74 predicted proteins | sample CryBogCBE07Jul09_FD_185504 | JGI IMG/M metagenome (GOLD analysis project Ga0208499, IMG submission 185504) | Freshwater microbial communities from Crystal Bog, Wisconsin, USA - CBE07Jul09 (SPAdes) (version 2) | ecosystem: Environmental > Aquatic > Freshwater > Lake | place: Crystal Bog... | reverse complement strand
TTTCAATATCATGGCACTGAAGCCAAAATTCCGAGGTTTGTAAAATGAAACGTATCCTAGCCCTTGCCGCTGTCGCAACACTTTTGACAGCATGTGATGCCCCGCATGAAACATCAACTCAGATCGAGCGCCGTAAGCAAGAAGAATTAAGCCTGCAGGCTGTACAGTCAGTTGGTATGCCAGCAATCACTAACTTTGCTGAAAAGCGTATGTTCAAAGATATTCTTGAATTGCGTGACCGTAGTATGCCCACTACAACCTATTTGGTTGGTATGAATAACCAACTAACTAAAGTATGTGATTCGGTTGGCTTTGGCTTGCCTTATGCTACACAGTACACCAATCCAATGCGTGTTGGCGGTGATGGCACTCATGGCTACGTGACTCTGCCACAAGCAGATCCAAACGGATTGTACAGTCCGGCATCAGCTGATGGTACATGGGTATTGTGTGTGGATCATAAAGATGGCAAGGCTAAGCCTGTCTATATTGAACCACGTATTTTAGTATCACCATTCCCGATTCAGTAATATGAAACTGTTTGCTCGCTCCGGAGGTCATTGGCTCTTCTGGAGCGGTGTTCTTTATCTTAGTATAACCGTATTAGTTGCTTTTAGCCCTTATAGAGACTATACTATGCTTGTAGAGTTGGTATGGCTTGTTATGGTGGCTTTACCCTTAATGTGTAATCCGCTGGCTCGCTGGCTTAATATGAAAGAGAATCATATGTTTGATATGTTTAAAAAGAAACCCAGTAATGTAGTTCCATTTCCTAAAGAGCCTGAACACGGTGGAGGTGATGGTGGCGGTTATATTCCTGAACCTAAAAAGCCTACTGTGACCTATTACACATTAGGAATGACTAGTGAGAATCGTCTAGAGTTCAAAATGGGATATAGTGCTATCACTATGAACCATGGCGGTGTTACTAATTTGATTGAGCAACTTGAAACTTTCAAAAAGCAACTTGCCCAGTATGAAGGTATTGAGGAAACAAATGAAGTTTAGAAAAAAACCAGTAGTAATTGATGCAATCCAGTTTATCTACTCAGATGAAGGTATTGCCAACTTAGAAGCATTTTGTGGCAAAGCATTGGGAAATGTTAGTAAACAACGACATCTTACTGCCAAGGGAGAAGCAGAAATTGGCACACTAGAAGACGGTGTCCATTTAACTGTCAAGCATATTGCCACAGAAGGCGATTGGATTATCAAAGGTGTGCAAGGCGAATTTTATGCCTGCAAGCCGGATATATTTGAAGCTACGTACGAGCCAGCAGAATGATATATAACGAAATTGAATTAATGGAAATGGCTCGTGATTACGAAGCCATGGAAAAGGTAGCATTACAAGATGCAGAAGAATTACGCCAATTGCGTGATGGCGAACGTATTATTGTGCCTGTAGATATTGAGCATGCACGTACTATGTTTAAATTGGCTAGTTACTATCTTAGCCAACACGACAAAGAATTTACTTTAACAATGGAGATGTAATGCCAAATTTAGTACCAATGGTCATTGAGACCGAAGCCCGAGGTGAACGTAGTTATGATATTTACAGTCGACTGCTTAAAGACCGTATTGTTATGTTAGATACAGATGTTAATGAACATTCTGCTAGTTTGTTAGTAGCTCAACTATTATTTTTAGAAAGTCAAGGTAATGAGGATATTCATTTTTTCATTAATAGTCCTGGCGGTGTTGTTACCGCTGGCATGGCAATTTACGACACTATGCAGTTTATCAAGCCAGACGTCCAAACCATCGTTATGGGACAGGCTTGCTCAATGGGTAGTTTACTCGCCACTGCTGGCGCTCCTGGCAAACGCAAAATGCTACCTAACGCTCGCCACATGATTCACCAACCTAGCGGCGGTGCTGGCGGACAAGCTACTGACATGGAAATCCAAGTAAAAGAGATCCTAAAAATGAAGCAGAATTTAACCCAGCTGTATGTTAACCATAATAGCAAGGGAAAAACATTTGAAGAGTTTTATTCCGCTATGGAACGTGATAACTTCATGAGTGCGCAGGAAGCGTTGGATTTTGGATTGATTGACGAGATTATCACCAAAAGATGAGACGTTTGTTTGTAGTAGGTTGTAGCTTTACCAAGTATCATTGGCCTACTTGGGCTGACATGCTTGGTAAAGAATACGATCATTTTGAAAATTGGGGTAATAGCGGATTTGGCAATCGTGCTATTGCAGAACGTCTTGCTGAGTTAGTTGTCACTAACGACATTACTCAAGATGATACCATTGTAATTCAGTGGACTGATTTTCATAGATTTGATTTACACTCTAATAAGAACTGGGCTCCTACTGGGTGGAACTGCGGTGGTAGTGTATTGCTTAATCCGCAGTATCCTCAATCTTGGGTAGAGCAGTATTGGCAAGAAGAAAGCTTCATGATGCACACCTATAACTTTATTAAGTTGTCTACAGCATTATTAGAAACTTTGCCCTGTACCTGGGCTATGTTTACTATGAACGATTTGATCAAGCCAATTGATCAATTTCCCAAACTAGAAAAATATAAATCTGTTTTCTCAACAGATAAATGGTCTCCTCCCCTGAACGAGTTTTTTGTCAATCACTATCCCATGTTCACTTGTAAAAATGAAGAGTGGGAACTACAAACTGGAAAACTAGTTGACTATACTGATCCGCATCCTACACCAGAAGCACATTACAATTATGTACGTACTTATTTAGGTCCAAAATTAGGTATTGTTCCAGATGCTGATTGGGCGCATATTGCTCAAAATTTATTGAAAAATACCGTGTTCCACTCACACCTTAGAAGTAAGTATGCAAAAATGCTAGATTGGTCTCCGGACAAATATTGGATTAGAGGCATTTAATACCCCATAAAATACGTAGATAATTGGTAAGCCTAGTATACTATAAATAGTATATCTAGGAGTGTGCTGTGGCCCAACTACCGTTTGATTGGTCGGAAATTACCCGAAGTAATCTGTACTCTATGTTCTATTCGCTTAACAGTGAAATAGTGGGCAAGGAGCTATCTCCTAGCCAAATTCAAAAACGTATTAACAAGCACGTTAAATCACACTTACCTATTAAACTTAAAAAGTGTCTGTATGCTCCGACTACCCCAGGTTTTGTTTTTATGGGAGGAGTTTATTACAGTATATTAGATGCTAAAGAAAAACCGTCAATTGAGGTTAATTTTAATTATAATCCTAATGATACTAAAATAAAATTAACACACTATCGATTCAAGCGCATGGCTATTCGGTTTGCAGATGTTGTACTACACGAAATAGTACACATGCGACAATTTCGCAGTCGTAATTTTAAAAACATTCCGGGATATCAGAGCACAGCAGAATATGCCAAAGACCGTAGAAAACAAGAGTACTACGGAGATACTGACGAAATGGGTGCCCACGCATTTAATTCTGCATGTGAATTAATTGATCGGTTTGGATACAACCCTACTGCTATTGGACAATACTTAGATTCAAACCAATGTCGCAGACACAAAAATTCTACTTGGTGTGATTATTTAAAAGCATTCAATTGGAATCACAATCATCCAATTATACGACGTATGCGAAATCTAGTTATACGCCAATTGGAAAATGCCTACTACGGCAAGCCATTTAAGACCACAAACTACTTGACATACTGATAATTAGACTGTATAATACATAGATACAGTTAACTATTGGAGCTATTATGAGTCGTTGTGCTGATCACATTTGGGATTTGGAAAGTCACCCATCACGCCTAAACAAAGAAGCTATTATCGAAGTCATTGCCCAAGATGGTAATAATGAGTTCTTTGAAGGTTGCCGTTTAGCACTAGATTCAATGATTACGTTTGGACTTAAACAAATACCGGAGAAACAAGATGAAGATGGCCCTGGGCTTGATTGGAATACTTTTATTGGCATCGTTGAGCGTTTACGTAATCGTGACCTCACAGGCAATGCCGCCCGTGATGCCGTTGATGCATTAATTAAACAAGCCACACAGAAAGAATGGAATGGCTGGTATCGTCGTATCCTTATTAAAGACTTACGCTGTGGTGTAAGCGAAAAAACAATTAACAAAGTAGTAGAGAAAAAATATGCTAGTTACGCTATTCCCGTTTTTGGTTGTCAGCTTGCTCATGACAGTGCTAATCACGAAGCTAAGGTCACAGGGAAGAAACTCATCGAAGTCAAACTTGACGGTGTCCGTGTTATTACAATCGTTCGTGCTGACGGCCGTGTTGACATGTTTAGCCGTAATGGCAAAGAACTTAATAACTTTCCTCACATAGCAGAACAGATTGCCAGCGTAATCAAGCAAAAAGGTTCTAGTAAGAGTATGGACGTTGTACTAGATGGCGAGATTATGAGCTCTAGTTTCCAGGACTTGATGAAGCAAGTACACCGCAAGGACAATGTAGAAGCAGGTGATGCTATCCTTAACCTGTTTGATGTGCTACCCTTAGCAGACTTTGAGCAAAGTGTGTATGATAAAGATCAAACCACACGCAGTAGCATGGTTAAGTTTTGGGTTGAAACTAATCAAGCATTGTTGCCTAATGTGACCTATGTTGCCAACGAGCTAGTTGATTTGGACACAGACGAAGGACAAGCTCGTTATAAAGAAATTAATGCCAAGGCAGTTGCGGGCGGTTACGAAGGTATTATGATTAAAGATCCTAATGCTGGGTATGAATGTAAGCGTAGCGTTGCATGGTTGAAGTTAAAGCCATTTATTGAAGTATCATTGGAAGTAGTTGCAGTAGAAGAAGGCACAGGTAAAAACGTAGGTAAACTTGGTGCATTTGTGTGTGAAGGAGTTGATGATGGAAAAGCGATCAAAGTTAATGTGGGTTCAGGTTTTACTGATAGTAATCGTGATTCTTTTTGGAATTCACGTAGTGAATTACTTGGCAATATCGTCGAGGTAAGAGCAGATGCAGTAACACAGAATCAAGACGGTACATACAGTTTACGGTTTCCTCGATTTAAAGGATTCCGTGGTTTTACAAAAGGTGAAAAAATATAATGACAAATCCATTTCGTGATCAAGAAAAATTTATGCGGGCATGTGACCAATCAGTTGAAGGTTTTAATCACAATCAATTTAAATTATATGTTAATTTAATTGACGAAGAATTTAAAGAGCTCAAAGAAGCTATTAATAATAATGATCAAGTTGAAACGTTAGATGCGCTGATTGACATATTAGTTGTTACTATTGGTGCTATTCATTCAGCAGGGTTTGATGCAGAAGGTGGTTGGAAAGAAGTAATGCGTACTAACTTTGCTAAGATTGATAAAGATACAGGTAAAGTACGAAAGCGTGAAGATGGTAAGGTATTGAAGCCTGTGGGCTGGGAACCTCCACAGCTGGCACAATTTATTAAGGAATAAAATGAGAAACAATTATTGGTCATGCAGTAAGTTTGCAGATTGGATTCGAGGTACTGCTAAACTAGGTGCGGCTACAAGCGAGGAGTGGGACGAGTGGCGTACTACTGCTCAAATGCGTCACAATTTTCGTTATTGGGTAGCCGAAGAAGCGTTGGATGCAGTACAAAACTTTGTAAACTGGCCTATGAACCGATTAAATGACATCAGATACTACATCAACAATCGTTGGGTTAGTAAGAGTCACGCTCTTACTGCCCACCCTCGTGATATCCGTCCTGGTAATTGGAGTGACGTTGGTAATCGGTTTCTCCCTTGTCTTTTTAACGAACTTGTTAACTTTGTTGAAATCGAACAAGCATGGCACTATGTAATGTGGAATGACGAGGAACGAGTAAAGTACAATGTTCCTTGGTACCGTAGCGGATGGTTGCGCTGGCGCACTTGGCGTTGCCCAGAAGCCGGCTTAGCCTATTTGACATGGGCAAGTACTCTTACTAACGAAGAGTTTTTGGAAGAAGGTGAAAAGCACAAGGCAGAGCCAACTTATCAAGCCATTGCCGCAAAAGAAATTATCGAGTTGTACACTTGGTGGACTACCACATACCGCAATCGTCCAGATCCTTATGAAGCAAGTGGCTGGACCGCGGCCTGCGAGGCACAACGGGCGGCTAACGGTGGCCGTTTGAGTTTTAGCGAACCAAAAGATCCTGAACTGAAAAAGGCTAGTGACAAAGCACACAAGCTACTTCAAAAGATTGAAAAGGCTTATGAAGCAGAAGACGAAGCTATGATGATTCGTCTAATCAAAATCCGTCAAAGTCTATGGACCTAAGAAAATTAAAAGACGAAGTAGATACTAGTAAAATTATCGTACTTGATGATATATTCCCACCATGGTTTGAAACTTACATAGAAAAAATTAGTAAGGGCATCCCATGGAGTTGGATTGAAATTGATGCAATGCATGATGCTGGAAAAGAATGGGCATTGAGCTATATAACATTTGATTTGACCAATCGAGAAGTTAACGAGTTTCACAGTATCAACAAGTTAATAAATGATGCGCTAACTATTGATGTAATACCTAAAGCGTTGCCGGACTTAGAAGTAGTTAGACTAGCACGGGTGCGGTTTAATGGAACCTTACGAGGGTTTGATCTTAATCCTCATATTGATTATCCAGATCCGATTGCCTGGGTACTAGTTTACTATGTAAATGATAGTGACGGTGACACAGTGTTTTACGACACTGATCATAAAACTGAAATCTTTAGATGTCAGTACAAAAAAGGCAGAGCAGTTTTGTTTCCGGCGAATATTCATCATAAAGCTGAAGCACCTAAGAATAGTCCATTACGGATAAGCATCGGTGTACACTATATTATGAAAGATAAATGAAACAAAAGATATTTGAAATAAAAGATATAACCGATACAGTTAGTAAAACATTCTGTCTTGCTAAATGGCATCATACTACTATCTATTTGCAGTCAGGTGAAACACATAGTTGTTATCACCCTGCCCCGCATACTATTCCGTTAGATGAGATTAAATTTAATCCTAGTGCTATTCATAATACAAATGAAAAGAAAACTCAACGTTTAGAAATGTTAAACGGCGAGAAGCCTAGTGGATGCCAATACTGTTGGAATATTGAAGCACTAGGCGAAGACTATATTAGCGACCGACATGAGCGCAATGCTAGTATATACACAGAAAGCCGCCTTAACGAAATTGTTGCAGAAGGTCCAGACTTTAATGTTAATCCTGAATATATTGAAGTGTCGTTTGGCAACGAATGTAATTTCAAATGCGGGTACTGTCATCCTAAAGCATCAAGCGCCTACTATAAAGAAATCAAAGAACACGGTCCGTATCCTGTTAAGAATCATTATTTTGGTATTGACAAATTGGTTATATATGATGAAGAAACAAACCCATATGTAGAAGCATGGTGGAAATGGTGGCCAACTGTTAGCAAGACACTAAACATTTTACGTATTACAGGTGGCGAGCCATTATTACAAAAATCAACTTGGCGATTATTAGAAGATTTGGATCGTAATCCTTTGCCAAACTTAGAATTAAATATTAACAGTAACCTAGGCGTTAAGCCTATTCTAGTTGAACGACTGGCTGAAAAAGTTGAAAAACTTAGACTTGAAAAAAAGATTAAAGGATTTAAACTGTTTACTAGTTTAGATACCTGGGGTGCTCCTGCAGAATATATTCGAACAGGTTTAGACTTAAAGTCTTGGGAATACAATTTTCACACATACATGTTGAAAACTAAAAATCCAATTACATTTATGATAACATTTAATGCGTTATCAGTGACTGGGTTTAAGACTCTATTAGAAAAATTGTTAGAATGGCGTAGACTATATGGATGGTATCCGCAACTTGAACAGCATAGAATTAGATTTGACACTCCTTATCTTAAAGAACCCTTGCAATATGATATAAACATTCTTCCCAAAGAAGAGTTCATGCCATATATGCATACTAGTTTAAATTTTATAAAAGATAATCTTGGGCATGCAAGTGATAAATTTTCAGAATTAGAATATGAAAAATTTCGAAGAGTAGTTGATTATATGGAAACTACAACATATTCTCAAGAAACTTTAAATACAGGAAGAAATGATTTTTATGCTTGGTTTAATGAGCACGATTCTAGACGTAACACTGATTTTATAAAAACATTTCCAGAAATGAATAATTTTTATCAAACATGCAAGGAATTAGTGAATGATTAAAGACGAAGTAAACATGGATAACCCGGCTAATCACCGTGATCATCATCCTGGATTTGAAGATAAATTTATCAATCAAGTTGATAATTATAACGGAATTGCTGTAGCCTTTCCTCCACCGTACAACCCAAATGGCGACCTAGTATATGAATGGTCAGGTGTTGACAGTAAAAAACTTTATGACTCAGTAAATTTAGAAAAGATGGGACCTACTTGGAAGTATGCTACTAAAAAAATTACCTATACTCGTAATAAATTAGGTTATAGAAGTAAGGAATTATCTGAAGTAACTGATGGTAATTTCTTTATGGTCTTTGGTTGTAGTTTTACTGAAGGGGAAGGGCTAGCTGAAGATGAAATGTGGTCAACCATTCTAAGTGAAAAATTAAATATGCCTGTGATTAATCATGCCAAGGGTGGTGGAAGTGCTGAATTGGTTTATCTAAACTCATTATTATTTTTAAAAAACTCAACTAGTATTAGACCAAAATTTGTAATTATACAATGGCCCGACCCTAGCAGAATGATGTATAAAAGTTTAGAAAAAAGTGGAATGCTCGGCCCATGGGACCTGCATGAAGGCGAGCCCTACTTATCTACATTCTACAACATGATGGTTAAACATAAAGCAGACGAGTATAATTCTTTAATGATGTACCATTCAACTATGTCGCTATGGAGACTGGCTGATATTCCTGTATATAATTGGACTTATGATACAATGTGGGAACAGCAATTGAACATCACTTTTGACGATATAATTTGGGCAGATATTTCTAAAGGGGAAATGTTACCTGAGAATTTGGCTCGAGATGTTATGCATTTTGGTGAAAAATGGAACTGTCGAACTGCTGAAAGGCTGGGCGAAGGTATAAAAACCAAAATTTTAAATAGATCTTTAGGTTGACACCGGCAATGAATACTGCTATAATATGTATATTGTTTAACACACAGGAGTGAAAAATGGCTAAAGTAGCAACCAAAACTCGAGTTACTAAAAAGCAGGTAACTGCTCATCGTACCAAAGCGGCTAAGGATCACAGCCCCGTGTGGGACAATGTTGAACAAATGGATGCAAATCAATTTTTGCGTCATTGGCATCACGCCATGGAATACTACCGTTTAGAATTTAACGGTAAGGATCTAAAACCTGCGGTACTTAAATGGATGACTACTGTAGGCTGTGCTAAAGAAGACATTGCCGCTTTTAAGAAAACCAAAGACAATCGTTGCAACACTACAATGGGTGCTATTGCTAGTTGTTTGCTTCGCGGCATGCCCGCAGTTCGTGCAGACTTTAATGACGGACGTGATACATCTGCTTGGTTGCGTGGACAAATTGTGCAGGTCATCGCAGATGGTAAAAATGACATTGACGAAGATGATGCTAAGGCTGCAGAAGCCGCAAAGCCTACAGTTGTTCAACCTTCAATTCAAGAACGTGTACGTGAAGCATCATATCGCATGACTGAAGAATTGGAAGATGCTATTGAAGGTTTCCAAACAGATCCAGAAAACTTTGATCCAAAAGCGTTCAAAGTACTTAACTTGCTCAAGGGTAAGGACGTTAAAGCCGCGCATGCTCGTATTATTAAAAACTTGTATGCCAGAGATTTAGCTGAGCTTGAAGAGCTTGCTAGCGGTAATGCTGATGAGCAATTGAAAGAAGCATACAGTCATCGTACTAAAAAGCAAATTCGTAACTTAATTGCTTTCTATCAAGAAATTTCAAGTGCATGCGACATGCTGGCTCAAGAAGCCAAAGTTAATCGTGCTCCTCGTGCTAAAAAATCACAACCTAAAGAAAAGATTGTTGCTAAACTCAAGTACATGAAATCATGCGAGCCATTGAAACTTGTTAGTATCAATCCTACTGATATTATCGGTGCTAAAGAAGTGTGGACTTATAACACGAAAAGTCGTAAGCTAGGACGATATATTGCAGAAGAATATAAAGAACTAGGTGTTAAGGGTGCGAGTATTACTGGTTTCAACGAAACTACCAGCGTACAGAAGACACTACGCAAGCCAGAAGAAAAGCTCAAAGAGTTTAAAGCGGCAGGTAAGATACAGTTGCGTAAGTTCTTAGATGAGATTAATGCCACTGATACACGCCTAAATGGTCGTTTAAACGAAGAAATCATTATTCTTAAAGCATCTAACTAAGTCCTAGTCCGTGGATAAATACTCAAAAGAGAGTGTTTATCCATGGCTGACAATACAATTATCCCAGACGGTTCTATAAGTGGAAACAAAGTTTCCGGCGGTGTAATCACACAATTCCAAAGCACCGGTATACAAGATTTAGCTAGTCAAACTAGTCTTATCGTGTCTAACGGCATGGCTACTGTTGATACTATTAGAACTAAAAAACTTGACGGTAACGTACAAGTTGCTGGAAACTTAACTGTAGATGGAACTATTAGTGTTTCTGAAGACACTAGATTCCTTAAAGATTTAATTATATCTGGCAACATTGTTGCAAATACAATTACTGTTGCTAATTTAATTGCAGATGTAACACAAGAAACTAGAGAGCCATTAACATTTACAGGCATGCAAAATGCTGATTTAAATGGCAAGGGTCTCGTTTGGAAAGTTGGGCCGAGTGTTGTAAGTTCACTACTTTACAAAAACGGCAGACTAGCATCTACTATAGAACTTGATTTAGGTGTAGACCAAAGCTATTATATCAGCGGATCACCGGTTCTATCACAAACAGCATTAGGCGTAGGTGTTACTGGCAGTAACTTAAAGACTCTAGGTAGACTACAGGCGTTGACAGTTGACGGTGCTACTGAGATTAACGGACTTACTAAATTTAATAACAGTGTTGAGATCGATGGTCCTGTGACTATCACTGGAACCCTAACAGCTCAAACTATTAAAGCTAGCCAAGTAATTACAGAATCGGGTGCGGCTTTTGAGCTAGGCAACTTCACTGCCAACACTGAACAGCAGTTAAATGGACAGGGTATACATTGGGTAACTGGCACTAGTGATAACATGCTGGTTTATCGTAATGGTTCTAGATTATGGACTAATGCCAATTTTGATTTAGATGTAAATGCTAGTTTTAGAATTGACAATGTGCCTGTATTATCTAACGGCACTTTAGGTTCAACTATTGTCAACAGTAGTTTAAGAACAATAGGTACACTAGAAAGTCTAGCAGTATCAGGTGACGTTACACTTAGTGAGTTTGTCTTTATTAACAGTACCTATAACAGAATCGGTATTGGCACAGACGAGCCTAATGCAAGTTTTAGTATTGTTGATAACAATGTTGAAATTGGAATTGGCAGTCCACGAACTAATGTAGCTTCGATCGGAACTCACAGTAGTCACGATCTTGAAATTACTACAGACAATATTGCACGTATTACTGTAAAAAATAGTGGAGAAGTTAACTTTGGAAATGCCGCTGGACAAAATGCGGTTGTAAATATTTACGGTACATTGAATGTTAGTAACCTAGTAGCAGATACTAGAATTGATAGAACTAGCCCATTACAATTCCAAGCAACTAGTGATACTAGTATCTACGGATTAGGATTAGTGTGGTCCGGAACGGGTGCGCCTAGACAGCTGATTATGATGGCTGGCCCTGATAGATTGTATAGTAGCGAAAGTTTAGACCTACACTCTGATCAAAGTTATTTGATCGGTGGACGAAGTGTTATTACTAGCACTGGATTAGGATCAAGCATTGTTACTAGTAGCTTAACCACTGTTGGATCATTAGAATCACTAACCGTTACAGGTCCAAGCACATTTAGCAACGATGTAGATGCAAGTCAAGGCAATGTTAAAGTTAAATCGTTGTTGTTGAATGACGGTACAAACAGTGTTGATATTACAACTTCTAACATTAACTTCGGCGGAATTGTTTCCATCACTAACCAACAGACTAACATCTTAAGCAGTGATATGAATCAAATTGTGTTAGGTGACAAATCCAACACACGCAAAACTGTTAAAGTATTTGGCGCACTAACAGTAGGTGTTAATAACCCTGATCCAAGTTTAAGTTTTGCTGTGAACGGTGATGTTAGCCTTGGCAACAAGCGATTTACTAATAATACATCATCTCCAACAAGCGGTACTTATAATGCTGGCGATATTTGCTGGAATACTGCGCCGACTGCCAATAGCTATGTTGGATGGGTATGTACTGTTGCTGGTAACCCTGGTCAGTGGTTAGGGTTTGGAATGATTGCTAACCAATAACATTGACCTTACACTATAAAAGTGTATAATTACTATATGCGGACTTAGGCATTCATCCCGCAATATAAACTCTGCATGTCATTGCTACTTTTAGGAGATAACAATGGCAAAATTTTACTCAACAAAAACATACGGTAATGACCGCGGACTTTCATGCTGTTTTAGACAATGGCGTGCCACACACAGTCATTGCTCGACATTGCATGGTTATTCAATTGGTATTAAACTAATCTTTGAATGTGACACACTAGATGATAAAAACTGGTGCATGGACTTCGGTGGACTCAAAGAATTCAAAGCGTGGGCAGACTCTATGTTCGATCACACATTGGTTATTGCAGAAGATGATCCAATGTTAGATCGTTTTAAAGAAATGTCAGGCTGGAGCAGTAATCCAGAGCACGATGGCAATCCAGATCGTGTTCAAGTTGAACCATACCGCCGTCAAGGTATCTGTGATCTACGCATTGTACCGGGAGTAGGCTGTGAAATGTTTGCCAAAATGTGCTATGACAAAATGGCTGAGCTTTTAGCGTCTGGTGATATGCGTTACCCAATCAATCCAACCGTTAGGATTAAATCAGTTGAAGTATTTGAACACGGTGCTAATTCGGCTACATACGAAGGTTAAGTATTTTTGGCGCATTTGGGCCAAAGCATTAGGTGAGAAAGCAGGCAATACGGACAAAGAATCAGACCGAATTGCTTGCATTCGTACCCTAATTGTGTTATCATATGTACTTACAAACACTTTTATAATCGCAGGCGTCATAAGGCATTGGTAATGAAACGTATAGGCTTCGCATGTAAATGGATTGACCATCCTCATCAGGTTAACGGTATCGACAAAAATGACGATGCTAAACAATACAACACAGGCAGTACTACAGTAGCTTGGCTTAATCGCCAAACTAAAGAAGTAGCAGAACAAAAACTGTGGGACCTAATGGTTCAGAACATCGAATCTACCCGAAAACTTGTAACTAGAGTAGGAACTTTGAATGAACATTTACGTATGGTTCGTATTAGTAGTGATATTTTACCTGTATATACTCAAGCTGATTGGAGTTATTTTTGGCATCGTGCTGACGTCGTGGCCTACTGCGAGCGGCATTTTAGAGAAGTGGGTGATGTTGCTCGTAAGCACAATGTTAGGTTGTCTTTTCATCCTGGTCAGTTTACTGTCTTGGCAAGTGATAATCCAGGCATTGTTGGTCGCTCCATAGAGGAGTTTGAATATCATGCAGATATGGCAAGGTTCATGGGCTACGGTAAGTCATTTCAAGACTTTAAGATCAATGTCCACATCTCGGGTAAACAAGGTCCAGATGGTATCCGCCGTGCGTACCAACGACTATCGCCAGAGGCCCGCAACTGTATTACAATTGAAAACGAAGAAAACTCATGGGGGTTAGATGACTGTCTTACTATTAGCGATATCGTTCCTATTGTGCTTGATATTCACCATCATTGGATACGTGAAGGGGAATATATCAGTAACCAAGATCATCGTGTTATGCGTGTCGTGGACAGTTGGCGCGGTTTGCGCCCTACTATGCATTATTCAGTATCTCGTGAAGATTATCTCGTGGATCATGACACTAGCATAATGCCCCGTCATGCTGAACTATTAACAGCAGGTTACAAAAAGCAAAAGCTCAGAGCACACTCTGACTTCTATTGGAATAAAAGTACTAACGAATGGGCTCTGAGCTTTTTAAACTCGCACGATATCATGTGCGAATCCAAAGGTAAAAACCTTGCAAGTTTTGCTCTTTATGAGCAGGCTAAAGAACTTAAACTACTTTAGGCGTTTTTGGAGCACGTGGCTTTTTAACAGCTGGTGCTTTTTCTGCTTTAGGCTTACGTGGCTTTTTAGCAGGTGCAACTGATTCGACCATTGCTTCTGTAGCTTGAACTGCAACTAGTGTTGGTTCTACTACTGGAGCAACTTCTACCTTGTAAGGCACTTCTGCAACTGCCGCTTGTTTTTTAGCAAAAAAACTTTTAATAAATTTTAACATAGTTAAATCTCCTGTAGAATATTTATGCGCTAAATATCATTATGTACAACTTTATTAAGCATATCACTCTAAACGAAGGTAAAAGTCCTAAAACCCTAGTTCAAACCAAGTTGCCCTATGCCAAGGACGATCTAGAACCTAGTATGAGTGTGGATACTATTAACTATCATTATGGCAAGTTATATAAAGCCTATGTTACCCGTTTTAATGACGGTGAAGGTGATGCTGATTTTAATGAAGCTGGTGCGTTCTTACACGACATATACTTTACACAGTTTCAAAAACCTAGTAGATCAAACGAACCAGACGGATCTGCTGGAGAGTTTATCACTAAACACTTTAGGACTTTTGATAAGTTTACAGATGCTTTTGAAAAAGAAGCAATGAAAATACAGGGCAGTGGTTGGGTATATCTAGCTCGCGATGGTAAGATTAAAACTATTAAAAATCACGAAATTAAGATGGATATTGTACTCTTAATTGATTGGTGGGAACACTCGTTTCAATTCGATTACGGAAGTGACAAAAAATCATATCTCAATAACCAGTGGAAAATTATGAACTGGAATATTATCTCAAGTAGGATTGGTCTAGAAAATAAATAATATATTATGAAAATCCGAGAAATATTAGACGAAGGTGTAAACGATCAATTCTTATATCACGGAGTGCCAGACGGCCCTACTATGATGAAGATATTAAAAAGTGGTGCTTTAAAACCTCAAGAGCCCTTTGACTTTGATCAAGATATGGATCAAGAAAATGGTGAAGAATCTATTCCACGCATAAGTCTAACTCGTAATCAATACTTGCATTTTCCCTACGGGCATGGTGTGGCTCAATTTGTTATAGATAAAAATGCTCTACGTCAGCACGGCTACAAAGTAGTTCCTAAAGTCGGTGCTATGATGCATTACAAATATGAAACAGAAGAACAGGTATTTAAACCTATTCCTATAAAATCACCATTTGTAGTCGAAATCCAATATGATCCTGACTTAAAAATCCCCAGAGGTTTTTTTGATCATGCTCGTGCGACAGGTGTAAAAATTACACCGTGGCGCAAAGAAGGTAAAAATCCCTTAGCTCAATCGACTGATGATACCGGTCCCCAACCGCAGAACGATTATACAGATCCTAAAAAATTACAAATACATGACAACGGATTTACCAGCGGTAATCCTCCAAGAAAGACTGCACCTACCGAGTGGTATGTAGGTTATGAAACTGAGCCGGGAAGTTATACCACAATAGGTCCTCGCAGTAAAGATAAAGCGTATATACAAAAACTTTACCCGCAACTCAAAGATAGAGTTGCTAAGAAATTGGATTTTTCTGGACTTATTCCAGCTGATCAATATAGAAAAGAATGGAAGCGTGGATATAGTCAAATACATCCAGGCGATCCAGATTACAAAAGCTAGAGTTGGCCTAGCGTCTTAAGACTACTAACAGGCATATCCCAAATATGCTTGCTTTCGATGCCTTTGCTTTGTGCAAATTTCTTAGCATCACAATCACCACATACATGATAGAAGTTGTTGTTTAACCTATTAGGATCCATATTACCCTTATCTCGGTTAAACACTTCTCCGCAACAATCACACCGTAATACCAATACGGTTTTTTTACGACTATAGGTATGGGTCTTCCCACGACTGCTAGTTCGCACGTAATGATTCTCTCGAAATTCAGTTCCAATGTACATACTTGTATTTACATTAAGGTTATAAAATGGTATTGATAAATACTCAATCGAGGGCTACAAGTGTGATTACAATTACAGAATCAGCAAAAACAAAAATCAAAGATATCCTTTATGACGAAGGAAACCCAAATTTAGCACTACGAACTTTCGTGCAAGGCGGCGGGTGTAGCGGTTTTAGTTATGGTTTTACCTTAGATGAAGTAGCGAACGAAGACGATTTTGAAATCCCCTTAGATGAATTTAGAGTACTAATAGATGCAATGAGCATGACGTATCTAACTGGTGCTGAGATAGATTATAAAGAAGAGTTAATGGGTAGTAGTTTTACTATAAAGAATCCAAACGCAACAAACACATGCGGCTGCGGTAGCAGTTTCGGAGTATAAAGATGACACAACAAATAATTGATATTGGCGTACAAGGTAATGACGGAACTGGTGACAGTATCCGTACAAGTTTCCAAAAGGTAAACAGTAACTTTAACGAGTTATATGCTATTTTTGGTGCAGGTGGTACTATTAGATTCACTAATTTGTCTGATGCTCCATCGACATATAGTGCCAATCAAATTATCATGGCCGATACTACTGGCGGATCACTAAGTGCTAGAACTATTGTTGCAGGAACTGGTATTGGTATTACTACTTCAGACCCTACAAAAATTACAATTGCGGCTCTAAGTGCTCGATTAAACAATGATCCTAGTCCAACGCTAAGTGCAAGTATCAACGCAAATCAGTTTAGTATTGGTAATTTAGGCGACCCAAGCCAGCAGATAGTTGATGATTTCAATGCGTTATATGCTTCACAAAATATTACTACTACCATTGGGCAACTGGCAGTTACAAAGAATTATGCTGATAATAATTATGTAGGAACATATAATGGTGTAGTTGCCAAGGCATTGAGAATTCGTGAAGAACCAGCTACTCCGCAAACATCTGATATCGATTACGATGCAACTTTAACCAGTAACTATGTAAGTACTGAAGCAATGCAACGTAAGCACACCGTATATCGCGGTGGCGATACAATGACCGGGAAATTAAATCTAAACGATCATCCTGGTTCAATGGCTGGCGCTGGTACTCCTAATGGCGCTGATGACTTACAGGCTGCTACAAAATTTTATGTAGATAACAATACAAACTACAGCACAACAAATTTATACGTTAAAACTAACGGAGACGATTTACAAACTAGAACTCCTGCAGGACGCGAAGGTCGTGCGTGGCAGTATGCTTATAAAACTGTAGGTGCGGCAGCTCTACAAGCACAAAATCTTATTGCATTATCATCAATTGAACCTGGACCATATCGACAACGAATCGCATATACAATTGGACCTACACAAACTTTTAGTACAATACAGAGTATTACCCTTACTGGCGGTAATAGCGGAATAGTAGGTTATACAGATGCGGCAGCTATATTAGAAGCAAATAAATCTTTTATTCAAGCTGAAACCATTGCTTATCTTAACAAGAAATATGTAAACACATTTACATTTGACAAGTCTAGATGGGCTAGCATCATTTCAAATATTGTTGATGCTGTTGGATATGATACTGTATTAGGTACAAATTTTAACTCTACAACACAAGCATCAATATTGTTTAATGCATATAACAGTGACATACTTAGCAACAATTTAACTCAAATAATTGATGCCGTTAACTATGCTAAAAATCAAGTTCTTAACTTTTCTTACAGCACTGCTAATACTCAAACATACTTAGGTCAAGTAATTGATGCAATCCTATATGATATGATCTTTGGATCAAATCTAAGAAGCATCCAAGTTGCGAGAAACTTTAATGTAGCGGCTACTGGTTTAGACACTGCCGCTACTATAGTTAATACTTCAACGGTTAACACTACATCAGTTACTAATACTGTAACAGTATTATCAACACTAGGTATGATTGTTGGTAGTCCTATTACATTCACAGGAACAAGTTTTGGTAATATTGTTTCTGGAACAACCTATTACATTCAGTCTATAGTAGACAGTGCAAATATTAAAATTAGTTTGTCAGCAGGTGGATCACCATTTGTGCTTACCACACATGCAGGTATAATGTCTGTTTCTACAACTGGACCAAGTCAAGTATCCGCAACATTATCAGATCTTGCGAATACTATCACTTCAGATGCATCTTTTGCAAATCTACCATCTGCTGTTACATCAATACAAAACAGTATTGCACTTATTCAAGGTATCATTGCAGGTGGAAGTCTTCCTGCAGTTGTGTTTGGTGCATTGCCAACTACTAATGATAATTCAACATTTACATTTGATCAATCAAAGTGTAGTCGAGATGTTGGTATTATTGTTAATGCTGTACTAGACGATTTAATATTTGGTACTAATTATCGCTCAATTACTGCCGCGTTTGCCTATATTAGAAGTTATAGTTCTGTAGTAACATCTTCTCAAAAGGCGCAGACTATTGCTGGTCTTAACTTTGCTCGTGATGAAATCATTGGCTTGATTCCAACTAATACTGCCGCTATCGCTGCCATTACAGCCAGTATGAGTGTGATTACTACTATTATCAATAATGTCAGCACTAGTGGTGCGCCAAGTATAACTTGGACTTATAATAATCCTACTGCGGGCATTAATATTAGTGCTCAGCAATTACAAAACAACCGACAGTTTTTAATCGATGAAACCATTGCATACATCAATGCAAACCTTAATCCTGGTAGCATTTCGATGTATAACGAGGCAAATTGCCGACGTGACACTGGATACATCATTGATGCTATAACATTTGATTTAATCTACAGTGGTAATACTGCTACCGTCGCGGCTGCCGATGCTTATTTCACTGGCACAAATGTAAACACTATTTCTACAGAACTTTCATCAGTTACCAGTGCATATACACATTTGAACTCTGTAATCGCATCTGTTATTCCAGGAACATTATATTCTAGAACCACTGGAAATACAACAGTACAATCAACAAGTGCCGGAACCGGTACTGCAACCGCTGCCGCAAGCACACTAGTAACTAACGTCATTACTATTATCAATGGTGGGGTTGCTAGTGGGCCTACACTAGTTGTTCCAACATATGCTAACGGTACTACCTATGCGGCCAACAGTTCATCAAGAACAATTATTCTAAATGGTTTATCAACTGTTCAAGCAAACGTAATATTATTCTTAATAGAAACATATCAATCAAATGTTGGTGTGACTAGTGCAAGAGATTTATTATTGAATAACTTATCATTTATTCAAGCTGAAATTGTTGCCTTCCTATTGGTCAACTATCCAACATTAAGTTATAGCTCAACTACATGCCAACGAGATGTTAAGTTTATAGTGTGGAGTTTGATCTATGACTTTATGTATGGCGGTAACAGCCAAAGCGTATACGCAGGCCTTCAATATTGGATCGGTAATACCCTACAAATTGCTTCATATGAGCAGACGGCTACTATTGCTTCTATTAATTATATTAATACATTGTGTCAAGCAATTATCAATAACGTATCACCTTCAACTGTTTATCAACAAAGTGTATACCAATACATCAATCAAACATTAGGTAATGCTAACATTGTTAGCACTTCGATAGCAAACAACATAACAACTATTGCAGGTATTGTTGGCAGTGTTAGTACGCCAACACCAACATTATATGCTCCAACTACTAGTAATGCTAGCTCTACATTAAACACAGCTAGACTTGCTATTCTAGCAGAAAAAGCAACAATTGAGTCAACTGAAGTTACCTATGTTAATTCAACATTCTCTGTAATTAACAATACAATTATTAGTTCTACAATTACTAGTTTGTTTAACGGTGTCACATCGTTATTAACCAACGGCATTGCTTCAAGAACTACTCCAACGTTTGTTGATCCTTCATCACTTGTTACTACTACTGCACACGCACGATCTGGTATCCTAGCTAACATTAGTTTTATTGCCGCTGACACTATTGCTTGGATTAATTTAAATTATCCTTCACTAGTTTATAGTAGTACTACTTGTAGTAGAGACATAACTTATCTACTAGAGGCAATCTGCTATGATTTAACCTATGGCGGAAATTCAGGGACTCTGCAAGCCGCATTACAATATTGGTATGCAGGAACACGACAAATTGCCAATGCAGAAGTAACAGCCACAGTTGCCGCAATAACACATGCTCAAAGTTTAGCAATTGCAGTCTCATCAAATTCATCTGTAACTAGAACTAGCGGCAACCAAGTTACACAAACATTTAATTCAGTATGGGCTGATGGCTCTGCGGCAGCTAGTACTATCAACGGATTGTTTAATACTGTCACAGACATTATTGCCAATGATACTGTATACTCTCAATCACTTCCAGACCTAACAACATATGCAAGTATTCCTCAGGCGGCTCAAGTAATTTTACATAATAATAAAACTACTATAGCAAACGCAACCAACGTTTATTTGTCTGCAACATATCCAGGTGGTTTTAATTATAATGAAGCAACCTGCTATAGAGATCTAGGCTATATCATTGATGCTATGGTCATTGACATCTTAACTGGCGGAACTTATCAAAGTATCAATGCCGGTAAGAGCTACTATAAAAATGCATCTGCAAAAGCCATTGCTATTGGAACACAGTTAACTGAAACATTAGATGGTATTACCTTTGCTAAGAACTTAGGTCTTCAGGTACTTAACAAAACAACACAAACACGTTTCCAAAGTTTAGTAACACAAATAACCAATACATATTCTCCAAGCGCACCTGCAATTGCTACATTTACTACTAACATGAATACGTTGATCAGTATTATTACTACTGGTTACGGCGCGGCACCTACACCAACATTTGGTACTGGTTTATATTCAATTACTTTTGACAACGGTGGTAACGGATATGTTGACCAAGGACAGCCCGGCGATTCACACATTATTCCTGCTAAGGTACTAGTTGGTGCCAACAGCAATGCCTTTGGACAAATTGTAACATATACTCCAGGACAAAGTAATTCATACGACACTATTACTGTGCGTATGGTTCGTCCAGGATTCTTCCAACTTGGCGAACAATTAGACTTCGGAGAAACAGTTCCAGAACAACACATTACCATTTACGTTGAAAGTGGTATCTACTATGAAGATTATCCAATTAAACTTTCTGCAAACGTAACTATTGCAGGTGATGACTTCCGCCGTACTATTATTCGTCCACGCGATCGTATATCACAAAGTCCATGGCGTAGTGTATTCTTCTATCGTGACTCAGTGATTGATGGTATACAAACAGGTATTATAAATTATTCTGGTGTCGACTATGCTGCCGCTACTGGATCAACTTTAACACTTAGTGGAACTACTGGTAATATTACTGCTACATTAGGTACAGGTCAAGCACCATCAAGTTGGTTAGGTCTAGTAGTAACCGACAGTACTAGCGGTTCTGGTACTCCAGGTAAAGCTGTTGTTAGCACAATTAGCGGAAACGTATTAAACTTAACAGTGATATATCCGTTTGCTGCCGTAACAACATATGCGGCTGGTTCTTGGCATATGTATGGCACTATTAACTATGGTCGTCATTATTTGACCAACCCACTAGATATTACAAGTACACCATTAAACAACAAATTAATAGATGTATTCCTATGTAATGATGCTACTCGAATTCGACTAATAAGTATGCAAGGCCACGGTGGCTTTGCTATGGTGTTGGATCCAGAAGGTCAAATTAAAACTAAATCCCCGTACGCTCAAGAAAGCGGCAGTTTTAGTCAAAGTATTAACTATAAGAGATTTGCTGGCGGTCAATTTATTGACGGCTTCACTGGTCGTTTATTTGGTACTATTACTAACGTGGCACAAAACCTTGCTGGTGTTAATGGTACTCAACTTACAGTTGTAGGTAGTACTAACAGCGGTCTCGATGTACGTGCTCCGCAGACTCCTTGTGCTTTTTATATTCAAGGTAATCGTTTCCAAGTTAACGATGTTGTAAGTTTTAATGCGGCGACTGCTACTGTTGTTTTAACTATAGATACTGGTACTCCATTCTATCCCCCAAATTTTTACAACACAAGCACATTTACTACATCATTAGGTAGTGTTATAGATAATATTGGTATTGATATGGTAACTGGCTCTAACTACAAGAGCTTATTTTCAGGTTATGCATACTTGTTCCCTCAGAATAGTTTAACCATATTAGCCACTTTGTTTACAACTCAAGGTTTAGCATATATTAATTCTAATTTAGGAAGTGTGTCGTCAGCTGGCAAGGCTTCAATCGCTACTAGCTTGCTTACAATTTCTAATATGCTAAACAACGGTGTCACAACTGTGCCGGCAACTACATTCCCAATACCGAGTGGTGTAAGCGGAACTGCTAACATTGTTAAAGCATTAAACACATTACAGGCTAATAGAACATTCTTGCAACAAGAAGTGTCTGCATGGATTGCAGCCACTTATAACGTAAACACTATTCCTAATTACAACGCTGTAAAATCTCAACGAGATACTGGATTTATTATTGATGCTATCTGTTATGATATTTTATATGGCGGCAATAGTGCAATTTATGATGTGTCGCTAAGTTATTATGGTAGTGGTGTAAGTCAAATTTTAGGAGAAGAATCATATTGTGTTGCCGCATACGGACATTTAAATACCATTATGCAACAGGTTGTTCAAAATCAAACTGTAAGCAAGGCTGCCGGAAATCCGTATAGTCAAAATACTAGTTTACCTGCGGCTACTTCAGCTGAAGCAACAATAATTAATACAGAAATTGGAATTTTATCAGACTATGTTGCTGATGGCGTATTTACTAACCCAACTACTAGAACTACTCCAACAAGTAGCTCATGGTGGTCAAGTCAAACTGAATATGCTGATTACGGAATATTGCAAGGTTTGAAATCAACATTATTGTCTGGTGCAGTATCATACTTAAATTCAGGCGCTGGATTAGGCATTAATATTGAGATGGGCGGTAATAAGAGTATGTTGGCCAACGACTTTACACAAATTAACGATTTAGGTTATGGTGTATTTGCAACCAACGGTGGTTTAACTGAGCAAGTATCTACGTTCTCATATTACTGTTATACAGGTTATTGGGCTAACAACGGTGGTCAGGTTCGAAGTATTGCAGGTTCTAACTCACACGGTGTATATGGTTTACGTGCAACAGGTTATGACGTGACTGAGTTACCTGACAGTGTAAACTTAGCCTATGACATGGTTCAAGTGGCTCGTGTTTATAAGCAGGGCGAATTCATTAATGCAATGACTCCTACTCAGTCTAAACAAGCTGTTACCGTTTACGTAACTGGTTATGCTTACTTGCCGTTTGGATCAAGCGAACTAGAAATTGATCATAGTGTGCAAGGTGGTGGTATTGTTAGATATCTAATATCAACAATTGCACACACCGACGTTACTATTAATGGTAAGAACATTTTATCTATCACTCTTAGTACTAGCGGCACTGACAGTACAAGTAGCACAGGTTTGCAATATGCACTGTATGACGGACAAACTGTAACTATTCGTGTTCTGCAAGACATTAAGTTTTTAAACATTGATAACGTTAAACCTGTACGTCCAAGTACTGCGTTACAATACATTGACAATTTATCTGAAATTTATCGAGTAGTTGCTTATAACTTAACTGAAGCAACTGGCGAAACACTTGGCGCAAATATATCAGTACTACAAACTGATTCTAGTTTTGCCTACTATAAATTTGTATCAGATGGAAGTAACATAACACAACTAGACCCGTCAGATTCTACCAAAACTCAAGGTAGTAAAGTTGGTGATAATAAAATTGCTGTGTTAACAATTAGTTCAGCAACAACTGTCAACCAAATTAATAAAGGAACATATATAGTTGGTTGGGGTGGACGTACTCATCGAGTAATTAGTTATACTCAGCCAACAACTATCTCAACAGGTCTATTTGTCAGTTATACTGTAACTTCAGGTCCTACATATACTCTAGTAGTAAACGGAGTTGCTGGAACCATTAGTCAAGGTCAAATCTTAACCAGCACTGGTTCTAGTACAGGATTTAATGGTACACAAACAGTAACTAGTGTTATTATAACTAGCCCTGGTGGAGTAGCTACTGCAACTATTACATTAAGCGGACCTGCTACAGTTAATCCACCAACTGGAACTGTTACTTTTGGTGTTGCAACCAATGGTTATTTAAGTATTGATCCAAATCCATTAAGCAACTTAGCATCCGATGGCACTCTTGTAAACGCTATGACCTATGTTAGTAGTGTTGCCCAAACAGGTAGTACAACAGCTAAGATTGTAACATTTAACATTCCTTATATTCCGTCAGCTCAATTACCTGCGGTTGACAGTTATCTAACTGTGACTAGCAACAGCAATAGTAATTACAATGGAACTAAGCAGATTACCAGCATTGTCAATACTACTCAACTAACTGTATCAAGTACTGCTAGTTTATCAGTAGGTATGGTTGTATCTTCAACTAGTACTGGTGCATATGTTCCAACAGGAACTATTATTCAAAGTATTGATAGCACTACACAATTTACAGTAAGTCCATCATGCTGGATCCCAGCTGGTAGTATTGTAAGTTCAAGTTTAGTAGCCACTGTACAAAGTATTACAATTACTAATGGCGGTTCAGGGTACACAACTGCTCCAACTATAACATTCTCTGGTGGTAGTGCTACTAGTCAAGCTATTGCTACAGTAAGTATTGCCAACGGTGCCATCGTAGCTTACACTCTAGTAAGTCCAGGCTATGGTTATACAAGTACTCCAACTATCACAATAACTCCGGCATTAGGTGGAGCAATACTTACACCGGTATTAACAACTACTGCAACTATCACGACAACTGCATCAGCTGGTAACAACACTGTGACTATGGGATTGTTGTATCCAACAGATCCAGGAGTAAACTCAAATGTTACTGCAACAACTAATGGTACTGTAAGCGCCACTGGTAAAATTGCAGGTACTGTATTAAGTTTAACTAACGTTGCATCAGGTACACCATCGTTAGGTATGGTACTAAGCGGAACTGGAGTTACTGCTGGAACATATATTAGTGCTGTTAATACTGCATCGTTTGTTGGAAATATTACAAGTACAACTACATTGACTATTGTGTCAGGTACTACTCCAAGTATTGGTATGGTGTTGGTTGGAGCGGGTATACCTTCTGGAACATATATTGCCAGCGGTACTGGTCCATTTACATTGAGCGCGGCAGCGTCTAATGGCACTAACATTGGCATTGTTGGCACTAGTTATACTGTTAGTGCAAGTCAAACTGTTAACGCAGGAACTGCAATATCTGGTTTATTAAACGCATTAACCGTTGCATCTACTACTGGATTAAATGTTGGGCAACAAATATCGTTTAGCGGAACTGCGTTTGGAACTGGATCAATCCTAACACCATTCAACGGTATTACACCAAACATAATTTATTATATCAATCGAGTTGTAGGAACATACATTGGTATTAGTACCACACTAGGCGGAAACGATATAACATTGACTTCGGGTAGTGTTAGTGTTGGAACTGCTCTTGCATTGTATACTCCAAACTATGGGTATGGAACTAGTTATGCTATTAATGCATCGACTGGATTTACAAGCAAGACTATTATCGGTAGTGGGCCAACTTATAGTGTAGTATTGAATTTCAGCACAACAACTGCTCCAACTACAGGCAAATATTATCTTGTATCAGGAAATGGTAATCCATTGTATAATGGTTACTATCTATGTACAGCTAGCAGTTCTACTACTATCACCCTAACGTATCTTGAAGATCCAGGTACATGGAATACTGGATATGCTACTACTGTCACATTAGAAGTAACTAATGGCAGTGGAAATACCCTAGGTATTGGCCGACCATTTAATACTATAAACAATGCTACATTGCGTGTTGGTAGACCTGCAGGAGCTGCCGCACAGATTACTACACGTATTAGTACTTGCCGCGCTACAGGGCATGACTTCTTAGACATTGGTACAGGCGGATATGTTACTACTAACTATCCTGTGCAGATTTATGGTAATCCAGCAATACAGGCAAACAGTGCCAATCAGGTATTAGAAGAAACTGTTGGACGTGTGTTCTATGTAACAACAGACGAAAACGGTATTTTCCGTGTAGGACGTTTCTTCAGCGTTGACCAAGGTACTGGTACTGTTACATTTAGTGCAAGTATTGCGTTAAGTAATTTGGACGGTCTAGGATTTAAACGTGGTGTAGTTGTTACTGAATTCTCAACAGATCCTACTATGACTGATAATGCTCCGGACATTGTTCCAGTGCAGTCAGCAATACGTAGCTTCATTGATAATCGATTAGGTCTAGATTATGGCGGTAGTCCAGTAGCCACAACTAGTTTAATTGGCCCAGGTTACTTAGCATTAAATGGTACCTTGGCTATGAAGGGTAACCTAAACTTAGGTAACTTTAGTATTGGCAATGTAACTATGCCAACTACCGGCACTAGCAAGTATGACGGTGCTAATAGAGATTACGTTGACCAAAGTTTAGTTTCATTGAACTCATTCTACAAACTACTAGATGTGGGAATTTCTGCTGCCAAGGGTACCTACGTAAGTGGAAGTAGTATTAGTTATGTATTAACTGTTAATAATATCTCTGGAACTATTGTTAACGGTCTAGCTGTGTATGGTACAGGTTTTAACGGAACTCAAACAGTTCAAAGCGTAAGTGTTAATGCCGGTGTTGCTACTGTTACACTTGGATCATATCCAAACAGTAACCCAAGCGGAACTATATTCTTCTTAAGTCCAGTAGCTGGTGGATCATTCTTAGTTTATGATGCTGGATTAGGTAAATGGAAAAATGTAACAGCACCAACTGGTGATTTAGCCATAACTTATAACTCTGGGACTGGAGCAATTACTACTAGTATCAATGCTGGTGTAATTACTAACGCTGGAATTAGTTCTAGTGCGGCAATTGCGCAAAACAAATTAGCAATGAATGCCGCCACAACACGAGTTAACTACACAGGAATTACTCAAGCTAATTTAGGTCTAGCTAGTTTTAACAGTTCATCATTTAGTAGTACTAGCGGTTGGATTGACTTATTAACAAGTACTAGCCCAACTACAGGTATTACCTATAATAAAATACAGCAAATGAGTGCTGGCACATTACTAGGTAATTTAACTAGTGGTGCCGCAAGTCCATCTGAAATAACTCCGTCTCAAATTATATCGTCAGCTAACGGTATTGTCAGCGGATCTTTTGCTGCCAGTGGTGCTATGATTGTAGGATATGACGGATCTAATACTGCAAATAACACCTATGGTGTTGTCAGTATCACTACAACACGAGGTGCTAACAGCCTAGTGAAGAGTGGGCCAGACGGAAGTGTTGACGTTGCTAACTTAAAAGTTGGCGGATTTACTGTTCTATCAACTTCTGGAGCTACTGTAGAATTTAGTACTCCAGGTGGCATACAACAGTCTACTCCTTTCTACTACATGACTGCTGTAGGTACTACTGGTAGTAATACAACTATTACTACGCAAGGTACATTAGATACTAGCAACGGAACATTAATCGCTGATACACTTACTTCAGGTAGTCCTGCTACTAGCGGATCAATGGAAGGTCAATGGTACTTGACTGCAAGTAGTCAATTTGATTTTAGTCTAGGTATATTAAAATCTAATAACTTAACAGCTGGTTCAAGCACTGCGGCTGGTACTATTGATGGTAACTGGAATTTAACAACAGGCAGTCAATTACGCAGTACCTATGCCGACTTAGCTGAGTTCTACGAAGGTGACAAAGAGTATCCAGAAGGATGGGTGTTAGTGTTCGGCGGTGAAAAAGAAGTTACTAGTACAACAACATTTAACGACACTAGACTAGCTGGTGTAGTAACAACTAATCCAGCTTACGTAATGAACGAAGGACAAAAAGGTATTAAGGTCTGTTTAGCACTAGCAGGTCGTATCCCATGTCGAGTAGTTGGCAAAGTTAAGAAAGGCGATTTACTAACAACATCGGCTGTAGAAGGTTGTGCAGTCAAGGCAACTAATCCACAAATTGGTAGCATAGTTGGTAAAGCTATTCAGGACAAAGACTACGATAGTGTGGGTGTAATTGAAGTTGCCGTAGGGAGAGCATAATGACACAACAACTAATTAATATTGGGCCGTCGGCTAACAGCGTAAGTGCGGATCCATTGCGTACTGCGTTTAATAAAATTAATACTAACTTTACAGAACTGTATGCAAATTTATCTACATATTTGCCAAGTCCAACAGGTAACAGTGGTAAGTTTTTAACTACCAACGGCACTACACTAAGTTGGTCTACACTTCCGACTCCCTCTCCTAGTGCGGCGCCAATTACTGCTAGTGCAACTCCTCCCGGTACACATCCAGAAGGTACATTATGGTATGATGATAATAGTGGTAGGCTGTATGTTTATTATGATAGTAGCTGGGTTGATGCTAGTCCGCGCGGCGGAGATGGGACTTATGTTGCTCTCAGTACAACCGGTCAAACAATTACAGATACTTCCAATGCTACAAATTACACATTAAAAATTGCCAATGGTACAACCGGAGCTGTGTTTGCTATAGGAACAGGCAATGAAGCATTCGGTATTGCTAATGATTCATTAAATCATAATGCAACTGGTTATGTTCCATACAATGCAACTGCTAGCAGTATGAGTTTTAATATTCCTGGAGCTGGCGGTAGTTTAGTTATAGGTACAACTGGCGTTGTTACCATCCCAAATGGTTTAGTTATTCCAACAGGAACTAAAGCCGCAAATGCCGCAGGAACAACTGGGCAGATAAGTTATGATTCTAATTACATATATATTTGTACAGCAACTAACACATGGAAACGATCACCCTTAACTGGTGGTTATTAATCAAGGACATAAAGAATGGCAATTTTAAATTTTCCAAATAGCCCGCAGACTGGTGACCAATACACTGGCGATAATGGGTCAACCTATGTATTTGATGGAGTAAAATGGATAGGGGCGGCGATTGGGTCTTTTGGATCTAACTCAATAACTAATAATGGATACAGTGTTCAAATTGACACTACTGGTAAACTGGTACTGCCCGCATACGCATTACCAAACGCCACTGGCACTACGGGACAAGTATTAACTTGGCCAGGTAGTGGTACAACACTGGTATGGGCCAATCAAAGCGGTAGTGGCAGTAGTTCTAGTTTAGTTAACGGCAGTGCTACATTAACTCTTAATTCAGACGGTAGTGTATCAGTGCCGCTGGCCAGTGTAATCAAAGCGACTACTGACAGCTATACTGGTATTGCAACACACGACATGAATACGTTTGCCTATGTAAATAGTGACGGATTCTTTGTTGACACACTTTATAACACAGCAGAATATGAATGGCACTTTAACAATACCGGTGGACTAACATTACCATCTTCTATATTCCCAATAACATTTTCTGCGGTACTATTACCAGTGTACGGCGGCGCACCAGACATCGGCCCATATGGCGGTGATGCTTGGACTTTGAGTGTGACTTTTACTGAAGATGCTAATGGTGTAGTATCTACATCAGTGGCACAGATATTTCCAATATCAAATAATCCAGGTTATAAAACTGGTGATACTTACCACTTTACTCAAACTGCTCACGGTATCCCTGGATATACCCTTACTATTGTATTAGACAATGTTCAATATCCCGGCGGCGCTGGTTGGACTGCAAATGTTGAGTGTAGTCAAGCTCCTGCAAGTCCTTCCACAGTTTCTTCCAACCATGCTATCAAGATTAATTCTAATAACAATATTTGGGCATTTGGATCAAGTGGCGGATTAACCTTGCCAGATGGTTCCATTATTAATGATGGGGAATGGAGTAGTACTAACGGTCTTGTTTTAGAAAATCACGACACAGATTTTTCCTTACAGTCCTCAATAACCGTAGGTGCTTCGGGTCAAGCATCTATTCATTCTCAAAACGATAGCGGATCGATTCAACTTACTGTAACGACTGATTCACATAATAATAACATTACAATCGTTAACAATAGTCACACTTGGATTTTTAGTAATGATGGTTACTTAACTGGTGAAAGCCTACACCTAACAGGTTACTTGAAAGGTGTGGACGGTAGCATAGGTACAACTGGTCAAGTGTTAACTCGTGCAAGTAACGGTGGTGCAGAATGGGCAGATAGTACCGGCGGCAGTAGCAATCCCAACGGTGGTGTTGCTGACAACACGGCAGGTATTACCATTACCACATATACATTACAAAATGATCAAGGCCAGTATGATAATAGCGGATCGGTTACTTACAACATTAGAGATGCTGGCGCTACTGCCGCTGGTGTAATCATTAACGGATTAACAGTTAGCCACACTCAAACAATCACCGGCGGTATTAATCAAGGTGACAACGTGTTAAGCTGGTCAACTATAGATTACCAATTGTGGGAACAAGTAGCGTCTATAACAGCCTATGTTACTGATAGCAGAGGTTATACATTCTATACAGTGGTACAGGATGCATATGAAGTGCCGCACGGACCCTGTCTGGTAGAAGGTACAATGATTACTATGGCTAATGGTACACACAAGGCTATTGAAGATATTACACCTGGTGAACTAATACGTGTTTGGAACTTTGACCTAGGCGAGTTTAGTGAAGCACAACCTATCTGGATTAAGGTTGAAGAGGAAACCACAGGACACGATGTTTATACATTTAGCGATGGCACACAGCTACGCACAGTTGGACACCATGTGTTCAATAAACAAGCTGGTGCATTTACTAAATTGAAGTTAGCAGAAACTCCAGTAGGAACAACTACATTTAACGAGCAAGGCCTAGAAGTTACCTTGATAAGTAAAGAAAGAGTAATTGAGCCGACACGTTACTATAACGTGTGGACACAGTATCATATGAACTTGTTTGCTGATGGTATATTAACAAGTAACAGATTTAACAACATCTATCCTATAGTGGACATGAAGTTTGTTAAGGATGATAGAGCATTACGTAGTGTAGAAGAATTTGCAGGCATTGATGAAAAATACATTACTGGCTTACGATTACAAGAACAAACTTATAGTGTTGAATACATACAAAATTATGTACACAATAGATTAGAAAGAACAGATATATCTAATATCTCGGAACAAGGAATTTAAGAATGGCAACAATTCAATTAAAAAGAGATACATCGGCAAACTGGACTGCTGCCAACCCTACATTAGCTCTTGCTGAACCGGGATTAGAAACAGATACTAATAGAATAAAATACGGTGACGGTGTAACTTCATGGCAAAATTTGCATTATGCCAGTAACGTTGCGTTCCGTGAAGTTAGTTTTCCTAATGGGGTAGCTGGCGACACTGCTGGTACTATTGTTGTCAACGGTGCCGGCAAAACTTTTATTTGTACATCGACCTACTCAGCACAAGAACCAACTGGTTACACTCTTACAACAAGTGAAACCGTTCTAAATGGTCAAAACATAAACGGCAATCTGGCATTTACATTCAATGTAAGTGACAACCCAACACTAGCAGGATGGTTGTATAACATTGCAGTGGCCAGCGGTACTGTTACATTAACATCACCTGTGTTGGAAGGTACTAGAACTTCTGCTGTGGGTACCATGAACTATGATACCAATCACGTTACATTTAGCATTCAAGTTCCATACGTTAGTGGTGATCCTACTGAGATTGATTCAGGCACAACATTTGTAGTAACAGTAACTCCACCACAACCTATAATTTGGGATGCAATTGGTGACACTGGTAACATTAAATTCAACGGCTATAATATTAGTACTGTCACGGATCAGCATATCAACATACAGGTAAATTCATCGGCGGGCGATGATACTGAGTTGGATCTTCATACAAATACTATTGACCTTTACACTTATAACGGGTCTGCCGGTGCTGAACTATACTTAGACAATAGCGATCATGCACATCCATACGCTTACATTGGGGTACAGCCAACAGGTTCCAATGAACAAACCTGGACATTTAACAAAGACGGTAATATTATATTTCCGGATCAAACTGTGCAGACCACAGCATATCCCGGACCCACAGTTACTGATCCCACAGTATGGGCAGTACAGGCTGTATCCTCAACTAAACAATCTTTAACACAGGCCGTTGCTTATGATAGTCAAGGTAATACATTTGCCTTAATATACCAAGGTCCATGGAGTGGCCCAGGAGAAACTAGATCCAGTATTGTTAAATTAAGCAATCACGGTGACACAGTTTGGACCAAAGACTTATACAACAACGACAGCGTTAACCCTTGGAGTTTATGCTGTGATGCCAACAACGATGTATATGCTGTTGTACAAATAAATGTTGGTAGTAATGTATACAACAATACCCTGGTAAAGATCAGTGGCAGTGATGGCAGTATCTTATGGCAAGTTGATATACATGACTCCCACCAGGCTAATAATATGCAGGCTGTGCCCATGGTGTATAGTTCAGGTGGCAACAGCTTCAACGGCGTTGTAGTTGCTGGCTCTGCTTATAATATTACTGATAGTGCCGATGATTTCTTTATAGCATTCATTGGTACTGACGGTAATACATCCGCGCCAACAAGCACATTTGGTGATCAATATGAGCAAGCGGCCTACAGTTTGGCCGTTAATAATAGCACAGGTGATATTTTGCTAGTTGGTGTTAAAGAAAGTAACACTGATGCACACTACTATCTAGAGATGGTTAAATTTAACGTTACTAGTCCAACAGCCATATGGCAAAAACAAGTTTCAGTAACTGGCAATAATTATGATGTTAAAGGCACTGATTGCTGTTTATTAGCAGATGGTAACTGGGCTATATTAGCTACACACGATGCAAGTAGTACGTACGGCATTATAACCATGAAGGTCAGCAACACTGATGGTAGCGTCATGTGGAGCAGGGAAGTTGGCCAAGGATGTGCTAACGTTAGTTCTAGTATGACTACTGGTGCAGATGGGCACATTTACATTTCAGCAACAACATTTAACAATAACTCTAATGGCGGTAATGCTGGCATTCCACAGACCAGTAGATTAGTAGCGGCTTATGATACCAGCGGTACTAGCTTGTGGCAAAAGTTCTTTGGAGCACCCGGCAGTAACTCATTAATAGATAATAATGGGTGGAATAGTCCTGGTGCCACTGGTAAAGTCTTGGCATTGAATGGAACTAATTTGTTAATTGGTGCCTCAATTATTGTACTAGCACCTTATCCTACAAATAGCATAGGTGTCATGGCACAGATAACTACCAGCGGTGATAATCAAGTTATTGGACCATTTGAATTGACCAATAGTGCTTTGAGTGGCGCCCCAGTGACCTTGACTGTAACCGATACTACTTTTGGATTTACCACAAGTACACAAACACTGGCCGCAGGAGATACTGTCAGTGTTACTGCCAGCACATTAGATTACACCTTGTTCCATTCAGGTATTAGACCAAATCAACTGGCAGTTGGTACTAAAACTGTAACACTTCAATCGAATGGCACGTTGGTCACTGATACTGGTAGAAATATTACCGGTGAACTTGTTCAAAACACTGACAGTAGCAATAATTTCTCAAATGTGCCAGTGGGTATAAAAAATGCTAGTGGTTACAAACGTCTAGTAGGAGCAAGCAGTACGGCGCAAGTATGGTTAGATCTCAGCGACGTGGGCACACAGTTGGGCATTAACCCTAACTGGATCAATGGTATGATTATCGACTATCAAGTATTGAGTAGCAATATTGGCAATACTGGCAGTATGACTGGACAAATTATTATAGCTTCAAATGAAAATTATGCTATGAATGTCAGCCATATAGAATCAGCAATAACTGAAAGTAATAGTCAAAGCGATGTTGTGTTTGCCAACTTGAATATATGGCAACCGTATAATGGCACATTAAGAGCTTACAGAACCGATTCTATTAGTACTCAACAACTGGACTTTATATGGACTGCTAAAGTGTTCTACAACGCCAGCGAACAATACTGCTAAACATTAGGATATAACAATGACAAACCCAATTTTTTATAATAGAGTAGTAACATCAACTGTACAGGGCGACGGTTATAATGTTATACTACCTAACGGCACACTGGTTGTTGCCAACGGCGGTGAACTACGCTTACACAATGGTAGCACAGCAGGCGGTAATGCGATAAGTGGCGGGGGCGGAAGCATAGGATCATTTGGCACTGATGCTGGCATTGGCTCGGGCTATAACACAAATAATCCAGCAATATTGTTCAGTGATGATGATATGATTATCCGCACAGGCGGAACCGCAGGCCACGGCACTATTGGCGCTATGTATATTGCTTCAGCAGAAGAACTGATCATTGGTCACTCAGACAGTTCATTAACTGATGCCACTTCTCTTAGCACAGCCAGCTATACAAATTATCTTTACTTCGATGGCAGTGGTATTGAGATGCACACAGCCCGTGGTACAGTACAGTTTGGTTATAATCTTGAGGCACCTGGTATGCCAACACACTTCCACATCAACAAGGTTGATCAAAGTTTTGATCTGTTCTTTGGTGATGATGCCAACTATTTACAATTACCAGTGGGCGGTGGAAGTCCTACTATAGGTGCTAGCGGCGGTAACGGACAGAAACTATATGTATTTGGCCAGAACGGTATACTGACAATTCCCGGCGAAATAGATTCTGCCGCTGGCACAGGTGCTGTTACAGTTAATAGCTACGATGGCGCTACCACACGTACTTGGACATTTGGCACTGACGGTAATCTAGTAGTTCCGGGTGCTATACAAAGCACTAATGGCATTGTTATTAGTAATGCAGGAGTTGTAGGTGCTACAGCCGGTATCGTATTACCTGCTAATGCTGGAACTGGAGCAGTTCAAATTGGTAACACTTATGGCCCTATTCAACTTGGATCAGCGGTAGGCGGTGGTACTGAATTAACTTGGACATTTGATACTACTGGTATTTTAACAGTTCCTATAACTGCCAGTGGCGCCGGACAAATAAGTGGTGGAACTAATGGACTACAGTTAGTATCTAATAGCAACACCTGGGGCTTTGGCACAGATGCCAGCCTAACAGTACCCGGTATAATAACATTACCGAACGGTCAAGGACAGATTGGCAACGGCGGTGCTGGTATTGACATAATCTGTAATGTAAACAGTTATGGTTATATAACATTGAACTATCTAAGCCAAGCATCTGTAAGTGTTAATACCAGCGGAATCGTTCTTACAAGCAACAGCAGTAGTTGGACATTTAATTCTGGTTCTATTCAATTCCCAGATGCTACAAACCAGTTAACAGCATTTGAACTACAAGGAGTATCACAAAGTCCTTGGGGAACAACTTATCCAAGCAGTGGTGGAATCGCTAACTTAGATTATCAATTCTATTTTGATCCTGGAACCGGTCATCCTACAATACAGAGTTATGCTGGAGCTGGCGGCAATCCTCTTTATAACACTATTTGGAGTTATGATGCTTGGTTGGCCGCAAGTAGTAGTGCTAATCCTATAGCTGGTTCAAGTGGTGCAACACCGATTCAAGTGAACAACACAGGTGGTAGCGTTATATTATCATCTGTGCTACAACCAGGCGATTATGTCACGGTTCGTATACAATGTATCGACACTGGTAGAATATTTAGAGCAACATTCATGGGCGCAGTTAACCCAAATGATTTTGGCATTACATATGGCGCTATCACAGTAGAGAGATTGTTGTAATATGGCATTAACTATTAATCCGGGCACAGTAATTAACCCAGGCGTAAGTTTATACGGTTACAGGACCGATCTAATATTTTACATAAATGCCAACGATACAAGAAGTTATCCTGGCACAGGAACTACTTGGTATGATCTCAGCGGGCAAGGCCATACTGTGACACTACACAATGGTGCTAGTTTTGATACAGATGGCATCAGCTTTGATTATACACAACAGCAGTACGCTGACTTCCCACCAGCTACGATGTTTACCAACAACGATATGACAGCTATCAGTTGGGTTTATATTCGCAGTTTTCCGTCCTGGAGTAGAATATTTGACTTTGGTAACGGCCCTAACTCAAACGATGTACTTCTTACTCCAACCACTGGCGGAAACGGATATCCTGCTTACAGTACAACAGGAGCGGACAACATATACAGCAGTCAGCCATTGACACCCAATCAATGGGTACAGCTAGTGGCAGTACAATCAGGATCAACTGGATTAATATACATTAATGGTCAACAGGTTGCCAGTGCCGCCAATGCTGGCATCGCCAATGTCACTAGAACTAATAATTACATAGGCCGCAGTAACTGGGGCAGTGATTCTTATCTAGATGGCAAAATTGCTTCTCTAAAGATCTACAACAGAGCATTAACGTCTGGTGAAATATTAGACGACTTTAATACTAACAATCCTAGTTTTGTTACTAATGGACTATATGCCAACTACGATGCTAGGGCAATAACCAATACTGCTACATTCCCAGATTCAAGCGGCAACAGTCGTAATGCTACACTATTTGATAATCCTACTACTACAATATTCAATGGTACACCAGTATTACAGTTGAATGGTAGCAGTCAATATTTTGCTAAAACTGATGGATACGGTTCTGATTTAGATTCAGCATTTACATTCGATGTATGGGCCTGTCCTGTAAGTGCTGGCACACCGGGAGTGCTGATTGCTGAATGGTCGCCAAATGTAGGAGGCGGCTGGCAAGATACACAAATGGGATTTACTAATGTGGATATCAGAGCAGGTGTTTACAATACTGGTGGCGCCATAGCCAAAAACACTTGGACCGCTAACACTTGGTATCATATCGTAACAACCTATGATGGGTCTATGCTTAGGACCTATGTCAACAATGTAGCAGGTGGTACTACTACAGGCGCAAAACAAAGTCCAACTGTAGCTTATAATGGTCCAACAGTTTTAAGTATGGGTATACCCTGTGCTGATTATCTAGGTGGGACTTCAGGGTATTTTCACGGATTTATTGGTGCTTGGAAAATCTATAATAGAGCACTAACACCTACAGAAGTTACACAAAACTTCACAGCACTCCGCGGTAGATACGGAGTGTGACTATGAAAATACGTCCAGCTGATACCAGAGGTATGTTGATTACCAACTGGATTGTTAGTCGCAGAACATTTAGCAATAACAGCTATTGGGATCCTAAGTATATGAATTGGGGTAACTTAAAAGTTATCAACGATGACCTACAACAGCCAGGTAATATGGTTCCTAATCATCCTCATCGCAACTACGATATACTAGGATACCTAGTAGAAGGCGAGCTGGAACATACTGATAGTCTAGGTAATGTCAGTCGTGCTGTTCCAGGGCAAGTACAGCACATGTGGTGTGGCCGGGAAATATGGCACACAGAAGCCAGTGTAGGCACTGTACCGGCACGTTACTTACAACTATGGATTGAGCCTAAGGACGAATATAGGGACACAGAACCCTACTACGAAATCATCTCAAAATCATCAGAGTTTGGACCTATTGCTGTTGACTTAAAACAAGATATGAAGGTCAGTGCTGGTATATTAACTGATACTATTATCGTTGGTGCTAGTTATTTGTATGTTGTTAAAGGTGCTTGCTTTGTAAATGGTACTAAACTACGCGAAGGAGACGGTGCAGAGCTAGATTCTGCTACTCTTAAACCTGTTCGTGGACCGCATTTGCTATTGTTCGAAAACCGCTAAATATACTAAAGAGAGCGGAATATGACTATTCAAACAATTAACTTAGGATCTTACGCTAACGACGGCACAGGCGATGATTTACGCACGGCTTTTACCAAAGCTAATAATAACTTTACGTTTTTATCGGGACAAATTGCCGGTATAAATGGTCAAAATATTGGTACTGGTGCAGGCTTATTTTCTGTAGATTCTAATGGTGTTCTACAGTTTAAAACTATAACAGGTAGTGGCGGTGTTACTGTTACATCTACATCAAATACCGTTAATATCAATGTGTCTTCTAGCGTACAAGGCGATGCAAATCCACAGTTAGGTGGCAATTTAGTTCTAAACGGACATAACATTGTAGGTACCGGAGATGTTGAAACTACTGTTTGGGGTATTGATATTCGTGCATTGAACAATCAAGTACAAACAATTTTAAGCGGCACTATTGGCGATCAAGGCACATTTACTAGTCCGCAAGGAACATACGATTTAGGAACCTTTTAAGGTAGGAGAATAGAATGACATTACAAATAAGAAGAGGGACGAACAGTCAACGAACTACAATTACTCCTGCAGAAGGTGAATTACTCTACACAACTGATACTAATTTGTTGTATGTTGGAGGCAAGACTGGTGGCACTGGTAGTTTATTAGCCGGCGGAATCCCTGTTGCTCCTGTACAAACAGTTAACGGTCAAAGCGGCAATGTTGCCTTAACTACTGACAACGTTAATGAAGGAACTTACAATTCCTATTTTACAACCAATCGAGCACGAGATGCTGCCGCGGCGTTGTTAACAAGCTCATCTGCACACGGAATTGTGTTTAGCTATTCAGCTCAACGTATAATAACTGCTACTGTGAATAATGTCCTGACTGGTGGTATCAGTGCAAGTTACGGATCACCACTTGCGTATTATGCAACAGCAGGTCAAGTATTAAGTCCATCTGCTAGCGTATTTTGGGACGACAATATCAATCGAATGGCTGTAAGAAACGGTACGTATTCTGTTGTCAACGACACCCTAATCGGTGCACCTCAAATACAATTAGACACATATAATTCAACAGTAGGTACAAACAATACTCAAACATTTAGAAGAGCTCGAGGAACTATCGCTTCGCCACTGACCATGGTAGTTGGCGATACGATTGGTATGTACCAATATTGGGCGCATGACGGAACTAACTTTGTACTAGCTGGCAGTATGTATGGAGGTGTTGCGTCAACTGTTAGCACTGGCGTTGCTCCAGGATTGCTAAGTTTTAGTACATCTGGCACTACAGGCGGGGATCAAACTCGTGTTCGTATTGACTTCACTGGTCGATTGATTGTTGGGCCTTACCTAAGCTCAGACACTACTAGTGGCGGTATCACAGTAAGACAAACAACCACTGGGCAGACTAATAGTACATTAGCTGTTAGAAATTATTATACCGATGCATATGGACCAAACGTTAAGTTTGAAAAATTTCGAGGAACATTTGCATCATGGACTCCAGTTATATTTGCTGATAATTTAATGAGTCTTAAAGCAGGCGGTGCAACATTATCCGGCGCAACTGCTAGCACAACTGGAGTTGCTATTGCGGCCCAAATTGATGCTGTTGTCGACGGTGCCGTTAGCTCAGGTATAATACCAGGCGCATTAATTTTTAGTGTAACCAATTCTTCAGGAACACTAAAACAAGTTATTAAAATTGGCAACGACAGCACTATAATACATAGTGGTACTATAACAACTACTAGCGCACCTGGCACTATTTGGAACTACGATAGTTCAAATGCTACTGTAACTTTATCTATCGGTGGAACTGTAGCGTTTGCTAGTTTCTCAGGAAGCATATTAGTTAATTGCTACAATTCAGGAACTGTAACACAGTACCTATGTGGTGGCGGAACAACTCCTACTGCAATTGGTTCTTCAAAAGGATCTGCTACAGGCACTATGGCAAGTACTTCAGGCATTAGCGGATACACATTTACAGCTACAGAAGCAGGCGTACATAGTTTTTATGTAATTAGAACACGTGCTGGTGCGTAAGGAATACTAATGTCGTTAGCAGTCTGGACTCAACCTACTGGTTATAGTTTAGGAAGTTTTCCTGAAAGCGTATCTATCAGCTACGCACTACCAGTATCTAACAGTTCTGGGATTACATTTCATGTAATCTCAGGAGCACTACCAGGCGGGTTAAGAATTGACGGATCTAGTATATTAGGATCCCCATACATTGTTAGCAATGATACAATTTATAAATTTTGTATTAGAGCCACTGACGGCACAAGTATTTCTGATAGAACATTCACTATGACTATTACCGGGTCTAATGTACCGGTATTTGTAACTGCGGCTGGGGCATTACCAATTGGAATTCATCAGCAGTTGTACGTTTTAGATGACACCCATGTTGATTATCAAATTGAAGCATTTGACTTAAACACTGTAGTCGGAAGTAAACTAACATACTTTATAGCCAGTGACGATGGATTATTACCTAAAGGTCTTACCTTATCAAGTTCAGGACGTATTACAGGTTTTATTCAACCAATTTATAAAATAACAGCAGTTGACGGATCAGGAACTTATGACGATGGGTACTACGATGCAGTAGCATTTGATTTTGGAACAACTTCGAACGACGGTTTTGACAGTTATCAATATGACGATGTATTTTACGACTACAACAGCCCGTTGCATCCTCCAAATAGTATAAATGCTAATTATCAATTTCGAGTTACACTAACAGATGGCGTAAATTATTCTCAACGAATATTTAAAATATTTGTTGTAGGAACTGATCAGTTCCGTGCAGACTCAACAACTTTAGATGGCGGTGCTAGTGGGTTTACTGCTGATGCTACTTATTTGCGTGAACCAGTTTGGATTAATGATTCAAACTTAGGAGTGTTTAGAGCAAATAACTATATAACTTTACCTATTGTGTTGTATGATAATAAAAATGTTATTTTTAGTCTATCTTCTACAAATCAAGAAGTAAGAGCAATTACAAGACAAATAACTAATTTAGACAACATTATCGGAAGCCATAGTCTAACGGTAACTTCTGCATCAAGTGCGCCGGTAGTTGGGCATTGGATTAATTTTGAAAACTACATACCAAATGCATCAGGTGACCTGTATCAAATTGCAGTTGTAGCAGACTTAGGCGGCGGCGCTTATCGACTAACATTGTCTACAGGGTTACTAATGACGTTGCCTGAAATGATTCCATTTTATATGGGATCATTAAGTACACTTCCTCCAGGTACTAATTTTGATGTAGGCACTGGAGAAATCTTTGGTATAGTTCCATATCAACCTGCTATTAGTAAAACGTATACATTCACCCTTGTAGCTAATAGATTCGGAGATAAGGGCGATACTACTACTGCATACAAAACATTTACAGTTACAATCATTGGAGAAATTGACAGTACTGTTATATGGAACACTGATAGTGTATTAGAAACTCTGCATGCCGACTATTATTCAACATTAAATATTAATGCTGTATCATCAGTACCTAATTCAATTGTTATCTATAATATAATAGACGGAGCATTGCCTCCTGGGTTAACTTTAAATCTCGATGGTGAAATTATTGGGAAGGTAAATCAATACTATAACTCGTTAAGTGGTCAGCTTGGATTAATTAGATTCGACACAAGTAATACTACGTTCGACGGCGGTGCTACTACATTTGATCATACATATACATTTACAGTACAAGCTCAGGACCAGTATGGTTATAGTTCAAGCACTAGAACATTTACGCTAACCATTGATACTCCTAACACAACCGCTTATAGTAATATTAGTGTACGTCCATTCTTAAAGACTAACCAACGAGCAATTTGGAAGGGATTTATTAACGACTCATCTATTTTTACACCTAGTAGCATTTATAGAATAAACGATCCAACATTTGGAATACAATCTAATCTATCTATGCTAGTTTATGGTGGCATCGAAACCAAAGAGGCGGCAGCTTATATAGGTGCAATGGGACTAAATCATAAGCGTAAAAGATTCCAGTTTGGTTCTGTAGCTAAATCAATTGCTGTTGATCCAGCGACTGGCGTAGAACTTTACGAAGTCATATATGTAAACATGGTTGATCCGTTGAGTCCGGCTGTTGGAATTCTTCCAAACAAAATAGTTAATAAGGTTGGTATATCTTCTAATACTATAACTGTTGACAGCAGTACGAATTTCTGGAATAATTCAACAAATGTGTTAAACTTAGATGCTCCAACTTCAGTACGTCCAGAGCCAATCATAACTGCAGATAGCACAGGATTTGAAGTTTCAAATCCTAACCCTAATACTGTATTCCCTAATAGTGTTACTAACTGGCAGTCTAGGCTTGCTGGTGTAGGACTAACTGAACGTAATTATTTGCCGCTGTGGATGAGAACTATTCAAACAGGACAAAAACAAGAACAAGGATATACCCTAGCTATCCCTATTTGCTTTTGTAAAGTAGGCACTGCTAACGACATTTTACTAAACATTAAATTTAGTAAATTCGATTTTACAGCCTTAGATTATACCGTAGACAGATACACAATAGATTCTGTCAGTGGTTATCTAGGCGATAAATACCTTATATTTAGAAACGATAGGATAACTGTATGACAAGCCAAATAAATTATATCTCAATTAACACAACTTACCCTGTAGCAGGACAAGACAACGACAGCCAAGGATTTAGAAATAATTTTACAGCAATCGCCACAGGTTTAGGAGTAGCTAAATCTGAAATTACTGCGCTACAGACTAACGCATTATTGGCTTCCGATTTAGCTACTAGCTCAACTCCTGTAATAAACAATCTATTACAAAGCTCAATTACTAACGGCACATATAATCAATTCTATAGTTTATATTACCCAGGCGGAACAGTATCAACTACTGCAAACATTAGTCTATTAAACGGTGGAATTCAAAGTTTTACACTTTCAGGCAATGCTACCTTAACTTTCACTAACTGGCCAGCAAGTGGTCAATACGGAATCGTTAAAGTTATCCTAAAGGGTGATACTATTGCTATTAGAACGCCTGTCCTTGCTACTGCTAATGGTGGTGTTGTACACTATGCAACTGGATTTGCTAATCCATTTAATGTGGGTTCTATTGGATCAACAAAATTAGAAGTCCTTGAAGCATGGACTATTGATGGCGGATCTAATGTATATGTTAAACTGAGCGGTGAATATTAAGATGCACCCGTTGGTTGAAAATTTAAGTAATATTAAAGATGCTGAGTTAGAAAACAAAATTAGTGAGCTAACTAGAAAATACTTTATGACTCCAAACTCGGGAGTTAAAGCTCAAATATCTAGTATCCTAGATACGTATAAAGAAGAATTGGGCAAAAGAAAAGCCGCTGAATACGATAAAATGATGAATAATCGAGACAAAGGGCTTGACAAGTTAATTAATATCAATTAAACTGTAGTCTATGTACTTAGACAAATATAATAATCCAGTTTTTAATGAGCAAGATATTTTTGATGCTATCTATCAAGGACATCAATTTAATGTCAACGACACTATGCTTGTTGAACGAACTGATAGTGTAAAAGGTTTAGAAAAAGTTGTCGGGTTTAAATTCCTTGAACCGTACGAAACTTATTTCAATCAAGAAGACTACGATAAGGCATGCCAATCTAATTGGCTAATGCCCGAAGAATACAAAAATTTAGATATCGAAAATTTTGTGTACTCAAAATGTCTAACTCAAATTTCCACAGTTAGAGCTATGGAAGAAATGGCTGAATACAAATCTAGGAATATGCTAGATCTATTACGCTGGCTAAAATACTTTGTTGATACTTGCGAAGCTAACAACATTGTTAGAGGTGTAGGACGTGGATCAAGTGTAGCTAGTTACGTGCTGTACGTTTTAGGTGTTCATAGCATAGATAGCTTAAAATATAATTTAGACTGGCACGAATTCCTGAGATAAGTACTAACATAATCTAGGAGATTAATATGGCTCAAAAAGACGCACCACAAACTATGCATCGCAGTATGCAGGGCAAATTAGTTGATATGAACAAACTAATGAACCAAAACGAAATGACTATTGCTGTTGGCAATATGAATGTTAACGCCCGCGGGGACAAACTTGGGCCTGGCGGTACTATTATTGCTAAACGTGAGCAACTACAAGCAGGTAGCACTGGTATTCCTGATCAAATCAATGTACGTGCAACCGAAGTTCCTGCTCCTGCACCAGTAGTAACACCCACACCGGTATCACCAGTAACTGCGTTACCTGTAAAAAATGTCGTTGACATGGACCCTGAAGGGAAAGAATAATGGCTGTTTACGGAACAATTATTCCAATACGTGATAATGTGTTTGTCACAGATATGAATTTTGACGAACAAATTTCTGCAGGGGGAATTTATATCCCCAGTGACGATGGTAAAGATTCAGGAATTAAACCAAGATGGGGACGAGTCTACGCTATTGGCAAGGACCAACAAGATGTTAAAGTTGGCGAGTGGATTCTAATGGAACACGGTCGTTGGACTAGAGCTATTGAAATAGTCGAACCCGACGGTACCAAACGTAAAATTCATCGAGTTGACATCAAGTGCATGCTAATGAGTTCTGATGAAAAACCTAGTGAAATCTCATTCGGCTTATCGGCTATCGACCTAAGTCCTCCAGAATTTGATTTCCGCCCACCTTCAGCTGGTCTTTAATCATTTGAGTATCAGGATCCTTGACAGATCCTGATTTCTCCTTTATACTACACAAAAGGAGATTTCAAATGAGCACACATGGCGAAGCAGTACAAGATATTAAAAAAGCAAAAGAAGTATTAGATTCTGTTACTACACCGGAAACTAATCCAGTATCGCATCCAGATCCAAAAAAACATTTATATATCAGCTTAGTTAAAAGCGGATTTAGAATTGCCGCTGGTCTAGCACTTGCAGGTGGTGGTTGGTTAGAGATGAATCCCTATTTACAAGGTGCAGGACTTGTGTTAGTATTAGCAGAAATTTTAGGCATTGCCGAGGAATTAGTATGAAAGAATTATGGGTTGAAAAATATCGACCAAATACCCTAGACGGTTATGTGTTTAAAGACACGCATCAACGTGAGCAAATCGAAGGCTGGCTCAAAGAAGGTAGTATTCCTCACTTGCTGTTTAGCGGAAATGCAGGAGTTGGTAAGACTACCCTAGCTAAAATTTTGTTGAATAAACTAGGTGTACAAGATTGTGACGTGTTGTACGCTAACGGTTCTAAGGAAGCACGTAAGGTTGAATGGGTAGACAAGCTAATCGGCTTTTGTCAAACTATGCCGTTTGGCGACTTTAAAGTTGTCTTAATTGACGAAGCAGACTTTATGAATCCTAATTCAGTACAGCCTGCACTACGTAACTTAATGGAGGACTATAGTAACAGTGTTAGATTTATTCTAACTTGTAACTATCCTAATAAGATTCTGCCAGCGTTACACAGTCGATGCCAGAAAATGCATATCGAAAAAACTGACTTGACAGAATTTACAGCCCGAGTCGCTACAATTTTAGTTGATGAAAATATTGAGTTTGATTTAGAAACATTAGATAGCTACGTCAAAGCAACTTACCCAGATTTACGTAAAACTATTAACAACGTTCAAATGAACAGTATGGACGGTACCTTAAGAATCATCGAAGCTGCCGATGACAGTACTGATTATCGTGTTGAAATGGTTGCGTTATTTACAGCTGGTAAAATTACCGAAGCACGTAAGCTAGTGTGTAGCCAAGCTCGACCAGAAGAGATGGAAGAAATCTATCGCTGGTTGTATGATAACGTAGAAATCTTTGGCGAAGAAGACAAGCAAGACAAGGCAATTCTTATTATTAAGCAAGGCTTAGTTGATCATACGCTAGTTATGGATCCAGAAATTAATCTAGCCGCTACACTAATTAGACTCGGACATCTTTAATCATGTGGCCATTTAAGAAAAAACTCGAACATCAAATTTACTTTGCCTGTGACGAGTGGGCTATTAGACAACATGCTCCTATCCGTCCAGCAAGCGAGTTTTTGCCTCCAGCATTTAAAGAAATGGCACTGTACTATAAAAAGTCTGCGAAGCCGATTGACAGTGACAAAACTGTTAAATCATGTCCAGGCATTATTGACTATTGCAGTACTGGGTTTGTTATTCCAGCTTGGTGTGATATTGAAATTGAACCGGGCCCTAATGGCAGAGTAGTAACTCGTTATAGTCATTCTAAATACAAAGAAGGTGCCCAACCTAAAGATGCGCTACAAGGATTTATGGGTAACAAGTTTAAATTTGGAACTCCTGTTAAACTTGATAATCCGTGGACTGTATGGGCGGCAAAAGGTTACAGTTTGTTTTGGCAACCTATGTATTATTACGATGATACTCGTAATTGGGAAGCTATTCCTGGAATTATTGATCACGACAAAGTTCCGTTGGTTCAACCTATTAACATTATGTTGAAACAGCCTAAGACTACAATTATTAAAATGGGTGAGCCGTTGGTACAGGTTATTCCTCTTAAACGTGAGGAGATTGTTGCTTTTTCAGGAGAGCTCAATCAGAATATGATCAAGCGACATAATTCACTTTCTTATCTTAAAGAAATGACATTTACCAGTTGGGTACGTTATATAAGAGAGAAGAAGTCCTATACCGTTGATGTCCACGATATAGAACTTCCCATTAAGTAACAAATTGCTATAACATTCTAAATAGGAGCACCCATGCTCCTATTTTTTTAGTCTCCATAAACCGCAAGCACCTCCTTCACGGCATTATGGCGTTCAATGTCTTTAGCTTCGAATTGTACTATGTCAATATGTTTTAGAGCAGGTTTGGATGAAAGTAAATTACAAAAATCTATCAAACCATTATCACTAACACGATCAGCCTGAGCTAAGTCCCCAGTAACGACCATTTTACTATTATCGCCTAGACGAGTTAGTAACATTTTCATTTGGTTGACTGTAGTATTCTGGCATTCATCTGCAACAATGTATGCATTTTTAAATGTGCGTCCACGCATGTACGCAAGTGGGCTTATTTCAATGGTTCCATCCTCTAGCATTTTAGCTATGTCTTTTTGTTGGTAATACTCTCCTAGAACGTCGAATATAGGTCTTGTCCAAGGTGCCATCTTTTCATTTAGCGTACCTGGTAAAAATCCTAAATCCTCGTCTACAGAGACGGCGGGTCTTGTCACAATTATCTTATCAACTAAACCTTCCTGATACAGTTTAATTCCTACTTGCACTGCCAACATTGTTTTACCCGTGCCGGCTGGCCCGATAGCTAAGATGATGCTTTTATTTTCATCTTGTAGCTTGTCAAGGTAAATCTTTTGGTTTGAATTTCGTGCATGAAGACTTACACGCTGTTTCTTTTGAGGAAGATATGGTTGAAAGTCAATTATGTTAACTTCTGATGTAAAACGCTTTTTCACTCGTTGTTTACTCATCTAAGTTTGCTCCTACTCTTATAAAAAAGTAGGGCTTGTAGTGACCGCCTTTGATAACTACAGAGGCCCTACACTATTATTTAACAAATCCCTAGAAATATAAAGTGATACGTTATCGTTTTAAACCAGCTAAATAAGTATAGAAGACCCTAGGATTAACACATGCACCATGACATATTAGACGTTATAAAAAACATACAGGACTTGTACGAAAACAACAGTAGTTTAGCTGTTTTAAAGGACTTCGAACGGGTTCTAGATGAGTTAGATGTGTATGTTTACAAAAATTGGGAAGAAGGCGAGCTAGCCTATGGACCTAGAGTAGATCGTCATTGGATTACTGTTGGTTTCATGTGGCCTGAAGATAAAATGCCAGACCCAATCGGTGGCAAAAGATTAACTGATCTAGGGTGTAAAATTTCGTATGAAAAGAACTTTTTAATTGAGCCACGTAAGATTCGTACACAAGATGACATTAGACCTAACAGTAAAAAAGGTCGATTAGATCGCCATCCAATTTGGATTGTAGAAATCAGAATGCCAAAGAAATTAGCATTTGATGTGTACAAAGGCTATATGGATAAAATGAAAAACGAATATAAAGAATCACAGGCTCCAAGTTCGGCAGCACCTGCTCCGGGCGGAGCACCAGCGGGAGCACCTGCAGGAGTTCCTCCAGCAGCCGGAGCACCAGCGGCACCAGCGGGCGCGGCACCTACACCAGCGGCATAACATGACATATATTACAGAAAATCTTAGAGCAGGTGATTTAGAACACTTAGTTAAAAAAGTGTTTGAAATTGATTCGTTTAAAAGTAAAACAGGCGATGATGAAGACATTGTTGTATTAAGTTTTACTGTAGATCAAGAAGATGCTGCCAAAGATCTAGAAAATTTTATTGAAATGGGCTACGAATTTGTCTTAGATGCAGATGCTACCCCAGGTGAAACTGATGATGGAAATTATCGAGTATATGTAGAGCTTGAACGTAATCGTCATGTTGCTAAACAAATTAGAGAAATTGTTGACGGCATAATTTTACTAACTGGCTTAGACTATATGCGTTTCCGTTATTTTAAAAGTTTTAAAAGCCAAGTTGCTACTGAAGAAAATTTATCAGCTATTGTGCCTACAGATAAAAATGCCTACAATATTGCAACTGAAGAACATAAATTAAATAACTTTAGCGAATTTTTTAAGAATAGTTACGCAGAAGAATTAAAATTATTAGATGAATCTATTACATTTAAAAGAATGTACGGAGAACAAATTAAGTTTAACATTATAGAAAGTGGACCTAAGCAACAAGTGTATAATAATACAAAAGGTCCTATTATGTTAGAAAGTAAAGATATATCAGAAGTACTGTTTTTAACTAAAGTAATTGGTAACTATAATATTACTAAAATCGGTAATAAATTTATATTTGAAAACAGCGGCTGGGCCGTTGCATTGGAAAGGAAATAACATGGCAGATTTTACATTTGATTTTTCACAAGAGAAATGCACAGCAATACTACAAAATAATCCATATTCAGAGCATTGGCACGAAGCATTGTGCAAAATTTTGCCAGACTATGACATTAACACACCGGAACGTGTAGCATGTTTCTTAGGACAAACTATGGTAGAAAGTGCTGGATACAAAGCACTTGTAGAAAACTTAAACTACAAACCAGAAACATTAGTTAAAATTTGGCCTAGTCACTTTCCTAGTATGGAAGTTGCTAATGAATACGCACATCAACCAGAAAAGATTGCCAACAGAGCCTACGCAGGACGTATGGGTAACGGCGATGAAGCAAGTGGTGATGGTTGGAACTACTGCGGGCGTGGATTGATTCAAATCACCGGTAAGGCTAACTACGCTCGTTTTGCAGAAAGCATTGATACTCCAGTAGAACAAGTTCCCGAATTCCTAGGTACATTTGAAGGTGCTGTACAAAGTGCTTGCTGGTTCTGGGAAGCTAACAATCTTAATGCTCTAGCAGATAATGGCGATGTTTTAGGTATTACTAAGAAAGTAAACGGCGGAACATTAGGTTTACAAGAGCGTCAGCAACATACAGCTCAAGCACATCAAATACTACAAGGTTAATTATGTTTGCATGGCTCATACAACAGATTATAGGCGATTTGCCCAGTTGGTTATGGCCAGCGATTGCAGGCGGTGGATTTGCAATATATTTCTTTTCAGGAGTATTAAGTCATTTTCCACAAATAAAACCATATACATTTTTACTTAGACCCGCAGGGCTGGCATTAACAATATTTGGAATTTTCATGTATGGCGGTGCAGGTGTAAGTGCTATCTATCGTGAACAAATACAAGAAATGGAAGCAAAAATGGCAGTTGCGCAACAAGCTAGCAAAGACACTAATGTTTTAGTTGAACAAAAACATCAACAAAAAGTTAAAGTAATACACGATACTAAAATTGTTGTGCAAAAAGAAATACAAACAGTTGAAAAACGCATTGATGCAGAATGTAAATTAGATCCGGCGGTAGTTAAAATTATCAATGAGGCTGCTAAAAATCCTAATACTACTAAAGGTACAGTTAGCGTAGAAGTTACCGGAGACAAAAAATGAGATTAATTAGTGTACTATTAATTTTATTAATGCTTACAGCATGTGCTAGTAATAATTCTAAAGTATTAGTTCAAATGAAATTTCCGGATGTTCCTCCAGAATTGTTAATTGAATGTCCGGATCTTGCACAAGTTGATACGTCAACTAGCAAATTAAGTGATGTGTTGGAAACTGTCACAGATAACTACAGTGATTATTACGAATGTAAAGACAAAGTAGATACGTGGGTAGATTGGTATACAAAACAGAAACAGATTTTTGATAACATAAAATAAAGGATATTATCATGGGATTTTTTACTAAAATAGAACAACTAACTGCTAGCAAATTAAAAAATATTTTTTTAGATGCTGATAAATTAGTTTCAGATTCTGAAGATGCTATTAAGGCATTGGAAGCAAAGTTAATTTCTGAAAAACAAAAAATAGCCGACCTAGCACATCAAGCACATCAAGCGGCTATAGCGGCTGCCGAAAAAGCAAAGAAAGAAGCAGAAGACTTAGTAGATGCGGCGTGGCAAGCTGAACAACGAGCTTTGAAACATACCGCAAATATTCCTCAGCCAACTGCTCAAATTGAGCCAACATTAGGTAATGTTGTCCCAAACGACTCATTAGCAACGCCAGAGACACCTCCGACGAATCCGTAATAAATACGTATATAAAGACAAAGGAGCGAACTATGTCAGAAAAGAAAGAAAGAGATCCCGAATGGATGCAGAAGTTATGGCGTCCAGCGATGGGTTGGATGTACATGCTGATCTGTTTATTGGACATGGCAGTATTTCCAGTATGTTGGTCATTGTTGCAGGCAATGATGCACATGCCAATTACACAATGGAATCCACTGACATTACAAGGTGCAGGATTGTTTCACATTGCAATGGGTGCGGTATTAGGTATTAGTGCGTTTGGTCGTACACAGGAGAAGTTAGCAGGTACAGCCGCTAACCCAACAGCAACAAGTCAAATAATGACAACCAACACTAACATGTCCGGTGTTCCAGCAGGAATGCAAGGTGGCATGGGTGGTGGCGGAATGGGTGGTGGCTTTGGCGGAAGCTCAGGTGGCTTTGGCGCACCAGCAGGCGGTGGTTTTGGAGGAGCATCAAATGGCGGATTCGGTTCATCAACAGGCGGGGCTTCAGCATTTGGCGCACCTGCGACAGGAGGATTCGGAGCACCAACCGGTGGCTTTGGTTCACCAGCTCCAGCATCCGGAGGGTTTGGGTCTACTACGCCAAGCGCACCGGCAACAAGTGGCTTTGGCGGAGGCGGGTTTGGAAGCACACCTACAGCAACAACGTTAGCAGTCCCAACAGTAAACGCAAGTGGTAAAAAAGTTATTCCAACTTTTGACCAACCAGCACTATAAAGGAAAATAAAATGAAAAAATTATTAGCATTATTAGTAGCAAGTTGTTTTTTAGCTAGCCCAGTAATGGCCGAGAAGAAATCAGCGCCTGCTAAGAAAGAAGTTAAGCATCATAAAAAAGCAGAAGGAACACAAGTAGCCGGAACTAAACCAGATACAGTGGCGCCAAAAAAGAAAAAGTAAGCACTCAAATACTTGACGGGCTCCGCTAAAGATAGTATAATTACTATATTAACGGAGCCTTTTTTACGACTATGACTGATTATTACCAAACACTAGGTGTTAGCGAAAGTGCTAGCCCAGAAGAAATAAAAAAAGCATACAGATCTTTGGCTAATAAACATCACCCAGATAAAGGTGGAGACCAAGCCAAATTTAAAGACATTAGTGTTGCATACGACACACTAAGTGACGCACAGAAAAAAGCTGAATACGATCAACAACGTATGTATGGCGGTGGACCTGAAGTAAGATTTACTACCGGTGGGTTTGATCCGTTTGGACATATGTTTGGTCAAGGCTTTCCACAAGGTCATCCTTTTGGAGATATATTCGGTAACATGCGTGGACAAATGCGTCGAAATAGAGACTTGAATATACAATGCCAGATATCTATTTTAGACAGCTATCTAGGAAAACAATTAGAAGCAAATTACAAAATGCCAAGCGGTGTGACTCAAACAGTAGTCATTAATGTGCCGCCTGGTATAAGCCACGGAGAAACTATTCGATATAACGGGCTTGGAGACGATAGTGTACCAGGAGCTCCTAGAGGAAATCTTAATGTAACCATTGTAGTCTTGCCAGATGCTAACTTTAGAAGAGCCGGTGATGATATGTACACTACGTTATACATATCTCCAATTGAAGCTATGATCGGTTGTAATAAAAGTGTTAAAACAATCACTGGTCAAAAATTAGATGTTGACATTCGTCCAGGTATCGAGTCTGGCGCAGAATTCGCCAGCAACGGTAACGGTTTCCCTAATATTAATACTGGTCAGAAAGGTCGATTAGTAATCGTTGTAAACATTAAAACTCCAGCAATTACTGATCCTAGTCTAGTAGAAAAACTTAAAGCACTAAATGTTGAAATTAGTTCAAGATCCTGATCCAATACTAAAACAAAAAGCCGAACCGTGGGACTTTGAAAATCACGTTAATGCCGCAGTAATCGAACGTGAAATGCTTGAGATTATGCGAGCATCTAACGGTATCGGTCTTGCTGGTAACCAAGTTGGATTACTACGTAGAGTGTTTGTTATGAAATTGCAAGACGGACGTGAATTGGGATTTTTTAATCCGTGGATCTTGTTAGGCGATAATAACTTTGTCAGTGGCGAAGAAGGTTGTCTGAGCTTTCCTAATTTATGGTTGAAAGTTGCTCGTCATAATAAAATTACAGCCATGTATCTTGACAATACAAACAAAAAATGTATAATAGAACTTGAGGGTATTGATGCTAGATGCTTTCAACATGAGTTGGATCATTTAGATGGAATAACATTTACAGAATACGTAAGTGATTTAAAATTAAAAATGGCAAAGAAAAAACAAAGGAAATTTAAATAATGGTTGAACCTAGTGATAATCTTCAAGCGGTCTTTGAAAGAGCTATAGAAACTTCTAAGAAACTTCACCATGAATATCTAACAATAGAACATTTATTGTTTGCTATGCTTGCAGAAGATGGGTTTACTAACTGTATTCAAGGGTTTGGTGCGGATGCTTCTGCACTTAAAGCAAACTTACAAGACTACTTGCATAACAAGTGCAGTGAAATTACTGTACCAGATGTTGTAGTTAAACCTAAAAAGACACAAGCTGTTGAACGTGTACTTAATCGTGCGTTCACGCAGGTCTTGTTCAACGGACGTCAACGCATTGAGCCTACTGATGTGTTCCTTGCTATGATGGGCGAGAAGCGTAGTTGGGCGCAATTCTATGTTGCTCAAGCAAATATTGATAAAGATAAATTTGCTGAATACTTGAATAACAATATCGACAACGGGCAAGAAGAAATGCAACCTGATTCAGCAGGGGACCGAGCTCTACAAGCATTTACTACTAATTTAAATGATCAGGTTAAGAAGAATAAAATTGACCCAGTTATTGGTCGTGTAGATGAACTTGAAAACATCGCACTTGCATTAGGTCGCCGTAGTAAGAACAACGTTATCTTAGTTGGTGATCCAGGTGTAGGTAAGACTGCTATTGCAGAAGGTATGGCGCATAACATTGTAAATGGTGCTGTTCCAGATTTCTTAAAAGACTATACAGTTTACAACTTAGATATTTCAGCTATGTTAGCTGGTTCTAAATATCGTGGCGACTTTGAAGAACGTTTCAAACAAGTTCTAAAAGCTCTAACCAAGAAAGGTAAGACTGTGCTGTTTATCGACGAGGCACATATGATCTCCGGAGCAGGATCCGCTAGCAACTCAGCTAACGATCTCGCTAATATGATGAAGCCGGCACTGAGCAAAGGCAACATTAAAGTTGTGGCCAGTACTACATGGGAAGAATATCGTAAGCACTTTGAAAAGGATCGTGCGTTGATGCGTCGTTTCCAACGTATTACTGTTGACGAGCCTACAATTGAAGTTACTAGACAAATTCTTAAAGGTATTAAGAAGTATTACGAAACATTCCATAATGTAAAAATTAAGGACGATGCTATTGATGCCGCAATTAAGTTGTCAGTTAAATATCAAACAGACAAGAAGTTGCCAGATAAGGCCATTGACCTAATTGATGTTGCCTGCTCACGTTTTAACTTAAAACTTGCAGACGAACGAGTTATTGGTGAACGCGAAGTGCAATACGAACTTAGCAAGATGGTTAATATTCCAGAAGAACAAGTTTCTGAAACAGAAAGTGTTAATTTAATTAATCTACAAACTAAACTTGAAACAGAAGTATATGGTCAAGAAATTGCTATTACTGAAATTGTAGATAAAATTGTAGTAGCACAAGCTGGATTGAAAACAGAAAATAAACCAGTTGGATCGTTTGTGTTCATAGGCCCGACAGGCACAGGTAAGACTGAAACTGCTAAATCACTTGCTAAAAACTTAGGTGTTAAACTACTACGCTTTGATATGAGTGAATATCAAGAGAAGCATAGCATTAGTAAGTTAATTGGTAGCCCTCCAGGTTATGTTGGCTTTGAAGAAAATGCAGGTCAGTTAATTACTAGCATCCAAGAAGCACCTAATGCTGTTCTGTTGTTAGATGAAATTGAAAAAGCACATCCAGATGTTATGACTGTATTACTACAGTTAATGGATAACGGCTTTATTACAGGATCTAATGGTAAGAAAGCAGACTGTCGTAACATTGTTCTTATTCTTACTACTAATGCTGGCGCACAATCTGCAGAGAAAAATGCTATCGGATTTGGTAAACAGGATAAAGACTACAGTGATGCAGACTTGAAGAAGTTTTTAACTCCAGAGTTCCGTAATCGTTTAGACGGTGTTGTTACATTTAATAAACTTGGCAAAGAAACAATGGTTAAAATTGTTAACAAGTTTATTGACCAGCTTAAAGATCAAGTTAAAGACAAAGGTATCCGTATCAAGATTGATAAAGAAGCTATTAATTGGCTTATTGACAAGGGCTTTGATAGCAAAATGGGTGCTCGTCCTTTACAACGTGTTATTGACAAGGAAATTAAACGTGACCTTGCTCGTCTAATGTTGTTTGGTGATTTGAAAACAGGTGGTTGGGTAACTATTGGCGTTGAAGCAGATAAAATTTCATTGATTGTTAAACCAAAGATTTCTAAAATTCCATTGTTAGCAATTGAGAGTAATTTAGAAGATGTTGTACAAGACAACTAGAAGGTTATTTAAAGGCAAATATCAGTACAAGATAGTACTGATATGCGCTGGCGCAAGTGCATTTCGGACAGGGGATATGGAATCTGCCTTAAAAATATTAGGCAATACCAGATTCCCTAAGCCGGATGACTCTTGGAGAATTCACAGTATCAAAACAACAGATCAGTTAGATTATTCTATTCAACTTGCAACAAGTTTAAAAACTATGAATGACATAGAGGTCAGAGTAGAATCGCCTTGGATTTCTGTATACACTAATAGTGATAAGCATGTAGAAGTGTTAACCAAGTTAAACAAGGACAACGTAAAATACATATCACAACCAGCAAAAGATAGCGTTTTAACATTCAATACAATCATAATGCCTAAGACAAATTATGATTATCGCATAACTTTAGGCAAAACTAACCAAGATTACCAAGCATTTATTGAATGGGCCGAAGGTCGTGACAAGTTAAAACTTACTAAAAGTTGCAAAAAAGAGCTTAGTAAGTCAAGAACCTGGGGTGGTACACACTTTTACGTTACTGGCGAAAACACCTTACTATTAACTAAAATGCACCTTGGCGGTGCAATATCTAAAATAGAACGCATCGTTAAAGCATAGGGTGTTGATTCCAAAAGCGATAAATACTCTAACCGTAGTTTATTCTGCTGGTTTATTAAAACGGGTTTAACAATGCGCATAAACGAACTATTAGAAGGCACTCTTTTTAACGATTTAGATTTCGTCACGCCTAAAGAAGATGGCAGGGAGATCAATTACGATCTACCGGACGATTTAATCCACTTCATGCATAATGATGATAATGTGTATCGTCGTCACGTCTATCCAACTATTTCTAAGTGTGTAGACCGTGTTAAAGCAGATCGTGCAACACATCCTAGTATGTTTAAAGTTCCTGTTGAAACTAGCTATAAATTATATATTAAAAAATTCCCAATTCGCGAATTGCCAGACGAGTTAGAAGAAGAAGTTTGTAAAAAAGTATGTAAAAAGTTACATGATGAAACTTGTAAGCATGTTGCCGATGGCAAGTATAAGGACTAATTGTGTTATTAAGAGAGTTATTTTTAAGAGAATCTCCTGCCGCTGAGGAAGTTAAGAAAAAAGTAGGCAGAGCATTCAACCACCCAGAAGATTTAACATTCTTAAATGGCAGTGCTGGTGCAATTAAGGCTTTAGAACATATTAAAGCTATAGGTAAAAATGCCAAAGGTGTAAGATATAAGTGGGATGGTGCTCCACAAGTATACTGGGGTAGAGACAAAAACGGAACATTTATTCTAACTAATCACAATGGTTGGTTAAGAGGCGGTACTGGTACCAGTACCTTAGATGAATTTACTACTCAGCAAGGCATTTATAATTTTATTCTTAATAAAAGTGGTAATCCAAAGACTCCGGAAGAACAAGAACAACGTAAAGAGTTTGCTAGAGAATTTAGTTTCTTACATCCTGTATTTGAAAAAGCTACTCCGGCAGACTTCAGAGGATTCGTATATGCTGATGGATTGTTTTTAGGTCAACCGACTCCGGACGCTAATGGCATTTATAATTTGCACCCAAATCCAAAAAGTGGAACTGTTTACCATATTGCACAAGATACTGAATTAGGCCAACAAATTTCTACAGCACACGCAATGGTTGTTGGTCATGGTATTTTTGATACGTTTGGTGCTGCCGATCATACACAACAGCCTAAAGATAGTTTTGAAGAGTTCAATACAACTCCAGACCTAATTGTATTAGGACCATACTATACACAAATGCAACCAGAAGTTGATTCTGAAGCTATATCAATTGTTGAAGCAGAAATTAAAAAACATGCGGCTGATATTGATCAGTTCTTGTCTCCCTTACCAGGTGTAAGTGGATTTAAAAATATTGTTTACAGATATGTAAACACTATGAGTAAACAAGGTCAACTACACAACGTTGGTCATAATTTTATGATGTGGATGGAAGCTAATCCAACTATTGTAAGTCCAACACAATTAGCAAAGATACAAGAACGTGCAAGAATGTTCCCAGGAGCACTACCTGCAATGTTTAATTTGTTCGATGACATTATGCAATTAAAGAATAACGTAATTGCTCAATTAGACAAAGACCCTGGTGAAATTAAAGTAACTAACCCAGAAGGTTGGGTACATTACGATAAGAAAGGTGATGATCACATTAAATTAGTTCCTCGTACTGACATCGAAACTCCGTCCGGAACTATACCAGCCTGGACACCATAATGAATTTACGAGAACTATTAGAATCAGTCCATACTAAAGCAACCGCGGCATTTTGCTTTGGTCGATTTAATCCTCCGCATCAAGGTCATGCCAAAGTATGGGAAGCTGTTAAGCATGCAGGACAACATTGGTATATTGGCACTAACCCCGGAACTATCGGTCCTAACGACCCATTACCGTTTGATCTCAAGCATGCGTGGATGACTGCTATTGATCCTAGCATTGAAGGTCATATACTAGGCGAAACTAGTGTTATTACTCTAGCGGCTAAGATATATGCAGAAGTGGGAGATGGAGCAACTGTAGCATATGTAACTGATGCAACTGACTGGGCATGGGCTGGTAAGTTGTTACATCAATATAACGGTAAAGAAAGCACACACGGTTATTTTAATTTTGCTAAAATTATTCACATACCAAGTCCTAGAGTAAGTTCAGCGACTGATCTACGTAATGCGGCTCGTGCTGGCGATATGGATGCATTTTATCGTGCTGCCGGTACTGATCCTAACTTAGAAGTAAATGGCCAACATTATTTTGATACTGTAGTTGACGCAGTAGGCGCTCATCCTGAGAAAGTTAAAAAAGTTAAGAAAGAAAAAACAGTAGCAGAGCCGGTAACTGATGAAGGTATAATGAGCTTTATGGCTAAGCCTGCTGTTAAAAAGAAACCAGCGGCTAGTGCAGAAGAAATGCGCAAGTACTTTGAAAAAGAAAAAGCCAAAGATCCTGAACATATAGCACGAGGTGAAGGCCATAAAAAACCACAACAGGTCTATACTAAAACTGACGAAGAAGCGGCTGGCGTTGGAACTATTACAAAACAGAATTCCACTGTTGATGTAAATAGTAGTACTCCAAAAAAGAATTTAAAAGCCTTTAATTTAATTAAAGAAGCTAACAAGGTAATAAGAGAAATGAAAGCAAATGAGTTTGTTCGAGAAGGTAAAGTTACAGATTTGCACAAAGATCATGAGAATGTAGCTAAAGGTGTAACCCGTTCGCGTGACGTTGGTGGATACGATCGTGTATATCATATGAATCGTTTAATGATGGCTATGGCTGTGGCAGACGGCGAAAATACTAAAGCTGTGGATAGCCCTGCTGAAACATGGTTTGAAAAGTACAACACTATGCATCCGATGACCAAGCAAGAAGACAATATGATTCGAGCCGCTATGGCAACTGTCCCAACAGATGGTCAACACATTAGTAAGTTTAGTCCAAGTAAAGAAGCAGACGGTGCAAATGTTAAAAGCATAGTTGCAAAAATTAAGAAAAATCAGTACGGAATATAATAATGAGACTACGCGAACTTATTAGAGAATCAGAAGCAGACTCAGATAGTGTCTCTGCGCAAGGTGGATCTGGTATCTCCGGTGGGCGTAGTCGATTAGACACTAACCAGCAATCTAGTATTCCGGGAATGGCAACTTATCCAGATTTGCCTAGTCACTACTACGATATGTATCGATTTGGGGTACACATGGCAGGTAGCCCGGACAAGCAAAGTATGGCTCGGATTGGGCCTGCGGCTAACGAATTTGTAACTGTAGCATATACTGACGCTGATGCAGACATTATTAATAACAGTAGAAAATCAATGGGGTTGAAACAAAAAGCATTATCAACTAAAGGTAGTCAAGAATCTGATCATGTTAATAAGAAAAGTGCAGTAGCTACTCCTAAAAAGAACAAGTACGGTGTATAATGGACGAATTAGCTAAACTTAAAAAACTAGCAGGAATTAATGAATACAAAGGATTGCAACCTTACGGTGGCAGTAATATTAGTTTAACTGGTACAGAAAAAGCAATATTGCAACGCGAACATAAAATACAACCAGGAACACAAGAATGGTTTCAGTTGTGGTTTAGCAAGCCATACTTAACTGGTGAAAAACCTGTAGGAAAATAATTATGAAAATGCACGAATTAGAAGAAAGCAGACACGGAAGTTTTACAAATTACTACGATAGTGATGGAAATGATTTGCGTGGTGGAAATGACGAAGCTAATCTATGGTACATCTATAAAGAAGGCCGTCTTAAACAACTGATGATTTCAGGACACCAAGAACGTGAAGCACGTAATATGGGGTTCAGAGATAGCCAAGAAGCCGCATTAAGAGTACATGGTATTGTTAGAAGCAAATATCACAAAGGTAAATGGATTCAAAATCAGGGCGGTAAGTGGGTTGAAGTACACCCTTTTGGCAAACCAGATGATGTATCAGAAGCTGCCAATGCCGCACAACAAGCGGCCATTGCAATTGCTAAAAAGAAGAAAAAAGGTATAGATGAAACAGCTTCAGCAGGCGCTACTAGTAGTGCAAGTATAGCTAGTTTACCTAATCCCAGTGTTACCGGACACAAGCATAGACATAAAAAAGTAAAAAGTGTAAGTGCCCTAGACCAGAATAGTGTAAGTTTATTCGGTGGGCCTATGGAAAATATCCAAGCACCTATCATCAAAAGACGCTAAATATATTAAGATAACGGAGTATACTCATGCCAGCAGAATTAGACCAAAATAGCCCAGAAATGGTGCCACAAACTAGCCCAACAGAGCAATCAGCAGTTGTTGGCTTACACAGTGACGAAGTAGATCACGAAGGCGCAATGGCCAAAGCTGATTTGTACAAATTAGCCAACTACAGTATGAAATTGTTCAAACAAGTTCATGACGATGATCAAATGGAAGCATGGGTACAAGCCAAGATTACCAAAGCCGCTGATTACATCGCTAGTGTATATCATTATCTAGAATATGAAATGAAGTTTAGCGAATACGGTAAGCATCTAGATTCTGCCGATACATTGAGCGAAGGTCAAAAGAAATTACTCAAAGCTCGACTAACGGAGGCTAAAATGCGCATTAAAGAATTAAAGAAAACTCAAGCTGAAAAGTCTAAAGAGAAAAAAGTAATGGAAGGCCCATTACGTGGTGGTGAAGAAACATGTTCAGAGTGCGGTGGCACTGGCATGGTGTACAGAGAAGCGCAACCAATTCCAGATCATGTTAAGAGCAAAGTTGCCAAGTACAACACAATGGTAAATGCTACTAAGGCAGCTCACAAGCGTATGGATAGCAGTGAAATGAACGTTGAAGAAGAAACAAGTTCAACAGGTGGCGAAATTACTCGCACTAAGACTGGACTACGTCATTCACATAATCCAGCTCGTTTCAGCGATGAGCCACATGCAGAGCCAGCAAGCAAAGTTAAGTCACGTTCAGCTGATGAAAAGAAAGGCGAGAAAGCCATGGACAAAGCTGACGAGAAAGAATCTAAAGCATGGGGTAAAGCTAACCCAGGCAAGCAGACTATCATGAAAGGTGGTGTAAAAACTACTAATGAAGCTGCCAAACTAAAAGGCAAACAAACTAAACTAGATGTAGATCATGATGGCGACATCGAAGCTGACGACCTAGCTGACCTACGTGCTGGTAAGAAAGCAAAAAAAGTTGACGAAGCAAAAGCTAAGCCTGACTTCTTAGACATGGACAAAGATGGTAACAAGAAAGAGTCTATGAAGAAAGCTGTTAAAGATAAAGCCATGAAAGAAGCCGCGCCAAGTGCAGGTTTAAGCAAAGAGAAAAAGTCTGCAACTGTTAAGGCCGCTAAGAAAGGTGAAGACATCGGTAAGCCAGGTAAAGGTTTTAAAGGTTTAGCCGCTAAAGCCGCTAAAGAGTATGGTTCTAAAGAGAAAGGCGAGAAAGTAGCCGCTGCCGCTATGTGGAAAAACATCAAAGAAACTCAAGCATATCTAGCTGAGAAGAAAAAGAAAGAAAAAGATGTTGAGGAAAACTTAACTGTAGTTCCAAATCCATCAGGTGCCAAGGATGCAGAAGAAGCTAAAAAATTAGGTTCTATGATGCCAGCTCCAGCAGGTAAGAAAGATCCAATTAGTGAATCTGCAGACTTAACACGTATGCGTCAACTAACTGGTCGTTTAAATCAAAACGAACGTGCATCTTTAAATGAATCAGGCGAAGTTGCTAGCATCCGTGCATTGACACAAAAACTATTGGGTTAATCCTATGGACATGAAACGCATTTTACAGGCGATGGATGGGGCATCTTCAAAGCCTGTAGAAGGCGTTAATAGCATGGCTAAATTTCTTCGTGTAGTCGACGAAGCCGCTATGTATGGTGCGGCTACTACACCGCCATCTCCATCAGGTCTTACACCAGCTCAACAACACGCACTTGCTCCGTATCTTGAAACAGATCCGTCAGACGGTTCAAAATATTATGATTTGCCGGCAACTGATACTAAAGAGAAGGGTGCTATTATGGGCACCACTATTAAAAGTCCAGGATACATAGCCGCTATTAAACAAGATCAAGGCAAAGTTATCCAACAGTTGTTAAGACAATTAGATCCAAAAAATCAAGTTAAAGAACCTCAAGTTACAACAACTCCGTTGAGCGATGAAGAAACAGCCAAAGTAATGGCAGATTTACAAGAAAACAGCTTAGATAAGTTTTTATCTATTGTTAAAAAGAATGACGTAGTTAGTTTAAACGAAGGCGCTAATCCGCATAAAGTTTCGTTGCCTGTACAAATGGCTATGCAACACTACCAGCAACCAGTCGTTGAAACACCAGTAACTCCAACTATTACTCGCGAATCAAGTATAAAGAAATATTTTAGTCAGGCTGAAACAGATGCGGCTGAAAGACTAACACAAAAAAATAATCTTTATAAGCAGTATGCGCAGACTATCGCTGAACGTGTAATGATGAAGGAAAGCAAATTAGACGAACGTAGTACTACAGAAAAACAAGCACGTACTATGGCTGCCGCGGCACATAATCCAGAGTTTGCTAAAAAGATTGGCATTAAACCTAGTGTTGCTAAAGAATTTAATAAGAAAGATAAAGGCACTGCATTGTTAAGTAACGCAATGAAGGGCAAAAAGAAAGTTGTAAACGAGTTTGATTTTAATCGAGATCGCAGAGAAGAAAGTCCGCTAGACAACTATCCTTGTTACGATTGTGGTAGCACAATTTTTCATCATCATACAAAACATTGCGATCTAGCAGAACCTAATGCAGTTAGAGATTTACCTTCTAAACATCATAATACACAACATTGGAACGGACATATACCGCACGGTCTACATCCTATCCCAGGATTAAATGAAAATGAAATTCCTGGTCATAGCATGGGATTTAAACCAGGTCCTGGTGGTCCAGGCTTACAAAGTAATGTAGCAGAAGCTCCACTAGACTTTGATCGTGAAAATCCAATGTCTAGTACTATTCATAGTCATCAAGGAGTTAATCCAGCTAGTATAGAAGCACGTATCATGCGAGCTCGTAGACAGCTAAAAGATCTAGCAGAACAAGCACAAAGTGATGATCCAAGAATATGGCAACACATTACTAAGTTGTTCCCTGAGCTTGCTATGAACATAGAACAAATTAGTCATGGACTAGGTGAACTAGGATCAAAGCGTCGAGCCGGTGGTGTTAACAGTAGAAATATTCCTGTTGGCATAGATGAAATGATGAACGACCCATGTTGGAAAGGTTATAAAATGGTTGGTACAAAGAAAAAAGGCGGCAAGTCAGTACCTAACTGCGTACCAAAAAAAGGAAAATAAAATGAACATTCGCGATTTAATGAACAAACTAGATACAATTAACGAAGCTGGTAACCCAGATGAAGTTATTGCCAAGTATACCGATAAACCAGATCTACCAGCTTTTATCGATAGTAAAGATGGTAAAGTTAAGTATATGGATCGAGCAGGCGGAGAAATGGGCGGTGCTCCTCAAGCTAAAGTTATGCCAACTGATTGGATCAAGCGTTATGCTCCTGATCTTGCAGATGCTATTGCTGCCAAAGGCGGAAATGCTAGCGCATACGGCAAGCAAGAAAAGAAAGGCTTGTTTGGTATTAACGGTTTAGGTTCATTTGATCAAGGTACTACAGTTAATACTAAGCAAGCAGGTGCTGATGCAACTAGTAGAACTGTTAATGCCGCAAATCTTACAAAATTAAACGATCTAGTATCTAAATTACAAGCATCGTTAAAAACTCCTGCTACCGTTAAAGAATCTTTTTCATCACGTAGATTGATTGAAAGTTTTGGATATCAAACAGAAAGTGAAGCAAGTCTAGCGCAACAGGCTGCAGTGGGTGCCGGAACATATGGCGCCGCTAAAGGTGTTGGTAAAATGTTGGGCAAAGCTATTCCAGGTGTTGGTCTAGCATTTGGGGCGGCTGATGCATACAACCGTGCTAAGAAAGGCGATTGGTTAGGTGCCGGGATGGCAGGTGCAAGTGGACTAGCTAGTTTAGTTCCAGGTATCGGCACTGCCGCAAGTTTAGGCTTAGATGCTGCCAACTTGGCTCGTGATTACAAGCATGGTGAATTTGGTGGTGCAGATGCCGCAGTTCCTCCAGGCGGAGATGCTAAAGTATTTGCCATGCAAAATGAGCTAATTAAGAAAGGTGCTAAGATCAAAGCTGACGGCAAAATGGGTCCAATGACTCAAGCCGCTATGAAGCAATATGGTGTAACAATGCCTGCCGCAGAATCTGCCGCAGAATCTATTGTTCGTCTACGTAACCGTTTAGAAATGTTAGAAGCTATGTCAACATTAGACAAAGAATATTTCTTAGGTTCTGATGGTAACTTTTATAGAATCAATGGTGATGTAGTAACTGATAGTACTACAGTAAAACATATCTGGGAAAGCGTAAAGAATAAACCAGTAACATTAGATGAAGGTATCTTTGGCGATATTGTCAGCGGAGCTAAAGCAATAGGATCCGATACCTTCAATGTTGGTAAAAATCTATTCAGAGGTGCAAGTGGAGAAGCAAATGCTCTTAAAAGTGCCGCTGATTTAGATAAATGGAAAGCGGCACAAACGGCAGCAGGTGCAAGCGATGCACAAATTGCATCTAGACTAAAAAATCTTCCAAATATTAGTCAAGCAACCAAAGACTCTTGGGCGGCAAAGGCATTCCGTGGTGGTAAAGCAATTGCAAACAATCCAGGCAAGGCAGCGTTAGGTGCCGCGGCGTTGGGCGCAGGTGCAGGTCTTGCACTAACTCCAGGTGCTGTTGCTGGTACTCCAACTACTCCAGGTGGACATACAGGTGCTGGCGGTACTCCAACAACTCCAACAACTCCAACAACTCCAACAACTCCAACAACTCCAGCAGTACCAGCAGGTCCTACTCCAGAGCAGTTAGCACTAGTTGATGAGATTAAAAAGGCTATGGCGTTGTTACCAGATGACGGTAATGATGAAACTATCAATACTGCATTGCAATCTGCTCAAACTGCAATTGATTCGCTTCCAAAGGCAGCTCCGGCAGCATCCAAGGATGCACATGCCGCTGATATGGCTAAGGCAGCTGGCTACAATGGTCCAGACGGTACTAGCGTAGGTAGTTAAGTAAGTATAATGGCAGACTAGTTCTGCCATTTTCACGATTAAAATTTCTTAATGGTTGCTTTAACAAGATAAGTAGTATATAATAGGCTTATACATTAGGAGATTTACATGGGCGGTCGTTCATACGGTGCAGAAGAAAAGGCAAAACTCGAGCGTTTGATTTCAGAAGGTAGTACAGTACTACGTGAAGTTGAAGACTTACAAGAAGGCTTAAAAGAAACAGTTAAGGCTGTGGCAGAAGAATTACAAATTAAACCTAGCGTTATTAACAAAGCTATTAAGATTGCACATAAAGGCGATTGGCAAGCGTATAACGAAGACTGGGAAGAAATTGAAGCAATTTTGGATATCACTAAGCGTATCTAATAAGTATTGCGTAGAAAGGTTAGCTGGCCATAAACAGCATACTAGGTATTTGTCAGCCTAAAATGACATAAGGAGAATTATGAGCTATGTAGATGCATGGTTTGACCGTAATAACGATGTTATTAAAGTAGTCGAACGCAATAAGAAAGGTGAGCGTGTATTCCGTGACATTCCTGTCAAGCACACGTTTTACTATAAAGACCCACGCGGCAAATTTCAATCTATTTACGGAGATCCTCTTAACAGGGTTATTTGTAAAAACACTAAAGAACTACGAAAAGAACAAGCTATCAATTCAGGTAAGCAATTGTTTGAAGCTGATATTAATCCAATATTTGTTTGTCTAAGCGAAAACTACATTAATCAAGACGCACCTAAACTAAACGTAGCATTTTTCGATATTGAGGTAGACTTTGATCCAGAGCGTGGCTATGCAAGTCCTGATGATGCTTTCATGCCAATTACTGCGATTGCTGTCTACCTACAATGGATGGAAACTATGGTATGTTTAGCAGTTCCTCCAAAGACTATTACAATGGAAGAAGCGTTAGAACAAGTTAAAGAGTTCCCTAATACAATGCTTTATAAAACAGAAGCAGAAATGTTAGATGTATTTCTTGATCTGATTAAAGATGCAGATATTTTAAGTGGTTGGAACTCAGAAGGCTTTGATATTCCATATACTACAAATAGAGTAACTAAAGCATTATCAAAAGAAGATACCCGCCGTTTTTGTTTATTTGACCAATTTCCTAAACGCAGAGAATATGAAAAGTTTGGTCGTGATAGTGTAACTTATGACTACATTGGTCGCGTTCACTTAGACTATCTTGAGCTGTACCGTAAGTATACGTATGAAGAACGCCACAGTTATAGACTTGACGCCATTGCGGAATATGAGTTAGGTCAACGTAAAACACAATATGAAGGTACGCTCGACCAATTATACAACAATGATTTTAAAACATTCATTGAATATAACCGTAATGACTGTAAGCTATTAGACGATCTAGATAAGAAACTAAAGTTTATGGATCTTGCCAATACACTAGCGCATGAGTGTACTGTATTGCTCCAGACTACAATGGGTGCTGTGGCTGTAACTGAACAGGCTATTATTAATGAAGCACATCGTCGAGGATTCCAAGTACCTAATCGTACTAAAATGGATGACCGTGAAAACAACGAAGGTGCCGCTGGTGCATATGTTGCTTATCCTAAAGAAGGCATTCACGATTGGATTGGTTCATTAGACATTAACTCACTTTACCCATCAGCAATTCGTGCTCTAAACATGGGACCAGAAACTATTGTTGGACAGTTACGCCAAACAATGACTGACGAATACATTGAAACACAAATTGGCAAGGGTAAAAGTTTTGCCGCGGCATGGGAAGGTATCTTTGGATCGTTAGAATATACAGCCGTAATGAACCAAGAGATTGGTACAGACATTACAGTTGACTGGGAGAATGGAGATAGTGATGTTCTTAGTGCCGCAGAATGTTACAGATTGATATTTGAAAGTAATCAGCCTTGGACACTAAGCGCCAATGGTACTATCTTTTCATATGAAAATGAAGGTATTATCCCTGGACTACTAAAGCGTTGGTATGCGGAACGTAAAGAGATGCAGGCCAAACTCAAAGAAGCAATCAAAGCAGGCAACAAAGTCGAAGAAGAATACTGGGACAAACGACAACTCGTTAAGAAGATTAACTTGAATAGTTTGTATGGTGCTATTCTTAACAGTGGTTGTAGGTTCTTTGATAAGCGGATTGGACAATCAACTACCTTAACTGGTCGACAAATTGTTAAACACATGGCTGGTAAGGTCAACGAGATTGTTGCCGGCGAATATGATTATAGAGGAAAGGCAATTATATATGGTGACACTGATTCTTGTTATTTTAGTGCTTTTCGCACTTTACAGAAGGACATCGAAGCGGGATTAATTCCCTGGACTAAAGAAAGTGTAGTACAACTATACGACCAAATTGGTGAGGAAGTTAATACTACATTTCCACAGTTCATGCTAGATTCATTCCACGTTCCTAAATCACGTGGTGAAGTTATTAAAGCTGGTCGTGAAATTGTTGCTATCAAAGGCTTGTTTATTACTAAGAAGCGTTATGCTGTCTTGTACTATGACAAGGAAGGCAAGCGCAGTGACGTAGATGGTAAGCCAGGCAAGATCAAGGCCATGGGATTGGACTTGAAGCGTAGTGATACTCCTGAATTCATTCAAGACTTCTTAAGTGATGTATTAGAAAAAGTTCTAACAGGTGCTAGCGAACAAGTTGTTCTAGATCATATTAGCGAGTTCCGTCTTAAATTTAAAACACGGCCTGGTTGGGAAAAAGGTAGCCCTAAACGTGCTAACAATATTACCGACTATGAAGCTAAAGAAAAGAAGGCAGGTAAAGCCAACATGCCAGGACACGTTCGAGCCAGTATTAATTGGAATACGCTCAAACGAATGTTTGATGACAAGTACAGTGCCAACATCACTGATGGTGCAAAAGTTATTGTCTGCAAACTTAAAGATAATCCATTAGGATTTACAAGCGTAGCTTATCCAGTAGATGAGCTCAGATTGCCGCAGTGGTTTAAAGACTTGCCCTTTAATCATACTGAGATGGAGCAGGCCATTATTGATAAGAAACTAGACAATCTTATTGGTGTACTTAAATGGGATGTTCGCAGTACAGAAGAAAAAAACACATTTAACAGTTTATTCGAGTTTTAATATGACCACAGAAATTACACTTGCAGGATACGGCTTTGTAGGCAAAGCCGTTTGGAATAGTCTTAAAGACATACACACTATTAATATAATTGACCCAGCGTACAATACAAATACCATTGCAGATTTTCCAACAGCAAAAGGTATTATTGTATGTGTTGGTACTCCTAGTTTACCAAACGGAGTATGTGACGATTCACAGATTCGGGCAGTATTAGAAAATGCTCCAGAAAATTTGCCAATATTAATTAAGTCAACTGTACCACCTGATCAACTATCACAAATAGTAATTGATTATCCTAATCATAATATTTGTTATAGCCCAGAGTTTTTACGTGCGGCAACTGCTAATGAAGATTTCCTAAATCAAGAATACATGATTATCGGCGGCGAAGATGTAAATCAATTCTGGGAAACGTTGTTTGGGCCTGCTCTTAAGAAATGCGAGTTTTATTTGCCATGCAGTATTACCGAAGCTAGTATGGTCAAATACGCAATTAATAATTTCTTAAGTACAAAGGTTGCGTTCTTTAATCAAATTTATGAAATATGCCAAGCTAATGGTGCTGACTATCAAGTAGTCAAGCAGTTAGTCTCTGCAGATACTAGAATTGGGTTGAGCCATATGGATGTTCCCGGACCCGATGGTAGTTTTGGATTTGGTGGTGCTTGTTTTCCTAAAGACACAAATGCCTTCATAAAGTATGCGCAAAACCTAAATACACCTATAACCGTTGTAGAAGAAGTGGTGAAATACAACAACAAAATAAGAAAATAATCATTGACATAGTCAAAAAAACCTATATAATAACACAACATGGAGAATCATATGAAAGACTTTTTACAAGACCTAGTAGCACATACACACAGCTTGGGCTTCCTGCCTTTAGTTAAAGTATCAGCAACAGATAAAGAAACAGCAATCGAATCAATGGCTGAAGACCGTTCAGTTATCTTTAATGCAAAAACACACAAGCCTATTGAGAACTTTGAAGGTACATTTGGTATGCCTAACTTGAACAAGTTAGACTTACACTTGAAGTGCCCAGAGTACAAAGAAGGTGCTGGCATTAATGTTGTTACACAACAACGCAACGGAGAAGATGTACAAACAGGTTTGCATTTTCAAAATGCAACAGGTGACTTCCAAAACGATTATCGTTTCATGAACAATGAAGTTATTAATGAAAAACTTAAAACTGTTAAGTTCAAAGGCGTTAGTTGGGACGTTACTGTAGAGCCTACAGTTGCATCAATTCAGAAACTGAAGTATCAAGCCGCGGCACATACAGAAGAAACAAGTTTCCAAGTTAAAACTGAAGGCAGTGATCTAGTGTTTAGCTTTGGTGACTCGAGCACACACGCAGGATCATTTACATTCCAAAGCGGTATTACTGGTAAGTTGCGTCAAACATTGTCTTGGCCTGTTCAACAAGTACAAAGCATTTTGGCATTGCCAGGTGACTTGTCTATGAAGATTTCAGACTCAGGCGCTATGCAAATTACTGTAGACAGCGGTATTGCTGAATACAACTATATTTTACCAGCATTGAGCAAATAATGACTACTGATCAAATATTATTAGCAGTAGGCTTATGGGCAGTATTAATAGTAATATGTTATACACATACCGGTTGGCGCAATATAAAAGATTGCTACGGTATGTGGTTTACTCGAGAATATTGGACTGCCTATAATACTGTAGAATTTGTCAGCTGGTGGGCAAAGGCTATTATTATCATTCCCGGATTAATCTTTGGTATTCAAATCTGGGAATTATATTACTTAACACTATTAACTAGCGTAACATTAATTTGGGCCAGTCGTAAAAAAGCATTGCCGACGCTAGTAGGATTTAATACTATGTGGGCTTGGTTGAGCTTAATGGTACTAGCACAACATTGGATCTAAATGAATAAAAATTTAACTGCAACACAAAACGACTATGCTGTATTCTTACCAGCAACTAGTGGCTTTTATTCTACGTTTGTAGGTAAACAACGCTACAGCAACTATGTTGATCCGGCTCGCGTTCCTACAAGTTTTAAAAACGGTGTTGAAAGTCTTAATTACCTAGATCCAGACAAAGGTGCATTTTACTATGATCATTGTTTGTATTCAGCAGGACATGCTAATTTAGATCTTAATAAGCCGGACGAAAGCGAGGACATGTTCCGTAATCGCAATCGTGCTACTAGTTGGGTATTAGGTGACTCAGGTGGATTCCAGATTGGTAAAGGTGTTTGGCCCGCTGATTGGAAAGATCCTAACTGTCCAAAAGCAATGAAGAAGCGCCAACAGGTACTAACCTGGATGGATACGCTAATGGATTATGGCATGGGTCTTGATATTCCTGCTTGGGTTGCTCGTAGTCCTGCAGGTGTTGCGGCCACTGGTATTAGTTCATATGCAGAAGCTGTACAAGGAACTTATATCAATAATGATTACTTTGTTAATAATCGTAATGGCAATTGTAAATTCTTAAATGTTCTTCAAGGCGAAACTCATACTGATGCTGAAGATTGGTATCAACGCATGAAAAAATATTGCGATCCAAAGCAATATGGAGATAGGCATTTTAATGGTTGGGGTATGGGCGGACAGAATATGTGTGATATACACTTGACATTAAAACGTCTAGTGGCACTAAGATTTGATGGACTTCTTGAAAAAGGTCAGCAAGATTGGATGCACTTCTTGGGAACTTCTAAATTAGAGTGGGCAGTTCTTTTAACCGATATTCAACGTGCTGTTAGGAAATACCATAATGAAAACTTTACCATCTCTTTTGATTGCGCAAGTCCGTTCCTTGCAACTGCAAACGGACAAATATACACTAACACAGAAACAGACAATCGGACAAAATGGGTCTACCGTATGCAGGCTTCTGCAGACGATAAAAAATATGCCACAGACACACGACTCTTCCAAGACGCAGTAATACAAGATAATATATTTTCTAAGTTTACAACTAGTCCAATCATGGACGGTGTTCAAATAAAAGATATTTGTATATACGGTGCAGGTACTCCTAATCCAAATGTTACACCTGGCACAATTTTAGATCCATATAATCCTGCACATTGGATTATAATGCCTGATCAAAATAAAATTGGTAAAGTTGGACGTACTAGCTGGGATAGTTTTACCTATGCGATTATGATGGGCCATAACGTGTGGATGCACGTTAATAGTGTGCAAGAAGCTAATCGTCAATACGATCTAGGCAACTGTCCTAATATGCTAGTACAAGAAAAGTTTGACAGACTATATTTTAAAGATGTTGTAGAAGCAATATTTGCTACTAGTGATCGCGGAACAGCAGATGCAGTTGTTGAAGAATACAGCAGATTCTGGATGAGCATTATTGGTACTCGAGGTGCTACTGGTAAGAAAACATTAAACTCACATACAATGTTTAATAATCTATTTGAAGAAGTTAATCCAACTGATGAAACTGTGTCAATGGAAGACGGCGAGTTTACAGATGATCAAATTAGCAAGTTAGAAGAATTAGAGGATCAATTAAAATGAAAAGGCGTATTGGCGTACTAGGAGTAGGCAGTGCAGGTGTGCTGACTTTATCTCATTTGTGTTCAAATCTTAGTAATGAATGGGAAATTGTTTCATTATATGACCCATCAATTCCTATTTTAGGAATTGGTGAAAGTACCAATCCTGGATTTGTTGCCTTATTAGAAAAAGGTACACGATTCACTCTGTACGAAGATACCGAATCATTAGATAGTACTCTTAAATTTGGAACAAAGTATATTAACTGGCGAAAAAAAGATTGGTTAAATCCCTTACTGCAAGGCGGAGTAGCAGTACATTTTAATAATTTCAAATTGAAAGAATTTGTATTTGAAAGATTAAACCTGTGCTGGCCTGAAAAGTTTTCTGTAATTGAAGGTACTGTAACTGATCTAATTAATAATCCCGATAAAGCTATTGTAGAAATAAATGGCACTACAGAAGAATTTGATTATGTAGTAGATTGCAGAGGATTTCCAACAGACTATTCTGAAGACTATCATATGAGTACTTGTAGTATTCTAAATAGATGTCTAGTACATAGTCTTGATAAGTTTGATCCTATTCAATATACTGAACACTTTGCAACTAAAAATGGATGGATGTTTGGCATACCGTTGACCAGTAGAAAAACCTACGGCTACTTATTTAATGATACTATTACCACTCTTGAAGATGCAAAAGCTGATATGGCTGAGTTACTGAACGTGACCGTAGATGGATTAGATACTAAAGAGTACAAATTTAAACCGTATTATACTACCAAGCTAGTTGATAACAGAGTTATCAAGAATGGTAATCGTGCTATCTTCTTTGAACCTATTAGTGCTACATCAATTAATCATTATACTAATGTATGTACTATAATTTTTAACTATGTTACAGGTCAATGGGATCAAAATCAAGCCAATGATGAACAAGTTCGATTGGCACAAACTTTAGAACGCATTATTAACTATATCTACCACGGTGGTAGTAAATTTGATACAGAATTTTGGCAACAAGCTAGTAAAAATTCAAAAGATAATCTAGCACAAGATATTGAATTTAGGAAATTAATGGCATATAATCAACGTGCGTATGATATGGGATTACCTGCAAATGGACCGCCCATTTTATTCTCAGGATTTAGTTTATCTAGAATGGATGAATTCTTTGGCTATAATTATTTTAAAGGTTCACCGTTTTTGTTTGATGAACTCGACCAAAACGATTGATTTTATTTACAACTATTGTTATAATGCATATATGACATTGCCCGACGAACGCTTTAGAAGCATACAACGAACAGAACAGTTTCTAACGGATTTGCTTAATCCTCAAAAAACTCCACGTATTCCAAAAGAAATACGTGAGCAAGCTCGCTGGTGCTTAAGGCATTATCCTAGTTATCACAATCTAAAAATGTTAGAACGTGCGTCTCCTGATGTTATACAGGAACGTATGGAAGATGTAACTCGTATGATTAAGTATTGGGAAGAAGGAAAGAACACAAATGAAGCGTGATTACACCACTGGTATAAGCGATAAAGTTATATTCTTTGTCGGTACTGAAGTTGAACATACTCCTGCATATGGATTAAAAACGCTGTTTGTTACAGGTCTCCAAGAGATTGATCAAATTGCATTTCATGCAGTAAAAAATGAATGTGGACATATCTTTTTTGGAGCTAACCATAGTTTTAATCCAGTATTCAATGACTACGCCGGATGGAAGAAATGGGAAGAAATGATTGAATACTTTCTAGGTGATGGATACCTGTGCAGTTTAGATATCCCGCTATCAGCTGTGGAAGAATTTAATGATGGTGGACTAAACGATCATAGTAACTTTATTCCACAAATAAGAGTGCCAATTCCTTACATTAAATTGTGGAATTATAATACAATGCTTAAAATAGATGATAAAGATTTTAAGGCAACTAATCCCGGTGTATGGTCCCACAGTCTACATACGCTAATGGATCGAACTAAGTTTACAGACTGGTCACAATATAAGAATGATGAAATTATCAAATGATAAAGGCAAAAGTTAAAGTATTTAAAATTGCTAATCAATTAATTGGCAAAACGGTACCAGCAAGTGCTGGAGGTCATGCAGGTAGAGCTGTTGAAAACTTGCTTGAATACATGGGTGTTCCTATTAATCGAGGTCGTGGAGCAGATATACTAGTTTACGGTCTTGAAGTAAAAACTCGAGATGTTGGGGCAACTAGTGCGCAAACTATTGCTGATATGCAACCTGAAGATATTATTAACAATGACTATCGTAATTCAAATGTATGGAAGAAATTCCAGCAACAATTAAGAATTAAAATTAAAGATGGTATAATTATTGAAGCAAGAGTCTACGACTTTTCTGCTCCGCACATTCAATCATTAATAGAGAAAGCATATAACAATGCTAAAACATTAATTACAATGAATGAAAATATTGGATATACCCCATACGAAGGTTTTTATGGATACTTTGAGCAAGTGCATTTGCCAAAATCTAAGTCCTATTCTTTTAGACTAAGCGATGAAGACATGAAAACATTTGAAAACATGGCTATATCAACTTACAACTCACTCTTTGAAGAAACTGTATGATTATTCGACAAGACATTCGACCAAATAAAATGATCTGGGTTACTTTCCGTAAGGAAGGCATTCATTGCTACCCAGCCGCCGCAACAGACCCTAACCTAGCAACAGGAGATTATTATGACGTTTCGTTTCTTGGCACTCCTCATCGCCATATCTTTCACTTTAGGGTATGGCTCGGAGTTACTCATAACGACCGAGATGTGGAATTCATACAGTTCAAGCGATGGCTTGAAAGGTTGTATTCTAGCGAACAAGGTGTATTGTCGCTAGACTATAAAAGTTGCGAGATGATGAGCGATGATTTATATGCTCAAATCTCACAAAAGTATCCGGATCGTGAGATCTGGATTGAGGTCTCCGAAGACGGAGAAAATGGTTCTTTTATTAAGTATTGATATAAACAAGGAAAGCTATTATGGCTAAGAATTACAAAGACTACTCATATTTTGAAAATCGCCCAGACGTAGTTAAGATCTTTGATGATCTAGAGGCATATCTTGATTTTTGTCGATTGGAAATGTTTCCATTTGATGAAAGTCATTTGTACAATCGTGAAAGCTGGGCATGGCGTAACTTTGAAAAGTCACGTAGACCTAAGCGTCCAGATGGCACTCGTGAACGCAAGCCTTATCAAGGCAAGAATCCTAAATACGCTTCTGCATAATAATGAACGTATTCTTAGTTGATTTAGAAGCTGTAGAAACAAGGTACACTGGCGAATGGAAACGCCATGTACCTGCTCTCTTACGAAAGGCAGGACACAATGTTCAAATTCTATCTGGGCCTACGGATATTCCTCAAGCCACTACTCCTGGTGCTTTTCTTAATTTTGGTGGCACCAATATATACAAGTCTAGTCAAGTTGAACAAATGGGCAGGCTTTTTTGCTCCGGATCAGTACAGCCTGG